>ENA-OQCU01000250-OQCU01000250.1-human-gut-metagenome-genome-assembly--contig:-NODE-250-length-27607-cov-3.932715_pt1 | contig 27607 bp, 26 predicted proteins | sample MGYA00242504_ERZ504590 | MGnify/ENA primary metagenome ERZ504590 (study PRJEB26092, sample SAMD00036318) | human gut metagenome | host: Homo sapiens | study: EMG produced TPA metagenomics assembly of... | reverse complement strand
AGACCGGCTATGTGAAGTACGATGAGGAAACCGACTCGGCTTCCGAGCCTTTCGTCATCCAAGACTTCGAGCTGCGTTACACCGGCAATAATATCGCTCCGCAGCCGAACGACGATGACATCCTATACACCGTGTACTTCGACGTGTACAAGAACGGCGAGTTCGTCGGGGCCGTTGATCCGACGGTGCAGTTCGTCCAGTCCACGCAAGCAGCAGAAGCTGGTGGCCAGCGTCATCACGTTCCCGACTGAGGATCTGTTCGTCGTGTACCGCGGCGTGAACTCCGACGGTGACTTCTCGATGGACGTTGCGTGTGAATCCGCTGATCCTGGAAGTGTGGATCGGCTTCGGCCTGCTGATGGCTGGCGTGCTGGTAGCCACCGTCGGCCGTCGCGGCGCGAAGCGCAAGCTGGCCGACGGCACCGCGGCGCCCGCCGGCGCCGACGGGAATGCCGAGGTCGAGGCCGCCGAGAAGCCCGAACCTGAGAAAGTCGAGGCGTAAAGCGCCATGGAGGCCGTTGTGGAACCTGCGATCAAGACCAAGAAGCTCTCGAAGGTGTTCGGCAACCGCCGGGCCGTCGACAACGTGTCGATCGAGGTGCCGCAGGGCGCGTTCCTGTCCATTTTCGGTCCGAACGGCGCGGGCAAGACGACGCTGTTGCGCGTGCTGTCCACGCTGTCGCGGGCCACGTCGGGCTCGGCCACGCTCATGGGCGTGGACTTGAAGGAAGATCCGGACAAGGCGCGCGACCACATAGGCCTCATCTCGCACAACTCGATGCTCTACCCCGATTTGACGGCCGAGCAGAATCTGATGATCTACGCGCGCCTCTACGGGGTGGTCGACCCCGAGGCGCGCGTCCTCGAGCTGCTGGAGGCGGTGGAGCTGAAACACCGCCGCCTCGACGTAGTGCGCACGTTCTCGCGCGGCATGACGCAGCGCCTGTCCATCGCCCGCGCGCTCATCCATGATCCCGACGTGGTGTTTCTGGACGAGCCGTACTCGGGGCTCGACCCGCACGCGGTGGAGATATTCGACGACCTGATCGACCAGCAGCGCGAGGGCCGCACGTTCGTCATGGTCAGCCATGACTTGCAGAAGGGCTTCGCCATGTGCACGCATGCGCTGGTGCTGGCGAAGGGCAAGGTGGTGGCGTTCGACGAGAAGGATGCGTTCGATTTCGACGAGTTCTCGACGCTGTATCGCTTGACGGTTGGCATGGGGGTGGCGTAGATGGCGGTCGAGCTGAAGAAGCCCTCGACGTTCCAGCAGTACAAGACGCTGCTGCGCAAGGACTTGGAGCAGGAGTTCCGCACGAAGGAGATGCTCACGTCCATGGGCATCTACGCGCTTTTGGTGATCATCGTGTACGGGGCGGCGCTGGCGCAGACCTCGCAGACCACCGACGTGCTGCAGATGAGCGGCGGCCTTCTGTGGGCGCTCATCGTGTTCACGTCGCTTTTGGGCCTGAACCGCTCGTTCGCGCACGAGAAGGAGCAGGGCTGCATGGAGGGCATCCTGCTGGTGCCGATGGACCGTTCGGTGGTGTTCCTGGCGAAATCGACGTCGAACCTGCTGTTCTTGCTGGTGGTGGAAGTGATCGCCGTGCCGTTGTTCTACTTCTTCTTCCTGACCACCACCACGCCGTCCGAGAGCTTCTGGCTGCTCGTGGTGCCGCTGCTCGTGGGCACCGTCGGCGTGGCGGGCATCGGCACGCTGCTGTCCACCATCACCATCAACACGCGCGGCAAGGACGTGATGCTGGCCGTGCTGTTCATCCCGCTGATCTTCCCGCTTCTGTACGCATGCGTGTCCGCGACGACGGCGGTCATCGTAGGCGCGGAAGGATACGCGGACATCATGCTGACGTCGTTGGCGCTTGCGGGCGGCTACGATGTGATCATGATCCTCGCATCGTGGGTTCTGTACGATTTCGTGATTAGCGCTTGATGTTCCGTCGGCCTGCCGGCCGACGGAACTGCTCGATGCTGCGAGGCGCCCTGGCGCCGAAACTCGCCGCTTTTGCGCTTGCCCTTGCGTGCGAAAGCACGCGCGGCCGCGCAACACGGCGATTTTCAGCACCAGGACCCTTCTCGCTGACTTTGGTTGGACCCGTGACAGAAGGAGAGTAATGACTGAGAAAACGAAAAAGGCGCTCAAGCTGCCGGAAGCGGGGCAATGGCCCGACCGGATAGCGCCGGCGGTGCTCGTGGCGGGCGCCGTGCTGTCGACGATCGGCTTTTTGCTGGCGTTCCTGTGGGCTTCGCCGGTGAACGGCGCTGCGGTGAACGGCGTCGAGATGATCGGCGGCCAGATGGTGACCAGCGTGCTGCTGTTGTCGCAGAAGATCTTCTACTTCCATATGCCGGTGGCTATCACGTCGTTCATCGCGCTGGCGTTCGCGGGCTATTACGCGGTGCGCTTCCTCATGACGAAGGACCGCCGCTTCGACACCTGCTCGAAGATCGCGATGGAGATCGCGCTTCTGTTCGTGGCGTGCACGATGATCACGGGCGACTTGTGGACGAGGTTCGAATGGGGCGTGTGGTGGACGTGGGATCCGCGCCTGACGACGTACCTCATCCTCATGCTCATCATCATCGCGTACTTCATCCTGCGCAACGCCATCGACGAGCCCGAGCGTCGCGCGACGTACGGGGCGGTGCTCAGCATCATCGCCCTCATCGACGTGCCGATCTGCTTCATGGTAACGCGCCTGATTCCCTCCAGCATCCACCCGGTGGTCGTGCGCGAGGGCGGCATGTCGGCCGATATGGGCATCACGCTCATGTTCTGCCTCGTCGGCATCATGCTGATCGGGTTCGCCCTGTACCGCTTCCGCTTCCGCCAGGTTCGCCTGACCGAACGCGTCGAAGCGTTGAAGGAGCAGTTGGAAGACTGAGGGTTCGCCGTTCTGCGAACGGCGAAACGGGGCGATCTCGGGCACTGCGGAAGCCCTCGCTGACCTTGCTGGACCTGTGGGATGTTCGTTGTTGATAAAAGGAGAAACTTATGAATCCGGTTCTCGTAGAGATATACAGCACCATCGTTCCGTCGATGCCGTTCATCATCGGAGCGTACGTGCTCATGTGGCTGGCTATTCTGGTGTACATGCTGGTCATCACGCTGAGCTACAAGAAGGCCGAGAAGCAGATGGCGGTTTTGGAAGAGGCCGTCGCGGAACTGCAGGCAAAGTAGCAGGATGGCGACGGGTTTTCCCGTCGTGCTACAATAACCGAACACCATGGACGAAGCGCCGCTTCTGCGGCGCTTCGCGCACGTTACAGAGAAAGGTATGCCCATGAAGGCTCTCATTCCCGCTGCCGGCCTCGGCACGCGCTTCCTGCCCGCCACGAAGGCGCAGCCGAAGGAAATGCTGCTGGTAGTCGACCGACCGGCCATCCAGTACGTGGTGGAGGAGGGCCTCGCGTCGGACGCCGACGAGGTGGTCATCATCAACAGCCGCGAGAAGAAGGCCATCGAGGAGCACTTCTCGCCGAACCCGGAGCTTGTGGAGCTGTTGCGCGCCCGCGGGAAGGATGCGTATGCCGACGCAGTGGAGCGCGTGGGCAACTACAACGTGAGCTACGTGTACCAGGACGAGGCGCTGGGCCTGGGGCATGCGGTGCGCTGTGCGCACGAGAAGACGGGCGACGAGCCGTTCTACGTGCTGTTGGGCGACGTGCTGGTGCCCGACAACAAGATGCTGCCGCGCATGCAGGAAGTGTCCGACGCGCACGGCGGCGCCAGCGTCATCGCGGTCATGCCGGTGCCGGACGACCAGGTCAGCCGCTTCGGCGTCATCGCGGGCGCGGCCGTGGCCGACGACGTGTGGAAGATCGACGCGCTGGTGGAGAAGCCGGCGTTGGAGGACGCGCCGTCGAACCTGGCCGTGTTCGGCCGCTACCTCCTCAGCGCTCGCGTGATGGAGCTTTTGGCGGACGTCGAGCCCGGCGTGGGCGGCGAGATCCAGCTGACCGATGCGCTTGACGCCGTGCTGCGCGAGGAGGAGATGTACGCGCTGATCATCGACCCCGCCGACGGCTTCGACACCGGCACGGTGGAAAGCTGGCTGGAAACCAACAACGTGCTGTTCAAGCGCGCAGCCGAATAGCGAGAACAACCGTCGCCGAGCGTAACGGAGCGATTGCGAAGGCCTGCCGTCATCTGGCAGGCCTTCGAATAGTATAATGTCCTCGAAAAAGCGTATCCGGCAGCTGGAGGTGTCATGAGGCACGCGCGCGGCGAAAGAGGCATGATCGGGCTTGCGGCTGCCGTTGCCTCCGTGGTCATCGTCGCCGTTATAGGAGGAGCGCTGCTGGTCCACGCGTACTCGGACACGGTTCGCAATCTTACCCGCAAGGACAGCATCGGATACTTGGCTGATATATCCAGCCAGATCACCGAGAACGTGCGCACGGTCACCTCTCAGATATTCTCGGCGATGGAAACCATCGAACGCGGTCAGATGACGTTGGTGGAGAACGGCGCCACGCTCGACGAGCTGAACGGAGAAATGGCCGAGGATAGGGATCGGTGGAATCTGTCCCGCCTTGCTTATGTGGACGAGGACGGCGTGTGGTACTTCGCCGACACCACGCAGCGCTACACCAGGTCGCAGGACTATCTCAACAAGACGTTGCTTGAAGGCAAACGTTCCATCTCGGGTATCGAGACCATGGACGGCCAGGATGTGCTCGTGTTTTCAATTCCCGTGAACGCGGTCATCGATGGGCATCACATGAAGGCGCTTGCGGGCGTGTACGGGGTGGACGAGATGCTGCAGCTCCTGTCCATCGATTCGTTCGAAGGGAGAGGATACGCCTGCATCGTCAAGGACGACGGTTCGGTGGCGGTGCGTCCCGAGGATCAAACGGCCATCAGCGGCGAGTACAATATCGTGTCGGCTTTGGAGAGCCAGAACGCCGATGACGAAGAGCCGGTCCACGTTCTGCGGGCGGGGCTCAAAAAAGGGGAGCAAGGCGTCGTACTTGCGAAGTACAACGGCGTCAGTTCGTATTTCTGCTATACGCCTGTGGGCGTGAGCGATTGGCATCTGCTGTCCATCGTTCCCAGCGATTACGTCGATCAGAGGACGAACAGCCTGTATCTGCTGACCGTGGCGGTGGGCGTTACGGTGGCGTTGGTGTTCGGCGTGATCATGCTGTTCATCGTGATCGTGCAGCATCGCAATCGTCGACGGTTGGAGGCCATCGCCTACGTGGATCCTGTTACCGGCGGAGACACGGCCGGCCGGTTTCGCGAGCGCTATTACGACGTCGTCCGAACGGATCCGCGCAACTTGGTGCTCGTGTACGCCAACATAGCCAAATTCAAGTCGTACAACGATCGCGAGGGCAAGGAGGGCGGAGACCGTCTGCTCAGGTCGGCGTACGACATGATAGAGCGGCAGCTGCGCGAAGGCGAGTTCGCGGCGCGCGTCTCCGCAGACCATTTCGTCATTCTGTTGCGCGAGCCTGACGAGGCGTCGACAAAGGAGCGTCTAAACGAGTTCAGGCTCACGTCCGAGAGCGTCGGCGAGCAAGTGCTCGTGTCGATGGACTTCGGCGCTTACATACTGGACGACGATGCGCTCGAACAAGAGTTCACGCTCGTGACCGATGCGGCTAACTTGGCGCGTGCGAGCGCGGAGAAGCGGATGCTTCCAAGCGGCGCACGCGTTGGCTTCTATGATGATCGCCTCCGTCGGCGCTTCCTTCGAGAGAAGGAGCTCGAGGATCGCTTTCCCCATGCGCTTGCGAACGGCGAGTTTCATATGTATTTGCAGCCGAAGGTTGCGCTGCCCGAGCGCTGCATCGTCGGTGCTGAGGCGCTCGTGCGCTGGATCTCTCCGGAAGGTATGCTCTGCCCGAACGAGTTCGTTCCGCTCTTCGAGCGCGACGGCGTTATCGCCGAGCTGGATTTCTACATGTTTTGCCAGGTGTGCGCTTTGTTGAAGCGATGGGAGCGGGAGGGGAGGCCGCTTTTCTGCGTTTCAGTCAACGTCTCGCGCTCGAACTTCGACGTTTCGGATTTCTTCGCGCGCTACGAGCGCCATATCGCCGAGAACCAGGTTCCGGCTCGCTACCTGGAATTCGAGTTCACCGAGTCCGTCGTGTTCGATCGCACCGGCGAGATCAACCAAGTTATTCGGCGCATCCACGCGTTAGGCGCACGTTGCTCCATGGACGATTTCGGGAGCAGTTACTCCAGCCTCAACATGTTGCGTAGTCTCGAAGTGGATATCATCAAACTTGACCAGGGGTTCTTCCGCGGAGATACCGACATGGACAAGGCAAGGAGCATCGTCAACGGCATCGTGGGCATAGCGCGCGACATGCGTATCGAAACGGTTGCCGAAGGGATCGAGGATATGGGACAGGTGGATTTCCTCGAGAGCGTCGGCTGCAATGTGGTGCAGGGGTACGTGTTCGGAAAACCAATGCCCGCCGATGAGTTCCAGGATTTCAAACTAGACGATACGATGAGGGGAAACGGAGATCGCGGTGAAAGCGTTGAAGAGAGCCGGTAAGGCGGCGAAGACGTTCGCGTCGATCGTGCTAGCGGGGTCGCTGGTCGGCATCGGACTGGTCGGCTGTTCCGGCGAGGCTATGGGCAATGCGTCCGGACGCGACGATGAGATAGTGCTGACGGTATCGAAATGCCAGACCAAGGAGCTGCCGCAGGAGCTGTTGGACGAGATGACCAATCGTCACCCCAACCTGCGCTTCGAGTTCGATACGTATTCGAACAGCAACTATTCCGCGCAGATCGTCACCGAGCTCGAGCAGCGCGATATCCCCGATATCCTGATCAACACGCGCAATCAGGATCTGACCGAGGATTTGGAGCATAATCTGGTGGATCTCGCGGCGTACGATTTTTCCAGCGAGTACCTTCCCAGCGTTCTCGATCGCATGACCATCGACGGCAGCCTCTACTATCTGCCGGGTTACCTGACGCTTGCAGGGTTCTTCTACAACAAGGACCTTTTCGCCGAGCACGGCTGGGAGGCGCCTCAGTCGCTCGAGGAACTCATTGCCCTCAACGAGCAGGCGAAGGCGGAGGGCATCCGGCTTATGGCGTACTCGATGGAGCTGACGGGTCAACGCTTCCTGCAGCTGACCAATATCGCTTCGGCGCAGTTTCTGCACACGCCGCAGGGGTCGTCTTGGGAACAGGATTATCTTGCGGGCGAAGCGAGCATGGTGGGCACGTTCGGGCCTTTCATGGACGAGTATCGGCTTTGGCTCGACAGCGGATTGATTTCGGCTGACGACCTTTCCCTGTCGAATTCGGACGCCGCGGAGATGTTCGCGAACGGTGACGTGGCCATGATCTACGGCGTTGCCAACAACGTGAAGACCACTGATTTCGACTTCGATTTGGGCCAAGCTCCGTTCCTTGCGAGAGGCGAGGGCGAAGATAACGGCTGGTACCTGTATGCGGTCAGCTCGTACTACGGTATTAACAAGAAGCTGGAAGAGCCGGGCAACGAGGAGAAGCTGGCCATAGCGCTGGAGATGTTCGACCTGATGAGCACCCCCGAGGGCCAGAGCATGTTCACGGATGGCGCGGAAGGGCGATATCCGGCCACGAGAAAGGCGGACGGCGAGCTCCACGCGCCGCTTTTGAGCGATTACCGCAACGTGGTCGACCGCAATAACCTTGTGGAGTTGGCGGCTTACACTGCGCCGCTCTTGCTGGGAGGAGAGGCGCTGGGCGGGTACATCGCTGGCACCGTCAGCGCCGAGGAAGCGTTGCAGGCCTGCGACGAGGCTATGAAGTCCAACAAGTCGGAAACCCAGATCGGCGACGTAGTGGCACATATCGAACGCGACCTGAGCCGGGAGGAGACCGTCCGATACTTCGCCGACGCGTTCAGGGAGTACGGGGGCACCGACCTGTGCCTTATGCTGCCTGGCGGCATGGCAGACGGCCAAATGCATCCTTATGGGATTTCCGGCAAGCTGTACGAAGGGGAGCTGCACGCCAATGAGCTGACCGTGCTCTTGCCCAATGCGGGGAAGCCGGTGCCTACGCTGGCCACTGCGCGCATTTCGGGCGAAGACCTGCGCGCGGTGCTAGAGAGCGGGCGCACGTTCGAGCGGAAGGACGCGTCGAAGGAGGCCCTTGCTCCGTTCCGCTACGAGGTGTCGGGAGCCGAGGTGGACTATGATGCAGACCGCAAAGTGCGATCGCTCAAAGTGAACGGCGTTGAAGTCGCCGACGAAGACGTATTCACGGTGACGTATTTCGACGGGGCGGTCGAAACGTCCCGCTTGACCGATGCGGCGGTGTCGGACGTGAAGCCCGTCCCCGCGTTCACTGCTTGCAAGGCCGCGCGTTGACGTACTGCTGCCCGTCGTGCGACGGGCGGCAGAGTGAGGTGAGGCCGGGATGCCGCGGAAGCGGCCGGGTTCCGGGACGCAGTCGTACGCAGCCGTCTAATTCACTACGTTTTGCGGTGCACCCTCCACGAACGCGCCGACGTTAGCGGTCACGGTAGCCAGCAAGCGTTCGCGGGCTTCGTGGGTAGCCCAGGCGATATGGGGCGTTACGATGATGTTCTGGCCTTTCGCTTGCAGCAAGGGGTTGTCGGGTTGCATGGGCTCCACCGACACGACATCGGCTGCGAAACCCGCCAGCTTGCCGGATCGCAGTGCGTCCACCACGGCCTGCTCGTCCACCAGCGTGCCGCGCGCGGTGTTCAGGAGGTATGCGCCGTCCTTCATGCGGCCGATGGTCTGGGCGTTCATCATGCGGTCGGTTTCGGGCGTGGCCGGTGCGTGCAGGGTCACCACATCCGAAACGGCCAGCAGCTCGTTGAGGCTCACTTGACGCACGCCATCGCTTTCCAATTGGGGTTTTGCCGATCGATCCTCGACACCACGGGCATGCCGAAAGCACGCGCGATTCGACATACTGCCTGCCCGATGCTTCCCATGCCGACGATGCCCATCGTCTTGCCTGCCAGCTCCACGAGCGGCGTGTTCCAGAACGAGAAGTCCTTGGCGCGCGTCCAGTCGCCTTCCATGACCAGATTGGAATGCTCTCCTACATGCAAGCACAGCTCCAGCAGCAACGCGAACGTCATCTGCGCCACGTCGGGCGTGGAGTAGGCGGGCACGTTCGATACGATCACGCCCGCATCGCGCGCCGCGTCGAGATCCACCACGTTGTAGCCGGTGGAGGTGAGCGCGATCATCTTGAGGCGAGGAGCCCAGCCGAGCGCCTCGACGTTCCATTCCGTCTTGCTCGACACGACGATGTCGGCTTCGGCTACCCGAGTTTTCAGCTGATCGCGCGACGTGCGGTCGTACACGGTGACGGTGCCGAACCGGTCGAGCGCGTCCCAGCTCAAAGTCGCCGGGGTTGTTCACCTGTCCTTCGAGGACCACGATGTTCATAGGCGTTCCTTCCCGAGAAAAGGATCGGCCCGGGGAGAGGGGAGCTCCACCGGGCCACAAGGAGGGGATGATGCGGCACCTATTGGGTGCCGCTCTGCTTTAAGGGGTAAGCAGATGCAAACTGAAAAGGAGGGGAGCCTTTCGTTTGCTGAAGCTATTATAAAAGTTGACATTGAATATCATATGATGCACGAGTGCATGTTTTGTGAATTGGAGGCCTTGAAAGTAACAGATAGGTAAACATGACGCAAAACCCTAGGGAAAACCCTGACGCGGAAGCTCGAGCTGATTGTCCAACGGAGCGCCGGGGGTTTGACGGCGAAAACGACGTCAAGCGGTAGGAATCAACCGGTTTGGCAATTCTGGCGAGGGCCCGGCTGCGGTGCTTCGGGCTTGCCGAGCGCGATCAAAGGCGTTTCCCCAGCTCGGGTTCTCGAAACGTCAAGTGAATCACTCGGCGGGATTACCAAACCGGTCGATTGCTGCCAAGAAGCGGGGGGTCTTGCCGTCGAACCGAGGACGTCGCGGGCCTGTCTGGTCCGTGGTCGGGGATCGTCCGAAGCCGTGCGGTTCCACGTGGAGCTGCAGCCGGGATCCCGCCCCAAACCGTGGAGTCCCTCTTAGTGTTTCATGTGAAACGTTTGTACGCGCATGCTTGTTCGGCCGCCGGGGTTCGCCCCATGCTCCGCCCGCCATCTGCGCTCGTTCGCGCCTATGGCGCGGGCTCGCGCTGGCATTCCGTTTGGTTCGCGCAGTCTGCCTCAAGCGTTTCACGTGAAATGCTTGTGCGCGTCGAGCGAGGCCGTGGGAATGCCGTTCGCTGACAAGCTTGCTGCAGCGCGGCCCTCGGCGGTGGTTTCGCGGCCCGCGGGTTCTGCGGGCCGAGGCCGGGTTGGCCGCAAATGGCTCCCATGACAAAATCGGCGGCTCGGTTGGGCGTCGGCGGCGGTAGGCGGTTTTCGCCACCTGCGATTATGCTGGTTGGCGAGGCCGCGCGGCGCGCTGGAGCCGCTTTGAGATTGTCATGGGAGTCGATTCGCGTCCAAGCCGCCCTTCCGACGGCTCGGCAATGCTCTGCCGCACGGCTTCGCCATACGATGTGCTGCAAAAACGTCGGTTTGGCAGTCTTCGGCGGCCTTCGATCGCGCCCGACGCTCCTTCCCGAGGATCGGCGAGGCGTAATCCCAGTTCGCGCTTTGTCGCCGCCTCGGAACGCACCGCCAGATCGGGCCGGGACTGCCAAACCGGCGTTTTTGCAGCACATAGGTTGGCGTTCGCTGTTAAACCGGGATTGACATAGCTCAGGTCGACCCGCCCCGCGAAAACTCGCCGGCGGCTCGGAAGCCCCCTTCGGCCATCGGCCGGACGCTCGTCTCGCCTGATCGCTTGCTGTCCGACAGAGGAAGCGGCATGCGGCGGTGCATGCCAATCCTGGTTTAGCAGCGTAGGTTGGCGAAATCGCGCGTTCGCAGCGAGGGACGTGACTGGGTGACGGCTCAGGCGGAGGTTCTGCCGCTCTGCCGCTCTGCCGCTGCGTGGGCGCGGGCTCCATGCATTGTCTCGGCGGGTTCGACGAAGCGAGGGGCATGAAAACAGATCGGCCCGGGGAGAGGGGAGCTCCACCGGGCCACAAGGAGGGGGATGATGCGACGCTTGCGCATCGCTCTGCTTCTAAGGGGGTAAAGCAGAGGCAAACTGAAAGGAGGGGAGTCTTTCGTTTACAGCTGCTAGTATACGGGTCGTTCGCGCACATCGTATGATGCGGGCGTGCGCGTTTTGTGAAAACGATGGGTCGCAGAGTAACGGTTCGTTAACAAGGATCAAAAGAGTCAGGAAAAGAAGTTTTCCGATGGGCGCCGCGCCGCAGAAATCTGGCGAGCGAAAGGTTGGCGAACGGCATTGCCTCAAAGCGGCATCGACCTGAAGTAACATGTTCTACGATGATATGCGTTGGTCGATGATGCGGAAGCGGGCGTGTGCGGGTACGAGAAACAGATCGGCCCGGGGAGAGGGGAGCTCCACCGGGCCACAAGGAGGGGGATGTGCGGCACCGAGGTGCCGCCACTGCTTTGTAAGGGGGAAAAAGCAGTACAAACTGAAAGGAGGGGATTCTTTCGTTTGCGAGATCAAGTATAAAAGTAAGCCTTGAAGAACACGTGATCGACTCATGTTCGTCCTGTGAAATGCCGCGAAGCGTCGGCGAGCGTCCATCCTCCTTCCTTCCGCCGCTCGAACTGCGCCGTTCGCGCGAGATGCTTCCGTCTCGGCGTGCGCGAGCGCATCGGCGCATTTCGACGGTCGCATGTCGGGGCTCTTTTCGGTATCATGGATCACCTGACGAAAGGAACTCCCCATGCCCGATATCGCGCTTCGTTTTCACAAGGACATGCTCGTGCTGTCCTCGCCGGTTGCCGTTGTACTGGCCCGGCAAGGGTTCGACGTGGAACACGATCTCGAATTCGCCAACCTTGTGGAGCCGGAGGCGGTGCGCGATGCGCTGCGCCTCAACAAGATGGCAGGCGCCCAGTGCCTCGTGGCGAACACGGAAGGCATCGCGCCTGCTCGTCTGGCGCATCGCGGCATGGAGGACCGCGCGGCGGAGATCGTGCGTACGGGCTTGTCCTTGGCGCGCGAGCTGAAGCCCCAGCACGTGCTGGTGGAGATCGGCCCGTGCGGCCTCCCCCTCGATGCCGCCAGCAAAAGCTCGCTCAACGAGAACCGCGACCAGTACGCCCGTGCCGCCCGCGCCTGCGATGGCCAGGAGTTCGACGCGTTCTTCCTCGACGGGTTCGCCAACCCGGCCGACCTCAAGTGCGCGCTCATGGGCGTGCGCCAGGTGAGCGGCGCGCCGGTGTTCGCGTCGGTGGACGTGGATGCCGACGGCATGCTGGCCGACGGTCGCCATACGCTCGAGGATGCGCTCGCCGTCATGGTGGACTACGAGGCCAGCGTGGTCGGCTTCGCCACGGCGGCTCCGCTCGATGCGGCCGTGACGTTCGCTCGCCGCGCCAGCGGGGCGGGGCGCTCCGGTGCTGCTCAGCTGATCGTGCGCGAGCATAATCCGAAGCAAGGCGACGTTACGCACGAGAACCCGTATTAGCTGCCCCGATGTGCTGGTAGGGGCGGCCGTGCAGCTGCGTGCGGCCGGAGCCCAGTTCCTGCGTGCGGCCGGTGCCGCCACGCCGGCCTATGCAGGCGCGCTCGCGGCGGCCAGCGAAGGGTTCGACGTTGTGCGCTCGGATGTGGAGGAGTAGCATGGCAGGCTCTAACACGGTGCGCAGCCCGCATTACGGAGCGCTGCAGGATGTGGTGGATTCGCTGTACCTCGGGCTGGGGCCGAAGGAGAAGCTCCGCCGCCTCGACATCGTCGTGGCCGCCGAGGCCGCCGACCTTCCCGACGACCTGGCCGAGATCGTCAACCTGCTGCCGCCCGGCAGCTACACGCGCCAGCGCCTATGCGACCAGCTGAAGCTCGGGCTATCGGCGGGCATGCGTGGGGGCAGGTGTACGGCACCGTCCAATAGCGCGTGGGGCGAGGCCGCTGCGGCCGGCGGGGGCCTCGGTGCGAGCCCGTCGTTCGCGGTGCTCTTCTGGCGAAGCTGTTCTCCGCGTGCGCGCGTCGCCTCGGACGAGCTTTCAGCGTTCGCCTGCATGCCCGTGGATATACTGTGAATCGCCCGCCGCATCCCGTGTGGGCGTTGAATCTCCACGGTTTTACCTCTTGCATGGTGAGCGCCGCGCGAGTACTATATGTTCAATTTCCTAACATCACCTACTACTACATATTGTGGAAAACATGGCGTAGATCGTGTGGAAACACTGCGCATAAACCAAGCGAAGCCACAGCTCGCAGCAGGAAAACGACGAAGCAAGAAGAAGCTCGAAGAGAGGATTGGCAGCATGGTCGAGACCATCATGAAGCGCGACGGCCGGACGGTGGAATTCAAGCAGGAGAAGATCGCCGAGGCGGTGGAGCGCGCTTTCCAGGCGTGCGGGGCCATGCAGGATCGCGCGGCGGCCGAGGATATCGCGCAGCGCGTGGTGGACAAGCTGGAGAGCGGCGCCATCGAGGGCGCGCCCACGGTTGAGGGCGTGCAGGACCTCGTGGAGGAGACGCTCATCGAGTCCGGCTTCGTGCAGACGGCCAAGTCCTACATCCTGTACCGCGCCGAGCGCAGCCGCTCGCGCGACGTGAACAGCCGCCTCATCCAAACGCTCAAGGACATCACGTTCTCGAAGGCGTCGGACTCTGACATGAAGCGCGAGAACGCCAACATCGACGCCGACACCGCCATGGGTACCATGCTCAAGTACGGCTCGGAGTCGGCCAAGCAGTTCTACGAGATGTGCGTCATCGACCCGAAGTTCGCCCGCGCCCACCGCGAAGGCGACATCCACATCCACGACATGGACTTCTACACCCTCACCACCACGTGCTGCCAAATCGAGCTGAAGAAGCTGTTCAAGGGCGGCTTCTCCACGGGCCACGGCGTGCTGCGCGAGCCCAACGACATCGCCAGCTACGCGGCGCTGGCCTGCATCGCCATCCAGAGCAACCAGAACGACCAGCACGGCGGCCAGGCTATCTGCGACTTCGACTACGGTCTGGCCGAGGGCGTGCGTAAAACGTACCGCCGCCTGTACAAGAAGCATCTGGCCGAAGCCGTCGATCTGCTGCTGGGCGATTCCGTGGACGACTCCCGCGCGTTCGCGCAGGACGCGCTCGCGCGCATCGAGGCGGAGACGGGCGTATGGGCCAGCCTCGCCATGGACGAGGGCTTCGAGGCCGCCGTGCGCGCGGCGCTCGTGGAGGTCGGCGCCAGCGAGGAGGCCGCCGACAAGGCCGTGGCCTATGCGGCTAAGAACGCCCTGGGCGATACCGACCGCACGACGTTCCAGGCCATGGAGGCGCTCGTGCACAACCTGAACACCATGCACAGCCGCGCCGGCGCGCAGACGCCGTTCAGCTCGGTGAACTACGGCATGGACACCTCGCCCGAGGGTCGCATGGTGGTGAAGAACATGCTGCTGGCCACCGAGGAAGGCCTCGGCTCCGGCGAGACGCCCATCTTCCCCGTGCAGATCTTCCGCGTGAAGGAGGGCGTGAACTACAACCCCGAGGATCCGAACTACGACCTGTTCAAGCTGGCCATGCATTGCTCCGCGAAGCGCCTGTTCCCGAACTTCAGCTTCATTGACGCGCCGTTCAACGCGCAGTACTACAAGGGCACGCCCGAGACAGAGATCGCCTACATGGGCTGCCGTACGCGCGTCATGGGCAACGTGTACGATCCCGATCGCGAGATCGCTCCCGGCCGCGGCAACCTCAGCTTCACGTCCATCAACCTGCCGCGCCTGGCCATCCGCTCGAAGGGCGACCTCGATCTGTTCTTCGACCTCTTGGACGCGAAGCTTGCGCTGGCGGTGGGGCAGCTTGACGAGCGCTTCGAGATCCAGGCGCGCAAGCACGTGTACAACGCGCCGTTCCTCATGGGTCAGGGCGTGTGGATCGATTCCGAGAAGCTGGCGCCTACCGACGAGCAGCGCGAGGTGCTGAAGCACGGCACGTTGTCGCTGGGCTTTATCGGCTTGGCCGAGACGCTGGTGGCGCTGACGGGCAAGCACCACGGCGAGTCGAAGGCTTCGCAGAACCTGGGCCTCGAGATCATCGGCCATATGCGCAGCTACCTCGACCGCCTGTCGCAGGAGCGCGGGCTGAACTACGGCCTCATCGCCACGCCGGCCGAAGGCCTGTCCGGTCGCTTCGTGCGCATGGACCGTGAGCGCTACGGGTCCATCCCCGGCATCACCGATCGCGACTACTACACGAACGGCTTCCACGTGCCGGTGTACTACGACATCAGCGCCTTCGACAAGATCGAGATCGAGGCGCCGTACCATGCGCTGACGAACGCGGGCCATATCTCCTACGTGGAGCTGGATGGCGACCCCAGCGAGAACCTCGAGGCGTTCGAGGCCGTCATCCGGCACATGAAGGAGAGCGGCATCGGCTACGGTTCAGTGAACCATCCGGTGGATCGCGATCCCGTGTGCGGTTACAACGGCATCATCGGAGACGTGTGCCCCAAGTGCGGCCGCACCGAGGCGGAGCACGGCCAGTCGTTCGAGCGCATCCGCCGCATCACCGGTTACCTCGTGGGCACCCTCGACCGCTTCAACGATGCCAAGCGCGCCGAAGAAGGCGACCGCGTGAAGCATCAGATGTAACAGGTTGAACGTGACCCCTCCCGACACTATACGTCTTTACGGCACGGCTCCGGATTCCATCGTCGATGGGCCGGGGCTGCGCTATGCCGTGTTCGTGCAGGGCTGCTCGCACGGCTGTCCTGGGTGCCACAACCCCGACAGCCAGCCCTGCGCGGGCGGCACGGTGCGCGCCATCGCCGACGTGGTGGCGGAGATCGCTGCCAACAAGCTGGTGCAGGGCGTCACCATTTCGGGCGGCGAGCCGTTCGAACAGGCCGCCGCGTGCGCCGCATTGGCGCGCCAAGTGCGCGAGCTGGGACTGGACGTGTGGACGTACTCGGGCTACCGCTACGAGCAGCTGGCGGAGGGCATCCCCGATCCGGCCGCGCGCGATCTGCTCGACCAGACCGACGTGCTGGTGGACGGCCCCTTCGTCCAGGCGCAACACTCCTACCAGCTTCCGTGGCGAGGCTCCCACAACCAACGGTTGATTGACGTTCCCGCCACCCGGGCCCGCGGTCGCATCGTTTTGTGGGAAACTCACGAAGACTTCCCTGTAAAGCCCCCATCGTGGTGAGGCGCCGTCTCCTTTCCTTGGCGACGGTATGGTCGACATGGTAGGATAACGGCATGGAACAGCTTCAAAACTACATCGACGCTATCGTGCGCACCGACTGGGTGACCACGGCCATCTCGGCGGTGGTCATTCTGGCGATCACGGCAGTCGTCGCGCGTCTGACGAGGCGCTTCCTGGGCCGCGTGCTTGCCATCAACGAAGAGCGCGATTTGCCCTCAAGCTCCATCTTCATCAACATCGCCCGCGGAGCCGTGTGGATCACCGGCGTGTGCATCATGCTGTCCACCTGCTTCCGCGTGGACGTGAGCGCCGCCATCACCGCGCTCGGCATCGGCGGCATTGCCATCTCGTTGGGCTTCCAGGACACGCTGTCGAACCTCATCGGAGGTTTGCAGGTCAGCCTGCTGCGCATCATCAAACCCGGCGACAACATCGAGGTGGGCTCGTCCACAGGCGTGGTGAAAGACATCACCTGGCGCCACACCACCATACGCAACGGCGCGGGCGAGGAAGTGCTCATCCCTAACTCCATCATCAGCAAAACCGCTCTCACGCACCTTCCGCCCACGAACCAAGTGAGCTTGGCCATCGTGGTCACCACGGAAGGCCAGCATCTCGACGAAGTGGCCGAGGCTATCGAGCGCAAGGCCGGCGAGGCGGCGGCCGGCATCGGCAAGGTGGTTAAACAGCCGAAGCTCACGTTCTCGGAGATCACCGCGCAGGGCTATGCGGGTTCCATCTCGTTCAGCATGGCCGACAGCCGTACCACGGGCCGTGCAACCGATGCGGTGCTGCGCGCCGTGGCGCCGCTGACCCGAACGGCGGCGCCCGATCGCGCGGAGCAGGTGCTGGAGGAGGCGCAGCAGGAAGCCGAAGAGGCCGCTGCGCAGGAAGCCGCCGGCCATGCGCCGACTAAGCCGAAGCCTAAACCGAAGCCGACTCCCAAGCAGAAGCAGAGGCCGAGCTTCCGCAAGCGCATGGCGCGGGCGCTGCGGCTTGGGAAAGAGGAGCAATCGTGAGCGAGGAGGCGATGAAAACCATGTCCGAAACGCGTTTGACCGAAGGCCCGCTGCACCACCTCGACGGCAAGCTCGCCGAATGCGGATGGGCCACGTCGTTTCTGCGCGCGTACGATCGCGACCGTATCAAGGCGCCGAAGCGCCGCATCAAAGAATGGGACTACTACCTGGTGAACGACGACGAGTTCGCTGTGGCGCTGACCGTCGCCGATATGGGTTACGTGGGGCTCATCTCGGCATCGGTGATGGATTTCGCGCAGGCCACGTCGCATACGGCCAGCGTGATCTCGCCGTTTCCGATGGGGCGCTTCAAGCTGCCCGCCACCTCGGCCGAGGGCGTGACCTCCTTCGAGAACAACCGCGTATCGTTCCGCTTCGAGGTTGCCGGCGGGCAGCGCCGCCTCAACGTGTGGTTCGCGGGCTTCGACGGCGGCGACGACCTGACGTTCGAGGCCGTGCTGGACGAGGAGCCGCGCGATTCGATGGTGATCAGCACGCCATGGGCCGAAGACCCGCTCGCGTTCTACTACAACCAGAAGATCGTCGCCATGCAGGCGAGGGGCAGTTTCAAGAAGGGGCTTTTGGTGCACGGGTTCTGCCCCGAGAACTCGTTCGGCCTGCTGGACTGGGGGCGAGGCGTATGGACGCGCGACAACACGTGGTACTGGGCCGTGGCGCAGGGTTGGCAGGACGGTCGTCGCTTCGGCCTCAACCTGGGCTACGGGTTCGGCGACACGTCGGCGGCTTCCGAGAACATGGTGTTCATCGACGGTGCTGCGCACAAGCTGCACCGCGTGGACTTCGGCATCCCCGAGAAGACAGGCGGTGCGCACGCGAAGAAGACGGCCGATCGCTACCAGCTCATGCAGCCCTGGCATATGACCGACGACGAGGGACGGCTCGACCTCGTGTTCACGCCGCTGCTCGACCGTGTGGACTGGATGGACTTCAAGCTGATCCGATCCGACCAGCACCAGGTATTCGGCCGCTTCGACGGCACGGTGACGCTTGACGACGGCTCGACCCTGCCGGTGTCGAACCTGCTTGGCTCTGCCGAGGTAATCCACAACGTGTACTGATCAAGCACGGGACGGGCGCGCGAGAGCCGGGAATGAATCGGCGCGCGGAAGGCCGGGAAGGTTGCGTTCGAGCTTGCTTTTGCGCTGCCCGTTCGTATAATAGAGGCGAGCCGCAGGAGGCTGCTAACTCCCCACGGCTCTCGAATCGCTTCGGCGGTTTGGCTTCTTGTTACGGCTCCTTGTCCTTGCGGATCGGGAGCCGCTCCATTATCGCTGTCAAGAACCCCAGCAAACTGGAAGCGAACTCAAGGATCGCCGCTATCAAGGCCAAAACGGTCATGGCGTCCACCTCCCTCCGTCGGTCCCTCTCTCGGGAGCATCTGGTGGAAAGGGGTGTGGTGCCGCGCCGCCTCTGCGCTTCGTACCTCTTAGTATAGCGACCGCGTATCATGCGCAGATGGCGCGCATCCAGCGCGGATCTTCCTCGATCTCGCGCGCTTTCAACGCGCTTCCAACGCGGATTCCATATTTCTTGCCAGTGTTTCCAACACGGTTTGAGCGTACGCCTGGCGTGGGTCTTGCGTCGATCTAGCGCCGGCACGAAAAAGACGGCCTCTCGAAACTTTACAGACTTTTGACCGGCATCCGACACGGTTCTGATGCTCCGTCTTCATCATGTTCCTTGCAGCGGGCCTCCGATGCCCGCGCTTCAGCGGAAAGCAATGCGCTCGCAAAGCGCATCGAAGGAAGGAAGAAGATGAAGAAGCGTTTGGCAATGGCGGTGAGCGCGGCGGTTCTGGCGCTGGGACTGTTCGGGCTGTTCGGCTGTGCGGGCAACGGCGATGGTGCGAGCGGCGCAACCGACGGAGGAGCGTCGGCTTCGACCAGCCCGTCCGGCGAGGTCTCGGTCTATTCGCGCGAGGACGGCTCCGGCACGCGGGGTGCGTTCATCGAGCTGTTCGGCATCGAGGAAAAGGATGCCAACGGAGACAAGGTTGATCTGACCACTCCCACGGCCGCCATCACGAACTCCACGTCAGTCATGATGACGTCCGTGGCGGGCGACGCGAACGCCATCGGCTACATATCGCTCGGTTCGCTGAACAACACGGTGAAGGCGCTCAGCATCGACGGCGCCGAAGCTACGGCCGAGAACGTGAAGAGCGGCACGTACAAGGTGGCCCGTCCGTTCAATATCGTGACGAAGGACGGCGTGTCCGATGTGGCCCAGGACTTCATCGACTACATCATGAGTTCCGACGGTCAGAAGGTGGTCGAGGAGAACGGTTGCATCTCCGTTGCCGACAACGCGGACTCCTATAAGGCTTCCGGCAAGTCCGGCAAGATCGTCATCGCCGGTTCCTCGTCCGTGACCCCGGTCATGGAGAAGCTGGCCGAGGCGTACAAGGCTCTCAATCCCGACGTCGCCATCGAGGTCAACCAGTCCGACTCCACCACCGGCGTGAACATGGCCACCGAGGGAACCTGCGACATCGGCATGGTCTCCCGCGAGCTCAAGGACTCCGAGAGCGGCGTGAAGGCCACGGTCATCGCCCAGGACGGCATCGCGGTTATCGTGAACCCGGATGCCTCCATCGACGAGCTTACGTCCGACCAGGTGAAGGGCATCTACACCGGCGAGCTGACTACGTGGGAAGATGTTGTTCCGTCGGCTTAACAGCCGCCGGAAGCGCTCGAGCCTCTCGCTGACATAGCCAGACCAAGGAGTGTACATGTTCCACCTGCACATCAAAGAGGGCATAGCGAAGGCGCTGTTCGTGGCCGCCGCGGGGATATCGGTCCTCGCGGTGGCTCTCATCTGCGTCTTTCTCTTCGCGAACGGCGTGCCGGCCATCGCGCAGATCGGCCTTCCCGAGTTTCTTTTCGGCACTACGTGGCGTCCCGCCAACGATATCTACGGCATCTTCCCGATGATCGTGGGCAGCATCTACGTGACCGCCGGCGCCATCCTGGTCGGCGTTCCTACGGGGCTTTTGTGCGCCATCTTCCTGTCGCGGTTCGCCAGCGGCAAGATCGCGGCGTTCCTCAAGCCGGGCGTAGAGCTCTTGGCGGGTATCCCGTCGGTTGTCTACGGCTTCTTCGGCCTGGTGATGATCGTGCCGTTTATTCGCGACAATATGCCGGGCCGCGGCCTGTCGCTTCTGGCCGCTGCCGTGCTGCTGGGCATCATGATCCTGCCCACCATCATCACCGTTGCGCAGAGCGCACTCGATGCCGTGCCCAAGAAGTACTACGAGGGTGCGCTGGCGCTGGGTGCCGATCACGAGCGCTCGGTGTTCCGCGTTATCGTTCCCGCTGCCGTCTCCGGCATCATGGCCGGCATCGTGCTGGGCGTGGGCCGCGCCATCGGCGAGACCATGGCCGTCATCATGGTGGCCGGCAATCAGCCCATCGTTCCCGAGAGCATATTCGAGGGCGTGCGCACCATGACCGCCAACATCGTGCTGGAGATGGGCTACGCGGCCGACCTGCACCGCGGCGCGCTCGTGGCCACGGGCGTGGTGCTGTTCGTGTTCATCCTGCTCATCACTATGTTGTTCAACGTTATCAAGAAGCGGGGTGAGACGAGGTAATGAGTCCCAAGCTGACGATCGCCTACGAATCGGCCGACGCCTCCCCGGCGCCCGCCGCCAACCCGGGCGATCGGATCGATGCGATGTTCGAAGCGGCGGAAGAGCGTCATCGCGCCGCACGCCGCGTGGTTTCCATGCTGCTGCGAGCGCTGGTGTATCTGGGCGCGCTGCTGACCACGGCGGTGCTGCTGTTCCTGGTGGGCTACATCCTGGTGAACGGCGCGCCGTACCTCACGCCCAGCCTGTTCGAGTGGGAGTACAACTCCACGAACGTCTCGCTCATGCCGGCGCTGGTGAACACGCTGCTGATGGCGGCCCTCTCGCTGCTCATGGCGGTGCCGGTGGGCGTGGGATCGGCCATCTACCTGGTGGAATACGCGCCGCGCGGCAGTCGTTTCGTAGCTGTCGTGCGTACCACCGCCGAGACGCTGCAGGGCATCCCGTCCATCATCTACGGCCTGTTCGGCATGCTGTTCTTCGTGACGGCGCTGCATTGGAACCTGTCGCTTTTGGCGGGTGCCTGCACGCTGGCCATCATGGTGCTGCCCGTGGTCATGCGCACCACCGAGGAAGCGCTGCTGGCCGTTCCCGACGCGTACCGCGAAGGCGGGTTCGGTTTGGGTGCCGGCCGTTTGCGCACGGTGTTTCGCTGCGTGCTGCCTTCGGCCGTGCCCGGTATCCTGGGCGGCGTGATACTGGCGCTCGGCCGGTGCGTGGGCGAGGTGGCTGCGCTCATTTTCACGGCCGGCTCCATCGCCCAGATCCCGAACTTCGCCGGCGAGGGCGCCATGGCGGTGTTCGATTCCGCCCGCACGCTGGCCGTGCACATGTACGCGCTGGCCAGCGAAGGCCTGCACGTGAACGAGACCTATGCCACGGCGGTGGTGCTGCTGGTCATGGTGGTGCTTCTGAACCTCCTGGCCACGTTCGCCGCCAAGAAGATGAACAAGGGAGGCACCGATGACTAACGCCACGCTCGAGAGAACCGCTCCGACCCAGAACGCCTCGGCTACCTACATGCCTCAGGCGCAGGGCCAGGCGGCCGACCGCCGCATCAAGGAGAAGGCGCCCACCGACGCGCCCGCCAAGATGGGCGTGCGCAACCTCGATCTGTACTACAAGGATTTCCATGCGTTGAAGAGCATCGACCTGCAATTCCCCGAAAACCAGGTGACGGCGCTCATCGGCCCGTCGGGCTGCGGCAAGTCCACGTTGCTGAAAAGCCTCAACCGCATGAACGACCTGGTGGAAGGCTGCCGTATCGAAGGCGAGATCACGTTGGACGGCGAGGACGCCTACCGCTCCATCGATGTGAACAATTTGCGTCGTCGGGTGGGCATGGTGTTCCAGCAGCCCAATCCGTTCCCCATGAGCGTGTACGACAACGTGGCCTTCGGCCCGCGCACCCACGGCATCAAGAAGCGCGAGGACCTGGACGCCATCGTGGAGCAGAGCCTGCGCGACGCCGCCATCTGGGACGAGATGAAGGATCGTCTGAAGAAGAACGCGCTCGGGTTTTCCGGCGGCCAGCAGCAGCGCCTGTGCATCGCGCGCGCGTTGGCGGTGCGCCCGGAAGTGCTGCTGATGGACGAGGCTACCAGCGCGCTCGACCCCATCTCCACCGCTAAGATCGAGGATCTCGTAGGCGAGCTCAAGAGCAAGTACACGGTGATCATGGTGACGCACAACATGCTGCAGGCGCTGCGCGTGTCCGACAAGACCGCGTTCTTCCTGTTGGGCGAGATGGTGGAGGCCGGCTCCACCGACGACATCTTCACGAACCCGGCCGACCCCCGCACCGCCGACTACGTGGCGGGAAGGTTCGGCTAGGTCGGAGCGTTGTCATCCTGAGCGCAGCGCCGAAGTCGCGGCCTGTCATCCTGAGCGGAGGCGGCAAAGCCGCGTTCCCTCAGGATGACAAAGGGGCTTCCTTTCGGCTTTACGCAAATTTGACGTTGCCGCAAGCCCGTGGTTTTTCCTCCTGCTTTACAATAGGCTCGACGGCGGCGAAAGCGCGCTGCCGGCCGAAAGGACCAACCCATGATCTACTACGTTGAAGACGATACCAACATCCGCGACCTCACGGTGTACGCTCTCAAGCAGGCCGGATTCGAGGCGGCGGGCTTCCCGGCGGCGGGCGAGTTCTTCGCCGCGTGCAAGGAGCGCCTCCCCGAGTTGGTGCTGCTCGACATCATGCTGCCGGAAATCGATGGGCTCGAGATCCTCCATATGCTGCGCGAGAACCCGGCGACCAAGCATCTGCCCGTGATGATGCTCACGGCCAAGGGCACCGAGTTCGACACGGTGAGCGGCCTCGATGCCGGCGCTGACGACTATCTGGCCAAGCCTTTCGGCATGATGGAGCTGGTCAGCCGCGTGAACGCGCTTATGCGCCGCGCGTCGGCGCCTCCCGTCATGGCCGACGACGAGCTGTCTTGCGGTCCCATCGAACTATGCGTGTCGGCTCACACCGTGCAGGTGGGCGGCGAGCCCATCACGCTCACGCTCAAGGAGTTCGACCTGCTGCACACGCTGCTGCAGAACCAGGGGCACGTGCTGTCGCGCAGCCAGCTGCTGGAAGACGTGTGGGGCATGACGTACGTGGGGGAGACGCGCACGGTGGACGTGCACGTGCAGACGCTGCGCCAGAAGCTGGCCGCGGCGCAAGAAGGGGCCGACGCCCTCGTTCGTACGGTGCGCGGCGTGGGCTACTGCATCAAACCCTCCTCGTGAGCGCGCGCATGAGCCCGACGCATTTCAAGGTTAAGAGCCTGTCCGGCAAGATTTTCACGAGCGTGCTCGCGTTCACGTTGGCCGTCATCGTTGCGCTGTCCGTGACGATGACCACCATCTACTACCTGTCTTACGAGCACGACGCTGAAACCGAGCTTGCGGCCAGTGCCCAGGATGCGGCGCGCTATCTGAACGCCACTCCGTCGTCCGAGAACGCTCCCGCGCTGAAAGAGCAGTTCAGTGGACTGACGCGCTACACGCTCATCGATGCGGACGGCACGGTGCTGTTCGACAGCGCCGCCGACACCGATGCCATGGACAACCACGCCGACCGCCCCGAGGTGCAGGAAGCGGCAGACATGGGCGAGGCCGTCACCATGCGCTACTCTGAAACGCTGGGCACCGACACCGTGTATGCGGCGGTGAAGCTGGACGACGGCAGTATCGTGCGCCTGTCCGAGACGCGGCATTCGCTGCTATCGTTTCTCAGCGAGATGCTCATGCCCGTGCTCATAGCGCTCATCGTGGCAGTGGCGCTCGTGTTCCTGCTGTCGAAGATACTTACGAGCCGGATCATGAAGCCCATCGACGCGCTCGATTTCGCGAACCCTTTGGACAATGAGATATACGAGGAGATGGACCCGCTGCTCATCCGGATCGACGAGCAACAGCGCCAGCTCAAGCAGCAGAACAGCGAGCTGGCCGAAGCCGAGAACATGCGCCGCGATTTCTCCAGCAACGTGAGCCATGAGATGAAGACGCCCCTGCAGGTGATATCGGGCTACGCCGAGCTCATGAAGAACGACATGGTGCAGCCCTCCGACCGCCAGAAGTTCGCCGCGCTCATCTACGACGAGGCGCAGACCATGCGCTCGCTGATCAACGACGTGCTGACGCTGTCGAAGCTTGACGAGTCGGCCTTCGAGAACGACGGTGCGACGGCCATTAACCTGTACGCGGTGGCGCAGCGCGTGGCCGGGAGGTTGTCCAGCTTCGCGGACGACCAGGGCGTGCGCGTGCGGGTGGAGGGCGCGTCGGCGTGCATCGCGGGCAGCGAGACGTTGGCCGAGGAGATGCTGTACAACCTCATCGAGAACGGCATCCGCTACAACCACGAAGGCGGCCTCGTCACCATGAAGGTGGGCTCCGAATGCGTGGAAGGCGGGCTCGCGAACGCCGCGTATCAGACGGTCGTGCGCGTCAGCGACACGGGACCGGGCATCCCGGCCGAGTTGCACGACAAGGTGTTCGAACGCTTCTTCCGCGTGGACAAGAGCCGTTCGAAGGAAACCGGAGGAACGGGACTGGGTCTGGCCATCGTCAAGCATGCGGTTATGTACCACGGAGGCGTTATCGAGGTGGAGAGCGCCGAAGGGCAGGGCACCACGTTCGTGCTGCGTTTTCCCAGCGCTTGACCTCTCGTCTACTATCGAGCATACACGGCTTTTTGCGCCCTCTCCGGAGGGCGCTGCCGTTCTTCTGGAGCTTGCGATCGGGCGCGCACGTTACTGAGAATATCGCTATACTAGGACGCAATACCAGTAACCGCGAAGCGCAAACGCCGGCATGTCCGTTACCGTGAACGAAGGCTCTCCATGGCTGAATACAACGACGATCTGAACTATCCCGATCCGTTCTACATCTCGGACATCGAGACGTACGAGCTTCTGCACGTGAACGAGGCGGGCCGCCGGCTTTTCAAGGTGCCGCTCGATGCCGATCTGGAGGGCGTCAAGTGCTACGAATTCCTGCAAGGGCGCGATGAGCCGTGTCCGTTCTGCACGAATCATCTGCTCAGCGTCGAGAAAAGCTACGTGTGGGAATTCACGAACCCTTTGACGAACCATCGTCATCTGCTGAACGATCGTCTGATCAACTGGGGTGGGAAGCTGGTTCGTCTTGAGGTGGGCTTCGACCTCACCGATCAAAAAGAAGAGGGTATGCGCTTTCGGAACCTGCATCGCAACGAGGAGGTCATCCTCGAGATCGCTAACGATCTGTATCGCGAGACCGATCCGGAGCGCGCGTCCGTGCGCATGCTCGAACGGTTGGGCGAGGAGCTTGGAGCCGAGCGTTCCTATCTGTTCTCGGCTCGCGGAGAAGGGTTCAGCAATACGCACGAGTGGTGTGCTGACGGCATATCCTCCCAGATCGAAAGCCTTCAGGATATGGACTACCGTTTGTTCGAGCGGTGGCTCGACCTGTTCGGTCGGGGGGAATGCGTGCTGATCGAGGATCTGGACGCCATCAAGGGCGTTGTCGATCCTCGGGAGTACGAAACGCTGCACGTGCAGGAGATCGCCAGTCTGGTCGTCGCACCCATCGAACGCGACGGGCGTCTCGTGGGCTTCCTCGGCATGGACAACCCTCCGGCCGACCAGATCCGCGACATCGCGCCGCTGCTGCGCACGTTGTGCTACTTCTACAGCATGACGTTGCAGCGTATCGAAAACGAGCGCCAGCTGGTGGCGATGAGCTATCACGATTCTCTGACCGGGCTGTACAATCGAAACCGCTACAACGAGGACGTGCGGCGCCTTGAGAAGCTGGCGCGCCCGTTCGGCGCGGTTTTTCTCGATGTCAACGGCATGAAGGAGATCAACGATCGCGGCGGCCATGCTGAAGGCGACCATCTGTTGCAAGCATGCGCTCAGACGATGCAGCGCGTTCTCGGAGAGGTTGCGCGGCTGTACCGTGTGGGCGGCGACGAGTTCGTGGCCACGGTCGTGGATACCGACGAAGCGGGCTTTCGGTCGCTTGTGGAGCGGCTGCAGAAAGCGTTCGACGAAGTTCCGTCGTGCGAGGTGGCTATCGGCGCGCAATGGACGCCGCGATCGAGTGAGATCGATAGAACGTTGTTCGATGCAGACGAGGCGATGTACCGCGATAAGCGCCGTTTCTACCAGAACAGGAGCACGTCGGACGTAGCGCCTTCTCGACGTGCTCGCGGCGACCGCTTCGACGAGCGCGAAAGGGCGAAGGCGCGAGATGTCGCGCAGGAAGGCACGCTCATGGAGCTGCTGGGCATCGGGTTTGCTCGTCATAGGTTGGATGAAGCTTTCACAACTCTCGAATCCAATGCTTGCTACAGTTTGGTGACGGGCGACGACGAGGAGGGGCGTCGAGCCGTCGGTGCGTTGGCCAAGGAGGCTCGCGAGGCGGGCGAGCGAGGCTTCGCCGGAACCGTGTGTGTGAATCGCGGCGGCGCTCCCGCACGGGTGCGAGTTTCAGGCGCTTTCGCAGAAGACGAGGCCGCGGGAGGTGCGGTGGCGCTCGCGTCCTACGTCGATGTCGAAGATGCGCTTGCGTCCATGGGAAAGGAAGCCTACAGGCCCTCGAACAGCTGACCCAGCGTCACGCCCAAGCCGAGCGCGACCTTCTCCATGAAGTCGATGGTGGCGTTGCGGTTGCCCGCCTCCACCTTGCGAGGTACGACCGTCCTACGCCCGTCATGAGCGCAAGCTGCTCCTGCGTCAGATTGCTCTCCTCGCGAAGCGCCCGGACGCGCTGTCCGAGGAGTATCCTGGTTGCTCGGGTCAAAAGGCTACAACCCTTTGAAGAATTCTTCCAAGGAAAGGCCGAGACCCTTGGAAATCTTCTCTATGCATTCGAGGCTCGGGTTTCGCTTCCCGCCTTCGATTTTTGCCAGGTAAGAGCGCTCGACGTTCACCATCAGCGCAAGCTTCTGCTGCGAGAGCTTCTGGCTTTTACGCAGTTCTCGGATTCGGTTGCCGACGAATGTTCTCGTTTCCTGTGACATGCAATCAGGGTATCCGGTGTCAAACACGCAATTGAGTTCTATGGAACCCAAAAGCGGACAATCGGGCTCGCCCTATGACGATGCGGATTGCGAAAAGAGAAGCCCTTGCTTGAAGTGCGCGGATAACCGCAGAGGAACATGCCGTTTACGAGCGTGGAAAAAGCCCTACCCCCGGCCAGAAGGATGAACCCACCTTAAAAGGTGGGTGCTCGCAGCCCGCTTCCTGGCTTTCGTGTCAACGGACACGAATCCCCATTTCACGCGCGATCTTGAGCTCCCTCATGTAT
>ENA-OQCU01000248-OQCU01000248.1-human-gut-metagenome-genome-assembly--contig:-NODE-248-length-27919-cov-3.802173_pt1 | contig 27919 bp, 29 predicted proteins | sample MGYA00242504_ERZ504590 | MGnify/ENA primary metagenome ERZ504590 (study PRJEB26092, sample SAMD00036318) | human gut metagenome | host: Homo sapiens | study: EMG produced TPA metagenomics assembly of... | reverse complement strand
GAAAAATGTTGAAGTGATAATGCGGCTGTGGTATAATTTTTTTTATAAAAATAATTCATCCGGACCATATGAATTTGATGGGTTTAAAGTATATGGCAGTAACTGCAATTTATGCAGCGGCAACTATAATTTATATGGAAACAATTGTGATTTATTATGGAAGCATTACAGATACGGTTATTACAGAAACTAGTGGTGGGGACCGGATGGGCACAACAAAAATTAGGACAGACGAGGAGTGATAACGTGATTAAGAAAGAAATGATAGCCATGCTTTTAGCAGGCGGTCAAGGCAGCAGACTTGGTGTTCTGACAGCGGACGTAGCAAAACCGGCAGTTTCGTTTGGTGGAAAGTACAGAATCATAGATTTTCCGCTTAGCAACTGCATCAATTCAGGCATTGATACAGTTGGGGTACTTACACAGTATCAGCCACTCAGACTTAACAGCCACATAGGAATAGGTATTCCGTGGGACCTCGACAGGAATAACGGAGGAGTGGCAATACTGCCTCCTTATGAGAAGAGCGGCAACAGCGAGTGGTACACAGGTACAGCCAATGCAATCTACCAGAATATGAGGTATATAGACAGTTACAACCCGGACTATGTGTTGATACTGTCAGGAGACCATATTTACAAGATGGACTATGAGGTGATGCTTGATTTTCACAAGGAAAACAATGCAGATGTGACCATAGCAACAATGCCGGTGCCTATCGAGGAGGCCAGCCGATTTGGTATCGTTATAGCCGATGATGATAAGCGCATCAATGCATTTGAGGAAAAGCCGGTTCATCCGCGTAGCAATCTCGCATCAATGGGCATTTACATATTCTCATGGCCGGTGCTAAAGGAAGCCTTACTTGCACTAAAGAATCAGGAAAACTGTGATTTTGGCAAGCATGTCATACCATACTGCTTTGAAAACGACAGACGTATGTTTGCATACGAGTTCAACGGATACTGGAAGGACGTAGGTACACTGGGCTCATACTGGGAGGCCAATATGGAGCTTGTGGACATCATTCCGGAGTTCAACCTGTACGAGGAGTATTGGAAGATTTACACAAAGAACGATGCAATCGAGCCACTTTATATAGCCAAAGGGGGTCATGTGGAGCGAAGCATCATGGGTGAGGGCTGTGAATGCTATGGTCATGTGGAACATTCTGTTATAGGTGCCAACGTCAAGATTGGAAGAGGCGCAGTAATACGTGATTCCATCATCATGCGTGACACGGAGATAGGCTCCAATGTCACGATAGACAAGTCCATCATTGCCGAAAATTGCAAGGTGGGCGACAATGTGACACTTGGCTTCGGACAGGAGAAGCCGAACGTATTAAATGAGAGCATATACTCATTTGGGCTTGTCACTATAGGAGAAGATTCTGTGATACCGGACGGGGTAAAGATAGGCAAAAATACAGCAATCTCCGGTGTTACATACGAAGAGGATTACAAAGATGGTGTGCTTGAGGGCGGAGAAGTTATTATCAAGGCAGGTGACGGAAAATGAAGGCAATAGGAATAATTTTGGCCGGCGGCAACAATAATAGGATGAAGGAACTGACAGCAAAACGAGCAGTACCGGCCCTGCCGGTAGCAGGCAGCTTCAGGGCTATAGATTTTTCACTCAGCAGCATGTCAAACTCACATATACAGACAGTTGCGATATTGACACAATATAATGCACGCTCACTGAATGAGCATTTAAGCTCATCAAAATGGTGGAATTTTGGCAGAAAGCAGGGAGGATTATTCCTCTTTACACCTACAGTCACAGCGGACAACAGTGACTGGTACAGGGGCACGGCAGATGCGATGTATCAGAATATTGATTTTCTCAAGAGACGCCATGAGCCATATGTCATCATCAGCAGCGGTGACTGTGTATACAAGCTGGATTTCAACAGAGTGCTTGATTTTCACATCGAGAAAAAATCAGACATTACAGTGGTATGCAAGGACATGATGTACAACGACGATGTCAGCCGTTTTGGTGTGGTACGCATGGATGAGGAGTCAAGAATCACAGAGTTTGATGAAAAGCCGATCGAGGCTTCATCCAATACCATTTCCACAGGTATCTATGTCATCAGAAGACGACAGCTCATAGAGCTTTTGGAGGCAGCAGCTGAGGAAAACAGATTCGATTTCGTAAATGATATCCTCGTGCGCTACAAAAATGTAAAGAAAATATATGGCTACAAGATAAATTCGTATTGGAACAATATCGCCGATATTGATGCATACTTCAAGACCAATATGGATTTCTTAAGACCTGACGTCAGAAGCTATTTCTTCAGGGAGGAGCCGACAATCTGTTCAAAGGTGGACGACCTGCCACCGGCCAAGTTTAATCCGGGATCAGACATTTCAAACAGCCTCGTATCAAGTGGCTGTATCATAAACGGCAGAGTGGAGGATTCGGTGCTTTTCAAGCAGGTATTTGTGGGCAAAAACACCACAGTGAAGAACTGCGTGATACTCAATGATGTCTACATAGACGACAATGTGCACCTTGAGAATTGCATCGTAGAGAGTCGCGGAACTATCAGTCCAAACGCATACTACTGTGGTGAGGATGGAGTCAGAATAGTAAAAGAAAAAAATGTAAGATATGTAATTTAAAAACAGACCAGGGGGACAAAAATATGCAGATTACAGACATCAGAATTCGTAAGGTAGAAAAGGAAGGCAAGATGAAGGCGGTTGTGTCAATTACAATCGATGATGAATTCGTGGTACATGACATCAAGGTAATCGAAGGAGAAAAGGAACTTTTCATCGCCATGCCAAGCCGTAAGGCAAACGATGGCGAGTACAGGGATATAGCCCATCCGATTAACTCTGCCACACGCGAGAAGATCCAGAATATGATTCTTGAAAAGTATAAGACAGAGATTGAGAATGCATAAAATCAAATAATAACTTTGAAAAAGCGATGAGCAAGGCGGGATATAAAATACCTGAGCTGGTATAATAATCCAAATATATTTCACACAAACCGGTCTATCCGTGGTACAATAAGCCACAGACAGACCGGCTTTTTTAAGAATGTGCGTGGGATGTTCTGAATAGTTACGAGTATAGCTACAATAAAAGAGGATGGACAAACAGATATGTACAAGACGAAAATAGATAATCTGGATTTAAAACAGATTGCTGACAGTGGTCAGTGCTTCAGATGGAAGAACACAGGAGAAAACGAATACACGGTAGTGGCATTTGACAGGGCACTTCGGATTAAGCAGGACGGGAATGAGTTTGAGCTGGACTGTGATGAGGCTGACTGGAACAATATATGGAAAAGTTATCTGGATATGGATACGGATTATGCGGGGATTGCAAAGCTTATAGCAGACGGAGATGACGCGCATCTGAAGGAGGCGTATGCATATGGCAGTGGTGTGCGCATTTTAAGGCAGGATTTGTGGGAGATGATTGTTACTTTTATGATTTCCCAGAATAATAACATAAAGCGAATCACAAACAGTGTGGATTTACTTTGCAGGCGGTGCGGACATAAAATAGACGGCAGTGCAGAGGGGGAAGAACTGTATACATTTCCAAAGCCTCTTGAGGTACCGGATGAGGTATTTGATGACAGGAGCATGGGCTTTGGCTATAGGGCACCGTATCTGAAGGAAATATATGAGTATGGCGCTAATAATCCTGACTGGCTTGATAATCTGCGCAAAATGAGCTATGATGAGGCGATGGAAAGCCTGCTTTCTCGCAAAGGAATTGGCAAAAAGGTGGCGAACTGCATATGTCTTTTCGGTTTACATCATGTGGATGCGTTTCCGATAGATACGCATGTAAAGCAGCTTTTGGACAAATATTATAGTGACGGCTTTGATTTTGAGCGCTACAAGGGTGTGGCGGGAATTATCCAGCAGTATTTGTTTTATTTTGAATTGTAAATGATATGAGAAAGAGAAAGGATAAAAGATGTACGTTATAGTAGGACTTGGAAATCCTGACAAAAAATATGAGCACACAAGACACAATATCGGATTTGATGTGATAGATGCGCTTGCGGATAAATATAATATAAGTGTGACAGACAAAAAGCACAAGGCGCTCTGTGGAAGCGGAGTGATTGAGGGCATGAAGGTGCTGCTCGTAAAGCCGCAGACATACATGAACCTAAGCGGTGAGTCTGTTGCTGAGGTAATGAATTTTTATAAGCTTGATCCGGATGAGGAAATGATCGTTATTTTTGATGATATTTCGCTCGAACCGGGGCGTATCCGTATCCGCAAAAAAGGGCAGCGCCGGCGGTCACAACGGGATTAAGAGCATCATTGCAATGACCGGCACACAGGGCTTCAGCCGTATCAAGGTCGGTGTTGGAGAGAAGCCACAGGGCTGGGATCTTGCTGACCATGTGCTCGGGCGTTTCAGTTCTGAGGACAGGGCAAAGGTAGAGGAAGCTATAGGTCATGCGATGGATGCAGCAGTTCTTATGATGCAGGGCGAGACGGATAAGGCTATGAACATATATAACTAGCTGGAAATCGACAAGGTGATTTTGAACAGACAGAAATGGAGAATTGAAAGTGAAAGCATTTACAGAGCCACTCCTTTCCCTTGCGGGCTTTGAGGAGATGACAAAAACGGCAGAAAAATCGTCCGGACTTATATCTGTCACGGGATGTATAGATGCGCAAAAATCACAGATGATATATGCCTTTGGAGGTCACAGGAAAAACAAGCTTATTGTGACCTTTGGAGAGCAGAAAGCGAAGGAACTGTACGATGAGTACAGTTTTTTTGACAAAGAGGTGGTGTATTATCCATCAAAGGATGTGCTTTTTTACCAGTCGGATATCAGGGGCAATCTCCTTACAGCAGAGCGTATCAGGGCTTTGAAGGCTATCCACGAGCAGGAGAGAGTGACACTTGTGACCACCTTTGATGCGCTGATGAATACAATGGCGCCGATAGAAAAGATGTGGGAAAACGTGCTTACACTTGAGCAGGGACAGCTTTTGGATTTGAAGGAAATTCAGGCTGCTCTTATCAGAATGGGCTATGAAAAAGAGTATCAGGTCCAGACGATGGGACAGGTTTTCTGTCATGGGGCGGTATTCTGATGTTTTCGTCTGACGGAGGAGAATCCTATCCGAATCGAGCTGTGGGGAGACGAGATAGACACCATCAGATATTTTGACTGCGAGAGCCAGAAATCCATTGAAAATATTGACCGGGTGAGCATATATCCGGCGGCAGAGCTTGTACTTAGCGATGAGGAAAAGGCCGGGGGAATTGACAAGCTTAAGGCAGAGGCAAAGCGTGTGTCTGACAAGCTTAGAAAGCAGATGAAGACAGAGGAAGCACACAGAGTGACTGTGATGGCAGACGAGCTTACCCGAGGAGTTGGGGAGAGCTGTCCATGTATGCGGGCATGGATGCCTTTTTTGTCGTACATTTTTTGACGAGAGAGTCGGGCCTTTTGGATTAATTTTAATCCATCGGACAGCCTTATAATTTTTCGATGAGCTGACCAGATGTACAGAGCAGGGAAAGCTTACCGAGACTGAGCTTTTCAGAGAGCATGAAGCAGAGACTTGCGATGGGATATATACTTCCGGGGCAGATGAACGGTCATTTTTACAGAGAAGGAGATAGTGGCAAAGCTCGAGAAGTATTCATGTATCGCACTCGCTGCGCTCGATAATAAAGCAAACGGACTGCACCAGCTGGGAAGCTATGGTATTCACTGTCAGAGCGTCAGCCCATACAATAACAGCTTTGAGCTTTTGATAAAGGACTTAAAGCGCTATAAGAAAAACGGCTACAGAGTCATTCTTTTATCCGGTTCAAGGACAAGGGCAAAGCGGCTTTCAAGAGGATATCACAGATCAGGGAATCACATGCTTTTATACTGAAAACTACGACCATGAGCTTTTTGAGGGGCAGATTATGGTCTGCTACGGCAAGGTGAGAAGAGGCTTTGAGTATCCTATCCTAAAGTTTGCCGTGATTACGGAGTCAGATATTTTTGGGGCGCAGCAGAAGAAAAAGAAGCGTCACCGCACCTATGAGGGTGAGAAAATACAGAGCTTTACCGATTTGTCGGTTGGGGACTATGTAGTGCATGAAAACCACGGACTAGGTATTTACCGCGGCATTGAAAAGCTTGAGGTGGACAAAAAGGTAAAGGACTACATCAAGATAGAGTATCAGGGTGGCTCCAATCTCTATATTCTTGCCACTCAGCTTGATATGATACAAAAATATGCCGGAAAGGATGCCAGGAAACCAAAGCTCAACAAGCTTGGCGGTCAGGAATGGACCAGGACGAAGAATCGTGTCAGAGGTGCGGTAAAGCAGATTGCAGGAGACCTGGTGAAGCTGTACGCCCAGCGTGAGCAGCAAAACGGATATGCCTTCGGCGAGGATACGGTATGGCAGAGAGAGTTTGAGGAGCTTTTTCCTTTTGATGAGACTGAGGATCAGATTCTTGCAATTGAAGCCACAAAGACTGATATGCAGAGCCATAAAATAATGGATAGACTGATTTGCGGTGATGTGGGCTACGGCAAGACGGAGGTTGCAATCCGTGCGGCCTTCAAGGCAGTGCAGGACAGCAAGCAGGTGGCATATCTTGCCCCGACAACCATTCTGGCACAGCAGATTTATGATACGTTTTCGCAGAGGATGAAGGATTTTCCGGTGAATGTGGATTTGATGTGCCGTTTCAGAAGCGCAGCGGAGCAGAAAAAGACGATAGAGAAGCTTAAAAAGGGTGAGGTCGATATTATTATCGGAACACACCGCATACTCTCAAAGGATGTGCAGTTTAAGGATCTGGGACTTTTGGTAATCGATGAGGAGCAGCGCTTCGGAGTGACTCACAAGGAGAAGATTAAGCAGATGAAGGTCAATGTCGATGTGCTCACACTGACCGCTACACCGATTCCGAGGACACTTCACATGAGTTTAATCGGCATAAGGGATATGAGTGTGCTTGAGGAGCCGCCGATGGACCGTGTGCCGATTCAGACATATGTCATGGAGTACAATGATGAGCTTGTCAGAGAGGCAATAAACAGGGAGCTTGCCAGAAACGGACAGGTGTACTACGTATACAATAAAGTGCGCGACATAGCAGACATAACGGCAAAGCTGCAGGAGCTGGTGCCGGATGCGACTGTTGCATTTGCGCACGGACAGATGAAGGAGACGGAGCTTGAGCGCATCATGTACCGTTTCATAAATGGTGAAATAGATGTGCTTGTATCCACAACCATTATTGAGACCGGACTTGACATCTCAAACGTCAATACAATGATTATCCACGATGCGGACAACATGGGACTTTCACAGCTTTATCAGCTTCGCGGACGAGTCGGCAGATCTAACCGTACTGCGTATGCATTTCTCATGTACAGGCGCAACAAGATGCTAAAAGAGGTGGCAGAAAAGCGTCTTGCAGCGATAAAGGAGTACTCAGACCTTGGCAGCGGCTTTAAGATTGCCATGAGAGACCTTGAAATCCGTGGTGCGGGCAATTTGCTCGGAGCGGAGCAGAGCGGCCATATGGAGGCAGTGGGCTATGATTTGTACTGCAAGATGTTGAGCGAGGCTGTAAAAGAGGCTAAGGGCATCGAGGATATCAGTGACAAATTTGATACGACCGTGGATATTGTTACCGATGCTTATATTCCGGCAGGTTATATCGCAAACGAATTCCAGAAGCTGGATATATACAAGCGTATTGCAGGCATAGAGACAGAGGAAGAGAAGGATGAGATGCTCGAGGAGCTCATAGACAGGTTTGGTGAACCACCAAAATCAGTGCTCAGCCTGCTTCGCGTGGCAAGGCTTAAGGCGTTGGCACATGCCGTATATATCACTGAGATAAAGCAGACCGGCTCACTGATAAAGCTTACCATGTTTGAACGGGCAAGGATAAATCCGGAGAAGATACCGGAGCTTATTGCCCAGTATAAATCCTCACTCAAATTTAATATGGCAGAAAACCCATATTTCACATTTGATTTAAAAAAGTGGCAGCGTGGCGAAGAAGCGGGATGTGCTTGATGTGGTGGAGGAACTGATTTCGCAAATGCGTAAGGAACTGATTACGGCTGAATAGTTACCCGAATTTTGGAATCATGTAGCATATAGCATAGGAAACACCACATGCTTTACGCGAAATTGACGATAATTTACAAAGTTTAGAAAATGCTTGCCAGCAGGCCCGAAAAGCTCTATAATATACGAGCGATACTATACCAATTTTAAAGAGGATAGATACAATGAAAGCGAAAAAAGTAATAGCTATGTTATTAGCTGCAACACTCTCAGTTACAGCTTTTACAGGATGTGCAATAAATAAAACCGCAACAGTTGCGACATTAGATAAAGAGGATATCAAGCTTGGGCTTGTTAATTTTATGATAAGGTACCAGGAGGCCGGTTATGATGACATGTATATACAGTACATGGGCGAGGGCTACTGGGACAAGACAGTATCAGGCAATAATACTGTGCTTGAAACATGGAAGAAAAATGCTATCGAGGAGGCTCATGAGCTTTACACATTAAAGGCGCAATCAGTCAAGATTACGATGTAGAGGTTTCTGATGATGAGAAAAGGAAATCAAAAAAGCCGCAGAGAAGTTTATGAAGGCAAATTCCGATGATGTGATAGACGAGATGAGTGCTACAGAGGAGATTGTCGAGGAATATTTAGAGCTTCGCCTCATAAAGAGTAAGATGTATGCTGCAATCATCAAAAATGCTGATTCAAGCGTGACGGATGAGGAAGCCAATATGGCTGCATACACCATTGTGAAGCTTGATTACAAGGGTGCATATGACTCTAATTACCAGTATCAGACATATACAGATGAGCAGTCAGCACAGATAAAGGCACAGGCAGATGCAGTGGTAGAGGCGCTTGCAGGAGGATCATCCTTAGAGGATGCAGCCAAGGCAGCAGGCACTACAGCCACAACAGGCACATACGCCACATACGTTGATCCGGATGCGGAGAAGACAGATGATTCAGATAAGAAATCAGATGACACAGAGTCCACCGAGTCTGTAAGTGATATCGAGTCTAAAGAGAGCTCAGAGTCATCGAACAGCAAGACTAAGGACAGTGTATACACTACAAACAATCTTGATCAGAGCGTTGTAGATGCACTCAATTCCCTCGAGGAGGGACAGACCTCAGACCTCATCACTACAGACAGCACTTACTATATCGTAAGGCTTGACAAAAAGACCGATGAGGAAGCAACAGAGTCAAACAGGAAGACTGTAAAGGGCAATAAAGAGGACAAATATTACAATGGCATCCTTTCAGGATGGCAGGACGATGAAAAATGGTCTGTAAAGCAGAAGCAGCTTGACAAGATCAAGATTCACAATTATTTTACTACTACCAAGAAGGACAAAAAGGCAGCAGACACAAGCGCTACAGAGAGCACACAGCAGTCAGAAAGCACCAATAGTACAGATACAGAGAATACTGAGGCAGTAGATGGAACAGAAAACTAATATCGTACTTATAGGCATGCCGGGAGTTGGAAAGAGTACCATAGGCGTAATACTTGCAAAGGTGCTGGGATACAGCTTCCTGGATGCGGATTTACTGATACAGGAGCAGGAGGGAAAGCTTCTGCGTGAGATAATTGAGGAAAAGGGCACGGATGGTTTTATAGAGGTAGAGAACCGTGTCAATGCCTCTATCAGGGCTGATAGGGCCGTTATAGCTACAGGCGGTTCGGTGGTATACGGAAAAGAGGCCATGGAGCATCTTAAGGAGATAGGCAGAGTTGTGTATCTCAAGGTTTCTTATGCTATTTTGGAAAAACGACTTGCAGATATAAAGGGTAGAGGTGTAGTATTAAAGAAAGGGCAGACTTTAGAGACCCTTTTTGAAGAGCGCTCAAAATTGTATGAGCAGTATGCAGACATCGAGGTTTCCGAGGAGGGGCTTGATGTGGAGCAGACAGTAGAGAAGCTGGTGGAGGCACTTGAATTATAGTGCTTATTTATCGTGATATGATTAGATAATAGTAGCTGCTGCGTCATTTATTAAAAGCAGCACCGGCACAAATGGCGGCTTAAATACGTCGTCATAAATGAAATTTGTAGTTGAATGTATAACAATAGTGTAAATTGAGAATAGTATATTAGGAGGAAGTATACTCCTGAATTCATAGAGGTGGAATATGGAACAGTACGTAATCAAAGGTGGAAATCCTTTATACGGTGAAGTTGAAATTGGTGGAGCTAAAAATGCTGCACTTGCTATTTTGGCCGCTGCCATAATGACAGACGAGACTGTAACAATAGATAATTTGCCAAATGTAAGGGATATTAATGTCTTACTTCAGGCAATCGAAGAAATCGGCGCACATGTGGAGCGCGTGGATATACACAAGGTAAAGATAAACGGTTCATTTATCAGGGGCGTAAATGTCGATAATGAATTCATCAGACGAATCAGGGCATCATATTATTTGATTGGTGCATTACTTGGAAAATACAAGCATGCAGAGGTTGCGCTTCCGGGAGGCTGTGATATCGGAAGCAGGCCGATTGACCTTCATATGAAGGGCTTCCGCTCCATGGGAGCAGACATAGACATAGCTCATGGCCTTGTCATCGCCAGGGCAAAGGAGCTTAAGGGCACACATATATATATGGATAAGGTTTCTGTAGGTGCCACAATCAATATTATGATGGCTGCAGCCATGGCAGATGGCAAGACTGTTATCGAGAATGCGGCTAAGGAGCCTCATGTCGTTGACGTGGCAAACTTCTTAAACAGCATGGGAGCAAATATCAGGGGTGCAGGAACCGATGTCATCAGAATTGTAGGTGTGGAGAAATTACATGCTACAGAGTATTCTGTCATTCCGGATCAGATTGAGGCCGGTACATTCATGTTTGCAGTTGCGGCAGCAGGAGGCAACGTGCTGGTAAAGAATGTCATTCCAAAGCATCTTGAGGCCACCACAGCAAAGCTGTTGGAGGTAGGCTGCCAGGTAGAGGAGTTTGATGACTCAGTCAGAGTAATATCAGACGGACATTTAAAGCATACACAGGTCACCACACTTCCATATCCGGGCTTCCCGACAGATATGCAGCCACAGATGGCGGTGCTTTTGGGTATCGCTGAGGGCACCAGTACAGTGACAGAGAGCATATTTGAGAATCGTTTCAAGTATGTTGACGAGCTCACCAGAATGGGAGCTGATATAAAGGTAGAGAGCAATATAGCAATCATCAGCGGCGTGAAAAGATACACAGGTGCCAGAGTGAATGCACCTGACCTAAGAGCAGGAGCTGCACTGGTTATAGCAGGTCTTGCAGCAGATGGCATCACAGTGGTTGATGATATCTACTATATCCAGAGAGGCTATGAGGCACTCGAGGAGAAGCTTACAAAGATTGGTGCAAAGATTGCCAGGGTAGAGGATGAGAAGGAGCTTCAGAAGTTCATACTCAAGGTATCGTAATAGATAGGTATATATAAAATAAGAACCGGCAGCATCTTACTGTAGATGTACGGTTCTTATTTTTGGTTATTTTATAATTTTTTTGAGTAACTACTCCGTAATCCTTTTGATTATAAAAATGAATAGGGTATCGAAAATGGATTATTGATAAATCTGTATCGAAAATGATACTTGACATATATATCATGTGGTAGTAACATAGCTGACAGAGATTTGAAAAATTCTATATTGTAACTTCTCTTATTCAGAGTGATGGAGATACAAAGGATCTATGAAATCACGGCAACCCCGTTAGAAAACAGGAAGGTGCCAACCTGAGCGAGTAATCGAACAATAAGAGGATTTTTATTATCTTAATTTTAATCCACTTATTTGCAGTAAGTGGTTTTTTTATTGGAAAATTGGTGACATAACAGGAAAGGAGTAATCCGAAAACTAATGGAGAAATTATTATTTACATCAGAATCAGTAACTGAGGGACATCCGGATAAGCTCTGCGATGCAGTATCAGACGCCATCCTTGATGCATGTATGGAACAGGACCCGATGAGCCGTGTCGCATGTGAGACAGCAAGCTGCACAGGCTTCATCCTTGTAACAGGAGAGATTACCACAAAGGCACAGCTTGATATCCCTGCAATTGTCAGAAAAAACAGCACTTGAGATCGGATATGATGACGGAAAGAAGGGACTCGACGGAAACTCATGTGCAGTAATGGTTTCAATTGACAAGCAGTCTGCTGATATCGCCATGGGAGTTGACAAGGCACTCGAGGCAAAAGAGGGCGACCTTACAGACAACCTCGACACCGGAGCCGGAGATCAGGGAATGATGTTTGGATATGCTACAAATGAGACTGAGGAGTACATGCCATACCCAATCGCACTCGCTCACAAGCTTGCATTCCAGCTCACAAAGGTTAGAAAAGACGGCACACTTACATACCTTCGTCCGGACGGAAAGACACAGGTTTCAGTAGAGTATGATGAGGCAGGAAAGCCGGTAAGACTTGAGGCAGTTGTACTTTCAACACAGCACGACGAGGATGTTACCCAGGAGCAGATCCATGAGGACATCAGGAAATATGTATTTGATCCAATTCTTCCAAAGGATATGATTGACGATGAGACAAAGTTCTTTATCAATCCTACAGGACGTTTCGTAATAGGTGGACCACACGGAGATGCAGGTCTCACCGGTCGTAAGATTATCGTAGACACCTACGGTGGATATGCACGTCACGGCGGCGGAGCTTTCTCAGGAAAGGACTGTACAAAGGTAGACCGTTCAGCAGCATATGCAGCACGTTACGTAGCAAAGAACCTTGTAGCAGCAGGATTTGCTGACAGGTGTGAGATTCAGCTTTCATATGCTATCGGTGTTGCACAGCCAACATCTATCATGGTTGATACATTCGGCACAGGAAAGCTTTCAGATGACAGAATCGTTGAAATCGTAAGGGAGAATTTCGACCTTCGTCCGGCCGGAATAATCAAGATGCTTGACCTCAGAAGACCTATCTACCGCCAGACAGCAGCATACGGACACTTCGGACGTACAGATATCAAGCTGCCTTGGGAGGCACTTGATAAGGTTGAGGACCTCAAGAAATATCTCTAAACAATATGTGGGGCTTCGCGCTTTTTAGGTTGTGAGCGCCGGATAGTATACATTATATTTCTTAGAAAAAGTTAGAAAGAATTTAGAGAAAATTTAGACAGAAGTTATCGGATATATGATATAATTAAGTCATGGGACTGACATTGAGTCGGTTTCCATGGCTTTTTATTTTCAGGAGGAACGGATATGAGCAGAATTTTGATAGTAGAGGACGAGGTTGCAATTGCTGATCTTGAGAAGGATTACCTGGAGCTGAGCGGCTTTGAGGTAGAGGTGGAGAATGATGGCACAAGCGGTCTCGCAAGGGCTTTGGCGGAGGATTTTGATCTGTTTATTTTGGATCTTATGCTGCCGGGCATTGATGGCTTTGAGATTTGTAAGCGGATTCGTGAGAAAAAGAATACACCGATACTCATGGTTTCAGCCAAGAAGGATGATATCGACAAGATAAGAGGACTCGGACTCGGTGCAGATGATTATGTCACAAAGCCGTTTTCTCCATCAGAGCTTGTTGCCAGGGTAAAGGCTCATCTGGCCAGATATGAGCGCCTGATCGGAAGCGCTACACATGAAAATGATATCGTTGAGATTCGTGGCATCAAGATTGACAAAACAGCCCGCCGTGTTTGGGTAAACGGAGAGGAAAAGCAGTTTACCACAAAGGAATTTGATCTGCTCACATTCCTTGCTGAGAATCCAAACCATGTATTTACCAAGGAGGAGCTCTTCAAGGAAATCTGGAATATGGATTCGGTCGGAGATATCGCGACAGTCACTGTACATATCAAGAAGATTCGTGAGAAAATCGAGATGAACACTGCAAAGCCACAGTATATTGAGACTATTTGGGGTGTTGGATACCGTTTTAAGCTGTAGTGATTTTTAAAAAATATAGTAGATATTGTAGTATTAATAGGACATATCAAATTCAAAAGGATATGTCCTTGTTGTATATATAAATTGGCTTATTAATTTATTCAAATGGAGAATACTATGAAGATAAAAACAAAACTTGCTATATCATTCTGCATAATTATTTTTGTGCCTGTTGTGCTCACCAGTATAGTGCTTGTGGGTTTCAATAAGATTCAGCTAAAGGCCATAAACAAGACATATGGCATGGAGGATGCGGGCATGCTCGCGCTTACTGACACGGTGCAGTTTCTGAACAAGGTGACAGGGCGCACATATGATGAGCTCGAGAAGACATCGCTCATAGAACCATCCAAGCTTCTTGATAGTGATTATCTGACTAAGATAAATAAGAAGCTGGAGAAGAAGTATTCATATCTCATAGTGAAAAGTGAAGGAGAGCTCATTTTCAATGGTGGAATTGATAATGATGATATTTTGAGAAAGCTTCCGCGAATATCCAATAAGCAGAGCAGCTCTGATGTGAGCAGCTATATGGACAGTGATGACAAGGTGCTCATAAAGCAGCTTAATTTTCGTGACAGTGATGGTGACGAGGCGAGTCTTTACATAGTGACATCAACTGCGTGCGTGATCCCTGAGGTCAGGACTGTTTTGATGGAGGGAGCATTTGCACTAGTATTGATACTTCTTACTACGGCTGCCATGCTTATAGTGTGGATATACAGGAGTATCATCACACCGATAGAGAGGCTGCGTATTGCCGCTGAAAATATCAAGGATGGTAATCTGGACTTTGAGCTTGAGACGAGCCCGAGCGACGGAGAGATTGGCGAGCTGTGTACTGCGTTTGAGCAGATGCGTGCTCGCCTCAAGAAAAATGCCGAGGAAAAGGTGACGAATGAGTCTGAAAACAGAGTGTTAATCAGCAATATCGCGCATGATTTAAAGACTCCTATTACAGCGGTAAAGGGCTACGCCGAGGGCATACTTGACGGAGTGGCAAACACCCCTGAAAAGGTAGATAAATACGTCAGGACCATTTACAATAAGGCAAACGATATGGATAAGCTCATTAATGAGCTGACACTTTACTCGAAGATTGATACGAACAGGATTCCATACAATTTTGCGAAGATAAATGTCACAGATTATTTTAACGACTGTGTTGAGGAAATAGGACTTGATCTTGAGGCGAAAAATATAAGGCTTTCATATGAGAATCACGTGGATAGCAACGTGCTTATCATTGCTGATCCGGAGCAGATTCGCCGTGTGATTAATAATATAGTCGGCAATTCGGTGAAGTATATGAACAAGACACAAAGCTATATAGATATCAGGATAAATGATGTTGGTGACTTCATACAGGTTGAAATCGAGGACAATGGACGAGGAATCGCCCAGAGAGATATGCATATATTTTTGACAGATTTTACAGAGCGGATGCGTCGAGAAATTCGGCTACCGGAGGCAGCGGCATAGGACTTTCCATCGTAAAGAAGATTATAGAGGATCACGGCGGCAAGATATGGGCTACCAGCAAAGAGGGTGATGGAACTACCATGTTTTTCGTAATCAGAAAGTATCAGGAAACACAGGATATGAACCGGCAGTAAACAAATAAACAGGATATTGACATAAAAAGTAAAACTATAATAAAAAATTAAATTAAGAGCTCCCGAGTGACAGCACAAACAGTGTTGTCAGCCGGGAGCTTTAATTACGAAGTTTTCAATTGTGCAGACCAGAGGTCATAGTAGCCCCATGGCCAATTATGATACAAAAATCTGAATCCTAAAAATAAGTTAAGGAAAAACACATAAAATATTTGAAAAATAAAGTCTGACGTAGTGAATAGTAGCATTACACGAAAGAACTATGGAGAAATCTAAAGGGGGACAAACATGCATAAATTCAGACAAAAATATATAGGAGACAAAGCATTTTATAAGCGATATCTCATGCTGGCCATACCAATGATAATCCAGAATGCAATCACAAATCTGGTAAGCTTTCTGGACAACATTATGGTAGGACAGCTTGGTACAGAGCAGATGTCAGGAGTAGCAATCGTAAACCAGCTCATATTTGTGTACAATCTGGCTGTATTTGGGGCGGTGTCAGCGGCAAGTATATTCGGAGCACAGTATTTTGGCAAGGGAAATCATAAGGGGCATATGTATTCCTTCAGATTCAAGCTGTATGCAGCGCTGCTTGTTACAGCAATAGCGATGACACTGTTTATCACGAACGGAACAGGTTTCATATCACTTTATCTGACAGATACGGCAGGAAACGGTGCCACGGAGGTAGCACTGGCATATGGAAAGGAATATTTGGAAATTGTTATGATAGGTCTCATACCGTTTGCGGTGACACAGGCCTATGCGACAAACATAAAGGAAACAGGACAGACTTTTGTACCGATGGTTGCAAGCTTTGCAGCAGTTGGAAGCAATGCGGTGCTTGATTTTCTGCTCATCTTCGGAATAGGACCGATACCAAAGCTGGGTGTGGCGGGAGCCGCTATTGCCACTGTGATGTCGCGATATATTGAGACAATAATAGTTGTGCTGTGGGCGCATAAAAACAGGGATAAGAATAGATATCTCGAGGGCGCTTACAGAGGAATAGGAATGCCGTTTGGTGAGTTTAAGACTATATTCATCAAGGGACTGCCACTCATGCTCAATGAGCTTTTATGGGCAGCAGGCATGACAACGGTTACACAGTGCTATTCAGTACGAGGACTCTCGGTAATCGCAGGTTTAAACATTGCGACAACGATAACAAACCTTTTCAATATCGTGTTTATACAGCTTGGCGCATGCATCAGCATAGTTGTAGGGCAGTATCTTGGAGCCGGTGAGCTTGAAAAGGCAAAGGATGCGGATAACAAGATGATAGTGTTCAGTGTGTTCTGCTGTTCTGTAATGGCGGCGGTCATGCTTCTGGTAGGCGGATTTTTCCCTCAGATATATAACACAACAGATGAAATCAAGTCGCTCGCAACAAGCTTCATAGCGGTATCAGCGATAATTATGCCGTTTTGTGCATTTACACATTCGTCGTATTTCACACTCCGCTCAGGCGGCAAGACACTGGTCACATTTCTGTTTGACTCCGTATTTACGTGGGTGATAGTGGTGCCGGTGGCATTTGTGCTCGCCAAATACACTGCACTTGGCATAGTAGCGGTGTACTTCCTCGTGCAGGCCACAGAGCTGATAAAGGTAGTCATCGGATACTTCATGGTGAAAAGCGACGTGTGGCTCGTGCAGATGGTATAGGAATGTAAGTCATTATCTTGCGGAAAAGTAAAATAAAAGTTATACTGTAGCAAAAGTCAGCATAACAGTTCTAACCCAGAATGAAACGGAGCATAAAATGAGCGAAGAAAAACAGCACAAGCGCCGCGTGCACTATAGCGGAAAATATCCCAAAAAATTTGAGGAAAAATACAAGGAATTAAACCCGGAAAAATACAGGGATACAATTGAGCATGTCATCAGCAAGGGAAATACCCCTGCGGGCATGCACATATCCATAATGGTAAAAGAAATCATAGATTTTCTGGACATAAAGCCGGGACAGACAGGCTTTGATGCCACACTCGGATACGGTGGCCACACAAGGGCAATGCTTGAAAAGCTTGAAGGACAGGGACATATGTTTGCTACAGATGTTGACCCAATCGAGTCTGAAAAGACAAAAAAGCGTCTCGCTGAAGCAGGCTTTGGAGAGGATATTCTCACCATAAAGCTTCAGAACTTCTGCACAATAGATGAGATTGCAAAGGAAGTAGGAGGCTTTGATTTCATACTTGCCGATCTGGGAGTTTCATCAATGCAGATAGATAATCCTGAGCGTGGATTTTCGTTTAAGGTGGATGGACCGTTGGATCTGCGTCTTAATCCAAATTCCGGTATCAGTGCGGCAGAGCGGCTTGACAATATATCCCGTGAGGAGCTTTCGGGTATGCTCTATGAGAACTCAGATGAGCCGTATTGCGAGGAGCTTGCAAAGGCAATCACAGACGAGATCAGGAAGGGCAACCGCATAGATACGACCACAAAGCTTCGTCACATTATAGAGCAGACACTCGATTTTCTGCCTGAAAAGGATAAGAAGGACATAATCAAAAAGACCTGTCAGCGCACATTCCAGGCGCTTCGCATAGACGTAAACCATGAGTTTGAAGTGCTATATGAGTTTATGGAAAAGCTCCCGGGAGCATTAAAGCCCGGTGGAAGAGCTGCCATTCTTACCTTCCATTCAGGAGAGGACAAGCTGGTCAAAAAGGCACTCAAGGCAGGATATAAAGCAGGAATATACAGCGACTATTCCAAGGATGTGATTCGTCCATCAGCACAGGAATGTGCTCAGAACGGACGTGCCAGGTCCACGAAGATGCGCTGGGCGGTCCGTGCGGAATAGAAAAGAATAAAAATAGTTCTAAAACACTATTGCTTTATTGAGAAAAATAGTCTACTATGAACGTGTTATATGACTGACGGATAAGTGGAATAACCACATGAAATATAACAAATAAGAGCCGACCGTCTGGGCGATAAACCCGGACAGTTGGCTCTTTTTGATTATAAAATCAGCCATGGTCGTGTAAATAACCAGGGAATGTATCTCAAAAGAAACAACATGGATATTGACAAAAATACTGTAGTAAGTATATACTAACCACAGTTAAACAAAACTAATCAAATGAAGTAACATTCACACATTTAAGGAGGATATTACAATGATAGAAATGAAAGAGTGGGATGGATTTGAAGGACGTCTTTGGAAAGAGGAAATCAACGTCCGTCAGTTTATTCAGGACAACTACACTCCATACGACGGAGATGAGAGCTTTTTAGCTGATCCGACAGATGCTACAAACAAGCTGTGGGATGCGCTTCAGAAATTACAGAAAGAGGAGCGTGCCAAGGGCGGAGTTCTTGACATGGAGACAGAGGTTGTAACAGGAATTACAGCTTACGGCCCTGGATATATAGATGAGTCATTAAAGGACCTCGAGCAGATTGTAGGTCTTCAGACAGATAAGCCGTTAAAGAGAGCATTCATGCCTTACGGTGGAATCAAGATGGCAGTACAGGCTGCTGAGACATATGGTTACAATGTAAGCGACAAGCTCAAGGAAATTTTCACAAAATATCATAAGACACACAACACAGCAGTATTCGATGCATACACACCTGAGATGATGAAGGTCCGTCATGCAAAGATCCTTACAGGTCTTCCTGACACATACGGCCGTGGACGTATCGTGGGCGATTACCGTCGAGTAGCATTATACGGACTTGATTACCTCATCGAGGAGAAAAAGAAGGATAAGGCAAACTGTGGCTGTGGACAGATGACAGATGATGTTATCCGTTTAAGAGAGGAAATCGCAGAGCAGATTAAATGTCTTGAGGATATGAAGAAGCTTGCAGAGATTTACGGATATGATATCTCAAGACCTGCAACAAACGCAAAAGAGGCAGTTCAGTGGTTATACTTCGGATACCTTGCAGCAATCAAGACACAGAATGGTGCAGCAATGTCAGTAGGACGTGTATCTACATTCCTTGACATTTACATCAAGAGAGATATGGACAAGGGCATCCTCACAGAGCAGGAAGCACAGGAGCTCATCGACCATTTTACAATGAAGCTTCGTATGGTTAAATTTGCACGTATTCCTTCATACAACCAGTTATTCTCAGGTGATCCTGTATGGGCAACACTTGACGTGGCAGGAACAGGTGTGGACGGACGTTCAATGGTTACAAAGACAGACTTCCGTTTCCTCCATACATTAGAGAACATGGGACCTGCACCGGAGCCAAACCTCACAGTATTCTACTCATCAAAGCTTCCTCAGACCTTTAAGGATTATGCAGCCCGCATCTCAATTGAGACAAGCTCAATCCAGTATGAGAACGATGACGCAATGAAGCCTGTATGGGGCGATGATTATGCAATCTGCTGCTGTGTATCTGCAACACAGACAGGTAAAGAGATGCAGTTCTTCGGAGCACGTGCAAACCTTGCAAAATGTCTCCTTTACGCTATCAACGGTGGTGTTGATGAAAAATCAGGTGAGCAGGTAGGACCAAACTACGCACCTATCACAGCAGAGTACCTTGACTATGACGAGGTAATGGCGAAATACGACAAGATGATGGACTGGTTAGTAGACATCTATGTAAATACATTAAACCTTATCCAGTACATGCATGACAAATACTACTATGAGGCAGCAGAGCTTGCACTCATGGATACAGACTTAAAGAGAACATTTGCAACAGGAATCGCAGGATTCTCACACGTAATCGATTCTCTTTCAGCAATCAAATATGCAAAGGTTAAAGTAGTCCGTGACGAGAGCGGACTGGCAAAGGATTTCGAAATCGAGGGAGAGTTCCCTAAATACGGAAACGATGATGACCGCGCGGACGAGATCGGTGTATGGCTTCTTAAGACATTCATGGACAAGTTAAAGAAGCATCACACATACCGTGATTCAGAGCCTACAACATCAATCCTTACAATTACATCAAACGTAGTATACGGAAAAGCTACAGGAGCAATGCCTGACGGACGTAAAGCAGGAGAGCCGCTTTCACCGGGAGCAAACCCATCATACGGCGCAGAGCAGAACGGACTTCTCGCATCCTTAAACTCACTCACAAAGCTTCCATATGAGTGGGCGCTTGATGGAATCTCAAATACACAGACCATCAATCCGGGAGCACTCGGAAACAACGAGGGAGAGAGAATCGACAACCTTGTAAACGTAATGGACGGATACTTCGATCAGGGTGCACATCACCTCAATGTAAACGTATTCGGTAAAGAGAAGCTCATCGATGCAATGGAGCATCCTGAGAAGGAGGAGTACGCAAACTTCACAATCCGAGTATCAGGATACGCAGTTAAGTTCATCGACCTCACAAGAGAGCAGCAGCTCGATGTAATCTCACGTACATGCCACGAGAGAATGTAATATAAAAAAATATCCAACATTCCAGAATGTGCAGGCCAAGTGCCTGCATATTCTGATTTTCTAAATAACACCACAGCGTAAGGAATTTTCGGAAGGTGTGTAAAAGCCGGTCGCGTCAAGCATAGAAAACCAAAATCATAATTCATACAGCCTCTTAGCCCGAAGAACCTGAGCATTGAAAAGTCCCGGCTGGCGGGTTGCCGAAAATTCCGTACCATAAAATAAAAGTAGTAGCAACAACCTAGGAGGAGAAAATAAGTAATTGAATATATTGTTAAATGTGATTAAATGTGTTTAAATATACTCAAAGGAGTAAATTATTATGAATACATCAAATATCACAAATTATAAGCCAAAATGATTTTGCTGAACTGTTAGGTGTGTCTGTTAAGACATTGCAACGCTGGGACAGAGAAGGAACTTTAAAGGCAAATCGAACTCCAACTGATAGGCGTTATTATACCTATGACCAGTACCTTCAATTCAAAGGCATAAATATTGAAAATGATAAACGTCAGGTAGTTATTTATGCCAGAGTGTCTACAAGAAATCAAAAAGATGATTTACAGAATCAAAGTTGCATTTTTGTCGACAGTTTTGTAATGCTAAAGGTATTATTATAGACCAGTGTATTGAGGATTATGGAAGTGGTCTTAATTACAATCGTAAAAAGTGGAATGAATTATTAAATGAAGTGATGGAACAGAAAATAAAAACCATAATAGTAACTCATAAAGATAGATTTATCAGATTTGGTTACGATTGGTTTGAAAAATTCTGTATGAAGTTTAATACAAGCATTGTGGTAGTGAACAACGAAGAACTATCACCACAGGAAGAACTCGTACAGGATATTGTTTCTATACTTCATGTATTCTCTTGCAGGTTGTATGGACTTCGTAAGTATAAAAAACAAATAGAAAGGGATGAAGAGATTGCTAAAGAGCTTCAAGACGGAAATCAATCCAACTGAAGAACAGAAAGCCAGGATCCGCAGGACGATAGGCACTTGCCGATATGTCTATAACTTCTACCTTGGTCACAACAAAGCCCTGCATGATAATGGTGAAAAGTTTATGACTGGTAAGAGCTTTAGTCTATGGCTTAACAACGAATACATTCCAGATAATCCTGACAAAACATGGATCAGGGAAGTGTATTCAAAAGCCGTCAAAAAAGTCTATCGAAGATGGATGTACTGCTTTTACAAGACTTTTTTAAACATCAGAGTGATTTTCCTAAATTTAAAAAGAAAGGTAAATCAGATGTAAAAATGTATTTCGTTAGAAATAATCCAAAGGATTGCGTGTGTGAAAGGCATAGACTTAAGATTCCAACTTTGGGTTGGGTTCGCATCAAAGAGAAAGGATATATTCCAACAACAAAAGAAGGATATGTAATCAAAAGCGGTACAGTTTCAATAAAAGCTGACAGATATTATGTTTCAGTTCTTGTAGAACTGCCAGATAACAAGACAGCTGATAATTCCAATGAAGGAATTGGCATTGACCTTGGATTAAAGGATTTTGCCACTGTTTCTAATGGCAAAACTTATAAGAACATTAACAAATCAGCAAATTAAAGAAACTTGAAAAACAACTGATCCGGGAACAGAGAAGTCTTTCCCGAAAGTATGAAAATTTAAAGAAAGGAGAGTCCACTCAAAGAGCAAATATACAGAAACAAAGGCTTAAGGTACAAAACTTCATCATAAAATGGATAATATCCGTACGGATTACATTAACAAGACAATCGCTGAGATAGTGAAAACCAAACCGTCTTACATAACGATTGAAGATTTAAATGTAAAAGGAATGATGAAAAACAGGTGTCTTTCAAAAAGCTGTTGCATCTCAGAAGTTTTATGAATTTAGAACAAGGCTTAAAGCCAAGTGTGATGAAAACGGCATTGAATTAAGGGTAGCAGATAGATTTTATCCGTCTTCAAAGACCTGTCACCATTGTGGTTCTGTCAGGAAAAACTTAAAGCTTTCAGATAGAATTTACAGATGTGAATGTGGCTATGTTGCAGACAGGGATCTCAATGCGGCACTTAATTTAAAAGATGCTAAAACTTACAGGATTGCATGATTAAAAGCAAATGTAAGTATGTACCAAGGCTATTTCGGGAATTAACGACTGTGGAGTGTACAAAAACCTGTGAGTAGCGTATTGCCTGCAATCGTCAAAACATACACAATGAAGCAGTAAGAAGTATTCGTAAGGACTTCAATTTCTCGATGTGTTTGGGTAATTTAAAACATCATTTTGGAGTGGCAGAACAAGTATTGGACTTTAGAACAGATAAAACTGCTCCATGGCGGTGATTACAACCCGGAACAGTGGTTAAAGAGGCCGGATATTCTGGCAAAAGATATTGATATGCTGGAGGAGTCTGGCTGTAATGTAGTAAGCCTTGGGATTTTTTGCCTGGTCCACACTGGAGCCGGAAGAAGGTGTATTTCATTTTGGATGGCTGCAGGAGATCATTGATAAATCTTTATAAAAGAGGTATTTCTACAATCCTGGCTACACCGTCAGGTGCAAGACCCAAATGGATGGCAGACAAGTATCCGGAGATACTTCGTGTAGATGAAACACGTCACAGAGCGTTATTTGGATTCAGACATAATCATTGTTACACTTCTCCTGTTTACAGAGAGAAGGTACATATTATTAACAAAAAGCTGGCACAGGAGGTTGCCACACATCCAGGTGTGATTCTGTGGCATATTTCCAATGAGTATGGCGGAGAATGTCATTGTCCGCTGTGTCAGGAAGCATTTCGTAACTGGCTGAAAGAGAAGTACCGGACTATTGAAAATCTGAATGATAAGTGGTGCACCACTTTCTGGAGTCATACTTATAACAGCTTTGACCAGATCGAGAGTCCGTCTAAGATTGGTGAGACACAGCTTCATGCACTGAATCTGGACTGGAAACGATTTGTTACTCATCAGACAGCGGATTTCATTCATCATGAGATTGCAGCATTGAGAGAGGGAGGAAGCACACTTCCGACTACTGCTAATCTGATGCATTATTTTGGTGGTTTAGATTATTTTAAGATTGCAAAAGAGATTGATGTGGTTTCCTGGGATACTTATCCGACATGGCATAAAGAAGCAGTGATCGATACAGCTTATGACAATGGTATGTGCCATGATCTGATGCGTTCTCTGAAAGGAAAGCCGTTCTTCCAGATGGAATCCTGCCCGACTTCTACAAACTGGCAGAGTGTGAGCAAATTAAAGAAACCGGGAATGCTTTTTGCACAGTCCATGCAGGCAATTGCACATGGCGGAGAAGGTGCTCTCTATTTCCAGATTCGCCAGAGCAGAGGTGCTTCTGAGAAGTTCCACGGAGCAGTGATCGATCATTACGGTGGAAATGATACAAGAGTGTTTAAAGAAGTTTCTAGGGTTGGAGAAGTTCTGAAAGAGTTAAAAGAACTGGCAGGAACAACTGTGAACAGCTCGGTTGCCATGATATATGACTGGGACAGCCAGTGGGCAATGGAGGACAGTCAGGGACCGAGAAATAAAGGTCTGCATTATCTGGAAGCAATGCTGAAATTCTACAGAGGTTTCCGTAAGCAGGGCGTGAATGTAGATGTGATCGATATGACTTGTGATCTGGACAATTATAAAGTGCTGGCGCTGCCAATGGTTTATATGTTCAAAGAAGGTTTCGCAGAAAAAGTTCGTGCATTTGTGGAGAACGGCGGTGTTCTGGTGACAAGTTACTGGTCAGGAATCGCAGATGATACTGACAGATGTTATCTGGAAGGAACTCCGCATGGACTGATGGATGTGCTGGGAATCAGAAGTACAGAGATTGATGGTCTTTATGACTGGGAAGAGAATTCTTTCGTTCCTGTACCGGGTAATGAACTTGGAATGGATAAGACTTATACTTGCAAGTATCTGTGTGACCTTGTAGAACTTCGCGGGGCACGTACTTTAATGACTTATGGAAGTGATTTCTATGAAGGATATTCCTGCCTGACTGTCAATGAATATGGCGAAGGCAAGGCATGGTATGTGGCAGCAGATGCAGATAAGGAATTCTATGGAGATTTCCTTGAGAAAGTATTAAAAGACAGTGGCGTTTCCTGTGGAATCAAAGAAGAGATTCCGGATGCACTGGAGATTACAGTGAGAGAGAATGGAAATGCGAAATATTATATTTACCAGAACTTCGGGACAGAGGCTGTCAGCATTCCTGCACCGGAAGGAGAGGTAAGCTGGATCTATGGCAACGGAAACGATAAACTTGAAGTTTATGGTCTTGCAGTTGCAAAGGTTATCGTGTAAAATAAATAGCGATGGATGAGGAAATCCCTTCACTTTAAGCAGAGATTGATACTGCCTGGTGGAGGGGTTCTTTTTACTCAGGTTTAACCGGGAAAATGATACAAAAAGTTTTTAATTGTATCAGGAAAGGTATAGAAATATGATTTCAAAAACTCAGATCAGATATATGGCAAATTCTTCATCATACAGTAAAGGTGCAGAACTTTATGCAACAGGAAAAGTTTTGGATATGGATGTAAAAAATATGGGTGCGTCTGATGAAATTGTTGCATCTGTAAAAGGCAGTGGAAGAAATATCTATGAAGTAGATGTATCAATCGATACAGAGAATGATGAAGTTGATACCTGCTATTGTGAATGTCGGGCATATGCAGAATATGGTGGACTTTGTAAACATTGTGTAGCGGTTCTTCTGCAATATAATGATTATGAAAATGATATGGATAGTTATGATTACGGACAATCTGTAGAAAAAATTGTAAAAGGTGGTCTGACCCATACGATCAGAAAAGGAGTGCAGATGCATACCACGCCGGAATTGGCTTCATTATTGCAGAAGCAGGCAGTTGCGAAGTCTCTTCCACTGATTCAGGGAAGCACTTATGGAAAAGTAAGGCTGGAACCATATTTTAATTTTGACGGAAGAACATTTACAGTAGAATTTAAAATAGAATTAATAAAATGTACGTACTGAAGGATGCATTTTCCTTTGATGTTCATATAGCAAATCAGGATGATTATAAATATGGGAAAAATCTTCAGTTTGTCCATACAATAGAATCCTTTGCCGAGGAATCCAGACCGCTTGCGAAATTTATCTGTAAATGGGCAGACAACAACAGACAATTTCACAGATCCTCTTCCTATTATGGATACTATATGGGAACTCTGGAAAAGGTAAGGCATCTGGATCTGTCAGGAAATGAACTGGCAGAATTTTTGCTTTTGATGGAAGGAAAGACATTGCAGGGAGAATCTATAGGAACCAGAAACACAACCTGGGAAATAACCAGAGAACATCTTCCGAGAAAAATGACCATAACAGGTGCAAAGCAGGGAATTGAACTGAAGGTAAGCAAATTTACATGTGCAGCAAATACGGAACAGTATAAAATTTGCTTTTATGATAAAAAGATTTATATTGAGAATGTAGAAGAGCTTTTACCTGTTAAGGATTTTCTGGACAGTTTGTCTTTGATTCCCGGTGAGAAAGCGTTTATAGAAAATAAAGATGTACCGGCATTCTGTCAGGAGCTTTTACCGTAAAAGGATCCAGTTTTTCTTTTCTTTAAGTATTTTGTTATTTTCTGCCTTCAAGATTACTTCCTTCCCCTGATTATTGTCCAAATTATGATAAAAATCCCTGACAGAACTGCCAGGGATTTTTGCGCACAATTAATTATATTTACGTTTTCTTGCGGCTTCAGATTTCTTTTTACGACGAACGCTTGGTTTCTCGTAATGCTCTCTTTTGCGGATTTCCTGCTGGATTCCTGCTTTTGCACAGCTTCTCTTGAATCTGCGAAGAGCGCTATCTAAAGTCTCGTTCTCTTTTACGATTACGTTTGACATAGACTCACACCTAACCTCCCTCCAGTTGTAGATTGTGCTAAAATACAACTGTCTGGGTATTTTTTCTTGCACAAGTGATATTATATATCATTGCCTGTGGGTTCGTCAACATTTTTTTGGTTAAATTTTGCAGATTTTTTTAGTTACTATTCACACGCCACTATCCCGCGAGGTGTTTTGGCATGTATATGCCAAAATCCCGAGACATACCGCGCGAATTTATGCGATTAGCATAAATTCTGTGCATCGCGAAGCGTGTTGCTGGTCACAAAGTGAGCAGTAACAATTTTTACTTTATCTGACCTTCAAGGATTCCTGCTGCTGCATCTACGGCTTCCTGAGCTTTAGCAGGGTTCTTTCCGCCGGCCTGAGCCATGTTCGGACGTCCGCCGCCGCCACCGCCTACGATAGCTGCCACTGCTTTGATCAGGTTACCTGCGTGAGCGCCTGCTTTCTGTGCTGCATCAGTAGCCATTGCAAGAAGGTTTACTTTCTCACCGTTTACTGCTGCCAGAAGGACAACACCTTCACCAAGTTTGCCTTTCAGCTGGTCACCAAGGTCACGAAGTCCGTTCATATCCACTCCGTCTACTTTTGCAGCAAGAAGTTTCACACCTTTGACTTCTACTACTTTATCCATAACATCTCCCAGAGCTCCCTGAGCCAGTTTGCTCTTTAAGGATTCGTTCTCACTGGAGAGTGCCTTTACTTCTCCCTGAAGATGTCCGATCTTCTCTACGATCTCTGCAGGATTTGCTTCAGGGCTTTTGCAGCTTCATGAAGCAGTTCTTCCTGTTTCTTATAGTATTCCAGAACACCATTTCCTGTCAGAGCTTCAATACGGCGCACACCTGCTGCAATACCGGATTCGGAAACGATCTTGAACAGCATGATGTTGCCTGTATTTGCCACATGAGTACCACCGCAGAGTTCCTTGGAGAAGTCGCCCATGGATACCACACGTACCTTCTGATCATATTTCTCTCCGAACAGAGCCATTGCTCCGGATTTCTTAGCCTCTTCCACAT
>ENA-OQCU01000246-OQCU01000246.1-human-gut-metagenome-genome-assembly--contig:-NODE-246-length-27969-cov-6.266540_pt1 | contig 27969 bp, 25 predicted proteins | sample MGYA00242504_ERZ504590 | MGnify/ENA primary metagenome ERZ504590 (study PRJEB26092, sample SAMD00036318) | human gut metagenome | host: Homo sapiens | study: EMG produced TPA metagenomics assembly of... | reverse complement strand
AGATTTTTGGGAAATCCCATTCCCATTGTCAGATGTCCCTGCGGATCTGCATCTACCAGCACTACTTTTTTCCCATTCTTTGTCAGTCCGGCTCCCAGATTGATGGTTGTCGTTGTTTTGGCTACTCCGCCCTTCTGATTTGCAATAGCAATTACTTTACACATATACCTTCCTCCGATTTACTGTTTTTCTTCTACTTCTACATAAACACGAAAATATTTACTTGTTCCTTTATTTGCATAAGCATCAGATACTTCCAGGACATCCAATTCCTTATGATTTTCCAAAATACGTCGAAACCATTGAATGTCCCTCAAAGTACCCTGTAATCTAATTTTCAGCATATATATCCTCCCAGTCTTTGTAAAAGCAATACTCTGGATAACGGATTTTAATAGCTTCCCAGAAATACCGGGCATATCCACAGCAAAACAGATCCTCTACGGTATAACACTGACATTCTTTCAACTGATCTTCTTCTGCTTCGTAATCTCCGACGCTTGGTGTTCCATTACAATACAGGTTAAAATGCCATACGGACAATTCGTAAACTTCCACTGGTCTGCCACCCTTCCTGCAGGCATTCCGTTTTACACATCCAGTTTTAAAATTATAGATTTTATTCACATTATCTCTTGTGTCTCTGTCGATACCCAGGCAATAAATCAAAGCCCGATGGTAGACATCCTGATATCTGCATTTTTTCAGATATTCCTCATAAAATTTTTCGTGTTCCCTGCTCTTGAAAGTAATTGTGCGAGAATTGCTATTCTCTGCTCTTAACGCTGTGTTTGTCATTTTCGTTTTCCTCCTGAATTTTAATATTTGGTATAAAAAGACACTCCATTTCTGGAATGCCCTATAAAAAATAGGGACACCCGCTTTTGACAAGTATCCCTATAATCTATCAATAATCTGATAGCTCTCTATTCATTTTCATATTCAAGATTCTTTGTGTTCCCCGTCCCGAGGTCTAACGCAACAACAACGGTTACTTTCTTCACAAGGCTCTTTTCTTTGTGATTTTCACCTATTTTTCTGAAACTGAAAAACTCCACAAAGTGCGTAAATTCAAGGATTTCTACATATTTTTCCTTTGTAGCAACACCGCAGTCTCCACATGGCAAGTCATCGGAAACTGGTCCACGCCTCTTACCTTTTTCACCTCATACCCCAGCTCCTGAAGAATCTTCAGATCCCTTGCCAGTGTCGCAGAATCGCACGAGACATACACAATCCGATCCGGCTGCATATCGGCCATGGTGCGGAGCAGATTTTCCTCGCATCCTTTCCGCGGCGGATCGACTACAATCACATCGGCATGCGCATGTTCGCCTGGATGTTCTTTGGCATATTTTTCGTAATATTCCGGCAGTACTTCCTCGGATTTTCCGACAAAAAACTCTGCATTTTCGATTCCATTGATTTTCGCATTGTTTTTCGCATCTGCGATGGCCTCCGGCACGATCTCCACGCCGTAAACTTTTTTCGCCTTCTGCGCCAGAAAAAGTGAAATCGTTCCGATACCGCAGTACAGATCCCAGACAGTCTCTTCTCCGGTAAGACCAGCATATTCCAGCGCAAGGCTGTACAGTTTTTCTGTCTGCACGGGATTTACCTGATAGAAGGAAAGCGGAGAAATCTGGTATTTTACCTTTCCGATATAATCGGTAATAAATTCCTGTCCCCACAGACAGCGAATCTCTTTCCCCATGATAACATTGGTCCGCTCACGGTTTACGCTGAGTGTAATGCTCGTCATGCCTTCCAGTTCCGTCAGTGATTGGATGAGTTTTTTCTCTGCCGGCAGTTTCTTTCCGTTCACAACGAGACAGACCATGATTTCTTTCGTTGTAAATCCAAACCGGATCAGCACATGGCGCACCAGACCTTTGCCGGTCTCCTCCTGGTATGCCGAAACGCTGTTTTCTTCCATCCACGCGAGAATGCGGTTCAAAATCTCTTCGTTCTGCTCTACGCCAAGATAGCAGTTCCGGTTTTCCATGATCTGATGCGTTCTTCCCGCATAAAATCCGGTAATCAGTTTCCCGTTTTTATCCTGTCCGATCGGGAACTGTGCTTTGTTTCGATACCGGAACGGAGACTCCATCCCCACAATCGGCTCCATCGGAATTTCCGTCATCCCACCGATCCGCTGGAGGTTCTGGGCAATTTTCTTTTCTTTAAAGCGGAGCTGCTCTGCATAGTCAAGCATCTGTAACTGACAGCCGCCGCATGGACGGGCCACAGGGCATATCGGCTCTACGCGGTGCGGGGACGGTTCGATCAGACGCATCAGCCGTGCGTAGCCGTAATTTTTCTTTGCTTTTATCACTTTTACTTCGGCAAGATCTCCGATAACCGTGTCCTTGACAAAGAGGGTATAGCCCTCGCATTTGCCTATACCCTCTCCGTCGTGTCCCATATCTTCAATTTTCACCGTCAGTACATCATTTTTCTGATAGCTCATGAAAAGTCTCCTGTTCTGCGGATGTTGGACTCAAAGAACCGGTTGTAGCCAATCCACTCATTGCCTGCCGGCGCTGCATCAAACAGCTCGGTCAGAGTCTCCATTTTGGCATCGGCATTATCAGCCAAGTTCAGCGCTACCGCTTCTACCATTGCCGGCTTTTTCGGGGAACCGTATTCCAGCTCACCGTGGTGTGCCAGAATGCAGTGTTTTAACTGATTTTCCAGCTCCATCGGAAAACCTTCTATTTTCTGTGCAGCATCGTGTACCATCTCCGCACCGATCATAATGTGGCCGAGAAGCTGTCCATCATCCGTGTAATCGTTCTGCGGGAATAAAGAGAGTTCTTTCGTCTTTCCGATGTCATGCAGAATCGCTGCCGTAATCAGCAGATCACGGTTTAAGATCCCGTACGATTTCGCCATAAAATCACAGAAACGGGTGACACTTAACGTATGCTCCAGCAGTCCGCCGACAAAGCCGTGGTGAACACTTTTTGCCGCAGAGCTCATGCGGAACCGTTTTACCGTCTCCTGGTCCTGGATAAAATAGTACGTCAGGATTGCGGAAAGATACTGGTTTTTCACCGTTCCAATCCAGGAAAGCAGTTCCTGATACATCGTGTCGATGTCGTAACGGCTGGTCGGCAGATAGTCTGCCGGGTTGTACTCGCCCTCTCCTGCCTTTCTTGCACGCTTGATCGAAACCTGAAGCGCGCCGTTGAATACGGTGATATCGCCGCTGATGTCGACGTAGTCAAGTGCTTCGAATTCGTCGATTCCCATCGAATTCGGATCCCAGATTTTCGCATCGATCGTACCGGTGCGGTCCTGTAAGATCACGTTTTCATACTGTTTTCCGTTTTTCGTAACGGCTGACTGTTTATGTTTGCAGAGATAGACACCGGACATGCGGTTTCCTTCCCGGAGTTCGTTAATATACTTCATAAAAATAAATCCTCTTTTTCTAAAATAAATGCGGACACAGCGTTCCGTTTTTGTTTTCCTTGTTTCTTTACATGCCTTACCAATTCTACCAGATTTTTATACAGAATGCACGTATTTTTTCACAGCGGTTCGGAAACCGTCCGAAAAGAAAAAGCTTTCGGAAACCACGCCGGTCAAGGCCGGCTTTTTGGCTTCCGAAAGCCTCTGTTTTCAGACTTCTCCAAGCGTCACATCAAACGTCATCTCCGCGTATCCTTCGGCGCCTTTCCGCATCGCCGTCACGGTAACCACTTCTCCTGCGCTGTGTTTTCCCAGCTGCTCATGGTACTGTTTGATCGTTTCCACCTTCTGTTCCCCGAGCTTTACAATCACATCATACTCTTTCATGCCCGCCATCATCGCCGGCGAATCGTCTGTGACGCTGCTGATCAGAACGCCTTTTGGAATCCCTGTTTTGTCGGAAAGCTCTTCTGTGACATCCTGCCCGCGGATGCCGATATAAGCGCGGCTCACATTGTTGGAGAGATTTTCAATCAGCTTTTTGATCTGCGAAATTGCAATGCCCGTCACCACGTTGTTTCCCTTGGCACTGTAGCTCTGCGCGATAATACCGACGATTTCGCCGTCCAGATTTACCAGAATACCGCTGCCGTCCGTACTGCCGAGGATGTCAGTTGTCAGCAGATTGTACTCATTGTCCAGCGCTGAGATCTTATTCGTAACCGAAGTCACCACGCCGTACGCAATCGAATCACTGTAGCCAACCGGGCTTCCGACGGCCACAACCGGATCACCCTGGCTTACGAGATACGAACTGCCAAGCGGCGCAATTTCAAGGCCGTCCCGTGTTTCCTCATCCAGCTTCGACTTGTCCACCTTCACAATCGTAAAACCGGTGCTCGGATCATGGCGCTGGTATGTGGCATCTACCATCGTCTCATCCCAGAACGTAACCTGAATCCGCTCCACATTTTCCACAATGCGGTATTCCGTCAGGATGAAAAGATCCTGTCCGTTGTCTGCAACGATCAGTCCGGAAATCTGCTGCTGGTTTTCATAGTTCTGGTTAAAATAGTCCATCTGATTGGTAATGCCGATGACGGTCACCAGCGCTCGTTTTGGTTTTTCCGTTACTTCCAGCATATCCTGGTAGAGCACTTCATAATTTCTGAGACTGTTGTCCTTTGCCTCCGCATCCGTTTCACCATCGACTGTGGAAGCCTCACTGCTCTCCTCCCCCGTCTCCGTTCCCTCTGCCGCTTCGTTTCCAATCCGTGCTCTCGGAAAATCGTGCTTTCTGCGACACTTTCATCCAAAACACTGCCATCCGCTGTGGAACTGCTGATTTCCGAGCCGGAACCACTGCTGTCCACCGGCGCATTCTCCGAAGATGCTGTCATCGTCTCATCCATCTCCTGTCCGCTGTTCGGATCCTCGTCGCCCGGAATATCCACTTTGGCCGGCGGCTCCTCTTTTGTAATTGCACCGGCAATCTTTGGCTCTGTCACAGCAAAGACCGCGGCCGCAACCAGACCGCCAAGTGCTGCAAGAACCAGCCATCCGGCAATCAGCAATACGATCTTTTTCCAGTCAGGCGGCTGCTTTTTGATGCTCTCTTTCATGAATTTGTAAGGTTTTGGGTCATTTTCCATACATTTCTTTCTCCATACATTCGTATTCCATTCCGAACTGCTCTGCGCATACGCGCTCCCACAATTTTCACATATATAAGAAACTTTACCAGATAGATATGAACATTTTATGAAGACTGTTACATTTTTTTCTCATTTCTCCAAGATCCCGCATTTTCTCGTTCTTGGGGTTTCTTTCTTTTCCTTTTTAAGGTATAATTGGGGGAGTGGAAAAACCTGTGACCCACATTCCACCTGCGCTCTGTGCTTTCCCGTACAGACGCCAGATCAGATCCGGGCGGTATGTGATAAAAAATACCGCATTATCTGTAAACGATGATGAATTATTAATACGAAAAGGTAAGTATCATGAATCAGAAAGCATTAAAAACGCTCGAATACGACAAAATTATCGAACAGCTGGCTTCGTATGCCAGTTCTCCGCTGGGCCGGAAGAAATGTCTGAAGCTCGTTCCTTCTTCTTCCCTCTCCCAGATTACGCGGATGCAGCACGAGACACACGACGCGCTCACCCGGCTCTTTAAAAAAGGCCACATTTCCTTTGGTGATGCCAAAGATATCCGCGGCGCATTAAAGCGTCTCGAAATCGGCAGCTCCATGAACATCACGGAGCTTCTGCAGACCGCCGCACTTCTGGAAAACACGGCACGCGTCAAAGCGTACGGCCGCCGCGAAAATGCGGACCAGACGCCGGACAGCCTCGAAGATCTCTTCGAAACACTGGAGCCTCTGACGCTGCTTTCCACGGAAATCCGCCGCTGTATTCTCTCCGAGGATGAAATCAGCGATGATGCAAGCCCGAATCTACGCCGCATCCGTCGTTCCATCAAATCGTGTGAGGAAAAAATCCACAGCCAGTTAATCTCGCTCGTCAACGGTTCCTACCGCACGTATCTGCAGGATGCCGTCATCACGATGCGCGACGGCCGCTACTGTATCCCGATCAAATCCGAGTACAAAGGCCAGGTTCCTGGCATGGTACATGACCAGTCCTCGACCGGTTCCACCTTCTTTGTCGAGCCGATGGCCGTTGTCAAACTGAACAACGATATCCGTGAGCTGGAAATTGAAGAAGCAAAAGAAATCGAGGTCATCCTCTCTACGTTGAGTGCCCAGGCAGACCTGCACCGCGATGAGATCCGTTACGACCTCGAAAACATGGTAGAGCTTGACTTCATCTTCGCGCGCGCCGCTCTTGCAATGGAGCAGAACGCCAATGAGCCGATCTTCAACACCGAAGGTAAAATCCACCTGCGCAAGGCACGCCACCCGCTGATCAATGCGAAAAAAGTCGTTCCGATTGATCTGTCGCTCGGCGAAGATTTCGACCTTCTGATCGTCACCGGACCGAATACCGGCGGTAAAACGGTTTCCTTAAAGACGGTCGGACTCTTAACACTGATGGGCCAGTCCGGACTTCACATTCCGGCACTCGACCGCTCCTCCCTTTCCGTTTTCGACGAGGTTTACGCCGATATCGGTGATGAGCAGAGCATCGAGCAGTCGTTGAGTACCTTCTCCTCCCACATGACGAATGTGGTTTCCTTCCTCGACAAGGCAGACCGCAATTCCCTCGTCCTGTTCGATGAGCTCGGCGCCGGTACCGACCCGACAGAGGGCGCGGCGCTTGCCATCGCGATCCTCTCTACGCTCCACGAGCGCGGCATCCGCACCATGGCAACGACACACTACAGTGAACTGAAAATCTATGCCTTATCCACACCGGGCGTGGAGAATGCCTGCTGTGAATTCGATGTCGAGACTTTAAGCCCGACATACCGCCTGCTCGTCGGCGTTCCTGGAAAGAGTAATGCGTTTGCGATTTCCAGCAAACTCGGCCTGCCGGACTACATCATCAACAAGGCAAAGACGAAATCAGCGAGCAGGATGAATCGTTTGAGGACGTTCTGACCACTCTCGAGCAGAACCGGATCACGCTGGAACGCGAAAAAGAAGAGCTTGCCCGCACCCGCGCGGAAGTCGAATCCCTGAAGCAGAGCCTTGCCAAGAATCAGGAACAGATCGACGCAAGAAAAGAAAAGATGATCTCCAATGCAACCGAGGAGGCACAGAGAATTCTCCGCGAGGCGAAGGAATACGCCGACCAGACGATGCGCGATTTCCAGAAATTTGGAAAAGAGAATGTTTCCGTCCGCGAAATGGAGCAGAAACGTACCGCTCTGCGTGAAAAGATGAACAAGCTCGATAAGAAAAAGGCGAAGGAAGTACCGAAGCGCACCGGAAATCTCCGCCCGCAGGATCTTCATCTCGGCGATGCCGTCAAAGTCTTAAGCATGAATCTCAAAGGTACTGTCAGCACCCGCCCGGATTCGAAGGGAAATCTCTTCGTCCAGATGGGTATCATGCGGACCAAAGTGCATATCTCCGACCTTGTGCTGATCGACGAGGCTGTCATCACCGGCCCGTCCATCTCCCGCACAAGCAGCGGAAAATCGAAGCTTTCCAAGGCTGCCACGATTTCTACCGAGATCAATCTGCTCGGAAAAACGGTGGATGAAGCGGTTGCCGAACTCGACAAATATCTCGATGACGCTTATCTCTCCCATCTGCCGAGTGTCCGCGTTGTCCACGGAAAAGGAACGGGCGCACTGCGGAAAGGCATTCACAATTATCTGCGCCGCCAGAAACACGTAGCGGACTTCCATTTAGCGGAATTCGGCGAGGGCGATGCCGGCGTTACGATTGTTACGTTTAAGAAATAAAAACTCAGGAAAATATGGGACGGAACGCATACTGTATGCGGTTCCGTCCTGTCCCCAGTGAAGGAGAATCTTTTATGGCTTCCAAACAGAAAATTCTGATTGTCGATGACGATAACAATATCGCAGAACTGATTTCTCTCTATCTGACCAAGGAATGCTATGACACAAAAATTGTAAACGATGGAGAAGAGGCTGTCCGGGAGTTTCACTCCTTCCAGCCGAACCTGATTCTGCTCGACCTGATGCTGCCCGGCATGGACGGCTACCAGGTCTGCCGCGAAATCCGGCACGATTCCGATGTTCCGATCATCATGCTCTCGGCAAAGGGCGAGGTGTTCGACAAAGTCCTCGGCCTGGAACTCGGCGCGGATGACTACATCATCAAACCATTTGATTCCAAGGAGCTCGTTGCCCGTGTGAAAGCAGTGCTGCGGAGATTTCAGCCATCACGCACGATCCCGGTGTCCGCGACCGCAGGAAAATGTGTCGAGTACCCGGATCTTATCATCAACCAGACGAACTATTCCGTCATTTACCAGGGCCGCACCGTCGATATGCCGCCGAAGGAACTGGAGCTTCTCTACTTCCTTGCTTCCTCACCAAACCAGGTCTTTACGCGGGAACAGCTCCTCGACCATATCTGGGGCTATGAGTACATCGGCGATACCCGCACGGTAGACGTTCATATCAAACGTCTCCGCGAAAAAATCAAGGACCATGCCTCCTGGGCCATCACGACGGTCTGGGGCATCGGTTACAAGTTTGAGGTTAAAAAATAATGCGACGCACGCTTTACCGGAAATTAATTCTCATTTATGTCATTCTCGCCATTGCCGGCTTTACGCTGATCTCAACGGTCGGCTCCCGCATGGTGGAGGACAGTCTGGTCTCCAGCGCGAGCACCAGTCTGTACCGGGAGGCCACGCAGATCGCTTCCAAACAGGGCGACCTTTATTACCACAGTGAGCGTTCCCTGACGGATCTTTACAATTCGCTCAGTGCACTGGCTTCCTATCACAATTCCCAGATCTGGCTCATCAGCGCAGACGGGGAAATTCTGCTGAACACGGCAGCTGCACTCGATGAGGAAAACCCGGAGATCATCGACGGTTTTGATCCAGTTGCGCTCGGCAGCGAGTATTACAGCACGGGAACGTTTTTCGGCTATTTCGAAGACAAGATGCTGAGCGTCATGGTTCCCGTCACCTCCGATTTCCGGATCAATGGCTATGTCGCCATCCACCTTCCGCTGCAGGACGTCTATCAGCAGAGGGAAAGTCTGCTGGCACGGATTGATTTTCTGTTCCTGCTCGTGTTCGGACTCTCGTTTGTGATTCTGATCTTTTTCTCCCTCGTCGTGTACCGGCCGCTGAAAAAGATCATCAACGGTGCAAAGGAGTATGCCTCCGGCAACCTGACCCACAAAATTGATGTTAAATCTCACGATGAGATGGGGTATCTCGCTTCCACGCTGAACTACATGTCCGGCGAGCTGAACAAGACCGGCGAATACCAGCGGAAATTTGTGGCGAACGTCTCTCACGACTTCCGCTCACCGCTGACCTCGATCAAAGGCTACGTGGAGGCAATCCTAGACGGAACGATTCCGCCGGAAATGCAGGAAAAATATCTGAAAATCGTTCTGTTTGAGACAGAACGGCTGCACAAGCTGACGCAGAGCCTGCTGACGCTGAACGACATCGACGATAAAGGGAATATGCTTGATCTGACCTCGTTTGACATCAACGCCGTCATCAAGGATACCGCCGCTTCGTTTGAGGGAACCTGCACAAAAAAGCGGATTTCCATTTCACTGATCCTCGCATCGCGCACCTTATACGTCTGCGCCGATATGGGAAAAATCCAGCAGGTGCTGTACAATCTCATTGATAATGCAATCAAATTCAGCAACAACGATTCCACCATCACAGTTGAGACAACGGAGAAGCACGGTAAAGTCTTCGTCTCCGTCAAGGACACCGGCTGCGGCATTCCAAAGGCAAGCATCACGAAAATCTGGGAGCGCTTCTACAAGCTCGACGCCTCCCGCGGCAAGGACCGCAAAGGAACGGGACTTGGGCTTTCGATCGTCAAAGAGATCATCACTGCGCATAACCAGAATATCAATGTCATCAGTACAGAGGGCGTTGGTACCGAATTTATCTTTACACTCGCCAAAGGCGAAGCACCAAAATAAGCCCCTCCGCCGAGGGGCTTTTTTGCCAGACATATCAAACTAACTCTGGAGGTAATTTTCACTATGAACCCAAACACCATTGATTCCATCATCAAACAGCTCATTGCATCCCACACCACCATTTCCACCATGGAAAGCTGCACTTCCGGTCTGATCGCCTCCCTGATCACCGACACCGAAGGCGCCTCCGCCATTTTCCCCGGCGGCTACGTCACGTATCTGAACGAAACCAAAGTCCTCGTCGGCGTCGACCCTTCCGTCATCGAAATCCACGGCGTCTACTCCCCCGAATGCGCCGAAGCCATGGCCCGCACAGTACAAGAAAACCTGCACACCGCCATCGCCATCGGAATCACCGGCACAACCGGAAATCTCGACCCCAACAACGCTGACAGCGTACAGGGCGTCGTCTACTTCTGTATTTTATACAAAGCCCAAGCCCACACCTTCACCTTCCAGACCAACGTCTCCGGCATGACCCGCCACGAAATCAAACAGCTTTACGCAGAGCAGGTCTTTGCCGAATTGGAAATGATCTTAACTTCTTCCTTATAAAAAGAATGCAGCTCCGTCTACGATCACCAGAGTCCCGTCCGTCTACCTCCACTCATGCGTCCGCAAATGCCCCGCGAGCTGCATATGGTCAAAGCTATTCTGCCGCAGTGCCTCGTACAGTACGATCGCCACGGAATTTGAAAGGTTCAGCGACCGAATATCATTAATCATCGGAATCCGCACCGCCGTCTCCTGATTATCGTACAGAATATCCTCCGGAATCCCCGCGCTTTCCTTTCCGAACATGATAAAGCAGTCCTCTTCATACTGCACATCCACATACGTCTGCGGCCCCTTCGTCGTCGCATAGTAAATCTTCGCCCCCGGATTTTTCTCCAGAAAATCCTCGTAACTCTCATACACTGTCACATCCAGCTTCGGCCAGTAATCCAGCCCCGCGCGCCTGACCGCCTTGTCCGAAATATCAAACCCCAGCGGCTTAATCAGATGCAGCCTCGTCCCCGTCGCCACACACGTCCGTCCGATATTACCTGTATTTGCTGGAATCTCCGGCTCATGAAGAACAATATTCAAATGTGCCATTTTACCAATCACTCCTGTCGTATATTTAAGCCTTATCTGCCAACCCGGTACATCTCATCCATCTGCGGCTTATCCAGATACCGGACCTCTTCCCCGTTCCGGAGAATCCTCTCCTTCCCGGATGTCGTCCGCCCAATCACCGCCGATGGAATCCCTTCGAGTGCCATTTTCTGCACCAGCCCCTCGCCGTCCGCCGCCGCAATCAGCAGCGCCCCCGTCGAAAGCATCTGATACGGATTCACCCCGAAAAATTCACAGATCTCCACCGTCTCCTGCTGGATCGGAATCCTCTTCAGCGCCACATCAAGCCCGATACCCGCGCCGTCCGCCATCTCCCAGAGCGCCCCGAAAATCCCGCCCTCCGAGAGATCCTGCATCGCAGCCGCACCGTGCTCGATCGCAATCTCCGCCTCACGGCAGACAGAGTAATCCTCCGAAAAATCCGCCGCCCCATGGATAAATCCCGGAGAAAATCTCGTCAGAAGCTCATCCCTTCTTGTCTTTGCCAGATAAGACACCGCGCCAAGCGCAATCCCCTTCGTCACGACAAGATCCAAATCCGCTGTCACACACGACGGATCAAACAGCCCCGCACGCGTTGTCCCGCCTGCCGCCGTCACGGTAAGCACCGGATACAAAACCCCGTCCGTCACCTCCGTATGCCCGCCGATCACCGCAGTTCCATACCGCACACACGCACCGTCAACCGCCCGCATCAGCTCCTTTAAATCCTTTTCTTCCATCGCCTCCGGCAGCATCAGCGACACCAGCACTCCTTTTGCCGATGCCCCCGCCGCGGCCACACTGTTGCACACCCGGCAGACCGCGAGCACCGCGTCCTCCGGATCCTTCACCAGCACCGGCGCACACGAAAACACCTGCGTCTCCTTTTCTCCTGCAAATGCCGATACCCCACGTCCAACCGCCGGCCCTGCTGCGTCCTCTCTTTTCTGCCCCAGCATCTTAAACACCGAGCGCACCAGCACGCTCTGCTGTAATTTACCCTTTCGCATCCCTTGTCCTCCTCGAACTTCCTGTTTCAAACGAAAAAGCAGACGGAATCCGTACTCCTTTTCCCTCTGCTTTCCCATTTTTCACGGAAAATGTTACAGTTCACTGGTTCCCAGCGAACTGTAACCAGAAAACGCCTAGTCCTCATCGTCCTCCGTTTTCTCTGTATTGCTGCTGTCGTCCGTCTTTTCCGTACCATCCGAATCCGAATCATCGCTGCTGTCTTCCTTCTTCTCCGAAGAACTCGATGACGAACTGCTCTGGCTGTATTTCGCTGCAACTTCCTTTGCTTTTGCAAGATCATTTGCCGCAATCGCCGCCTGCATTTCCGCACGCGCCGCTGCATTGTCCGTCTTTGTTCCCACGGTATAGACATCCGATGTCATGCGGTAAGTGCTGGAATTCACCTGCTCCTTCGTCTCATTTCCATTGTCATTCACAATCTTCCACAGCCGCGCCGTCGAACCCTGATAGCCGTACGATGTCTGTTCAATTGTTCCAAACGATGCATTCGCATCTTCCGTCAGGCTCGGCGTCGGATCCTCCGTGTTTGTCGTCTCACTCTCATAGCGGACCGTGCGGTTCGGATCTCTCGTCTCATGGCCGTAGATGGCAAAATGCAGGGTGCTTCCGTCCGCGCTCGCCTCAATATAAATCGGCGCATCCGTATTGTTGATGAATTTCAGGTCTTTCAATCCCTCTGCAATCGCCGCATCCATCGACGGATCCACATAGTGGACAATCATGGAATGGCTGTACCGCTCCGTCACCTCAAGCTCTGCTTTTAAGACAGCAACATAGAGCGTTGTGGAAACCTGGCAGATACCGCCGCCGTACGAATCGACGACCTTGCCCATCTCATACGATGCTGCCAGTGCATAACCATTTTCCGCATCAAACGGCACAACGACCGCCTCTACGGAAAATTCCTCGCCCGGCTGTACCAGCGTTCCGTTAATCTTCTCTGCGCCGACTGCGACATTCTGTTTTCTGCCGCTCGTACCGTTGCCATACTCCGTCGTACCCTCGCCGAGCAGATCTTTGACAAGTGCAAGCTGCTCCGGATTACCGCCTGCCGGTGTTTCTTCTGTTACCAGTTCTACGCCGCCGATGCCGCCCCGCCAGCTTGTCGTCAGGTAATTGACAACCTTCGCCATGGACTCATCCACGTTGACGCTGCATCCGGTCTGGCCCGGATTGACGATAAATTCGCCGTTTTCGCGGGTCAGCGTTGCATCTGTTGCCTCGCGGTTCAGCACAGCCGTGTTGTTTTCTACCGCCTGGCGCGCTGCCTCGCCATCGACTGTATATTTCAGGGAAAACGTCACCGTCTCTCCATTTTTGAGCCGGTTCTGTGTCAGGAACCGCTTCAGTACATTGCCTTCCTGCCCGATTGTGACGGCTTCTCTTGCCACCTCCGGGTTGGCACAGGAAAGTCCGAGATCCCCTGCTGTCACCTGTGCATTCTGCTCTCCGGCAGACAGGTTGATAACCGAGGGTTTTAACTGTTCAATTTTGTCGTTTACTGCCTGTGTGATCTGCTCTTCGGTCATACCGCCGACGGAAATGTCTTCTACATAGATTCCGTCCAGCGCTGTCCGGTCATCCGCTTTGACTGGTTCTGCCAGAAAGCAGAATGCGAATGCGATAAGCATCACCAGCAGGCCTCTCATTTTTCTGCTGTTTTTCATACTGTGCCTCTTCTTGATCCGTTTCCCATTTCACTCTGTCTTTTACAGAATCTCTTTACACCAGCCATAAAAGTGCTGGAAGAACCATACCAAGCACCATAACCACTGCAAGAATCAATGCCAGTATCTTTGCTGCATTTCTCTTCTTTGCCAGCGGATCTTTCTTCTTTTTCTGTGCCTCTGTCGGGGCTTTTCGATTGACTTTATTACTCATCGTTCCATCCTTTCTTTTTCTCTTCTATTTTTTCTCAGTTCTCTGTCGTTTTTCCATTCTTCCATGTGCCAGAATAATCTGATCGATCATGCGGGATGCACGGCTTTTTGTGAGTGCTCCCCACTCCGGTTCGAGATCCAGCTCATGGTACCGGATCAGATCCGCCAGATATTTTTTCTGTGCCTCCGTCGCCGGAACCTCACGTTTCATTTTGGCCTTCAGAGGCGCTGCGGCAAACCATTCCGGGTGATCTTCCGAAAATCCTTCTTCCAGTTTTCGGAACAGTGCCAGCGTTTCCAGCACATCGTCCATCGCACGGTGTGCGTGTTCCCGCGGGATCTGATAGTAGCCGCAGAGTGCTTCAAGGCTTCTGCTCTCCAGATCCGGGAGGGCTTTCCGTGCAATTTTCAACGTATCCCACGCTTCTTTTTCAAAGTCCAGACGGGCATTTATCGCTGCCTGCTTGATGAAGCTGTAATCGAACAGAATATTGTGCCCCAGAAGCGGCAGGCCGCCGCAGAAATCCAGAAAGCCGCGGACAGCAGTCTCCACATCGGGCGCATTCGCAATCATCTCATCCCGGATTCCGGTGAGTTCCGTGATCCGCTCCGGCACTTTTCTGCCCGGATTGACGAAAGTCTCATACGATGCCGTGACCTCTCCGCCCTGCACTTTTACTGCACCGATCTCCAGAATCTGGTCTTCCTTTACAGAAAGACCCGTTGTCTCAAGATCGAGCACTACAAAATCTTGTATTTTCATCTTTTATTACCTTTTCTAGTATCTCATGTTCTTTTGAAATGTCAAGCGTAAAAAAGCTCACTACAGTCGATCATCTCCGCATTTCCCGTCAGCGGATCGCGCTTCTGATAATCAAACAGGAGTACCGTACGCGCCTTTTCCCCGTTTCCGAGCACATCGTAATCAAAAACTTCCACATGCGTCATGCGCTGCAGCTGCTTCCAATCGTATGTCGTATACGATGGCAGAAGCGTTCTCGTTTCGGCTTCCTTCTGGTAAAAATCACGCGATTCGTTTTTCCATTCCGACGGATCCTTTGCAAAATGCGGCCGCGTCTTCATATTTTCCCGCGCATACAGATCGAGTACCATCATCTGGCGGAAGAATGCTTCGTCCTGCTGTTTTTCGTCCCGTAAAAACTCGAGCAGAATTTCATACCGCTGGATCCGGTTATGCGCCGCCTCACTGTAGCCCTTTGCCCGGTAGAAATCACCGAGTTCCTGGAAGAAGTCGAACGGGTTCTCATACAACCGCTCGATCATCGGCAGCGTGTGGACAAACTGACCGCTGTTGTAATAGACTTCTACCATCTCTTCCACGTCTTTCAGTTTCAGCACATCATCATACGGCAGCCATTTTGTATAAAGCACCTCATACGGCTCCCGTTCCTGATAATGGCAGTCATATTCTTTCGTATGCTCATACATAAAGGAGCCTCGAAGCACTTTTAAAAATCCGAGCTGCAGCTGCTGCGGCCGGAGCGCATAGACATCCGCAAAAGAACGGCGGAAACTTGCATAGTCCTCGTAGGGAAGTCCCGCAATCAGGTCCAGATGCTGGTGGATGTTTCTTCCTTTCGCAATCCGATTGACAATCTCTGTCACTTTTCCAAAATCCATCTTCCGGTGAATTGCTTCGATCGTCTGCGGATTCGTAGACTGCACGCCGATCTCGAGCTGTACGAGTCCCGGCCGCAGCGTATTCAAAAGTTCCAGCTCTTCTTCCGTAATCAGATCGGCAGCAATTTCAAAATGGAAATTTGTCACACCATTATCATGTTCTGCGATGAATTTCCAGATCGCCATTGCGTGATCTTTTTTGCAGTTGAAGGTACGATCTACAAATTTAACCTGCGGTACCTTCTGCTCCAAAAAGAAGGCAAGCTCCTTTTTTACGAGATCGAGATTTCGGAACCGGAGCCTTTTATCAATGGAAGAAAGGCAGTAGCTGCACGAGAACGGACAGCCACGGCTCGACTCATAATAAATGATGCGGTTCTCAAATTTTTTCAGGTTTGCATAGGGAAAATCCACCTCGGACAGATCCATAACCGGACGCCACGGGTTGCTTTTGACTGCACCGTCTGCATCACGGTATGTAATGCCATGGATCTCCTCCAGCGTTTTCCCCTCCATCCCATTCCCCTGGTTCTGATAATAAACTGCTATTTCCCGGAAAGTCACTTCTCCCTCGCCTTTCATAATTCCGGCAAGGAACGGATACTGTTCCAGCATCTCCTCTGCATGGTACGAAACCTCCGGCCCGCCAAGCCAGATCTTTGTTTTCGGACTGATTTTATGATATTCTGTAATCAGATCCTCTACGATTGATATATTCCAGATGTAGCAGGAAACGCAGACAACGTCTGCACGCGCCAGAAACAGGCTTCGCAGCATGGAATCCTTTGACTGATTGATCGTAAATTCGCGGATCTCCGGGAACACGCCGGCTTTCTCCGCGCTCGCCTGCAGTGTATAAACTGCGAGATTGGAATGAATATATTTTGCGTTGACCGCAGTCAGAATAATTTTCATAATCTTTCTAATACTTCTCCTTGGTTCCTCTTTGCATATCTTTTATACTACCACATTCTCGAACGAAAATACACCGCCATTCCTCCAAAAGCACAATTTTTTCGAGATTTTCGATAAAACAGTTGCAATTTTCGCGAATCCATGTTATATTAACAAAGGTTTCCAACAGGAAATCAAAATGCCCAGATAGCTCAGTTGGTAGAGCAGAGGACTGAAAATCCTCGTGTCGCTGGTTCGATTCCGGCTCTGGGCATTTTTTGCTGCACAAAAGCAGGATTCACATTTTTTTGCCACAGCAAAATCCGGCAGAATCTCCTGTCTCCCTATCGCAAAAAAACTCTGCACCGCATCCCCGGAAATTCCCGGATGGATACGGTACAGAGTTTTTTTCATCGCACAACTGCCCAAGAAAGCTTTTCGTTTTTACAGATTTTTGATGACCTCCCATGCTTCATCATCAAATTTTCTATCTCTGAAATAATACTGTTTATCTTCTTCGGTAATCTTCCGAATGACTTTACACGGATTTCCTGCTGCAATCGACCAGTCCGGAATGTCCTTTGTTACAACACTTCCGCCGCCGATAACAACGTTATCTCCGATATGTACGCCTGGTAAAATAACGGTATTTCCGCCAATCCAGACATTATCTCCGATGGTAACTTCAATGCCGTATTCATACGCACTGTTTCTTGCCGCCGGATGCACCGGATGACCTGCAGTATAGATGGCAACGTTCGGCGCCATCTGGCAGTTGTCTCCGATTTTTACCTTTGCCACATCGAGAATGGTGCAGTTATAATTTGCAAAGAAATTTTTTCCGACCTCAATATGAAAGCCATAGTCACAGTAAAATGGCGGATTGACAAATGCACCCTCGGATTTTCCAAACAGTTCTTTTACAATGGCTGCGATTCCGTCAAAATCCGAACGGTCGATGGTGTTCAGTTTCTGCGTCAGTCTTCTCGCATTCATCTGCTGCTCCATCACCTCTGCATCGGAAATGTACGGTAACTGTCTGTCTCTTCTCTCTACGTTTTTCATTGTTCTGTATCCTCCCTGGTAATATTATTCACCCACTGATATTTTTTATAGTGTCTGTAAACGGCAGGAAGCTTAATCATTTCATCCAGATTCAGCAGGAAATAAACGACCATGACCGTTGTTCCGATCGTAATCGCCGCATAAAAGAGATTCAGGACAAAAGAAATCTGTGTGGCAAGCGAAACTGCGGACAGGGAATTCTGGTCCAGCGTACCGACCATTAACGCATCGGACGCACTTACCAGTGCATTCATCAGATTCTGTACAACCATCGGGATCAGCAGTGCAAGAAGTTTCCGGTAGAATTCTGGATCTTTTTTCTTGATTTCCCTCTGATTTTTCATTTCTTTTTCCTTTTTTCTGTTTTATTCCATACACGTATATGTTATAATCATATTATCTTAGGTTTTGCGTTTTTTCTACGACAATATTCCTTATTTTTTATAATAATTGTACTTTTTCACGGAGGTTTTTATGATAAATGACCCAATTACAAAAGTCATGCAGGACGCATCCGAGATCGTCCGCTACGATGAAGTCGGCATTCCGCTTTATATCCGGGAAGGACTGCTTTCTTCCTATCCAGATCACCGGGCGCTCTGCCACTGGCATGAGGATATCGAATGGGTACAGATCCGCTCCGGTCAGATGAACTACTATATCAATGGAAAAAGAGTCCTTTTAAACGCCGGGGAGGCGATTATCGTCAATTCCCGCCAGATGCACTACGGATATTCCGAAAACGGCCAGGAATGTGACTTTATCTGTATCCTGTGCCATCCGAAAATCCTCACCGCGAACAGCGTTCTGTACCAGTCTTATATTACGCCGGTTCTTTCGAATCCGGCTCTGGAATATCTTCATCTGAAGCCGGAAAATCCGGAAGATACTGAAGCGCTGCAGACCCTCCCGGAAATTCTCCGGCTGAAGAAGGAACAGCCAACCGCCTACGAAATCGAGGCTGCTGCTCTGCTTTCCCTTTTGTGGTGCCGTCTTTTGCGCACGCATCCGATGATGCCGGACGGCAACACCGCCGTCTCACAGGATCCAGATCTTCTGATCCAGCGCGATATGGTTTCCTATATTTACAGCCACTACAGTGAATCCATCAATCTGGAAGAGATCGCCGCCGCCGGAAAAGTCTGCCGCAATAAATGCTGTCAGATTTTCCGCCGCTATCTTTGCCAGAGCCCAATTGATTTTCTGAATCATTACCGTCTGGAAGTAAGCTGTCATCTGCTAAACACAACCAAAATGTCCATCGCGGAAATCTGTACCGCATGCGGTTTCAATCATCAGAGTTATTATTCCAAAATTTTTCTGCGTACTTACCATTGTACGCCGAGAGAATTTCCGGAAACTGCGCAGAAGGCCTGCCAATCATAACCTGAATTTTTTTCTGTACACGTTTTTTTTGTTCAAAAAAAAGGAAGAATTTTGCTAGACATTTTTCCGATCCCTGTTATAATAAAATTACAAAGGTGTTGCGCTAAACCTAACCAAAACACTATATTTTCCATTTATTTTACAAGGAGGATGACATGGTAAAAAAATTTGTCTACGGAACCCCATTTGAAACCGAAGCTGTCGTAAAAGAGATCCCCTCTTCCGAAGGAAACCCGGATTACGGTACCTTCTCCACCGAGAACGGCTTCTCCTTCACTACAAAGCTTGCTGACGAGGACATGGTATTCGGACTTGGCGAAGCCAACCGCGGCATCAACAAACGCGGTTTTCTTTACATCAGTGACTGCGCTGATGATCCAAACCACGTAGAGAGCAAAACCTCTCTGTATGCAGCACACAACTTCATCATCATCTCCGGCAAGACACACGTAGGATTCTTCTTCGATTATCCGGGCACCCTGCGTTTCGATATCGGCTACACAACTTCCGATACAATGACTGTTTCCTGCGAAAACGCAGATCTCTACGTTTACATGATCACCGGTGATTCCGATCTTGATATCGTAAAACAGTTCCGCGGCATCATCGGACGCAGCTACATTGCTCCGAAGTTTGCTTTCGGTTACGGTCAGAGCCGCTGGGGCTACAAAACAGAGGATGATTTCCGCACGGTAGTGAAAAAATACCGCGAAAACCATGTGCCGCTCGATATGGTTTACATGGATATTGACTACATGCAGGATTACAAGGACTTCACCGTAAATGAAGAACGTTTCCCGGATTTCGAGGGATTTGTACAGGATATGAAAAAAAGAAAAGATCCATCTCGTTCCGATCATCGATGCCGGTGTGAAAGTCGAAGAGGGTTATGACATTTACGAAGAGGGCTGTGAAAAAGGCTACTTCTGCCGCCGTGAGGATGGCTCCTACTTCGAAGCTACTGTATGGCCGGGCTGGACTCATTTCCCGGATGTCTTAAATGCAGATGCCAGAAAATGGTTTGGTGACAAATACGATGTTCTCGTTTCCAAGGGAATCGATGCCTTCTGGAATGACATGAACGAGCCATCCATCTTCTATTCCCAGGAAGGCCTTGCTGATTTCAAGGAGACTGCAAAGAAATATGTGGAAGGTGACCCGGAGGTTCCGCACTACATGGTAGGCGGAAAGCTTCAGGCACTGGCAAACAACCATGAGGACTATAAACGCTTCTATCACAACGTAAACGGCGAACAGGTCCGCCATGACAAGGTACACAATCTGTTTGGCTACAACATGACACGTTCTGCCGGTGAAGCTTTTGAACGAATTTCCCCGGATAAGCGAATCCTGATGTTCTCCCGTTCTTCCTACATCGGCATGCACCGTTACGGTGGAATCTGGACCGGAGACAACTGCTCGTGGTGGTCACACATCCTGCTGAACCTGAAGATGATGCCGTCCCTCAACATGTGCGGTTTCCTCTATACCGGAGCCGACCTCGGCGGATTCGGTACAAATACCACAAGAGACCTGCTGCTCCGCTGGCTGGCACTTGGTGTTTTCACTCCTCTGATGAGAAACCATGCTGCACTCGGAACACGTGAGCAGGAACCTTACCAGTTTGAGCATATCGAGGACTTCCGCAACGTCATCGGCGTCCGCTACCGCCTCGTTCCGTATCTGTACAGCGAGTACATGAAGGCTGCTTTAAACGACGATATGTACTTCAAACCGCTTGCCTTCGTTTATCCGGACGACAAACTGGCAAGAAATACAGAAGATCAGTTGATGATCGGTAATGAGATCATGATCGCACCGGTTTACACCCAGAATGCCATCGGCCGTTACGTATATCTGCCGGAAGAAATGATGTTTGTAAAATTCCTCGGCAATGGAAACATGTTCCAGGAGGTTCTTCCAAAAGGTATCCACTATGTAGAAGTTGCCCTGAATGAGGTTCCGCTCTTCATCCGCAAAGGCTGCGCAATCCCGGTTGCTGATTTTGCAGAATCCATACCGGATATCAAAGAGGAAAGCATCCGCATGGTCGGATACGAAGGCGCTTCCTACGAGCGTTATACCGATGACGGAGTTTCCCGTATCTGATACAGAAAACAGTTTTTGAATCATCTCCCCCTTTGCAGGAGCTTCCCGGAGCCATCAGGTTCCGGAAGCTCCTGCAGTTTTTTCACGCAAAAAGGCGGGAACCCTCTATGTTTCTCCGGGTTCCCGCCTTTTTTCTTTTCGCTTTATTCTGTTTTAGGCAGCCGCACCTCTACGACGGCTCCGTAATTTTCATCCATATTGGAGCACGTAATGCTCGCCCGTTCGCCGTACATCAGCGCCAGGCGGCGTTTTATATTGGAGATGCCGACATGGTGACGGCCGTGGTAGATGATAGGCGTGTCGTTTTCGATTGCATCCAGTGCCTCTTTCGAAAATCCGTTTCCGGTGTCGGAAATACAGATGTAGAGGTACTCACCGTCCTCGTACGTCTCGTTTGTGAGATATAGGGAAATCTCACTCTTCCGGTCCAGGGATACACCGTGTACTACGGAGTTTTCCACCAGTGTCTGCAGCAGAAGAGACGGAACCTTCCATTCTCCGATATCACCATCCGTCGTTGCTTCAAAGGAAAAGGCTTCTTCTCCGTACCGCAGCTTCTGGATGCGGATATATGCCTCAATGTGTTCCAGCTCTTCCTCCACATCGCGCTGCTTCTTGGAATCCTGGAAAATGTAGCGCATATAGTCGGACAGCACCGTTGTGATCTCAACGATCTCGCCTTCGTTATTCTTATCCGCAATGCCATGGATCAGGCTCAGGCAGTTCAGAAAGAAGTGTGGCTTGATCTGTTCCTGCGTATATTCCAGCTCGGCTTTCTGTTCTGCAAGCTCTTTTTCATAGATCGCAATTTTCAATCCCTGTATTTTCCGCAGCAGTTCCTTGAATTTGCCGCTCACAGACTCCAGCTCTAACAGATTGTTGCTTCCATCATCATTCAGACTCTGCTCTTTTTCCAGCTCCTCCAGTTTTTGTCCGAATTTTTCCAGCGGTTCCAGAATCCGGTGGTAATATGCTGTAATTTCCAATGCGCAGACAATCAGAAGAACCGCGATCAGGACGACGAATGCAATCTGCATAATCAGTACATTCTCAAGAATACCGCCTCCCGGCAGAACCATAAGATTGATTTTTCCGACCGTGCCAAGCTGGTAGGAATAGACCGTCGCATTTTTCTTCTTCTTTCCCGCTTTGGAAAAATCGATAATCTCATTTTTATATTTTTCCGACGTATCTGCCTGCGTCATGACACGGCCTCTGGCATCCACCATAAACGGAATGACATCATACTCCTCTGTTTTGGCGCGGATGGTTCGGAAAATCAGGTTCAGATTGATGACACAGCCGATAACTTTTTTGTTTTTCGCGTACCAGCCTACAATATAGTCGTCGTCGCCAAACGTAATCACAGTCCATTGTGTGCTGATCGAATCCCTGGATGTCATAATCTGCAGATATGACATCAGCATCTGATTCAGCGTTGTCATTCCCTTACTCTCGGTAAACATAGTTCCACTGTCCGTAATCAGAACATTGGCTTTCTGACCGTAGACGAAGAAGGTCTGTACCTCATGGTAACGGATTTTCAGCACACGGTTTCGCTCCCGCAGCGTCTGCTCCATTTCATAATACTGAGCATCTGTCGATGTTATCTGATCCGGGATTTCTTTGATGTTGCTGTCAGAATCCAGCAGATAGATCAGTTCACTGTTGATCTGCGACATATCACGGTTGATCTGATCGACATAGAGCTTTGCCGTATCGGCAATATATTTATCTGCCAGCTTGCGGTTTTCCCAAACGCCCCAGAGCAGGCAGACAACAAGCCCCATCAGGACCAGAAAAACCGGAGTTCCAAGCCGCAGGGACGTATCCTTCAAACTGCGTATTCGAACGCTGCGCAGCATCCTTCGTTTTCCTTTCTGCCAGAGATTCATAAGCGCATCCACCCCTCCTTTTTTCTGTCTGCAGAGCGACTGCCGGACGCCGCACCTTACCGCGCAGCTCCGGCAGTCATTTTACACTCACAGAATATATTTGCAGCTATGTTCTTTGTAACACAGCCCATTATATCACATTTTTTCGCTTTGTGCATGCAAAGTCCGTGTTTCACATGGTGAGAACAGGATTCTTTGTTGCCGTTCGCCTGCTACCGGTGAGCGGTAACATTCTCTTATTCAGAGAAAATGTTCAGCAGCTTTTCTGCATCCGCTCCTTCTTTTACGAATACCGGAATAGTATCCAGCGGTGCAGCAACCGTTACGTTCTGTCCTCCCTCATACTTTTCTCCGGTCCATGCGTTAAACCATGCTGTTCCATCCGGGAGATAAACCTCGCGCTCCGTTACGTGATCCTCCATCACAGGTGCAACATAGAGATCCGGTCCGAACAGATAAGCATCCTCCACATTCCAGCTTTCCTGATCTGTCGGGAAATCATAGAAAACAGGCCGCATCATCGGAGTTCCGTCCTCATGTGCTTTCTTCATCTGTGTCCGGATATAATCTCTCAGGCGCTCACGCAGGAAAATATATTTCTTTGAAATTTCATATGCCTTATCGCCAAAACTCCAGATCTCATTATCGCTGCCGGAGCCGATCTGCTCTGCACCGTAGCCCTCCTGTGGATTGCGGTTTCCATGCAGACGCATGACAGGACAGAAGCATCCGTACTCAAACCAGCGGATGTACAGACGATGGAAATCCGGGTCGTCGGTTCTGGCGCCGTGGAAACCGCCAATATCGGTGGTCCACCACGGAATACCGGCAATCGCCATGTTAAGCCCTGCCTGTACCTGGCGCCGGAAGCACTCGAAGGTACTTACAATATCGCCTGACCATACGAGCGCACCATATTTCGCGCTGCCTGCCCAGGCAGAACGGATCAGGCTGATTGGCATAGTATCGCCTTCTGCCGTCATGCCATCATAGAACGCTTTCAGATAATATTTCGGATAAATATTTCCGACCTCCTGTACGCTTCCGAGCTGATAGCGGTAGTTCTTGAAATCGTAAACGCTGTATTCCGGCTCTGCCACATCCAGCCAGAAGAGTTTTGCACCCTGATCGTAATAATTTTTCTTGATTTTTTTCCCAGACATACGTTCTTGCATCCGGGTTGGTTGCATCGAAGAAGACTTCATTTCCACCGCAGAGCATCGTCAGCGGTACACCGTGCTCCGTGCGAACCAGATAGCCCTTCTCTTTCATCTCCTCAAAGTTTTCGGAATAAATATCGACGGTCGGCCATACCGATACAACAACCTGAATTCCCATCTCCTTTAATTCGCGGCACATACCCGGCACATCCGGCCAGTATTTCGGATCAAATTTGAACTCGCCCTGCTTCGTCCAGTGGAAGAAATCGACGACAATCACATCAAGCGGTACACCGAGTTCTTTGTATTTTCTTGCTACAGACAGAAGCTGTTCCTGGTTCCAGTAGCGGAGCTTACACTGCCAGAAGCCCATGCCGTATTCCGGCATCATCGGAGGTTTTCCGGTCAGCGTCATATAATTCTCCTCGATCTCGGCAGGGGTGTCACCTGCAATCACAAGGTAATCAATTTCTTTCCCGGATTCCGTTACCCATTCCGTTCCATTGTTTGCAAACATCACCTGTCCGACGCCCGGATTGTTCCATAAGAAGCCGTAGCCGATACTGGAAAGATAGAACGGAACACTGACCTGTGAGTTTCTCTGTGCCAGCTCCAGCATACAGCCCTTCAGATCCAGCTCATGCTGCTGATACTGTCCCATTCCGAAGATTTTCTCACCTTTTCTTGCTACAAACCGCGCTACAATACGGAAATTATCCCCGACGCCGTTGCTGTACTCGCGTCCCATGATGTTGAGCGGCATGCTTTCCTCATCGCGCAGACGGCGGAAATGCTCCTTTAACAGAACTCTTCCATCCTCATGATAGAACGTAATGACGCTGCCGGAATCGATCACTGCATGAAGCTTTCCATTTGTGATTTTTCCGTAGGAAGTATCCGTTCCCTCATACATATTGGCAAAGGCTCCGCCTTTTGCTGATGGATCCTCAAAGATTTCAACCTCTCCCGCATGCGCGTCCTTTGCTTCCAGCGCCCAGTCACGGCCGGTAAAGCTTCGATTTTTTGTCGCGCGTACACGCAGTGCATCTTTCCCCCACGCTTCGATGCAGACGGTCTCGCCATCGTAGGAATAAATTAACTTACCCTCTTTTTCCAAAAACATGTAAAAATCCTCCTTTTGTCAAAAACGGCAGGTCATTTCTGGCCTGCCGTTTCTCCTGCTGTTTTGCACCTCAGACATTGATCCGCCGGATCAACGCCTGCTTCTTACAGGTAATGTTATTTTCTGTTTATTTTGCCAGATTTTCTTTGTATGCATTGTAAGCATCTGTCTGAATCTGGAGGAACTCGTCAATACCCATAGCTTTCAGCTGATCGATGTAGGAATCCCATTCATCATCGATGCCGCCGTCTACTACCCAGTGTGCATACTGTGCTTCTACATATTTATAGATATCGGTTCCGATTGCCGTGATTCTGGAAAGGTCTTCGTCGGTATACTGAACCATCGGGAATCCGCAGTTTTTCTCAGTATCAACATATTTCTCGTTGATTGCATCGTCTGCCAGTTTGATACCATCACCCTGATCTTCCGGAAGAGAAACTTTGTCATAGAAATCCCCGTTCATGTATTTTGGTCCGAAGTCACGTAAGGAGTTGGACCATGCGGAAGTATCCAGAGAAGATCCATCGCTTGGCACATCTACATTGTAGGTTCCGTCGCCATTGTCTGTGATCTGGCTTCCGATCGTACCATAGAAGGTCTGTAACGATGCAAGATCGGTGTAAAATTCATCCGCCCATTTCAGCAGGGTGTCAGGATCTTTACAGTCTTTGGAGATCATGAGCTCACGGTCGGAGATATCAAGGTAATTGGTTGCTGCTTCTACGTAGTGGTTTCCATCGTAGCCTTCTACTGCCTCAAGGGTCTTAAACTGATTTACGTTCGGGCCAACCTCAGCATCTGCAGTCCATCCAAAGATAAGACCTACCTGAGAACCTCCATCTGCCTGCTGTTTTGCTGTCTTCATGGAGCCATCCTGTGTGAAGTACTCAGGGTCAACAACGCCCTCTTCCCATAACTGACGCATCCATTTTACTGCTTCTTTGTAATTTTCTTCCATCGGCATGAAGACCGGTTTTCCTTCGCCATTCAGTCCCATGTAGTTTCCGTCACGGCTTACCATGGTTCCGAACGGGGAAAGAATGTGGCGCAGATCACCGCTTAACAGTCCGCTGCCTGCTGAATTTGTGATACCGATTTCGTTGGTAGGATCCCCGTCACCATCAGCATCTTCTGTTGCAAATTTAACAAGAACCTCTTCCAGCTCTTTATAGGTCTTCGGTGTTTCCAGTCCTAAGTTATCCAGCCATTCCTGGTTGATGCACATAACATCGCCGCAAACCTTCGGACGAAGCGGAAGCTTCTTCGGTAAGCTGTAGATTCTTCCGTCACGGCTGGTGCAGACTGCTTTCAGTTCCGGATCAGCCTCAAAGGCTGCTTTCAGGTTCGGCATATCTTTTTCGATCAGATCTGTCAGATCCAGGAATGCCGATTTGTTCTGTGCCATATCTGCCTGTGTTAAGCAGATGGAGCCAAGAAATGCATCCGGGAGGTCTCCGGAAGCCAGCAGCAGAGATTTCTGCTCGGACCAGTCACTGTTGTAATAAACCTGCCAGTCGATGTTGATATTCATCTTGTCCTCGATTTCTTTCATGACGCCTTCATGCAGGAAATCGGTCGGCCAGGTATCGGTCCATCTTACCGTTGCAATTTTGTAGGTTGGGCGGTCACTGGTATCTGCTGTATCGCCGGCAGAAGATTCTGTCTTGGCAGAACTTGCTGCAGTGCTTCCACTCGTACTTTCCGCTCCTCCATTACTTCCACATCCTGCAAGCAGTCCGGCTGCCATTGCGGCCGAAAGAGCAACGCTCCAGGCCATTTTCGTTTTCTTTCTCATCATCATCTCTCCTTTATGATTTTTTTATTTGCAATACTTCTCTCCTGTCCGCAGGATCAGCCTTTCAGGGATCCGAGCATAACACCCTGATTGAAGTATTTCTGCACTAACGGGTACATACACATGATCGGCGCGGAGGAAACCACGATGATCGCGTATTTGATAAGATCGGCCATCTGCTTTGCCTCAACGGCTGCAGCGCCGGTACTCATGGCACTCATGGTCTGATTGCCGACCAGAATGCTTCGAAGGACAATCTGCAGCGGCTGCAGACTTTCGCTTCGGATATAAATCAATGCATTAAAGTAGGAGTTCCACTGTCCTACTGCTGCCCACAGGGCAATAACAGCGATAACGGCTTTGGAAAGCGGAAGCACAATCTTGAAGAAGAATCCAAGGTATCCGCATCCATCGAGCTGCGCCGCCTCCCAGAGATCCTCCGGGATACTGTTGTTGAAGAACGTTCGTCCTACGATGATGTAATACGTTACAACGGAGAACGGAACAACCATAACCCAGAAGGTATCCAGCAGATGAAATCTCTGTACTGCCAGGTAGGTCGGGATCAGACCACCGGTGAAGAACATCGGGATCAGATAAAATGCCGTGAAGAATTTTCTTCCATATAAAATGCTTTCTGGAAAGCGCGTAGGAAGCCGGAATATTGACAACAATTGTCACAAGTGTTCCCATAATTACGTAAGCAATCGTGTTACGGTAGCCGGTCCACAGCTTTGCATAGCTCGCCAGCTGTTTGTATCCTTTGAAGTTAACTCCTTTCGGAAGGAACATAATCTGTCCGTTGGATACGGCTGCCGGATCACTGAACGATGCAATGATGATGAAGTACATCGGATACAGGGTGATGATGATCAGAAGCACGCCGATCGTATACA
>ENA-OQCU01000245-OQCU01000245.1-human-gut-metagenome-genome-assembly--contig:-NODE-245-length-28007-cov-4.837984_pt1 | contig 28007 bp, 33 predicted proteins | sample MGYA00242504_ERZ504590 | MGnify/ENA primary metagenome ERZ504590 (study PRJEB26092, sample SAMD00036318) | human gut metagenome | host: Homo sapiens | study: EMG produced TPA metagenomics assembly of... | reverse complement strand
GCTGACTACAAGGCTACGCATTCCTTACGTAGGAAGGAAAAATCCCCAGACAGCCTTCTTTTAAAAAAGCGAAACAGCATATGGGCAGGAAGATATACATCTGACTACATGTATGGTATATAGCAACAAGTCGAAATGCTAACGTGAGGGCATATATGCAATCCCCATCCTTACTTTTGCCTGCCATACAAACCATACATAAAATTACGAACGCTCGTACAGGGTATCACAAACAATCGCATGAAATAAAATCCCCACTAAATTTCTGCTGACCCCAAAGCCGGACAAGCCCTCATTTCAGCAGGCTGAAGGATTTATATCCGGATGAAGGAAATAAAGTGAAAATGGTTCATTATAACGAACTGATTAACAATAAATTAGATTAAAATGAAGGATTTGAAGGAAAAAAAACAGGTTATAGAGCCAAATCTTCTCTATAACCTGCATATACTCAAATCACCTTGAAACATTCAGAGAGTGATATCTTTCATTATCTTTTCTAATGCTCCGGCATTATGGTTCACATAATTTCCGGCAGCTTTCCCTGCTTGTTGCAAATAAGCCTCATCCGACAGGAATTTGTCCATCAACCGTTTAAAATCATCATAACCGGTTACTTCAAAACCGCCTTTCTGCTCCAACAAATGTTGCGCCTCGCGGAATTTCTTGTTGTTAGGTCCGAATATCACAGGAATACCATATACAGCCGCTTCCAGCACATTATGAATTCCAACTCCAAAGCCACCCCCAATATACGAAATCTCACCATATCGGTAAATGGAGGACAGCAGTCCGTAACAGTCGATAATCAAACAATCGGCCTGTGTCACATTTTCTTCCGTAGCCTCGGTATAGCGGATGCACGGACGTTTCACCTTATCTAAAATCTCCTTCAAATGACTGTCGCTCACCACATGAGGAGCAATAACCAGCTTCATCTCAGGATGCTCATTGAAATACTTGATAAAAATATCCTCATCCGGTCCCCATGAGCTGCCTGCAACAAAAGTCAACGAATCACCTTTGAACTTCTCCACCAGCGGAAGCTGCTTGGCTTGATGGCAGATATCCAGCACGCGGTCAAAACGAGTATCGCCCACAACTGTCACATCGGTCACGCCAATTGTCGCCAGCAATTCTTTGGAAACTTCGTTCTGTACAAACAAATGAGCAAAAGTCCTCAGCACCTCACTATATCTCTTCCCATACCAACGGAAAAAATCTGATTGGGACGGAAAATGGAAGATACGCTATAGGTGGGAATACCTCTCCTATGCAACTCATTCAAGTAATTCTGCCAAAATTCGTACTTGATAAAAAATACCATACAGGGATTAGCCAATTCTACAAACCGACGGACATTACGCGGAGTGTCGAAAGGCAGATAGCAGACAAGGTCTGCCCCCTGGTAGTTCTTTCTCACTTCATACCCTGAGGGAGAAAAGAAAGTCTGCAATATTTTATATTCGGGATGCTCCTTACGGATACGTTCTATCAAAGGGCGTCCCTGTTCGAACTCCCCCAATGAAGCTGCATGAAACCAAATATAACGGGCATTTTTGTCTATCTTGTTACGCAAGATATCAAATACTTCCCGGTGTCCTTTCACCATTTTGGCGGGCTTGGCGCTGAACAGGCCGGCAACCTTCACCCCGAATAGATAAATATAGATGACTAGGTTATAAATCATAACTACCGGCTATTACTTGAGCACTTCCACAGCCCGACGAATGCGTCGCAATGTTTCTTCTTTCCCTAAAACGGCTGAAATATCAAACATATGCGGGCCTTTACCTTCGCCTACCAAGGTTAAACGGAAAGCATTCATTATATTACCCAAGTGATAACCTTTATCTTCTATCCATTTCATGACCACAGCCTCCTGATTCTCCAGCGAGAAGTCGTCCAAGGCCTCCAATACGTCCGCCAACTCCAGCATACGTTCGGGAGAGTCCTCTTTCCAACGTTTTTTACGGGTCTTCTCATCATATTCCGTAGGAGCGACGAAGAAGAATTTGCAAGTTTCCCACAAATCCTTGATAAAACTTACACGATCTTTCATCAAGCCTACCACGGTCACCACTTTATCCATAGGAGCTTCAATGCCATGCTCTTTCAAGATCGGCATGAAAAGCCCGGCTACTTCCTCATTGCTTTTCTTCAATATATATTCATGGTTAAACCATTTTCCTTTTTCAAAGTCGAATTTTGCCCCGGCTTTGCTGCAACGGTGCAGGTCAAAAAGCTTCACCAGTTCATCCAAGGACATCAGTTCCTGGTCATTTCCCGGATTCCATCCCAACAGGGCAAGGAAATTGATAACAGCTTCGGGCAGGTAACCCGACTCACGATAACCGGAAGACACCTCACCGGTCTTGGGGTCGTGCCATTCCAACGGGAAAACAGGGAAGCCAAGACGGTCACCATCACGCTTGCTCAGTTTACCGTTACCATCCGGTTTCAACAACAAGGGAAGATGTGCGAACTCGGGCATGGTATCCGCCCAGCCGAAAGCCCGGTACAGCAGGACATGCAACGGAGCGGAAGGCAACCATTCCTCACCACGGATTACATGGGAAACTTCCATCAAATGGTCGTCCACAATGTTTGCCAAATGATAAGTAGGCAGTTCATCCGCCGATTTATATAAAACTTTATCATCCAAAATGGAAGAATTGATCACTACCTCGCCACGGATAATATCATGTACGTGTACATCTTCATTCGGTTCAATCTTGAAACGTACCACATATTGCTTCCCATCGGCAATCAGTGCATCCACTTCTTCTTTCGGCAGAGTCAAAGAGTTACGCATAGACATACGGGTAGAAGCATCGTACTGGAAATTAGAGATTTCCTGACGTTTGGCGTCCAACTCCGCCGGAGTATCGAAAGCAATATACGCCTTACCGCTGTCAAGCAACACCTGTACATATTTCTTATAAATATCACGACGTTCAGACTGACGGTAGGGGCCGTAGTTACCACCAAAGCTGACTCCTTCGTCGAAGTTTATCCCCAACCACTTAAACGACTCAATGATATATTCTTCCGCACCCGGAACAAAGCGATTTGAGTCGGTATCTTCTATACGGAAAATTAAATCTCCACCATGCTGGCGAGCAAACAGATAGTTATACAAGGCTGTGCGCACACCGCCGATATGCAACGCTCCCGTCGGGCTCGGAGCAAAACGAACTCTTACTTTTCTTTCTGACATTGTTGTTTTATATAAAATACGCCGCAAAATTAATCTAAATTTCCCGATTTTTTCGTATTTTGCGCGCAAAAATATACGATTATGAGAAGTTTCAAGACCAACCAACGGTTTTCATATAAAAATTTGATTTATAAAAGCCTTATTTTCATTGCCACAGTATCAGTGATAGTCTACTTTTTACCCAATGAAGGAAAGTTCAACTATCAATTTGATATAAACAAGCCTTGGAAATACGGACTGTTACAGGCATCATTTGATTTTCCGATTTACAAAAACGACATACAAGTACAAAAGGAACAGGACAGCATCCTGGCAGACTATCAACCTTATTTCCAGATAGACAAGGAAGCCGAAAAAAATGTCCTTTCCAAATTAAGGGAGGATTACAACAAGACCTTACGCCATTCACTGCCGGGCACGGACTATGTACGTTATATTGAACGCACATTAAAGGCACTGTATGAGGACGGAATCATTGCCGGAAATGACTTGAAGCGTATGGAGGAAGACAGTATCATTGCCATACGGCTGGTAGACAAGAATGTAGCGACAAGCCGTTTTATCGACCAATTGTACACCGTGAAGGAAGCCTATGAATATTTGCTGAATGCGGATACCACCCACTACAAAAAGAAGATATTACAACAATGTAATCTGAATGATTACATTACACCTAATCTGGTTTATGATGAAGAAAAGTCCGAGGCGGCGCAAAAGACCTGCTCTCTAATATTTCATGGGCAAACGGCTTTGTGCTGAACGGACAAAAGATTATTGACCGTGGAGAAATTGTTGATGAGCAGACTTACAACATATTGGAATCCTTACGCAAGGAATGGGAAAAACGTAGCGACTCGGTACAAGAGAAAAGACTGACATTGGCCGGACAAATATTATATGTAGGAATCTTCCTGTTCTGCTTCATGGCCTATCTGGAGTTGTTCCGGGCAGATTATTATGAACGGAAAGGAACACTCACCCTGCTATTTGCGCTGATTGTGTTCTTCCCCGTCCTGTCTTCCATTATGGTGGAACAGAACTTGTCAAGTATTTACGTGGTTCCATTTGCCATGATTCCGATTATAGTCCGTGTTTTCCTTGACTCAAGAACGGCATTCATGGCACATGTCACTATCATTTTGCTTTGCTCCATCACTTTACGTTTTCCACATGAGTTTATATTGTTACAGGTAGTGGCAGGAATGGTGGCGATCTATAGTTTGAGAGAATTGTCCCAACGGTCGCAATTGTTACGGACGGCTTTGGTTGTATTTATCAGTTACGCTTTATTATATTTTGCTTTCGAGCTGATTCATGAAGATGATTTGACCAAGCTGAATACGCGCATGTACATCTATTTTATGATCAACGGTATCTTACTGCTGTTCGCTTATCCGTTACTGTTCCTTTTGGAGAAAATATTCGGTTTTACTTCAGATGTGACTTTGGTGGAACTGTCAAATATCAACAATAGCTTGCTTCGGGAAATGTCCGAAGTAGCTCCGGGCACTTTCCAACACTCATTGCAGATGGCAAACCTGGCTGCTGCGGCGGCAAACAAGATTGGAGGTAAAAGCCAGCTGGTGCGTACGGGAGCATTATATCATGACATCGGTAAAATGGTGAATCCGGCTTTTTTCACAGAAAACCAGTCGGGAGTCAACCCGCACAAGAGTTTAAGTTATGAACAAAGCGCCCAGGTTATCATCAGTCATATCACCGACGGGCTGAAACTGGCGGAAAAGCATAATCTGCCCAAAGTGATCAAAGACTTTATCAGTACCCATCATGGACGGGGACTGACGAAGTATTTCTACATTTCATATAAAAACGAACATCCTGACGAAGAAGTGGATCAGGAAAAGTTCCGCTACCCCGGTCCGAACCCGTTCACCAAGGAACAGGCCGTCCTGATGATGGCCGACTCTGTAGAAGCGGCTTCACGCAGCCTGCCGGAGTACACGGAAGAAAGCATCAGCACACTGGTAGATAAGATTATTGACACACAGGTATCTGAGGGGTATTTCAAAGAATGCCCTATTACGTTCAAGGATATAGCAACAGTCAAAGCACTGTTTAAAGAAAAGCTGAAAACGATGTATCACACCCGAATCAGTTACCCGGAACTAAGGAAGTAAGCAATCCTGCACAAGCATCTTCCAGTATATCAAGCACGTTCTCGAACCCTTGCGCACCGCCATAGTAAGGGTCGGGAACATAGTCTGCCACTTTGGTGCGGCAATAATCCGTCATGCGATGGATTTTCTTTTCCGTTTCCAGATCGGGAGCACGCTCCATCAGGTCCTCTATATTACGGTCGTCCATGCCGATGATCATATCAAAATGATAGAAATCCTCCGTACAGACAGGACGGGAACGATGGGTCAGATTGTAACCGCGGCGGGAAGCATGCATCCGCATACGGCTGTCGGGCAATTCCCCTCTATGATAACTCAGGATTCCGGCAGAATCCACCTCTATCTCGTGTTCCAGTCCTTTTTTCTTTATGAGAGTACGCATCACTTCTTCTGCCGAAGAAGACCTGCAAATGTTACCGAGGCAGACAAAAAGTATTCTTTTCATATATAATCTACAAATGAAGGTATTCTTTAAATGATTTCACATCACGGTTCATGATCAGCTCTTCAGGAAACCCGGTAAGCTGCAACAATTCATACAAATTATCGTAACGGGCTATATCAAACGAAATATGCGCGTCACTTCCCAAAATGACCGGAACTTCATATTTCTTGCATAAACGGAGAATGGTGAGGTTGTTCTCACGGGCATTGGGTTTGTTACGGGTGGGTTTTAAAGAACTGTTATTTATTTCCAATAAAGTATGGTGTTCTTTGGCTGCCAATACCATCGGTTCAAAATGTAACGCCGCCGTACCGTCTCCGGGGTGACTGATAATATGAATAAAAGGATTGCTGATAACCTGTACCATTCCATGGGTGTTTTCTTCTATCGTTCCATATTCATAACATAAAGAGTGGATACCCGCAATACGGATATCAAGCATCTTCATATAATCCTCGTCCAAATCGAGGTTTCCTTTACCATCCAGAATATTAATCTCAGCCCCCAACAACAGCTCCACCCCATACATCCGGCGGGGAACCACATGCAAGTTTCTAAAATAAATAGGATGGCAAGTACCGGGAACACCGGGCGAATGTTCCGTTATCCCTAAAACCTTCAATCCCTTATCGGCGGCAGCTTGCGCCATTTCTTGTAAAGTACTGAATGCATGCCCGCTGGCAATGGTATGGGTATGTACGTCTAATTCTATCTTCATCTTTATTTTCGTTTATCTTTTCTATTATCGTCCAGTGCATGGACCGGTTACTGTGGATCTACATCATAATATACTAACAACGAACGGAAACGTTCATCTTCCAATATGGCACGTTGTACGGCAAGCAGATAATCACGCACTTTCTTTATAGAAGCATTCTGCTCCACTTTCACAATCATTTTTTTTATAAATAAGGTCTGGATACGGGCCACCGGCGGTTTGTCCGGACCCAATACCCTGTCGCCCAATCCGGAACGGAGTTGTGCCGCCATGGTATCCGCCGCCAAATCCAGAATATCCTCTTTGCGGTGTTTCAGATATACATAAATCAAACGATAATAAGGAGGATATTTGAACATCTGCCGTTCTGCCAATTGGTCATAATATAACTGCTCATAGTCATTATGCATCACTTGATGAATAACGGGTAAATCGGGCGATTTGGTCTGAAGGATAACCAGTCCTTGCTTATTTTTACGCCCGGCACGTCCTGCTACTTGGGCCATCAGTTGGAAAGCACGCTCATAGCTCCGGAAATCCGGGAAGTTCAACATCGTATCCGCATTCAGAATCCCCACCACACTGACATGATCAAAGTCCAATCCTTTGGACACCATCTGCGTACCAATCAGGATGTCCGTCTTGCCCTGTTCAAAATCCGCGATAATTTTCTCGTATGCGGTACGGGTACGAGTGGTATCCAAATCCATCCGGGCGACTTTCGCCTCGGGAAATATCAGTTTTATATCATCTTCTATACGCTCTGTACCGAAACCGCGATGCATCAATTCCACTCCGCCGCACGCCGGGCAGGAACGGGGAACTTGATAGGTATATCCGCAGTAATGGCAAGTCAGCTGGTTCAGCCCCTTATGATACGTCAGACTCACATCACAGTTCTTGCATTTAGGAACCCAGCCGCAGGTATGACATTCTATCATCGGAGCGAAACCGCGACGGTTCTGAAACAGGATAACCTGCTCCTTACACTCCAATGCCTCTTTTATCTGCTTGACCAGCGCCGGTGAGAAAGGGCCCTGCATCCGCTTCTGATGCGCCAGTTCCTTGATGTCAACCAGTTCTATATGAGGAAGCCGGATATCTTTATATCTTTCTTTCAATTCTACCAAGCCATACTTTCCCGAGGTAGCATTAAAGTAAGTTTCCACACCAGGAGTAGCCGTCCCCAGCAGCACTTTCGCCTTGAACATAGAGGCCAGCATGATGGCTGAGCTACGGGCATGGTAACGTGGGGCGGGGTCTTGCTGTTTATACGTATTCTCGTGTTCCTCATCTATGATGACCAGCCCCAAATTACGAAAAGGCAGAAAAATAGAGGAACGGACTCCGAGAATCACATCATAGCTCTTCTCTCCCAACTGTTTCTGCCATATCTCCACCCGCTCAGCGTCCGGAAACTTGGAATGATAAATACCCAGCCGATGTCCGAACACCCTTTTCAAACGCTCAGTTATCTGAGTGGTCAGTGCAATTTCCGGAAGCAAATATAAGACCTGCTTTCCTGTTTTCAGCACCTCCTGAATGAGGTGGATATAAATTTCCGTCTTGCCACTGGATGTAACGCCATGCAGAAGACACACATTTTTCTCTCTGAAGCATTGAAGAATGTTGCCATAAGCCTGTTGCTGCGCAATATTCAGCGGATTAATATCACCGGTATCCGAAATTCCTTTATCCAAACGTCCTATCTCCTGATGATAGACCTCAAAGACTTTCTTTTCGACCAATCCGTTAAAAACGGCCGCAGACCCTCCAGACTTTTCAAGCAGCTCTTTCTTTGTTACTTCCTTTAAAGCATACCCTCTGGCTACCCAACCGGACAATTCCACATACTTCATTAATATCATCAATTGTTTAGGAGCACGTGACAATTCATTGAACAGCCGTTGTAAGTAAGCCTCATCCGCTTCTCCGTTCACCAATCTCACCCTCGCCTCAGTACGCGGTTTGTAATTACGTTTCAGTTCCTCCTTGACAAAGATGGCCTCTTTGTCCAACAAAGACTTGATGACAGTCAACACATTTTTCAGTCCGCTGTTTTTTTCCAACTGGGTTACACACTGTTCTGTATCCCGGCTCAACAAATCCAAAATTTTCTGCTCTTTCTCCGGTAAGGGTGCAGTGGCTTCAAAATCGGGATTATATTCCACCAACGTTTCGCTTTCCAGTTTCATACCCGAAGGGATAGCCGCCTTGTACACATCTCCTAATGTACAAAGATAATATTCCGCCAGCCATTGCCAGAACTCATATTGTTTCGGTAACAGTACCGGAGATGAATCCAGCACTTCAGCTATATCCTTCGTTTCATACCCCTCCGGGGCCGCATAATGTACATTTGTCACTATTGCCGTATAGAACTTTTTCTTTCCAAACGGAACAACCACCCGACAACCAATCTGTACCATCTCTTCCATCTCCTGAGGAAGGGAATAAGTGTATTGGTTGGCAATAGGTAATGGAACTATGACATCTACGAATTTTTTCATAGTGCAAAATTACAAAAAAGGAGGCATTCTTCACTGAATGCCTCCTTTTTATCTTTTATTAAATAAGGTTGTCTAGAACAAGTATGCCAAAGAAACTTGCCAAGTGTTGTTCTTTATATTAACAGAATGGTGTCCATCACCCGATTCACCCTCTGTATAATATTCATAAGTACCAGTCTTGCTCAGAGCAAAATTATAATTAACCCCTAACTGTAAATGACGTATCAATTTAAGACCTGCTCCTACATTGAAACTGGTTGTAGATTTTTTCAATGACAATTCACGCGTCCATGTTTTATTGCCAATATTAAAATCAAACTGGGGACCTGCAGCAATATAAGCACCCAACATGCTACCGAGACCAAAAGACCATTTCAAATTCACAGGAACTGCAAATGTCTTTAACTTCATTGTTTTCTCTCCATCAGCCCCTAAGTCTGTCTGAGAATATAAAGCCGCAACATCTGCCCCTATCCCGATAATAGGCAGGGTGAATTCAGCCATCGGACCCACAAAAAAACCAGTCTTATTATCCCCCTTAAAAGCATCCTTTGAAAAACTCAATTTTGAAATATTCAAACCACCTTTTACTCCAAAGTGCAACTGAGCCTGAGCAGGAGCAGCCATCATCAAACATACAGCTACCATTAATACACTAATAATCTTTTTCATGTTTGTCTATTTTTAGTTTACGCCACAAAGATAAACACTTTTTCCATGTATAATGTTCAATCTCCCAGGAAAGTTACATTACGCTTTCCAATCCCCCTTCCAAGAAGAAATATCAAACAAAAAACGGACAGAATTTTTTATTCTGTCCGCCATGTTCTCTTTCTAATATTCTTCCTCATTGAAAAAGAAATCCTCTTTGCTCGGATAATCCGGCCAAATATCTTCTATACTTTCATAGATTTCGCCTTCATCTTCCATCTCTTGCAAGTTTTCGATTACTTCCAACGGAGCGCCCGAACGCATTGCATAGTCATCAACTCATCCTTTGTAGCAGGCCAGGGAGCATCCTCTAACTTCGAGGCCAATTCTAATGTCCAGTACATAGTTTTCTTATTTTTTAAGTAAATACTTTTCTTTCGTTCTCTAATTAGCCGCAAAAGTATAATAAATTATTTCATTTGCAACTTTTATCCCAAAAAATTTCATCCGTTTTAGTTAAATGATTTAACTTTCGGGTCAAAATGAATAAATAATCAGATAAACGGTTGACAAATGCTGTTACACGGGCATCTATGTCACATTCTTCAGCCAATGCAAGAATACGTCGCTCGGCACGGCGACACACCGTCCGGCAAATGTGCCCAACGGCTGCTCCACGGTCACCCCCCGGCAGAATAAAAGCATTCAAAGGAGGAAGTTCATTGTCAATTACGTCAATTGCCTGCTCCAACATCCGGATGTCTTCATCCTCTATACGACTTTCCATACGCAACTTGGTCTGTGTCTGATCCGTTGCCAGATACGAACCGACAGAGAATAATTTATTTTGTATACGAAAAATGATTTGTTTATCCTCCTCATCCGTCAAATACGTTTGCAACAATCCCAAATAGGAGTTCAATTCATCCACTGTGCCATAGGCTTCAAGCCGTATATGCGTTTTCGGCACCCGGGTACCACCTACCAATGATGTGGTTCCCTTATCACCTGTTTTGGTGTATATCATGCTTTTCTTCATGGTTCCGGTTATAAAAAAATTTACAATATAATGCTGTTTATATCTCGCTTTATCAAAAAAAGACCAACCCTATGTCATACAAATCAAAAGTGATACCCGTCGACTCACTGGCTACAATTTGCTCCCACCATTTCCGTTTTTCCCTCGATTCATGAATTCCCTCCGACAATAAAGCAACTACGAGGTCCGGCATAAGGAAGTACCAGTTCAAAAAACTTCTTTATAAAAAGGAGTATGCCCTATATGCAGACAATCTAATGTATGCACCTCCGCCAGTTTCTCCTCCAGTTGCCGGGAAGTCTTTGCCCAATCCCTGCCTTTCAAGGTGACGGAGTCCATAGTATGACACGCAGCCCGCATATATCCTATGGATGCCCCATTACCAATCCCCACTTCAATCAACGACTTTGGTCTGAAATAATTAACCAACCGGAATAGCAAACGGTTCACTTTCCTTCGATAATGTGGCAAATAAGCAGGAAATCCCCTTTCCTTCAATACCCGATAAGCATAGTAGTGATATTTTTCATAAACAACAGAAGTAATCAGAAAAAAATCAGACGGAGAGTGTACTCCGTAACCACAACGGTGACGGAAGCGACTGCACCAATTCCATATACGATGAAGAAAAAACATATTTCTCAGCTTTATTAAGTAACACAAAGATAAAAGATTACCCGACAATATCGAAATAAAATACTATTTTTGTTGCCCATTAGTTATTAAACCATTTATAAACGATGAAACACACACTCTCTTTTATGGTATGGGCAATACTGGCTGTCTTATTGCCTTTACAAATGGCCCAGGCCGCAGCTCCTCCCACTGAATTACAGAAAAGACTTCAAAATCTTCCGGACATCAGTGACATTAAACCAATGCAAAGTGATGCCTATCCGGAGAAATATGTATTCTTCATTAATCAACTATTGGATCCGCATCACCCCGAAGCAGGGAATTTCAAGCAAAGGGTTATTCTCTCGCATGTAGGTTTTGACCGCCCTACCGTACTGGTTACCGAAGGCTATACCGCCCATTATGCCACCCATCCGCGTTATCAAGAAGAGTTATCCAAATTATTCAACGCCAATCTGGTATTCGTGGAATACCGTTATTTTGGTGAGTCCATGCCGAAGCCCTGCAACTGGGATTATCTCACGGTTGAAAATTCACTGTATGATTTGCATCATGTAACCACGACCTTGAAACAACTATACGATGAGAAATGGATAGCTACCGGAATCAGCAAAGGCGGACAGACTACGATGTTCTACCGCACTTACTTTCCCGATGATGTGGATATCTCCGTACCTTACGTAGCCCCCCTCAACCAATCATTGGAGGACGGCCGTCACGAACCGTTCATTGCCAATAAAGTTTCGACTCCCGAAAACCGTAAACGAGTTGAAAACTTTCAACTGGAAGTACTTAAACGCAAGAGCCGGCTGCTGCCGATATTCGAAAAATATTGCTCGGATAAAGGATATACCTTCCGCATTCCTATAGCCGAAGTATACGACTTCAATGTATTGGAATACTCATTTGCCCTATGGCAATGGGGAACTCCTGTAAATAAGATTCCGGAAACAAATGCCGATGACCACACGCTATTCAAGCATTTCATGGCTATTTGTGAACCGGATTATTTCTCCGAACAATCTCCCTACCCTTCCTTTAATGTGCAAGCGGCCAAAGAACTGGGGTATTACGGATATGACATCAAACCCTTCAAAAAGTATCTGACGATAAAGAGCAGCCGTGACTATCTTCATAAGGTAATGTTACCGCCCGAACTGTCAAATCTCAAATTTGACAAGACACTATATAATAAGGTGGTAAAATTCCTGAAAGAGAATGATCCCGAAATGATCTATATTTATGGCGGCGATGATCCTTGGACAGCTTCGGGTGTCACTTGGCTGAAGAACAAGAAAAATCATAAAAGTTTATGTATTACCCGGCGGCAGCCATACCACCCGTATCGGCAGCTTTGACACCGACACACAAGAAGAAATCAAGACACAAATCAATGCATGGCTGAATAAAGAATAGCAAAGAGACGAGATAAAAACGCTTTTCCGCCACAGGTTACGCAGATTGTCACCGGTTATTTCCATTGAGGACCCACTGCTTAAAATTGGACCGATGTCAATCTGATCAATCTGTGACGGAATCTTGATTTTATCATAAAGGCATATTGCCATGTTTCTTAGGCGGATTGCTTTGGTTTTTATTGTGACACATTTCCAAAGCTTGAATAAGTTTGTAACGAGTGTCACGGGGCATAATCACCTCATCAATCAGACCACGTTCTGCCGCACGATAAGGATTGGAGAATTTATCTTCGTATTCCTTGATGATCTCAGCTTTCTCTTCCGGAGCAGACTTGCGGTAAAGGATATTCACTGCCCCTTCTGCACCCATGACGGCTATTTCCGCCTGTGGGTAAGCCAGGTTCACATCGGCTCCCGTCGGCTTGCTGGACATGACAATGTAGGCACCTCCATAAGCTTTACGGGTAATTAAAGTAACCTTGGGCACTGTAGCTTCAGCGTATGCATAGACTATCTTCGCACCGTGGCGGATGATGCCGTTGTGTTCCTGTACCGTTCCGGGCAGGAAGCCGGGAACATCCTCGAAAGTGATCAGAGGAATATTAAAGCAGTCACAGAAACGGATAAAACGGGCAGCCTTGTCGCTGGCGTCAATGTCAAGGACACCGGCCAGCCAGGCGGGCTGATTGGCAACAATACCTACGGAACGACCTCCCAGGCGACCAAACCCCACCACCACATTTTTAGCAAAGTGAGGCATCACCTCGAAGAAATACTGGTTATCCAGCACCGGTTCGATGATATCCTTTATATCATAAGGCATGTTCGGATCTTCGGGAATGACAGTCTGCAACGCCTCCACCTGACGATGGATGTCATCGTTGCAGGGAACCAGCGGCGCATCCTCCATATTGTTGGAAGGCAGGAAACTCAGCAATTCGCGGATACTCATCAGCGTTTCCTCCTCATTATCGCACATAAAATGGGTCACACCGCTTTTGCCGCTGTGAGTCTGGGCACCACCCAGTTCCTCCTTGCCCACCTCCTCGTTAGTCACGGTCTTCACCACATCCGGACCCGTGATAAACATGTGGCTCTGCTCCTTCACCATAAAGATAAAGTCGGTCAGTGCCGGGGAATAGCAGGCGCCTCCGGCACAAGGTCCCAGAATAGCGGAAATCTGGGGAATAACACCTGATGCAATGGTATTCTGATAAAAGATGGAGGCATATCCGGCCAAGCTGTTCACCCCTTCCTGTATGCGTGCACCCCCCGAATCGTTCAAAGCGATAACGGGAGCTCCCGTCTTCAAAGCCAGTTGCTGAACCTTTACAATCTTGGCCGCATTGGTCTCGCTCAGCGAACCGCCGTGCGCGGTGAAATCGTATGCATAGACAAACACCGGACGGCCGTCTATCTTTCCGTAACCGGTGACCATACCATCTCCGGCAATCTGCTTCTTCTCCATGCCGAAGTTGGTACAACGGTGATTCACCAGCTTGTCCAGTTCATTGAACGTACCTTTGTCCAGCAACATTCCGATACGCTCGCGAGCGGTCATCTTCCCTTGGGCGTGTTGTTTCTCGATCTTGTCCACACCGCCGCCCAGCGACGCGCGTTTGTCCAGCTCTTCAAACCGGCTGTATATTTCTTCTCTTGTCATGATCAATCTTCTTTTATTATATCCAATACTATTAATACCTGGTTAGCATTGACGGAATCCCCCTCATTGACCAGGATATCCCTTACCGTACAGTCCGAGGTCACTTTGTAGTTGCTCTGCATCTTCATGGCCTCCAGCACTACCACAATATCCCCGGATGACAGACGGTCACCTTTCCGGACGGGAATTTTCACAACCTTTCCGGGCATGGGAGCCACAATCTTGTCATCCTGTCTCTCCTCGCCGCCCTTTTTCATACGCAGATACTTGGTCTGGGTGTCCACTATGTCCACATGATAGGAACGGTAGAACATATTCACATCATAACTTTTTCCACCCTCCCCACGGATCAGTTCGGCATTGAAGGAATTGCCATCGTGCAGGATGGAACAGCTTCCGTTCTCGGCCATAACGATATCCACATCATACGGTTTTCCGTCAATCATAAACTGTACCTTGTTTCCTTCCTTGCTCACCAACGTCACATCGGCTACGCGGTCTCCAATATGTATTTCCATACTTTTGCTTAATTAAATGAAGAATCAGATTCTCAACACTCCTTTCTGCAAGCCGAACTCACGCCAACGGCTGATGGGACGGGCATCAGACAGCTGGGGACTCTTGTTCTCTTCCAGATTCATCAGATAGTCAATATAAGAGGCGATCATGGCCATGTTTTCAATCTCCTCATTGTTGCCGTTACCACGGAGCAGCATACGGGAGTTCTTCTCTATAAATAAGGTATTATACTCACCCTTCACAAAGTCGGGGGTATGCATGATGCGTTTCAGATAACTGAGGTTGGTCTTCAAGCCCGTAATCTTGTACTCGTAAAGCACACGGCGCATACGCTCTATGGCATACTGGCGGGTTGTGGCCCACACGATCAACTTGCCTATCATCGGGTCGTAAAAGACAGGAATCTCGTACCCTTCGTACACGTAGCTGTCAATGCGTACGCCGATGCCGTTAGGCTCCGTCAGCTGTTTGATGATACCCGGCGAAGGCATGAAGTTATTCTCCGTGTCTTCCGCACAGATACGACATTCGATGGCATGACCGCGCTGATACAGCTCTTCCTGTTTCAAATGCAGCACTTCATCATTGGCAATGCGGATCTGCTCTTTCACCAAGTCCACGCCCACCACTTCTTCGGTAATGGGATGCTCCACCTGGAGACGGGTGTTCATCTCCAGAAAATAGAAATTGCGGTTCTTGTCCACCAGAAACTCGATAGTTCCGGCTCCCGAATAGTTCACTGCCCTGGCAGCAGCTACCGCCTTTTCCCCCATCTCCTGACGGAGTTCCGGAGTAAGGAACGGAGACGGACTCTCCTCTACAATCTTTTGGTTGCGACGCTGAACAGAACACTCGCGGTCAAACAGATGGATTACATTGCCATGATTGTCACCCAGTATTTGAAATTCTATATGATGGGGTTCCTCCACAAATTTTTCCAAATAAACCGTATCATCCCCGAAAGAAGACATGGACTCGGAACGGGCGGTGTTATATGCCTCCACCACTTCATCTTCACTGTGTATCAGCCTCATCCCTTTACCGCCGCCTCCCATAGAAGCCTTCAACATGACAGGATAGCCTATTTCATTACAGATACGTACCGCCTCTTCGGCACTTTGCAACGGCTGTTCCGTACCGGGGACTACGGGAACACCTGCGGCAATCATACGCTTACGGGCGGCAATCTTGTCACCCATCGCTTCCATCGTCTCGGCGGCAGGACCGATAAAGATGATCCCCTCCTCTTTGCACCGGCGGGCAAAATCAGCATTCTCGGACAAAAAACCATAACCAGGATGAATGGCATCGGCATGATGTTGCCTTGCAGCTTTAATGATATTATCTATATTCAGATAACTTTCTTTGGAAGCGGCAGGCCCTATCAGACAGGCTTCGTCTGCATACATCACATGACGCGCCGTACGGTCGGCTTCCGAGAAAACAGCCACAGTGCGGATACCCATCTCTTTGCAAGAGCGCATAACGCGCACGGCTATCTCGCCACGGTTGGCAATTAGAACCTTTTGTATCATAATCTTTCTCTTTTTACCCGAAATGTCACACAAAATTACAGATGCATTCATTATACATGAACACATCTTACATGGGTGGCATCTCTCATTAGTATTGATTATTTAACGAAAACTCCCTGTTTTTTAGAAGTGGGAGCCATAATTGGCTGCAAAGATACTTGTTTTTTGCACAAAAACTACAAATGTGTGTCTAAATAATGTTTCAATACATTGGCATGATTTCGCTCCTGTTCTTTCGAAGCGTAAAGTAATGTTACTTTCGAATAAGCTTTTATCTTATCAATGAACGCTTTAGCGGCATCCGATTCTTTCAATTCTTTTTGATACATATCTGCAAAAGCCCCCCATCCTTTTTTCTATATCCGCATGAAACCATTTCCTTAAATCATTGGATGGAGTGACCTCTTTTGCCCAATAATCGTATTTCAAATATTCCCGCTTCATGCCACGGGGCCACAGGCGATCTACCAAAACACGATAGCCGTCTTGTTCAGAAGGTTCATCATAAACCCTCTTGATGTTTACTTGAGTCATAGTTGGTTATTTTAATTTAGGTACAAGCTTATAACTCCATATAACCCTAAAAAGTTCATTCCGGACAGTGGTTTCAGGATAACAGCAACTCGTAATCCACTACATCCAACCATCGTCCGAATTTCAGTCCTACCTTCTTAAAATGGGAAACTTTTTTAAATCCCAGCCTCAAATGCAAAGCATCACTGACAACATTTCCCTCTGTGACACAGGCTATCAGTGCACGATACCCGTCCCTACGACATTCTTCAATCAATCTTTCCATCAACTCCCTGCCTATGCCCTTCCCCTCGTATCCGGGAGCTAAATAGACCGTTGTTTCCAACGTATGCCTGTAAGCAGCCCTCTCCTTCCACAAATGGGCATAACAATAACCCACTACTTTCCCTTCTTCCTCATACACAAAATAGGGAAAACGGACGGCAATTCCGGCAATACGGTTACGCATATCCTCCTCTCTCAAAGGTTCCGTTTCAAATGTAGCCACACTGTGCCCGACATATTCATTGTATATCGTTGTGATGGCTTTGGCATCCTGAAGTTCCACTCGTCTAATCATAATGTCATATCTATTATTAAAACGTAAGCAAGATATAAAAAAATAATCAGTTATCTGGAGAATAATCACTATATTTACAGCCGATTCTAATTTCAGCTATAAAAATGACAGAAATAGTAGAAGTAAAAGACTTTATCCCAGCCTACACCGATGCAGTACAAAAAACTGCTGGAGCAGCTCACAAACCGCCCGGTAAAACTGACCGGGACAACCCTCAGAGAGATCATATCCCAAGAAAACACCCATCTGTTTTTCTTACTGGCTGATCAGGAAATTGCGGGAATGCTGACTGTAGGCATCTATCACAGCCCCACAGGCGGCAAAGCGTGGATTGAAGATGTGGTAGTGGATGAAAAATACCGGGGACAAGGACTCAGCAAACAGCTGGTCACCCACGCTGTCCGGTTTGTGAAGGAACAAGGCATACCTCTTATTATGCTTACCTCAAACCCCACACGGATAGCAGCCAACAAGCTATATCAAAAATTAGGCTTCGAACAAAAGCAGACCAATGTGTACAGAATGAATTTAGAATAACCCATTCCTATTTCAATATGATAACAATCAGACATTCATTGCCCAAAGATTTGGATGCAATTATAGAAATATTCCACTATGCCCGTCAGTTCATGAAAGAGCATGGCAACCCCAACCAATGGATAAACGGTTATCCTTCCGCTGAATTGATTCTGCGAGAAATAACCAACGGAACCAACTATGTTTGCGAAAATGAAAACGGAGAAATAATAGGCACATTCTGTTTTATTCCCGGAGAGGACCCCACTTATGCCCGCATTGATGACGGCAACTGGCTGAACAACGAACCATATTACGTCATTCACCGCATGGCTACCAACGGCAAACAGAAGGGAGTAGCTGACGCCTGCCTCAAATGGTGTTTCGAACATTGCAACAATATCCGGGTAGATACCCACCACGACAACCTTGTAATGCAGAATATCCTGAAAAAGTACGGTTTCCGGCGTTGTGGCATCATTTATACCCACAACGGCACATCCCGCATCGCTTACCAGCGGACATTAACCGAAAAAGAGTTATCTTTGCCAACCGAATAAACAAGAAAAAGAAACATGAAGATTCTCTGGATAGACCTGAACAGTTCATATGCCCATTCCTCATTGGCACTGCCAGCCCTACATGCACAAATCATGACAGACCCTTCTATAGAATGGGAAATCGTATCTGCCACCATCAACGAAAATACAGGAATGATTGTCGATGAGATCTACCGCCACCGACCCGACATCCTTGCCGCAACCACCTGGCTTTTCAACCATGAGCAACTGATGCATGTCGCTTCCAGAGTAAAAGCATTGCTCCCCGAAGCCTGCCTGGTGCTGGGCGGTCCGGAATTTCTGGGAGACAATGAAGAGTTCCTCCGCAAAAATTCCATTTGTGGATTGGTGTTTTCAGAGGAGAAGGAGAAGAAGTCTTTCCCACAATGGTTGACCTGCTGGAACCATCCGGAACAATGGCACACCGTGCCCGGACTCTGTTACCTCACTCCTAACAAAGAATATAAAGACAACGGTATAGCCCGCGTACTGAATTTCGCCGGACTCGTCCCGCCAGAACAAAGCCGTTTCTTTAACTGGAGCAAGCCCTTTGTCCAACTGGAAACAACACGCGGATGTTTCAACACCTGCGCCTTCTGTGTCAGCGGCGGTGAAAAACCGGTACGCACCCTTTCCATCGAAAGCATCCGCGAAAGGCTACAACTCATCCATGCACATGGCATCAAAAATGTACGCGTATTAGACCGTACTTTTAATTACAACCCTCGAAGAGCCAAAGAACTACTCCGGCTCTTTCTGGAATTCCATCCCGATATCCGCTTCCATCTGGAAATACATCCCGCCCTGTTGTCAGAAGAGCTGAAAGAAGAACTCAGCCTGCTGCCCAAAGGACTGCTTCATCTGGAAGCCGGCATCCAGAGCCTGCGCGAACCTGTACTTGAGAAAAGCCGCCGGATGGGCAAACTATCTGATGCACTGGATGGTCTGAGATTCCTATGCGCCTTGCCCAACATGGAAACCCACGCCGACCTTATTGCCGGACTGCCTCTTTATCACCTTCATGAGATATTTGAAGATGTCCGTACCCTTGCCGGATATGCTGCGGGAGAAATCCAACTGGAGTCACTCAAGCTGCTTCCCGGAACCGAAATGCGCCGGAGGGCGGAAGAATTAGGAATCAAATATTCCCCTCTGCCGCCATACGAAGTGCTACAAACCCACGAGATCAGTGTCAGTGAATTGCAGACAGCCCGCCAGCTTTCACGCTTGTTGGACGGATTCTACAACACACCGGCATGGCAGGCACTGACACGTGAACTCATTTTGAATGACGAACAATTCCTCCATCGTTTTCTTGCATATTTAACAAAAGCCAATCTGATAGACCAGCCCATGAGTCTGGAGAAACGAGGCTTGATACTGTATGAGTTCTGCAAACAAAACTACCCCGAATACCAGATACAGGCTGCTATTGCCTGGATAGAAGCAGGCATGTCACTGAAAAAACTCCCTGCCGAGAAAGTATGGACCAAACGACAAATCCCTCCTGCCACTTGGAATATCATTTATGGAGAATACAAAGAAAGCCTTCGTCTGTGTTTCCTTCCTGCCGATGAAAAGGGGGAACATGGCTACTGGTTCGGCTTTGAGTCGGAGATACAAAAAGCAAGTCCTGTATTCAAGGCAAGAACGTAAAACGTTACGACATCAGGAGAAGCTGTTGGTTTCAAAAAGTAATGCTCGATTTTGATTTAGTATCACTTTATAGAAGTGAAGCCAAGCGGCTGAAAGAGCCCAACAAGAGTAATCCGGATAAGAGCCAAAGGAAAAGGTGATTTCGTCTTATGTAAAACATAAAATTCTTCTGTCACACCATCTCTCTCATTACCAGCAATTTACCGTATAAAAACATCCATAATGTCCCTGAACCGGTATGTAGGCAATGGAGATGGAAACATTCGCCCATTATTTGTATAAGAGCCGCAGATATCAGATTGGATCTGACAGGACATGCCGTGCTTTCATTTAATTTAATAGGATGTCATTGCGTTAACTTCCGATATATACTGTTGCCTCACCTATGTGAAGCAGTGATTCCACTTTAGTGACAACGGATATTCACACAGATGAAAAGCCCTTTTCACCCAAGTGAAATATCGGGTACAAGCCATAGAAATCATAGGAAAACAAAAGAATTTATTTTCCTTATTATCAACTATTTGCATATTTCCTATATTCTCCATTTTTCCCTATTTTGCCCGTTTCCTATTATTCAGTACGCTTTTAGTACACTTTGAAATCTCATTTTCTTTTGTACCTTTGTAATATCAGGAAATAAAAGAAAATCAACTATTTAGTATAATTACCTGGCTACAGTACCTAAATCGGGATAAAACCTCTAAACAATGGGAAAAGTTAAGACGAAGTTTACGACAGTCAGAGGAGGAGCCAAGAAAAAATAGAGGGCTCAGAATATAAACTAAAAAGTACAGACCATTTTTATTATGGTCTGTACTTTTTATAACTTTGCAATACTAAATCAGAACATCAATTATGCAACAAAATATTATAAGCAATTTCTTTCGCCCTATAAATACGGACATACAGATACCAGATAGCGAGTATGCAAAAACCGATGTATGTATTGTCATGGCTGATGCTTTGGCCCGCAATACCAATCATAGCCTATATATCATAGACTATCACCGCAAGAATTTCCTTTACGTATCGTCCAACCCGCTTTTTCTCTGCGGTCATTCACCGGAAGAAGTGCAACAAAAAAGGTTATGCCTTCTACTTTGAGGTTGTTCCGTCTGACGAGATAAACCGTCTTATGGAAATCAACGAAGCTGGATTCCGGTTCTACTATGACCAGCCTATAGAAAAAAGGCTTGACTTGTCTATCGAATATAACTTTCATATCCACACATCAGAAAAGCATCCGCACCTTATCCACCACAAACTAACACCCGTTTTGCTAAGTGGCAAGGGAGATATATGGCTGGCTCTATGTACAGTTTCACTTTCACCGGAGAAAAACATCGGAGATGTAGTCATATCAGACCATACATGTACTGACCACTATATCTATTCATTCGAGGGCAGACGATGGAGAAAACAGCCGGAACTAATTCTTTCCGACCGTGAAAAAGAGATTCTCCAGCTCTCCGTCAAAGGACTGTCGAACACTGAGATTGGAGAAACTCTCTTTATTGATGCCAATACCGTCAAGTTTCACAAGAAGAAAATCTTCGAGAAGCTACACGCAGAAAACATCACTGAGGCCGTGGGTATCGCAGCCAATCTGAGGTTGATTTAGGAACACAATGTAGAACTTTGGCAAAGTAGCTATAGGAGGATGTGAGAATATGTATTCCTCCATTTTCTTCCGTCCAAGTTCGATGACCTTTTCATCGTTACATCTGTTCATCTTTTCTTTATCAATAAAGGCAATATGCCAGAAGACCAGATAACCGATTACATACCTTTCGATGGTAACTTCTATCGGTTCGTCCGGACGCTTCATGGATTGAAGGCCGTTGCGGACGCTCCTTGTCGATGATGCCCACAACTGCCCATGAGAGATTTATATAGGAAATTGATGCTGTCATAATTTACATACGGTTTATTGTATCCTGTCCTGCTCCCGTACCTTTATACTTGCTTTTGGCTCTTGCATTAACTTGTAGCGCACTGTAAGACTGAACGAGCGTGTATCACTCCAAGACAAATCCTTCATTTGTGCACTCTCCATATAAAGAAGTGCTTCCTGCTTACAACCTAACAACAAGTCATTTGCACGCGCTTCTATACTTAGGGCATCATTAAAAAGGGATTTGCGTAAGCCTATGTTCAAAGTATATTGTGGACGTTTAAGGGTGATATTCTGAACCTGACCACGACTTTGATAATTAAAATCAGCAGAGAGAAGGAATCCTGCAGGAAGAGTAAAAGTATTGTTTAAGGAACCTACAAAAAGTGGATTGTTATAGGTCCTTCTCTGACCGGCGGCATCCAACGAGAACCACTGCTTCATCACAATTGCGCTGGCATTAAGATTCCATATACCAATAGTAGGCGAAGCTGCCAGCATTACTGTCAGACTCGGTAAACGGTCGTGATTGATATAGTTTATTAAAGTAGTAGCCGACTGATTTTCCACCTGTGTTCCCCAATAAAGGATATAGTCCCGAAGCACTTTGTAGCTTACCATTGCCTGAAAGAACCGCCATACACCAACAGCGGTTATATCATGCGTAACACTTGGTTTTAGGAGTGGATTTCCCGTTTGCCATGTAAACCTATTGGCATAAGTGATATTATTTCTTAACTGACTGTAGTTGGGACGCTGTGTTTTTGCAGCATAGCTGACTTGGAATTGTACTTTCCCCAATTGCCCGTTCACAGAAATATTTGGAAAGATATTATCATATACACGGCTTTGTCCGGGTACAAATGTAGCATTTTCAAAATAATCAAAATCCACATGCTCATATCGCAAGCCAATGTTTGCCTGACCGAATGGTAAAGGATGGCTGTACTGTGCATAGCCGGCAAGATTCTGTTCACGGATGCGGGTATAGGTTGTAGGTACATATCCTTCCTGATTTACATAATCATCATGCCGGTTGGTATAGGTATATTCTCCTCCCACAGAGATACTTCCTCCCCATAAGGGATGAGTGTATGAAACTTTGGTGGCAGTAAGTTGATTTTCCACCCTGTTATCAGAAGTGACAGTACGGTCTTCATGGTCCTGACTATTCTCCATATTAATGGTATATTGCGTGTATGTATTGCTGTAATAGTCTGCATCCCAGGTAAGTTCTCCTTTGCCTATTTGTCCTGCATAGTAAATATTAAGCTGATGTTCCGGTTGTGATTTTGCATCGGCAGCAATGGTACTATATAAAATATCGTAAGGCAATCCATCTGCCTGAATCTCGCTATCGAAGGCGGTAAACATATCTGTATGCAGGGCATTGCTCAAATCATAACGTACACCTATGGAATGATACTCATTAAAATCATAATTGAATCCGATGCGTCCGTCTATACTGCGAGAATCGGTATTAGAGTGCTGATAATTCTTTTGCGTCCATATGGTATCGGTAAAGGCCGTTTGCTCCAGAATATCGTTTTGCAAGGAGGTAGTTTATCAAAACGGACCATAGCGAAAACATCAAGACCGTTATGCCGATAGTTTACATCGGCTTGCTCTACAAAGTCTGAATTTTGAGATTGATCATAGGAACTTCGCAAACTCACTCCAAATCCATCTCCTTGTCGTTTGACAGTACGGATACGAACAACTGCCCCTACCGTTGCATCATAACGGGCACCGGGATTACGAACAACTTCTACGCTTTTAATTTCCTCCGATGTCAGTTGGTCCAGTTCAGCGATATCACGTAATTTTCTACCGTTGATATAGATAAGCGGTGAACCTTTACCCAACACCTCAAATCCATCAGCCTTTTTTTGTAAACCGGGTATATGTGCCAATACATCTTCAGCTGTTCCGGCTTTCGAGAGAACTGTACCCTGCACATTGGTTTCCAGAGCATCATTCTTTATGCGTGTCACAGGCAAATTGGCTTTTACTACCACTTCTCCAAGCATCCGTGCATCCGATACGAGCTGCACGATACCCATATTGGCAGGAGTAGTCGGTTTATACACTGTCTTATATCCGATAGAGGATATTTTCACTATCTGGTTTACCGATGTAGCTTCCAGCTTAAACAAACCATCTTCACCACTGATGGTTCCACTTACAAATGCCGAATCCGGCAGAGACAGCAGCACCACATTGGCATATGGCAACGGATGGTTACTTTCATCTACAAGTTTCCCCTTCACGGTTTGTGCCGACACTCTCATCGGCAGCAACATGCTCACGACAAGCATGATCAAATACATTTTCATCTTTTTCATTGATATATCCTATTGGCACACTTTGAATTTGCTTTTCTTTCCATTTATCCGGAGCGTCACTTGGGGATTTGAGAATTGCGTGACATGAGGAAATGTGAGTGTGACAGTGGCCACCCCCTTTTTTACTGTTACTTCTACGGATGTTGCCGGATATTCTTTTTCACTCCATGATGACGGAATGAGTTTTACATCAGAAACCGTGTATTTGTCTTTGGCTTGATTGTCCGTGAAAACGATGGTTACTTTGTTGTCGTAATTGTTGAAACCTTGACAACGTGGCTTTGCATTAACTGTCAAACCTATGACAGTCAAGAAAATTACTGTTACAATATAAAATACATTTTTTCATTGTACGATGGTTTTTTTGATTTCTGCAGCAAAGTTCCACACTTCCGAAGACTTCTCCACTACCCTGTAGAGTAGTTTTGATTACAGGAGCTAAAAAAAGAGGAGATATAATACATATAAAGAAGGGAGTGAATAGGTTTACCCATAGTAAAGACTAAACCTGTAGTTGATTTTTGGAACGTAAAAAAAGGTATAAACCCAATGCTTGATTTACACCCTTGCAGGCGGAAGGACAGGTATGCCGTCGTTCCTTTTACCTCAAAAGACGAATATCAGATTTCCCATACCGACCCGATTCCCGTTTTATTCATTTACCGTTTCTATCGTATCGCTGCGCCTTTACCACCATATATATTGAACCGATGATTGGTATAAGCATTGTCGACACAACTGACACCGCTTTTTCGTTTACTGACCTTGCAACCATTACGAAATATGACACAATCATAAGCACAGCAATCACGCAAAGCGAGCGACGCATGAAGTTAGACAGTCCTTGACATCCACATTCTTTTTTTGCTCAGCAGTCATTGTGTTATAGCCCGCTATGAGGTTGGGATATTTCCTTACGAGCATTCCCAATACAAACAGAACAGCTGCTATTATCAACACTGGTGTCTCCATTTATATGATACTTAAAACATAAAACTGAACACTTTCTTTTGCGAAACTTTAAACCTTTCAATCTCCAAAGAAAGCGATTTCTTCAACTGCCCTGCCATAAACGACAAAAACGGCTGGTTGGTTTCTTCGTCCTGACATTGGCGTAGAGAAAGGATATATTCTTCCCTATCCTCTTTGAATATCTTAGTAGGAAAAAGGTGATAACAAAACTGGATGTAGTTCATCAGTAATCGAACTGTTCTGCCGTTGCCATCCACCCACGGATGTATGGTTACTAAATTAAGGTGGGCATTAAGACTCAATTCATATTGTTCCCGAAATGCTCCCACGGTCTTTTGCTTCTCTTGCAGAATCGCACAAAGTTCATCCACCTTAGCAGGAACTTTCAGATAGTTCATGTAAGAATGTCCGCCAACATCAGCCGTAACACCACATAAGCGAAATTCTCCTTTGGAAGAATCGAAAGACCCTTGTAAAGATATTACCTGCAAAGTGGATAGTCAGATGCTTCGGAAAGATGTGCTTTCGCCCGAAGAAGTACAAAAGCTGATGGCTTGTCATTATGACAACGAAAACCCTACAGTCAGACAAGCGTTTATCTTTTGCCTATATTGCGGTCTGCGCTTCTGCAATGTAAAAGATCTTACTTTTAAAAATGTGGATTATGCTAACCGATTATTGAAGTTCGAGCAAAGCAAGGCCAAGGGACATTCTGCCAGTAGTGGTGTGGTTATTCCTTTGAATGACGGTCTATTGTCTATCATTGGTGAAGCTCCGACAGATAAGAACTGTTTGATATTCGATTTGTCTACATACGAAAGTTGCTATAAATCAGTAAAGCGTTGGGTAAAAAGAGCTGGGATAGACAAACATATGAGCTGGCATTGTGCTCGGCATTCGTTTGCCGTGAACATTTTGAACAATGGGACAAATATCAAAACCATAGCCAGCCTTTTAGGGCATAGCGGATTGAAGCATACGGAGAAATACACCCGTGCGGTGGATAAATTGAAAGAGGAAGCTATAAATAGCCTGTCCGAACTAAAGTTTTAACCACAAAAGACTTATCTTTGTAACTATGAACTTTGAAGCATTAGTAAAACATATCAGCACGATACAGAACACGTTGCAGGCACAAGCCGCACATGCTGTAAACCTTGCCCTTACTTCCCGTAACTGGCTTATGGGTTGCTATATCGTGGAGTTCGAACAGAACGGAGAAGACCGTGCCGCCTACGGTGAACAATTGTTGAAAAAGCTGGAACAACGGCTGAAAACAAAAGGTCTGAATGAACGAAGATTCCGAGAGTTTAGACGGCTGTACCTTGTTTATCCACAGCTAAAAGAGTCTGTCACACAATATATTGCATCACAAATACAAATTCGGCAGTCATTGACCGCCGAATTCACTGAACCAATTCGGCGGTTGGTGACCGCCGGATCTGAAAATGGCGTTTGGAAGCTATCAACAAAATACCCACAAACCGAAACATGGATGATTCCAGCTGATAGATTATTCAACAGATTATCTTCCACCCATTTAAATACTATATCAGGAATTGAGAACCCGATAAAACGTGCTTTCTATGAAATGGAAACTATTCGTGGATGCTGGTCTGTAAAAGAGTTAGAGCGGCAAATCGCATCTTTATATTACGAACGTAGCGGACTATCCAAAAACAAAGAAGCCCTCTCCGCTTTAGTCCAGCAACAAGTAACCTTATTGCAACCCAAAGATGTTATCAACACTCCTGTTACTTTAGAGTTCTTAGGATTGAATGAACGTGCATTAGTGACGGAAAACGATTTGGAACAATCCATTCTTGATAACCTGCAACACTTCCTGTTGGAAATGGGACATGGTTTCTGCTTTGAAGCCCGGCAAAAACGTATCTTGATTGATGAAGATTATTTCTTTGCCGACCTCGTATTCTATCACCGCATTTTGAAGTGCCATATCATTGTGGAATTGAAGATAGACAAATTTCGCCATGAATACGCCTCGCAACTAAATATGTACCTTAACTACTTTAAAGCGGAAGTAATGCAGCCGGACGATAATCCACCTATCGGTATTCTACTTTGTACGGAAAAGGGAGATACATTAGTAAAGTATGCCACTGCCGGATTAGACCCGAATATCTTTGTACAGAAGTACATGATAGAACTTCCAACCGAGGAAGAAATAAAAGAGTTCATTTCTTCCTCAAACTATTAAGGATAAATCAAGACTGAAAAAGATTGCTAAAAACGATACTGGCGAAAAAGGTAATACTATTTCTTTTTTCGCCAGTATCGTTTCTAGCTGTCAATAGAAATTGGTTTAGTTCGTTTTGGCTATATAGACAAAGGGATAAACTAAACGTAGTTTAGCACCACCTATTTCTTTTGCCTATATCACATATCCACATCGTGGTTCTCTTTTCATCCCACCTTGCTAAAAATAGTCAAATTCCTTTTAAACTATGAATGCAAC
>ENA-OQCU01000243-OQCU01000243.1-human-gut-metagenome-genome-assembly--contig:-NODE-243-length-28157-cov-4.553050_pt1 | contig 28157 bp, 28 predicted proteins | sample MGYA00242504_ERZ504590 | MGnify/ENA primary metagenome ERZ504590 (study PRJEB26092, sample SAMD00036318) | human gut metagenome | host: Homo sapiens | study: EMG produced TPA metagenomics assembly of... | reverse complement strand
ACTCAAATTATTAACGGCAAGATTTTTACTCCGCAAGGTTGGCTGGACGAAGGCTCTGTACTGATACGGGATAATAAAATATTGGAAGTGACTAACTGTGACCTGGCACTGATCGGTGCAAAATTGATTGATGCTAAAGGGATGTATATTGTACCCGGATATGTGTGTATGCATGCTCATGGCGGTGGTGGTCACGATTTTAATGAATGTACGGAAGAGGCGTTTCGCGCAGCTGTAAAAGCGCATCAGAAGCATGGGGCGACCAGTATTTTCCCAACTTTGTCTTCTTCTCCTTTTTCAGAAATCCGTAAGGCGGTAGCTGTATGCGAAACCTTGATGAACGAGAAGGACAGTCCTGTGTTGGGGTTGCATGTAGAAGGCCCTTATCTGAATCCGAAAAGAGCAGGTGAGCAGTTTGCCGGGAAATTGAAGAATCCTGATAAAGAGGAATATACTTCTTTATTGGAAAGTACTGACTGCATCAAGCGTTGGGACGCTTCACCTGAACTTCCGGGCGCGTTGGAATTTGCCCGCTATTTGAAATCAAAAGGTATATTAGTGGCTGTGTCACATACAGAATCGGAATACGAGGGGATAAAAGCTGCGTTTGAAGCTGGGTTTACTCATACTGCCCATTTCTATAACGGTATGCCGGGATTCCATAAATGTCGTGAATATAAATACGAAGGGACAGTGGAAAGTGTTTATCTGACAGACGGAATGACCATTGAATTGATTGCCGACGGTATCCATTTACCTGCTACTATTCTTCGGTTGGCTTATAAGTTGAGGAGTGAAAACTTGTTAGTACGTATGCTTGGCTATATGCCGCCGCTGATGGAATGGAAATAACAGATCCTAATGTGATTATAGAAGATGGTGTATGCAAAATGGCTGATCATTCTTCATTGGCAGGTAGCATAGCAACCATGGATGTATTGGTACGGACAATGGTAAAAGCTGGTATTCCGCTGGCCGATGCCGTGCGGATGGCTTCTGAAACTCCGGCACGGATTATGGGAGTGGATGACCGGAAGGGGGCATTGCAGAAAGATATGGATGCCGATGTGTTGATTTTGGATAGAGAACTGAATATCCGGGCGGCTTGGGCTATGGGCAGGCTGGTGGAGGATACGAATACTTTGTTTTAAAATAGAAGATAAAGGGAGAATTAGTATCCTTATTGTGTGGACAAGATGCCTTGACTGTTTCGGAAAACAATCAAGGTATCTTTTTTTCGGGTTTAACTCGTCATTATCAAGAGGATTTGCTACATTTGCAACTTGTTAAAATGAGAACCAAATAATAAAAAACGATATGAACGGAGATTTTAGAGAGGATTTGAAGAGAGCCTGTGAAGTGATGCAGAAGGGAGGAGTGATTCTTTATCCTACTGATACTATTTGGGGAATAGGTTGTGATGCAACTAATCCGGAGGCGGTGAAACGAGTTTATGATATAAAGAAGCGTGCTGACAGTAAGGCGATGCTTGTATTGGTGGACAGTACGGTAAAAGTAAATTTTTATGTTAGTGATGTACCTGCGGTAGCTTGGGATTTGATTGAGTTTACCACAAAACCATTGACTATTATTTATGATGGGGCACGTAATCTGGCTGAGAATTTGCTGGCTGAGGACGGCAGTGTAGGTATTCGTGTTACGGCTGAGGAATTCTCCAAACAACTTTGTTTCCGGTTTCGTAAAGCTATTGTGTCGACTTCTGCCAATATCAGCGGTCAGCCTTCACCTGCCAACTTCAGTGAAATCAGTGAAGAAGTAAAACAAGCTGTAGACTATATTGTGGAGTATAGACAAGATGAAGTGGGGCATTCCAAACCATCCAGCATTATCAAACTGGGTAAAGGGGGAGAAGTGAAGATTATTAGAGAGTAAAAAAAAGGAATGGACGCAATTATAGACGAAAATAAGAAAAGTTGGTTACAGCGCTTTATCTTATGGCGCGAAAAGAAGATAAAAGAGAAACACTTTATTCTTATATTAAGTTTTCTTGCTGGTATTTTTACGGCATTGGCCGCATGGTTTCTGAAGTTTCTAGTAGAATGGATCAAGGAATTTCTGACTGAAAATTTTGATTCTACAGGAGTCAACTGGTTGTATTTGGTGTATCCGGTTTTTGGTATTTTTCTTACCGGATTGTTCATTCGTTATATTGTGAAAGATGACATCAGTCATGGGGTGACGAAAATATTATATGCCATATCCCGTCGCCAAAGCCGCATCAAGCGGCATAATACATGGTCGTCTGTGATAGCCAGTGCCATTACTATCGGTTTTGGTGGTTCCGTAGGTGCAGAGGCTCCGATTGTGCTGACCGGATCGGCTATCGGTTCTAATTTGGGAAGTGTATTCAAGATGGAGCATAAGACCCTGATGCTGTTGGTGGGGTGTGGTGCGGCAGGTGCTGTGGCCGGTATTTTTAAGGCTCCTATTGCAGGCTTGGTTTTTACTTTGGAAGTCTTGATGATTGATCTGACGATGGCATCATTGTTGCCTCTTCTTGTTTCCTGTGTCACGGCAGCTACTGTTTCTTATATTCTTACCGGTCCCGATGCCATGTTCAAGTTCCATATGGATGAACCGTTTCTGATGGAGCGCATTCCTTCGGCAATTCTGTTAGGCATTGCGTGCGGATTGGTTTCTTTGTATTTTACGCGGGCTATGAATTCTGTGGAGAATATATTTCGTCGATATAGTAATCCGTATATCAAGCTGGCTATAGGCGGTGCAATGCTGAGCATATTGATTTTCTTGTTTCCTCCATTGTATGGTGAAGGATATGATACTATTAATTTATTGCTGAATGGCGTAACCAATCATGACTGGAATACAGTAATGAATAACTCTATCTTTTATGGGTTCGATAATTTGTTACTCGTTTATTTGGCCATGATTGTACTTTTCAAAGTCTTTGCTTCCAGTGCAACGAATGGCGGTGGTGGTTGCGGGGGAATTTTTGCTCCCAGTTTGTTCTTGGGGTGTATCACCGGGTTTATCTTCGCTCATTTCTGTAATGAACTGCATGTAGGTCCTTATATCCCGGAGAAAAATTTTGCCTTGTTGGGAATGGCGGGATTGATGTCGGGAGTAATGCATGCTCCGCTGACTGGTATTTTTCTGATTGCAGAACTGACTGGCGGGTATGATTTGTTCCTTCCGCTGATGATGGTATCTGTCAGCTCTTATCTTACCATTATGATATTCGAGCCGCATAGTATTTATTCTATGCGTTTGGCTAAGAAAGGTGAATTGATAACGCATCATAAAGACAAGGCCGTATTGACTCTGATGAATATTGACAGTGTGGTTGAAACTGATTTTGAGAAAGTGCGTCCTGATATGGATTTAGGTGAAATGGTTAAAGTCATTTCGCAGGCTAAACGCAATTTGTTTCCGGTAGTGGATGTCAATGGAGAACTTTTGGGCATTGTGGTATTGGATGATATCCGTAATATTATGTTCCGTCAGGAATTATACCATCGTTTCAAGGTGGAAAAATTTATGATTTCTCCTCCGGCACGGATCAATGTTACTGATTCAATGGAAGAAGTGATGAAGAAGTTTGATGATACAAAGGCCTGGAACCTGCCTGTGATTAATGAAGAGGGAAAATACAAAGGGTTTGTTTCCAAGTCCAAAATATTTAATTCGTACCGGCAGGTGTTGGTTGATTTCTCTGAAGATTAAATAATGTAAGTATATGGAAAAGAAAGATTTGCGGATCGTATATATGGGTACTCCCGATTTTGCGGTGGAGAGCCTGAAAAGATTGGTTGAAGGAGGCTATAATGTAGTAGGTGTGATAACTATGCCCGACAAACCGATGGGACGACATGGCAGTGTGCTGCAACCTAGTCCGGTGAAAGAATATGCTGTTTCTCAAGGTCTGAGGATACTTCAGCCGGAGAAATTGAAGGATGAGGCTTTTATAGAGGAACTCCGGTCTTTACAAGCCGATTTACAAATTGTAGTTGCTTTCCGTATGCTTCCCGAAATAGTATGGAATATGCCGCGTTTGGGCACATTTAACTTGCATGCATCTTTATTACCTCAATATAGAGGAGCTGCTCCTATAAATTGGGCGGTGATAAACGGAGATACGGAAACTGGTATTACGACTTTTTCTTGAAACATGAGATAGATACCGGTGAGATTATCCCAACAGGTGCGCGTTCCTATTGCTGATACGGATAATGTGGAAATAGTACATGATAAGCTGATGTATTTGGGGGGGAGATTTGGTTTTGGAAACCGTGGATGCTATTTTGAATGGAAGTGTGAAACCTGTTCCTCAGGAAAGTTTGATCCGGCAGGAAACGGAGTTGCGTCCGGCACCGAAAATATTTAAAGAGACTTGCCGTATAGACTGGAATAAAGGTGTGAAGCAGATTTATGACTTTATTCGCGGGCTGTCTCCTTATCCGGCTGCATGGACCGAACTGTGTGTGGCTGATGGAACACGTCAGGTTTTAAAAATATATGAAACGGAGAAAGTTTTTGCTTCACATGAGATGAATATAGGCGATATCCGTACGGATATGAAGACCTATTTTCAGGTGGCTGTAAAAGATGGTTTTATTAATGTGCTTACTTTGCAGCTGGCAGGAAAGAAACGTATGAATGTGGCTGATTTTTTGAGAGGCTACAGAACTTCGGATAATAATAAGGTAGAATAAATGATAAAGGCTGTATCGAAAGATTTTCGGATACAGCCTTTTCGTTACAATAAGACAAGGAGTTGTTAAGAATCATTTAATTTTTGTGTTGGATATACCTTTCTGTATGAACGGAAAGTTTGTAGATTTACTTTTATTATAACTTACTGTAACGGTTTCTTCGCCATTGTTAATGGTATTCATTTTTATTTTAAATCCTTGTAGCTTACCCTCTTTATATCCGGGAACATCCAATAAGGGAAGGATACATAACCAGGACTCGGATATTCCTGTCTGTCACCTTCGGCATTGTGGCGTAATTCTACGGCCATATATCCGTTTGCGTCAGGAACGGTTCCTTCTGTGGCTACAAGGCTGATCCGATGCTTGATATTAGAGTTGAAACCTAATATTTGGAACATAAGGGTCAGGTGTGTCTTACCCATAATGGGAGTGATGAGGTTGATTCCATCATGTCCGTAAATATCTTCATCGTTTTCTTTTAGTGTATCCATTGGTTTGGTTAAGATCTTCTGCAAGTAATCTATAGAAATAAAAGGTCCTTTCTTACTTGCATCTCCGGTCGGATTGGCTGCATTTATATAGGTATAAAAAATACGTTGTCCCGGATTATTTGTTTCAAAACGTGTTAATTTATCGGGATTCACTACGTATGCGATTCCATCATTATCGCTTTCTATCACTGCTTCACCGGGTACTTCACTGGGAGTTACTACGGTTGCTAAAGCGGCGTTAAAAGGCATTTCTGCTTGTATGTCGTAGATGTCATCATCATAGTCATTCAGGCAAGACTGAGTAAATGGAATCAGCATTACCATAATTATTACAAGAACTGTCGCTTTATATTTTCTCATATTTTCTGTTTCTAGAATTGTTTCTATCGCTTTAAATGCGAAGATAGTAAGTTTACTGCTTGTAAAAAATGTTAAATCTGCTTAAGCAAAATTTTATTCTTCCGGATGCAGTATTTTTGCAGTCTTATCATTTATTCAATAAAGAAGTGTCACAAACAATGAATGAAACAGAATTGGTGGAACGTTGCGGCAAGGGCGATAACCTTGCACGCAAGCAATTGTATGAGCGTTATGCCGGGCAATTGATGGCCAATTTGTGTTCGTTATACAGGTGATAGGGAAGTGGCACAGGATGTCTTACATGATGGATTTTTGAATATATTTCGTTCATTCAGTCAGTTTACTTATAAAGGAGAGGGGTCATTGAAAGCATGGCTGACACGTATTATGGTAAATGAAGCACTGGGCTATCTTCGCAAGAAAGCTTCTACAAATCAGGAAGTGATAGTCGAAGAGTTGCCCGATGTGATAGATGGAGATGAGGATGATTTTGAGCAAATACCCCAATCTGTTTTAATGCAATTCATTAAAGAGCTTCCGGATGGATATAGAACGGTCTTTAATTTATATGTATTAGAAGAAAAGGGACATAAGGAGATTGCTGAAATGCTAGGAATTACAGAACATACTTCATCATCTCAATTATACAGAGCCAAAACCTTATTGATGAAAAAAATAAATGATTATAGAAAGAGGATATAGGAATGAAAGAAAAAGATAAATGGATAAAAAATTTCCGCACCCGGATGGAGGGCTATTCGGAACCGGCTCCTGCTGATCTTTGGGAACAGTTGGAAAAGGAACTGGATACGGTTCCGAAAGTAATTCCGATGTGGCGCCGCTGGCAGGCTGTAGCAGCTGTTGCCTTGTTAGTGGTTGTGTCTTCATTGACCGTATGGTTTTGGCAGTCACCTTCTGCAAACTATTTGGAGAAACAGTCGGCAGAGTTGAATGTAATGCACGAACCCGATGAGTTGGCGCCGGGATCAATCACTCCTGAGCAACCTATGGCCTTGGTAGTTCCTGCTGCCCGCTCTGGGAAAAAACAACATGTAAAAGTTGGTGGGGTTGCTAAGGCAGAGGCATTGGCTGCCGAACAGGAGGTTTTGCTAAATAAAGAGGTGGAAGAGATACAAATAGAGGAAAATTATATTGAAGAGCAGAAAGAGGAATCTGTTATAGTGGAACAAAAACAGCAGAAACAGGCCGGCAGATCTTCCTATTCGGCTGCCAAAACGAATTACGCTTACGTGGCTCCTCATAGAAAGAAGGACAGAAACTGGTCGGTAGGACTTTCTACCGGTAATGGAACCTTTTCATCCTCGACTAGTATGGATGGATATTTGCCTTTGCCTAATGGCACAAGGAATGCAACAATGAATAGCGCTTATGGAGTGGAAACAAGGGCTGAAATTGATAAGCTGGTTCAGTTCAATAACTTGTCGGAAGGAAAGGATGCGCAGTCTGATATAAAATATCGTATGCCTGTTACTTTTGGAGCTTCCCTTCGTTTTGATTTAAGTGATGATTGGGCTGTAGAAACCGGGGTGACTTATACCCAGCTTTCATCCGAAACACGTTCGGGAACCGAAAAAAACAATTATGGTTGGGAAGAGAAACTGCATTATGTGGGTATTCCTCTGAAAGTGAACCGGAATATATGGAGTAACAAGCGGTTTGAAGTGTATGCCTCGGCAGGTGGAGCGGTAGAAAAATGTGTGTCTGGAAAGCGGAGCATTATCGGCAGTGTTTCTACATCAAATGCAGGAAAAGATGAACAGTTTTCGGGAGGGGAGGAAAATGTCAAAGTGAAACCTTTGCAATGGTCTTTGTCCGCAGCGGCAGGCGCGCAGTTTAAGATTACGGAGAAATTGGGTATTTATGCGGAGCCGGGAGTTGTTTATTACTTTGATGACGGCAGTAATGTAAATACGATTCGCAAGGAACATCCTTTTAATTTTAATATACAGTTGGGTGTGCGGTTTACTTTGCCGAAATAAAATGAACTTTTTCACTGTTCTTATATAAAATATGGTTATCTTTGTTCTGTATAAAAAGAATAAGAACAGTGAACCATGAATAGACCTCTGATATCCCCTTCTTTGTTGTCTGCCAATTTTGCTAATCTACAGGCAGATATAGAACAAATAAATCGTAGTGATGCCGACTGGCTGCATATTGATATAATGGATGGTGTGTTTGTACCGAATATTTCTTTTGGTTTTCCTGTATTGAAATATGTAGCCGAGTTGTCTGAAAAACCTTTGGATGTACATTTGATGATTGTTAATCCTGAGAAATTCATTAAAGAAGTGAAAGATTTGGGAACAATGATGATGAATGTGCATTATGAAGCCTGTGTACACTTGCATAGAGTGGTGCAACAGATAAAGGATGCCGGAATGAAAGCGGCTGTCACATTGAATCCTTCTACTCCTGTAGCTATGTTGGCCGATATTATCCGTGACGTGGATATGGTGTTGCTGATGAGTGTGAATCCCGGTTTTGGTGGTCAGAAATTTATTGTACATACCCTGGATAAGGTGAGGGAATTACGTGAATTGATAACGAATACAGGTTCGCAGGCATTGATAGAGGTTGACGGGGGAGTGAACCTGGAAACCGGCAGACAGCTTGTAGAGGCTGGAGCGGACGTGCTGGTGGCAGGAAATGCTGTGTTCAAAGCTCCTGATATGTCAGACATGATACATCGGTTGAAATCTCTTTGAGCTTAAAACCAAAGTGCGAAATATAGCGGCTGTAAAGCCTTGTTCCATGTTCCGGTTGACTATACCTCTAGTCGCCGGAAATTTTTGTATCCGATCATTTTTTTCAAGGCGCCTTGCCTGTGCTTGTTTCTGGCACGGGAATATTGGGGTGCTTGATTGGCTTGATTGTATTGATGAAATGGCAAGGCTACCTTTCCCGATGGTTATTTGGAGGCATGGTTTTTATGTTTCTATTTTGTGTAGGGGCATTGTTGCTACAGCAAAAATGGCAACGGGTGGACTATGAATGGTCATCAGGGAAGAATATGTATCAAGGGGTGATAGTAGATGTTCCGCAAGAAAAGGCCAAAACATATCTCTGTAAATTGCGGATAGATAAAGAAATGTCTGAGAGGGGGATGGTTCCTGTTAATCGTATGATACTAGTCTATATTATGAAAGATAGTCTTTCTGTAAATTTACGATGTGGAGACCATTTGAACTTTTATACACGTATCTCTACTCCTGAAAGAGAGGTGATTCCGGGAGAATTTGATTATGCGGCTTATCTTTTCAGACAGCAAATTAGCGGAACGGCCGTAATCTTTCCGGGGTATTGGCAATGGACAGGCAAGAAATCGGCATTGACATGGAAACAGCGGGCAGGTGTATGGAGAGAGAAAATACTGGACAGTTATCGGAAGTGGGGATTCTCGGGAGATGAATTTGCCGTATTGTCGGCTTTGACTGTTGGCTATAAAGAGGAACTGAGTGAGGATTTACGTGAAACTTATCAAGTGGCGGGAGTGAGCCATATCTTGGCTTTGTCAGGAATGCATATAGCTGTTTTGTGGGGATTATTGTGTTGGATATTGCGTCCGCTGGATAGAAGTTGCCTGCTGCGATGGGTAAAGTGTGGCATTATTGTGTTGTTGTTATGGACATTTGCTTTTTTAGTGGGCTTGCCTCCCTCGGTTATACGGGCGGTGGTGATGTGTATGTTAATGACAGCGGCGCGTGCGGCAGGAGAACGGACTTTGTCATTGAATACCTTGTCTGTAGCGGCATTCTTTATGCTGCTTTACAATCCTTTTTATCTTTTTGATACCGGGTTCCAGTTGTCATTTCTGGCTGTACTTTCAATTTTGTTTATTTATCCTGTCATTTCCCGGTATTGGCGGGTGCGTCACCCTGTACCTCGTTATATTTGGGGGATAGTGGCAGTTTCGCTGGCGGCACAGTTAGGGACAGCTCCCGTGGTTATTTATAAATTCGCTTATTTTCCTGTTTATTTTTTACCGGCCAATCTGATAGTGGCACCTTTAGTGCTTGTTTATAATTTATGGAACGGTAGCAAGTTTTGTCTTGTCTCCTTTTACGGTATTGCATATATGGGTGGTAAAAGGATTGAACGGGGTGTTGCGGTTGCTGAATGACAGTATGCAATGGGTGGGGGATTTGCCTGTATCACATTCCGGCGATATACATTTGTCTTTGGCTTCAGGTTGGTATTCTTTATGTATTATTGTTTGTGGTATTATCTTATCTGTTATCTCCTTCACGGAAATCGTTGATTACTGTTTTGTGTGGAATCAATCTTTTTATAGGATTTTCAGGTTGTCTATATTATATGAAAGAGGAGTCTTTTCAGTTAACCCTGGCTCATTCGCAAGTAAAAGTTTGTCCTCAAAAAGATGTTTGGCAACAGGATAGCATTTATCATTATAAAGGTATGAATATATGTGTTTTGGTGGATAACCGCTGGCGGAGCAGATCGGTTGATAGTTTGTTGGATATTGATTATATGTACTTGTGTAAAGGTTTTAAAGGAAAAATTGCCCCATTACAAAAAATATTTAAAATAAGGAAGGTCATACTGGATGCTTCGCTCGGTGGGTATAGATTGAATTTGTTAAAGGACGAGTGTAGAGGTTTGGGATTGGATTATATTGATATGTCTCCGAAAGGTTCTTACCGTATTCTTCTGTGAATAAAGAATTAATTTGTAAATTTGCCATTTCAAAAGAAAAAGATTGAATATGTTATCAAAAGTAATTGCACAGGCTAATATAGACCATGCCGAAAAATGGTTTGAAAGAGCTGATAAAATAGTTATTGTTACCCATGTGTCACCGGATGGTGATGCCATTGGCTCCTCGTTAGGATTATGGCATTTCTTGGAATCACAGGAAAAGACGGTGAATGTCATTGTTCCCAATGCTTTTCCGGATTTTCTGAGATGGATGCCGGGAGCCAAGGATATAATCCGGTACGATAAATATACTGAATTTGCCAATAAGCTGCTGAATGAGGCGGATGTGATCTGCTGTCTGGATTTCAATGCATTGTCTCGTATTGATGCGATGGCGGATGCTGTGGCTCAGTCGCCGGCACGCAAAATGATGATTGACCATCACCTTAATCCGGAAGCCTTTTGTAGAATCATTATTTCTCATCCTGAAATATCTTCTACATCGGAATTGGTTTTCCGGTTGATATGCCGTCTGGGGTATTTTGAGGATATCACCAAGGAAGGTGCTGAATGTATTTATACGGGGATGATGACCGATACAGGTGGCTTTACTTATAATTCTAATGACCGTGAGATTTATTTCATTATCAGCGAACTGCTTTCGAAAGGCATTGATAAGGATGAGATTTATCGTAAAGTTTATAATACGTATTCTGAAGGGCGTTTACGCCTGATGGGATATGTGCTGTACGACAAGATGCAAGTATTTCCTCAGTTCAATTCGGCATTGGTTTGGCTGACAAAAGAGGAGCAAAGTAAATTCCAGTATGTAAAAGGAGATACGGAAGGGTTTGTGAATATTCCACTTTCCATAAAGAATATTATTTTCTCCGTATTCTTGCGTGAGGATACGGAAAAGAATATGATAAAGGTATCTCTGCGTTCTGTAGGTGCTTTCCCTTGTAATAAAGTGGCTGCCGAATTTTTTAATGGAGGTGGTCATCTGAATGCATCCGGTGGGGAGTTTTATGGAACAATGGATGAAGCCATCGATCTGTTTAAACAGGCTTTGGTGAAGTACGAGGAACTGCTCTGGCAAAAAAATAGTTATTTAGTATAATTGCATACAAACAATATAAAAGTTAGGGGCTTATTTATTAATTTTGCCCGAAAATAACAGAACTTAGAATGAAGAAATTAGGTATATTGTTCGCATCTGTGTTTCTTTTAGGGCTGGTCTTCCAGTCTTGCAATAATGGAAAGACCTATGCTGAAATGAAAGAAGAAGAGAGAGAAGCTATCAAACGATTTATTGAACGGGAAGATATCAATGTGATCAGCTTTGAACAGTTCCAGGAACAGGATTCTACGACCAATGTGGATGAAAACCAGTTTGTCCTTTTCTCGGAAACAGGTGTTTATATGCAGATTGTGGAAGAGGGAAACGGAGAGCGTTTGAAAGACGGTCGTTATGAGATTCTGGTCCGGTATGTGGAGGAACAGATTACTTCGGATGGAATAGATTCTTTGTCTTGGAATACAGACTATGGGAATTCTCAAATGGTTTATCCGGATGCTATGATGCTGACAAAAAGTGGAAAATCTTTTTCAGCTACATTCACCTCCGGTATAATGTATACAGTTTGGGGTACACCTTATGTACCTTCAGGATGGTTGATTCCATTCAATTACATAAAGGTCGGCAGGGAGATTTCCGGTCGTTCTAAGATCAGACTGATTGTACCTCACAGTGAAGGACAGTCTGACGCTTCTGCTTCTGTCTATCCTTGTTACTATGAAATAACTTATCAATTAGCACGATGACATTAATTAAATCAATATCCGGAATTCGTGGAACCATTGGTGGGCACGTGGGGGAAGGTTTGAACCCGCTGGATATAGTGAAATTTACATCAGCTTATGCAACGCTGATACGTAAAACAACCACAGTAAAGAGTAATAAAATTGTAGTAGGACGTGACGCACGTATCTCCGGTGAGATGGTGAAGAACGTGGTATGCGGTACTTTAATGGGAATGGGGTTTGATGTGGTGAATATCGGACTGGCATCTACACCGACTACAGAACTGGCTGTAACCATGGAAGGAGCGTGCGGTGGCATTATTTTGACTGCCAGCCACAATCCCAGACAATGGAACGCTTTGAAGTTGCTGAATGAGCATGGAGAATTCCTGAATAAGGAAGAAGGAAATGAAGTGCTGCGTATAGCAGAAGCGGAAGCGTTTGAGTTTGCCGATATAGACCACATCGGAAGTTATCGCGAAGACAATACCTACAATCAGAAACATATAGATAGTGTTTTGGCTTTGAAATTGGTAGACGTGGATGCTATCCGTAAGGCCAATTTCCGTGTAGCTATAGATTGCGTTAATTCAGTTGGCGGTATTATTCTTCCTGAATTGTTGGAAAGGTTGGGAGTGAAGCATGTAGAAAAGCTTTATTGTGAAGCAACCGGTGATTTTCAGCATAACCCGGAACCTTTGGAAAAGAACCTGGGGGACATTATGGGATTGATGGCCAAAGGCGGTTGTGACGTGGCTTTCGTTGTAGACCCGGATGTTGACCGTCTGGCTATGATCTGTGAGGATGGAAAAATGTATGGCGAAGAATATACATTGGTGACCGTGGCAGACTATGTATTGAAACATACTCCCGGAAATACCGTTTCTAACTTGAGTTCTACCCGTGCTTTGCGCGATGTGACCCGTAAATATGGCTGTGAATACAATGCTTCGGCTGTAGGGGAAGTGAATGTGGTTACCAAGATGAAAGCGACTCATGCTGTGATTGGAGGTGAAGGAAATGGTGGAGTAATCTATCCTGAAAGTCATTACGGACGTGATGCATTGGTGGGAATTGCTTTATTCCTGAGCCATTTGGCGCATGAAGGGAAGAAAGTCAGTGAACTGCGTGCTACTTATCCTCCTTATTTCATTGCCAAGAATCGCATTGATCTGACTCCGGAAACGGATGTGGACGCTATTTTGGCCAAAATAAAGGAACTGTATAAGGATGAAGAGATAAACGACATAGACGGTGTGAAAATCGATTTCCCAGACAAGTGGGTACATTTGCGTAAGAGTAATACTGAACCTATTATCCGTGTTTATTCTGAGGCTGCAACCATGGAGGCGGCAGATGAAATAGGCCAGAAGATAATGGATGTGGTTTATAGCTTGGCGAAATAAATACATTATTAATAGATAAATTAGCCGTATTGAATGAGATTATATTTCGTTTGATACGGCATTGTTTTTTATCAGATAGAAATAAATACTATGAGAAAAAGTCCTTTTATTTGTTTGGGCCTGTATGGGCTGGTTTGTTTGGTGAGTGCTTGTAAGACATCGGTTAAAAGTAAAGAATGGAAGCTGGTATGGGTGGAGAATTTTGATCAAAAAAACAGTTTTGACGAATCGGTATGGACTAAGATACCTCGCGGAACAATCCGATTGGAACAACTATATGTCTTATTATGATTCAATGTTATGCTATGCAGGATGGGAATCTGATACTTCGTGGAATAGCCAATCATACTCAGAAAAATGATACGGCTCCTTATCTGACCGGTGGTGTATATACCAAAGGAAAGAAACTGTTTACGGGCGGAAGAGTAGAAGTATGTGCCAGATTGCAAGCCGCTAAGGGGCATGGCCGGCTATATGGATGCTTCCCGAAAAAGCGGAGTGGCCCAAAGGAGGAGAGATTGATATTATGGAACGGTTGAACCATGATCGTATTGCTTATCAGACTACTCATTCATATTATACGCATATATTAGGTATAAAGGATAATCCGCCTCACGGAGGCATCAATAAGATAAATCCTGAGGAATACAATATCTATTCGGTAGATATTTATCCGGATAGTCTGGTGTTTGCTGTCAATCATCGTCATACCTATACTTATCCGCGCATTGATACGGACAAGGAAGGGCAGTTCCCTTTCTATCAACCTTACTATTTATTGATAGATATGCAGTTGGGTGGCTCATGGGTTGGTGCTGTGGATCCGAAAGAGTTGCCTGTGGAAATGTGGGTGGACTGGGTGAAGTATTACGAGAAACGCTGAATGCTGTTTGTCGGGAAACGGGGGGCTGTTCAATGTTGGGCAGCCCCCCGTTCTGTTTAATTATCAGGTAAATAGACCTTGATGTAACATCATCAAAGAAAAATGTTACAGGCGGAGCACGTCTGTTCTGCCTGTAAAGATGCGTGTATCATTGTGATTACAGGAATCATAAAGCTTTGTGTACTTTTGTTTCGTCTGGAATAAGATTCTAAAGATTGGAGCAGGGACAACATTTTGTTTAGCTCATTTTTGTTTTCAATAGGCGTAAAGTAATTCTAGCCAATGGATGGAATTACTTTTTATGGAAGATATTTTAATGTAATAACCATGAATACACAAAGTCAAAAAGTTTCGATGGCCGAGAAAATCGGTTACAGCCTGGGGGATTGCTCGGCTAATCTGGTCTTCCAGATGATGATGATTTATCAGACAAAGTTTTATACGGACATATTCGGTCTGGAAGGTGCCATTGCCGGTACGGTGATGTTGGTGGCGCGTATCACGGATGCCTTTGTCGATCCTACAGTGGGATTATTGAGTGACCGCACCAAGACACGTTTCGGGAAATATCGTCCGTGGGTGCTTTGGACTGCGTTGCCTTTCATGGTTTTCTATGTGTTGGCTTTCTATAATCCGGGCATTGAAGATAAAGGGCTGGTAGCATTGTATGCTACGTTGTCTTATACCTTGCTGATGAGCCTTTATTCTTTTAACAATACGCCGTATGCTTCTTTGGGCGGAGTGATGTCCGGTGATATAAAGGAACGTACCAGTATCACTTCCATTCGTTTTGTGGCGGCTACCATTGCCCAGTTTGTGGTGCAGGGACTTACGCTCCCTTTGGTAAGCAAGTTTTCGGATGGTGGAGACAAAGCGCATGGCTGGTTATGTACTATCTCTTTGTTCGCTTGTATCGGGTTCGTTTTTCTGGTCATTACTTTCTTTTCAACTCGTGAGCGCATAGAGCCGCCTGCCAGTCAAAAGACAGATACGCTTCAGGATATAAAGGATGTATTTGGAAGTGCTCCTTGGCGGGCTATGTTCATACTTACGCTTTTCATTTTTATTACGCTTGCCATGTGGGGTAGTGCCATGAACTATTATTTTGAGAATTATGTGGATGCCGGAGCATTGTATGCCTTTCTTGACCGTCTGGGATTAGTGGCAATGGAAACAGATGGCAGCGCGGGGTATGCTGTGTTGAATGCTTTCGGGCTGGTAGTCAATTCTTCCGATAAGGCATACGAGGTAGGATTTGGAGTATTTAATATGTTGGGAGCACTTGTCCAGTTCTTTGGGGTGATTTTCTTGTCCGGCTTTTTGGCAAACCGTTATGGTAAGAAACGCGTTTTTATTGTTTGCCTCTCACTTACTGCCATTTTTACAGCTTTGTTCTATTTTCCGGGAAAAGCGGATGTGGAAACGATGTTTGTATTGAATTTCCTGAAGAGTCTGGCATACGCGCCGACTGTACCTTTGTTGTGGGCGATGATTGCCGATGTAGCCGACTATTCAGAATATAAAAATTACCGTTCGCGCCACAGGTTTTGTGTTTGCTGGTGTAGTTTTTTGCCTTGAAGGCCGGGCTGGGTATCGGTGGGGCCATCCTAGGGTTTCTGCTTTCAGGATTTGGGTATGTGTCCGGTATCGGGGCAGAGCAAAGCGGTACGGCTATAAGGGGGATTGTACTTTCCTCCAGTCTGATTCCGGCTATGATATTTGGAATGGGAGTAGCTGCCTTATGCTTCTATCCTATTACAAAAAAATACAACGAACAGATGCAGGCGGAACTTGCTGACCGTCGCAGTAAGGCCGGTTATTAATGAAAAAGAACAAGTTATTTACCTTAAAAACTTCGTAATATGAACTATAATATAAAAACTGAATACGGTTAACGATAATTAGCATAATCATGCAAGTTATCGTGCATGAAAAGCTCGTCGGGGCTGTGTGCTCAGTCCCTTGCCGCATGGCGTTCCCTCCGCAGGAGCTGTTATGGCTTTTCGGATTTGAATCCATCGACATAGGGTTTCCCTTGCGTGACGACAGCGAAGGCTTGCCTCACAAGTTTGTTGGCGACCGCAATAACCACCACCTTGCCGGGCTTGCCGTTAGATCTGAGACGGTCGAAACATGCCTTACACTCGGTATTGCACCTGAGCGATGAGAATGCGGCTACATAAAGTTGGCTTCTGAGGCTTGAATCCCCGTTTCGGTTGATGTGGCCTTTGACATTGACTGACGTACCGGATTGTTGGTAAGTAGGTGACAAGCCCAAGTAGCGGGTCAGTTGCTTGGCATTATCAAAGTAAGAGAATCTGCCGGTGGCTACAATAAGCGGAGCTGCCAGCGTGACACCGATGCCTTTGATGGAGGTGAGCAGGTCCATCTGTTTCTTGTATTCACCTTGTGCCAATGAAGCGAGTTCCTCTTCCATCTCTTTGATTTGCTTTTCAAGAAATGTAATCGTCTTTTCGATGGTTTTCTTGCATTTGGGGTCAAAGAATGGAAGGACCTCCATCGAGCCTTTGAGGTTGCGTGTGGCTACAAGTTGCTTCTTGAGTTGGCGCAGCACCGTCCGTTTCTGCTTGAGGACAAGGATTGCATCACTGCGAAGTTTGTATGGCGCAGGTTGCATCTTCTCTCCGTAAAGTGCTATCAGGCGTGCATCAATCTCATCCGTTTTGGTAACGGTGAGCATGACACGGGCGAAGTTCTTTATCTTCAACGGATTTTCAAGGCTGATGGTAATGCCTGCCTCTGAAAGCAGGTAAACGAGTAACGCGCTGTAATTGCCCGTAGCTTCCAGCACGCAATTATGTTCGGATGCTGAAATAGTTTGGACGAACTCGTGAACGCCATTTACGGTATTCTTGAATGTTCTCGTCTTGTTTGTCTTTACAGACGAATAGGCAACAACGAAAGTCACCTTGCTGACATCAATACCAACGTAAGTCATAGTCTGAATGATTTATTAAAACAACATCTGTACATCGTGAGCCATCATTGCGAATGCGGGGTCTCAAAAGCCCATTGAACTATCCGGTTTCTGATGTATAAAGTGTGGGGTAAAACATACTACACGGTCTTTTTGACTAATGAAAACTCAGCCTTATTCCACACTTTGATGTTGAATGTTTATGCAAAAATATAATAATTAAAAATTATACAATGAAAATAAGATATGTGACATTATTGGCTGCCATTGCCGGATTAATGGCCGCTTGCGGCAATGACCGGAAGGTCGAGCCGGGTCCTTCGCTGAAGGAAGCAGCTTCGGGCAAGTTTCTGATGGGGGTAGCGTTGAATGTACGTCAGGCAGCAGGTCAGGATACTTACGCCTCGAAAGTGGTAAAACGTCATTTTAATTCCATTGTGGCCGAGAATTGCATGAAATGCGAAGTGATTCATCCGGAGGAAGACCGTTTTGATTTTACGGAAGCGGACCGGTTGGTTCGTTTTGGCGAGGAGAACGATATGGCTGTTATCGGGCATTGCCTTATCTGGCATTCACAGCTGGCACCTTGGTTCTGTGTGGACGAACAAGGAAAAACAGTAAGTGCCGACATCTTGAAGGAGCGTATAAAAAAACATATCCAGACTATTGTGACGCACTATAAAGGGCGTATAAAGGGCTGGGATGTATTGAATGAAGCCATTGAATCGGACGGCTCCTGGCGTAAATCTCCTTTTTACGAGATATTAGGCGAAGAGTACATCCCGCTTATTTTTCAGTATGCTCATGAAGCGGATCCGGAAGCCGAACTTTACTATAATGATTATGGCATGGACGGGAAGGCTAAGCGTGACAAAGTAGTCGAATTGGTAAAGATGCTGAAAGACCGTGGACTGCGCATCGACGCGGTAGGTATGCAGGGACACATGGGAATGGATTATCCGTCAGTGTCCGAATTTGAAGCCAGTATACTGGCATTTGCAGCTACCGGAGTAAAGGTGATGGTAACCGAATGGGATATGAGTGCATTGCCCACGGCACGGATGGGAGCCAATATTTCGGATACGGTGTCTTATAAACAATCCTTGAATCCCTATCCCGACGGTTTGCCCGACTCTGTGTCTGTGGCATGGAATAACCGGATGAAGGAATTTTTCGGTCTTTTCCTGAAACATTCGGATATCATTACCCGTGTGACAGTGTGGGGGGTGACGGACGGTGACTCATGGAAGAATAATTTCCCTGTGCCCGGACGTGTGGATTACCCTTTATTGTTCGACCGTGATTGCCAGCCGAAACCTTTTGTGGAAGAACTGATAGGAAAACATAACATTTAATAACGTAACGATATGGAAAAGAAATTCAGATACTTGGTGCCCGGAGACTATATGGCAGATCCTGCTGTACATGTTTTTGACGGAAAGCTTTACATTTATCCTTCTCATGATCGCGAGAGCGGAGTGGAGGAGAATGACAATGGTGATCATTTTGACATGTGTGACTATCATGTCTTTTCTACAGAAGATGTGATGAACGGAACAGTGACTGATCACGGAGTCGTACTGAAAGTTTCGGATGTCCCTTGGGCCGGGCGTCAGTTGTGGGATTGTGATGTGGCCTGTAAAAACGGGAACTATTATATGTATTTTCCATTGAAAGACCGGAACGACATCTTCCGTATCGGCGTGGCGGTGAGCGATTGCCCCGAAGGGCCGTTCATTCCCCAGCCCGATCCCATGCGTGGAAGCTACAGTATAGATCCGGCGGTATTTGATGATGGTAATGGGAACTATTATATGTATTTCGGCGGTTTATGGGGTGGACAGCTTCAGCGTTATCGCAACAACAAGGCATTGGAGTGGGCGGCTTTTCCGGCTGATGGTGAACCGGCTTTGCCTTCACGTGTGGTAAAACTTTCGGACGATATGCTTCAGTTTGCCGAAGAGCCGCGGCCTTTGGTTATTCTGGATGAACACGGACATCCGTTGAGTGCCGGTGACAATGCGCGTCGCTTTTTCGAGGCTTCATGGATGCACAAGTACAACGGGAAATATTATTTTTCTTATTCTACGGGAGACACTCATCTGCTTTGCTATGCCACAGGAGATAATCCGTATGGTCCGTTCACTTATCAAGGGGTTATTTTGCAGCCTGTGGTAGGTTGGACTACTCATCATGCCATTGTAGAATACAAAGGAAAATGGTATCTGTTTCATCACGATTGTGTCCCTTCGGGGGGAACCACTTGGTTGCGTAGCCTAAAGGTATGCGAATTGGAGTATGATGCGGAAGGGAAAATAAAGACCATAGAATCTGTCTGAAAATAAATCAGTGATACATCATTCGGACAGATTGGACCGGTTACTTTGCCGGGCATTGTCCAAACAGACCGTTTGCAGAAATTATGTTCATTGTCCGGAACTTGCAAACGGTCTGTTTATATCTGTGCTCTTCAAATATAATGTCTGGTGGTGTGAATGTAATTTGTTGTAATATAATGTGTTATGTGTGTATTGTAACGCAAGTAAAGATTCATGTAACACGTTTGAAGCAAGATGTAACTCTACGAAAGATGCGTGTATCATGCAGAGAATTTATATTCGGCGACACTTTCTATATTTGCGTCTGAAATCCGTAAAGGAATTGGTCAATTATAATACTAGAAAGACAATGAAACAAAAACAAAAGCTGAAAAGATGGTCGGGCGTGCTGATCGCTTTAGGGGTGCTGGGCTCCTCTTTTACCTCATGTAGTTCGATCAAGAAAGGAAATGATTTGCCAGTTGTAGGAAAGTCTGTCGCTCTTTTCGATTACTTTAATTATAAAGGTGAGGATGATGTCTATATTTCCAATCCGCTTCCGGGAGATGATTATTTTTATAATCCCATTCTGCCGGGATGGTATTCCGATCCCAGCATTTGCACCAATGGTGAAGGTGATTATTTTCTGGCTGTTTCCACCTTTACTTATTATCCGGGTGTGCCTCTTTTCCACAGCAAGGACTTGGTGAACTGGAAGCAGGTGGGGCATATCTTGAATCGTCCTTCTCAATTAGTCAACATGGAGGGGCAACACGTAAGTGGAGGGATTTTTGCCCCGGCCATATCCTACAACCCGCATAACAAGACTTATTATATGGTTACTACCAATGTAGGGGTTGGAAACTTCTTTGTGAAGACACAAGATCCTTTTGGCGAATGGTCTGATCCTATTATGTTGCCCGAAGTGACAGGCATTGATCCCTCTTTCTTTTTCGATGAAGATGGGAAGGCCTACCTTGTCAATAATGATGACGCGCCGGACAACAAGCCTGAATACAGCGGACATCGTACCATCCGTGTGCAGGAATTTGATGTGAATGCGGACAAGACGGTGGGGCCGCGCAAGATTCTGGTGAACAAGGGAGCTCGTCCGGAGGACAAGCCCATCTGGATTGAAGGTCCGCACCTTTATAAAATAAACGGGAACTACTTCTTGATGTCTGCCGAGGGTGGAACAGCCGGATGGCATTCGGAAGTGATTTTCCGTGGTGATTCTCCGACGGGCAAATTCACACCGTGGAAGAACAACCCTATTCTGACCCAGCGTCAGTTGGATGCGGAGCGTCCTAATCCGGTGACGTGCGCTGGACATGCCGACTTGGTTCAAACCCGGGAAGGGGATTGGTGGGCAGTCTTTCTGGCTTGCCGTCCCATAAACAACACGTTCGAGAATTTAGGACGTGAGACTTTTATGATGCCCGTTAAGTGGAGTGAGGATGGTTTCCCCTATATGACGCAGGGGGATGATCTGGTGCCAGTCATTGTTCGCCGCGAAGGAGTGAAGCGTGACGAATCTGCCACCTTCGGAAACTTTGAAATGAATGACGGTTTCGACGGACAAACATTGGGTATGGAATGGATGACTTTGCGTGCTCCTGCTACCGGACTTTACTCGCTTTCCCAGACTCCGGGTTATCTCACTTTGAAATGTGATTCAGTCAGTGCTTCCGAAAAGAAGGTGCCGGCTTTTATATGCCGCCGGTTGCAGCATCATAAGTTCGAATGCAGCACACGTATGTTGTTCTGTCCGCAGAGCAAGGCGGAGCAAGCGGGCATATTGTTGTTCAAGGACGAAAAGCATCAATATTTCCTAGCTGTAGGCAGGGATGATCAAGGTGAATGTATTTCCCTCAGGCAGATAGGCGATGGGGAAAGTAAGGTGCTGGCTTCCGTTCGCTTGGACGACGGAGGAGTGCTTACCGACCTGAAGGTGGTTTCGCGCGGAACACATTATGATTTCTACTATGCTCGCCAGGAAGGTGTGTGGTACGTGTTGTGCAGGAATGTGGACGCTGGGTATCTGTCAACGGCCACTGCCGGAGGCTTTACTGGAACAACGATAGGCATGTATGCTACCTTAAAATAAATGACTGTTTGATTTTTTGTATAACTTAAATTAATGTATTAATGAAAAATGCTATGAATTTTAGGCCGGTGGGGCTGATGCTTCTATTCTGTCTCATTCCTTTGTGGGCATTTGCACAGAGCGTGATGGTAAAAGGTGTAGTAAAGGACACAAGTGGTGAAGCCATCATCGGAGCCAGTGTCTTGGAAAAAGGCACTACCAACGGTACGATTACCGATTTTGATGGTAACTTTGCATTAAATGTATCGAAAAACGCCGTGTTGGTGGTGAGTTTTGTCGGTTACAAGAACGAGGAAATCTCGGTAGCGGGAAAAAGTTCTTTAAAGATTACATTGAAGGAAGATTCCAAAGCTTTGGAAGAAGTGGTGGTGATTGGTTACGGTAGCGCCCGCAAGAGTGATGTGACCGGATCTATTGCATCGGTAGGCGGAGAGAAGCTGCGTGAGATGCCTGCCACCAATATTACATACGCTTTGCAGAACCGCGTGGCAGGTGTGGATATGTCGCAGACTTCTTCCGCACCGGGTGCTTCCATGCAGATCCGTATCCGTGGTACCCGTTCGTTGAACGCCAGTAACGACCCGTTGGTGGTATTGGACGGAATCCCCTTTATGGGTAATTTGTCCGATATCAACCCCGGTGACATCAAGAGCATGGATATTTTGAAGGATGCATCCTCTACTGCTATCTACGGTTCGCGTGGTGCCAATGGTGTTATCCTGATCACTACACACAAAGGGGCACAGGGTAGTCCCGCCCGGTTTACTTACAATGGGTATGCAGGTATGAAGAAGGTATTTTCCAAATATCCCATGATGAACGGTAGCAAGTTTGCCGAAATGCGTAAACTAGCAGGCAAGTTCGAGAATTCGGTGGACGAGTCGGACGATGTGGATACTGACTGGCAGGACTTGATGTTACGAGACGGTTATGTAAACAGCCACGATGTCAGCGTGTCCGGTGGTACCAACGGTGGAGGCTATAGCTTTGGCGCGGCTTACTATAAGGATCAAGGTGTCATTCCTACTCAGAACTATACCCGTTACTCTCTGCGTGGTTCTTTCGATCAGGGTGTGGGAAAATATTTCCGCTTCGGACTGGTGAACAATACCAACTATAACGTCACCAAAGGTTCCAATATCGGACTGTATGGTGTACTTTCCATGTCTCCTATCGCCGACCCCTATAATGCGGACGGCACATTGAAACGTACCGTGAAATACAACAGTCAGGATGAGTCATTTGTACTGACCAGAGGCGTTGTGGAAGAATTGGAAGACAGTTGGCTGAGCAAGACCGAAGGCTTCGGTACGTACAATAACCTGTTTGCCGAAGTGAAATGCCCGTGGATGGAAGGTTTGAAATACCGTGTCAACCTGGGTTTGAACTATCGTTCTACTAAAGGTGGATCGTTCACTGGCGAAGGCATCAACAGCACTACGGCAGACACTCCGTCCACCGCTTCGCTGAACCACTCGGAAACGACTAATTGGACTGTGGAGAACCTGCTGACTTACGACCGTACTTTTGGAAAGCACCAGCTGAATGTTGTCGGTATGTACTCTGCCGAACAGACTGTCTATACACGTTCGGACGTTGCCGGACGGGATATTCCTGCCGAATATTTCCAGTTCTATAACATCGGGCGTGCGGAAGGCACCATTACGGTGAACCCCGACAACTGGAACTATCAGAAGAGCGGTCTGATGTCTTGGATGGGTCGTGTGATGTACACTTACGACAATCGCTATATGTTGATGGCGACTGTACGTGCCGACGCTTCTTCACGTTTGGCAAAGGGACACCAATGGCACACTTATCCCGCCGTATCGGCAGGATGGAACATTCGTCAGGAAGAGTTTATGGACGAGGTGGACTGGATAGATATCCTGAAACTGCGTGTAGGTTACGGACAGACCTCCAACCAGGCTGTTGATCCTTATAAGACCTGGGGACGCTTGGCAACCCGTCCTTATAACTTCGGTCCTACTGGCTATGTCACCGGTTACTATGTATCCGAACTGCCTAATGCCGAATTGGGTTGGGAATACTCTTCTACATGGAACTTCGGTCTGGACTTCACCTTGCTAAGAGGACGCCTGTCCGGTACATTTGAGTATTACATTCAGAAAACCACCGACTTGCTGCAAAGCGTAAGCCTTCCTTCCACTTCGGGAGTAAGCAGCTATATGGCTAATGTGGGAAAGACGGAAAACAAAGGTTTTGAATTTACCTTGAACGGAACGATTCTGGACAACCATAACGGATGGACATGGGAGGCAAGCCTCAACCTGTCTGCCAACCGTAACAAACTTACCGAACTGGCTTCGGGTTCCAAAGATGATAAAGCGAACAACTGGTTTGTAGGACATCCCATCGACTGTATCTACGACTATGAAAAAGTAGGCTTATGGAACAGTGATGATCCCGATTTCCAATACTTGGACATTCTGGAGCCGGGTGGCAATGAAGGTATGATCAAAGTGAAATATACCGGTGATCGTGATGCCAGCGGCAAGCCGACCCGCGCCATTGGTCCCGAAGACCGTCAGATTATCAGCTTGGAACCTAAATTCCAAGGAGGTTTCAGCACTCGCGTGGCCTATAAAGGCTTTGACTTGAACGTTATCACCGCCTTCCGTTGCGGAGGCAAGCTGATCAGTACACTGCACCACAGCAACGGTTACCTGAATATGCTGACCGGTCGTCGCGGACAAGTGGATGTAGACTACTGGACACCGGAGAACAAGGGGGCCAAGTACCCGAAACCGGGTGGTATCCAGAGTGGTGACAATCCGAAATACGGAAGCACATTGGGCTATTTTGACTCTTCTTACTGGAAAGTACGCAACATTACGCTGGGCTACAACTTCGAGAAGCAGGCTTGGCTGACCCGCATGGGCATACAGAGCCTGCGTGCTTACCTGTCCGTGCAGAATCCGTTCATTATCTGTTCTCCTTTCCATAAAGAAACCGGACTGGATCCCGAAACCAACTCTTACGGTAACGAGAATGTAGCTGTGACAGAAGGTATTCAGAAACGATTCCTGACAGTAGGTACTAACTCACCGTCCACCCGTAACTATTTATTCGGTATTAACTTAACATTCTAAATGAAAGCATGACTATGAAACCTATATTTTCAAAAATAAGAGTTTTGGGAACAGCCGCACTGGCTTTGTTCCTGACAGCATCCTGTTCAGACATTCTGGACGAGCAGCCGCGCAGCAGTTATGATCCTACTTTCTTTAAGACAGAAAAGGGAGTGGAAGGCGGTGTGACCTCTATGTATGCACACTTGCGCTATATTTACGGACAAGCTTATTATTATAATTCCTGTCTGACGGGAACCGACGAGGCAACCTGGGGATGGAGTGCCGATGGTAACTTCAAGGATGCCGACCTGTCCGGAGTAGGCAACCTGACTGCCACGACTTGCCGTTCCGACGCCTTGTGGGGAACCGCTTTCTCGAACATCAACACCGCTAACGGAGTGATAGAGAACGGTGCCGAAGTAGGAGTCAATGAATCATTGGTTTCCGAAGCCCGCTTCTTCCGTGCGTTCGATTATTTCCTGTTGGTGCAGACCTTCGGCGGAGTGCCTCTGGACCTAGGTTCCGGCGAACTGAAGTTCAATATCACTCCTTCACGTACCTCCGTGCGCAATACCGTGCCCGAAGTGTACACCAAGGCCATCTTCCCCGACTTGCTGACCGCTATCGAGAACTTGCCCGCTAATCCTCGTGTGACGGGTGGAGTGACCAAGACCGTTGCCCGCCTGTACTTGGCAAAGGCTTATCTGACTTATGCCTGGTGGCTGAAGAATCCGAATAACATTCCTACTTATCCCGAGTGCCAGCGTACGGACCCCGACGGACACGATGCGGCATGGTACTTCCAGCAGGCATACGATGTGGCGGTTACTGCTATCGAGAACCCCGGTCCTTTCGGCTTGCAGGAAAGCTTCTGGATGGTGAATGCCGGACCCAATGACCGTAACATGGAAATCCTGCTCTATGCAGACCATACGCAGGAAGACGAGTATTATAATGGTGGCAGCCTGAGCTACGGTGGCGGTGGTGCTCCCGATAACTTTGCCGGATGGATGATGAATTGGAACTATACCGACGCGCGTTCGGCTGATAATCAGGCTGTCATCAACCGTATTGCCGAGCAGTGTTATGGCCGCCCTTGGACCCGTATGGCTCCTCCGTTGGGTGTGTTTACCAAGACGTTTGCCGACAAGGTGAACGACTCCCGTTACGACGGTACTTTCACTACTGTTTATCGCGGCAACTGGTCTACAGCCGGACAGAACTGGGAATCGGTGACCAATGCCAACGGAATGAAAGTGAAAGAACGTGAACCTATATTCTCTTTCGTATTCCAGGATATGGATAAGATAGACTATGCAGGAGAAGGTTCTAAAAGCAATCTGGGAGCAGGTACGTTGCCCGATCGTGCCGACTGGGTATTGGGACTGGATGCGGTAGGTCGCTATGTATATCCCGGTCTTTGGAAACTCGGCCCGTATCGTACAGACAACGGCTCCGGAGCAGGACAGCCCAATGCGGGAAGTACCCGTCCGTATAACATCGCCAAGTTCTCCGAACTTTATCTGGTTGCTGCCGAAGCTGCCGTAGAAGGAGCTGCCACACAAGCCGGCAAGTCTGCCCGTGACCTGGTGAACGTGCTTCGTGCCCGTGCCGGTCGCTGGACTTACAGCAATGCCGAGTACAAGGAAGTGGATCGTGATTTCAGTGCTGAAATGACAGCCGCTACTCCGGCAACCATTGACATCAACTATATCCTGGATGAACGCAGCCGCGAGTTCTATGGCGAAGGTTATCGTTGGTTCGACTTGGTTCGTACTCAGAAATGGAACGAATATGCTGACAGTTACGTGATTTGTGGAGGCAAGGGTGATCACAATCCGCAGACTTACAGCCGTACCATCGAAGCGTTCCATTATCTCCGTCCTATCCCACAAGGACAGTTGGATGGCATGGAAATGACAGAGGAGGAAAAAGACGCTTATCAGAATCCGGGATACAGAGATTGATTTTTTGTTTTTTAAGAGTACCCGCCGTTTCTTTCTGTTTCTGATGGAAGAAGCGGCGGTCTTTTTATGGTATGGATTGCTGGGTAGGTTATCATCTTCCCATAGAATATATGTTTTCAGTTTGATGAGTATGTGGCTTCCTCCTGATAAACTTATCGTTTCACTTAAGTGGGTAAGTTTTATCACTTAAGTGATGAAAATTCTTCACTAAAGTGATGCAATTTCATCACCTTAGTGAAATGATAAATTTATCAAGAGGAATAGGGCAGACGCATTATATTTTTTACTATATTATTTCTTGTTGTTTTTATTATATTGTTGATTATTAATGTGTTATTATCTGCCTGTGTCGATTGTTTTTCTTATCCTTATAAGATATATTAAAACATAAACTAACATGAAAAATGGTATAATTGACCTTTGTAAACAAATAGAAGATCCTAGTATGAACCGCAAGAGAGTCCATAAAATGGAAACTAGTATCTATATATCCATTGCTGCTGTAATCTGTGGCGCCCAATCCTGGAATGAGATTGAGGAATTTGGCAATGCGAAAATTGCTTTTTTCAAGAGTCGCATACCTGGCCTGGAGTTCATCCCCAGTCATGATACTTTTAACAGATTCTTCAGTATGATAAAGCCCGATTATTTTTGAGTTGATCTTCCGTAATTGGGTAAAACAAGTCTGTCAGGAGGTGAAAGGCGTTGTAGCTATAGATGGCAAGCTCATGCGTGGTCCAAGCCAATGTGATGGAGAACATACTAGGGGAAAAGAAGGATTCAAATTATGGATGGTTTCCGCCTGGTCTGCCGCTAATGGAATTTCTTTAGGTCAGGTGAAAGTAGATGACAAAAGCAGTGAGATTACAGCTATTCCATTGTTGATTAACTCTTTGGAACTAAGTGGTTGTATTGTTACAATTGACGCGATGGGATGCGAGAAAGATATAACCCAGACCATTATTGAGCATGATGCAAATTATATTATCGCTATAAAGGAGAATAAGAAAAAAATTATCAACCGGCTAAACAAATCATTGACTATTATCAGGATAGAGATGAAATAATCAATAGAGTCATCAGGCATGTGTCGGAAAAATGCCGGACATGGAAGGATTGAGAAAAGAAACTGTACTGTAGTCAGTTATGGATCTATAATGGAGAAAATGTTCAAGAAGAAACTTGTGGGGTTGAAGTCTGTTGTAAGGATAAAGTCGGAAAGAACAATAGTCGCAACAGGGGAATATACTCAAGAGGTCAGATACTATGTAACTTCACTTGATAATACCCGACCTGAGAAGATTGCATCTGCCATCAGGCAGCATTGGTCTATTGGGAATAATCTTCATTGGCAACTGGATGTTACCTTTCGAGAAGACTACAGTAAAAAGGTGAAAAATGCTGCCGGAAAC
>ENA-OQCU01000241-OQCU01000241.1-human-gut-metagenome-genome-assembly--contig:-NODE-241-length-28455-cov-6.447402_pt1 | contig 28455 bp, 19 predicted proteins | sample MGYA00242504_ERZ504590 | MGnify/ENA primary metagenome ERZ504590 (study PRJEB26092, sample SAMD00036318) | human gut metagenome | host: Homo sapiens | study: EMG produced TPA metagenomics assembly of... | reverse complement strand
CTAACACTTAATTAAACTTTTTATTTAAACATTAATTTATCAACCAAATCTGAGATTCATGAAGAAAGCTCTCATTTTTTATCGTATGCCTCTGTTTTGCAATAAACATGATGGCGCAAACAAAAACGATAACAGGGTAGTGGTAGATGCCACCGGTGAACCTGTTATCGGAGCGAGTGTCCTGGAGGTGGGGACAACAAATGGTACAATAACTGATGTAGACGGTAACTTTACTATCCAAGTGCCTGTGGGGGCAAAACTGGATGTGAGTTATATAGGTTACAAAACACAACAAATTGTAGTGGGAGTGCCAAACACCTACAAGGTTATTTTAAAAGAAGATGCAGAAATGCTGGATGAGGTCGTGGTGACCGGTTATGGAATGAGTCAGAAACGTTCGTTGATGACGAACTCTATTTCAAAGTTGGATGATAAAGTATTACAAAATGCAGCTATGAGTAATGCGGCCCAATCCTTGCAGGGAACTGTCAGCGGATTGCGTGTGACAAATACTTCGGGTAAACCGGGTAGTTCGCCCAATATCGTTTTGCGTGGTGGTGCTTCCATAAACAAGAATCTGGAAGGGCCGTTGGTCGTGGTGGATGGCCTTGTGCGTTCTATGGATGATATCAATCCTTCAGATATTGAATCCATACAGGTGCTGAAAGATGCGGCTTCCACAGCTATTTATGGTGCCCGTGCCAATAACGGCGTAATTCTGGTGACAACCAAGAAGGGGGTGGAAGGCAGGACACAAATTACTTATAAGTTCAAAGGGGGTGTGAACTTTGCACGTGAAGGGTATAAGTATTTGGATGCCGGTGACTATTTGTATTATCAACGTTTAGGTTGGCAGCGTACCAATGGCGGTACAAGTATGGAGAACCAGAAAGGTTTTGGGGTTAACTCCGGAGTGGATCTGGCCTTTATGACAGATGCAAACAAACATTTGCTGAATGAAGGATGGCGGTCTATGGCGGATCCTGTGGACCCTGATAAAACTTTGATTTTTAGAAACCATGCCGGTGAGCTGCATGATCTGACTTTCCGCAATGCCGCGTTTACACAAGATCATTATCTGAATTTGTCGGGAGGTAATGACAAAGGAACATTTTCCTCATCTTTAGGGTATTATTCGGAAGACGGTCAGATAATTTCTACCAATTATCAGCGTGTGAACGGGACTATCAACGGTTCATACAAGTTGTTGCCCGTTTTGACAGTGAATGCCGGCGGTAGTTTTTCATGGTCCAAGATGCCCGATTTATGGACTTACGACTTGAAAAGCCCTTGGAACGGAGAAACGGGAGAGTATGAGTTGTTCTATCGTACCATGAGTATGTTTCCCACCTGGAATCCGTGGAATGAGGATGGAAGTCCTGCTGCCGGATGGAGTAATCAGGATGGTAATCCTTATTATTGGAAAGATAAACTGACTCGTTCTACAACGAACCGTAAGACTTCGTTTAATATCGGTTTTGCTTTGGAAATCCTTCCGCAGCAATTGTTCCTGAATGGAAACAGTTCTATGTATTATACAGACAGTCAGTTTGAACTGTTTGAAAAGAAATATCAACAGATAGGACAAGCTCCCAATACCAATCGTAATGCTTCTCAAACAAATACAAAAGTTTTTCAACAACAGCATGCATTGACTCTGGAATATAAAAAAGGTTTTAGCGGACATAATATCAATGCCATGGCAGGTGGTGAGTATTTTGATTATCAGTATCAGAACCTGGAAGCGCGTGTTTCCGGTGCTCCTACAGATGATATACCTACTTTAAATGCGGGCACTAACCGTACTTATACTACTTCTGTCAAAACCGGATATCGCATTCTTTCCGGTTTCGCCCGTGTTAACTATGATTATAATTATCGTTATATGGTGTCCTTGGTAGCCCGTTATGACGGTATTTCCAAATTGTCCGACAATCGTTGGGGATTTTTTCCGGGTATATCTGCCGGTTGGAATGTGCATGAGGAAGCTTTCTTTAAAGATTCAAAGTTTGCGGAAGTAGTATCCTTGATTAAACCGCGTATCAGTTATGGGTTGAACGGTAATGTAAACGGTATCGGTAATTTTGATGTATATGGTAAATATGGTTCGGTAGGTGCTTATAATGGTAATCTGGGTTATTTGAATACAGGGGTGGTCAATAGTAAATTGCGTTGGGAAAAGAGCCATACGTTTGAACTGGGGCTTGACTTGGGCTTTTTCAATAATCGTATTCATATGATTATGGACTATTATGACCGCACGACTTCCGATTTGCTGACTGATGTGAATTTGCCGGAATATACAGGATTTCCCTCGTTCAAAACGAATCTGGGTACTATCAGCAACCGTGGTTTCGAACTGGAAGCCAAGGTGAATCTGCTGACAAGGAAGGACTGGTCATGGGATGTCACCGCTAATACTTCGTTTGTGAAGAATATGGTGAAGAAGCTGCCTTTTAACGGGAATGTGAACAACCGTCAGGGGGGTGAGCAGGTATGGGATCCAAAATCCAACTCGTTGGTTTGGGTAGGCGGCATTCAAGAAGGAAAAAGCTTGGGTGATATCATTGCTTATAAACAAGTGCGTATCTTGCGTGACTGGGATGATGTGAGAAATCATGCCGGTGATTTTGTGGATGAGGTTGCCAACCTGTATGGGCCGAATAAGGCTGCCGAATATGCGGGTAAACCGGATGGAAACCCATTGAGCCGGGAGATGTACTGTGGGATGACAAGAATGGGGATAATGTTATAAATTCATACGACCGTCAGGTGGTGGGTAATATTTATCCGAAATGGACCGGTGGTTTTTCTACCACGCTGAACTATAAAAACTGGTCTTTGTATGGTCGTTTTGACTATGCGGTGGGTCATACCATTTACAATGATTTGAAAGCAAGAATCTTGGGGCAGTATAACGGGTCGTTCAATTTGATTACGGATGTCAGAAATTCGTGGTCTGAAAACAATACGGAAACTAGTATTCCTAAATTCTATTGGGCCGACCAGAATGCGAAAAAGAACATTACCCGTTCCAATAATGGTACAACGAATCTGAACAATAATAACTCTACTTTCTATGAAAAGGGGGATTATTTGTGTCTGCGTGAGGTAACCTTGAGTTATAAATTCCCGAAGAATCTTATAAATAAGGTGTTCTTGACCGATGCGTCCGTGTATGTTACGGGACAGAATTTATTCTATATTACCGGATATGATGGAACTTCTCCGGAACCGGTTATGGATATTCAGGCAAATGGTCGTGGCGGTATAGACAATGGACGCTATCCTACACCAAGAACCGTCCTGTTTGGTTTACAATTGTCATTTTAATGTGTAAAAAGAAAAGGTATGAACATAAAAAGATAATATTGGCTTTTGCCGCATCGGCTATGTTGGCCGGTGGATGTACTTCGTTGGATATGGACCCGGTGAGCGATATCACTGACTTGAATTACTGGAAAACTCCGGAACAGTTTGATTCATTTGTTTTTGGGACTGCATAGTCGCTTCAGGAGCCATTCGTGGAATATGTTTTTGTTGGGTGAGGCAAGAAGTGATGTCTTTGGGGGAATTCCTTTCGGTGGAGAAGCTACCCAGGGGATGGAACGTTTTCCTTATAATACATTGAATGCGGAGAATCCCGGAATCAGCGGGTTTGGTGATTTGTATCAGAATATCAACCAGATGAACTTGTTTATCAGCAGAACTCTTCATACGGATGTGCTGACTGAAAGTGCCAGGAATTATTATTTGGGACAGGTGTATGGATTGCGTGCTTACTATATGTATCAGCTATATCGTTCATGGGGAGATGTCGTGTTTACGGAAGAGCCTAGCCTGGGTTTTGAAGTGGGTAAACTGGCAAAGGCGGCGACTCCGGCTGCCGAAATCTTTGAGCAGGTAAAAAAAGATATAGAATCTTCATTAAGTTATTTTGGATCCGATTATACCATAAAGGAAAAAAAATCGCTGTGGTCAAAGGCTGCCACATTGATGCTGAAAGCGGATGTATATCTGTGGAGTGCCCATCGTGACGGGGGAGAAGGAGATGCCCGGACAGCAAAGAATGCGTTGGTTGACATACAGAATAATATCAGCCGTAGCAATCTGGACTTGATGGATACTTATCAGGGAGTGTTTGCTTATGATAATAAAGGTAATAAAGAGATTATCTTTACCATTCATAATGAATTGTTTGAATATAATCTGTGGAATGGAAATAATGATTTGTTTCCACAGGCTGATTATTTAGGGAAATTCTATAATGCGGATGGTACTTTGATAAATACGTCTGTCGAGAATAATTTCGGTATCATGCGCCTGATGGTGAAATTGGAAAACTTCAAGAAGTTTCTGCCGGGAGACACCCGTCGTGACGTTACATTGAAAGATGTATATAATAAGGTGGAAAATGGCAAGTTGGAATTGGTAGGGGTGTATCCGCATAAGTATTGGGGAGTTATGAATGGGAGTACACGGGTGAGATGTGATGATTATCCTATTTATAGATATTCGGATTTGCTATTGATGCTGGCTGAGGCGAAAGTGCTTTTGGGTGAGGATCCGGCTACAGAGATAAACCGGGTGCGCCGGCGTGCGTTTGGTGATGCGTATGATGCTTCAACAGTGGGGTTTCCCAATCAGGAAGTCGATAAGCGTCCGGCGGATGCTGTCTTGCAGGAACGTTTGTTTGAATTTATGCTGGAAGGTAAACGATGGTATGACTTGAGGCGTTTTGGCGATTCGTACGTGCTTGACTATACTCCGGCGGAGCCTGCCCGTCTGCTTTGGCCTATCAACCAAGGAGCTCTTACTAATAATCCATTGTTGAAACAAACGGTTGGTTATTAAATTTTTGTCGGATAAGAATCTTTAATTGCATAAAAAGACGGTGTTCTTTATGAAATTAATAAAGAAACCGTCTTTTTATTTTCTAATTTCAATAAAAACTTTTATTTTTACACCCGTAAAATTATAAATATTATGAGAAACCCTAGCTTATTACTGCTAATTGTTGTTTTTATATTAGCACCCTTCAAGTTGAGTGCGGCGGCAGATACGGTTGTTGTCCGCGAAACCCGGATTCCTGTGTTGATTGAAAGGCAGGATAATGAGTTGTTTCATTTACGTATAGAGGCTACTCAAAGTCAGATGCTGAATGAAGTGAAGTTGGACTTCGGCAAAGACGTGAATTTGAATGAAATTGAATCTGTGAAACTGTATTATGGTGGAACTGAAAGCGTGGAGAGGAGGGGAAAGACTTATTTTGCTCCGGTAGATTATATATCTAATAATACTCCGGGAAAAACATTGGCTGCCAATACTTCTTATTCCGTTTTGAAGTCGGAAGTGAAGGCCCCGAAGCGTGAGGTTGTATTGAAAGCTGACCAAAAATTGTTTCCGGGAGTGAATTATTTTTGGATTAGCCTGCAAATGAAGCCTGTTGCTTCTATCTTGTCCAAAGTGTCGGCAGAAGTGGTGGAAGCTAAGATTGACGGACAGGTTGCTCCTTTGAAGATAGCCCGTAAGGCGGATACCCATTATATGGGGATCGGCGTGCGTCATGCCGGTGACGACGGGGCTGCTGCCTATCGTATTCCCGGATTGGCCACTTCAAATAAAGGAACCTTGTTGGGGGTATATGATGTACGCTATAATAATAGTGCGGATTTACAGGAGTATGTGGAAATAGGTCTGAGCAGAAGTACGGACGGAGGTCAGACTTGGGAGAAAATGCGCATTCCGATGGCATTTGGTGAATATGATGGGTTGCCTAAAGCACAGAATGGAGTAGGCGATCCGGCCATTTTGGTTGATAAGAAGACAGGAACTATCTGGATTGTCGCTGCCTGGACACATGGTATGGGAAATGGGCGTGCGTGGTGGAATTCACAAACAGGCATGGACCGTAATCATACAGCACAATTAATGATGGTGAAAAGTGATGATGATGGTAAGACTTGGTCGGAGCCTATGAATATAACAGAACAGGTGAAAGATCCGTCATGGTATTTCTTGCTGCAAGGTCCCGGTAGAGGTATCTCTATGGAAGATGGAACATTGGTCTTTGCCAGCCAGTATATTGGCAATGACCGTATTCCTAATGCCGGTATTATATACAGTAAGGATCATGGAAAACCTGGAATATCAGTACATTGGCACGCACTAATACAACTGAATCTCAGGTAGCGGAAGTGGAACCGGGAGTGCTGATGCTGAATATGCGTGATAATCGTGGTGGCAGTCGTGCCGTTTCTACAACTACAGATTTAGGTAAAACATGGAAAGAACATGAGTCTTCACGTACAGCCTTACAGGAACCGGTTTGTATGGCCAGTTTGATTAGTGTTAAAGCTAAAGAGAATGTATTGGGTAAAGACATCCTTTTGTTCTCTAATCCGAATGATGCCAAGAACCGTCATAGCATTACCATCAAAGCAAGTCTGGATGGTGGGGTGACTTGGTTGCCCGAGAATCAATTGCTGCTGGATGCCGGTTGGGGTTGGGGATACAGCTGCTTGACTATGATTGACAAGGAAACAGTAGGAATTTTATATGAAAGCAGTGTGGCCCACATGACTTTCCAAGCGATAAAGCTGAAAGATATTATTAAGACCAAATAAATAATGAAACGCAGATTTTCTAGTTTTATTGGTATGATACTGGTTTGTGCTGTAACTATAGCACAAACCAGTATCTCGTTACTTCCTAAACCTCAGTTGTATAAGGATACGGGGAAGAACTTTACTATGGGAAAGGTGAAACTTTCTACTCCGGTGTTGAGGCCGGAGTGGGAAGTTTTTATCATGAATGCAGGTGGTGAGATTGTTGAACACTCGTCATCGGTGATTGAAGTGGAACTGGTTCCGTCTATTGAGGAGGCCAGGTTAAATGGGGCTGAAGCCTATCGTCTTTCTGTTTCAAACAAGCGGATAAAGATAGAGGCTGTAACAGAACAGGGAGTGTATTGGGCTATGCAGACACTTCGGCAATTGGAACGGAAAAAAGGGAAGAGAAGTTCTGTTGCCGGATGTGAGATTGTAGACTGGCCGGCATTCCGGATACGCGGATTTATGCAGGATGTGGGACGCAGTTATATTTCAATGGAAGAATTGAAAAGAGAGATCGAGATTTTATCCCGGTTTAAGATTAATGTATTTCATTGGCATCTTACTGAAAACCAGGCATGGAGATTGGAAAGTAAAATCTTTCCTATGCTGAATGATAGTGTGAACACCATCCGTATGCCGGGTAAATATTATACGCTGGAAGAGGCACGCGATTTGGTGGATTTTTGTAAGAAACATCAGGTGTTGTTGATTCCTGAGATAGATATGCCGGGGCATAGTGCTGCCTTTGTGCGTGCTTTCCGCCATGATATGCAAAGTCCGGAAGGGATGAAAATATTGAAACTGTTGCTGGATGAGGTGTGTGAGACATTTGATGTGCCTTATTTACATATAGGTACGGATGAGGTGGAGTTTACCAATCCGCATTTTGTACCCGAAATGGTGGCGTATGTACGCTCAAAAGGGAAAAAAGTAATATCCTGGAATCCGGGCTGGCACTATAAACCGGGGGAAATAGACATGACACATTTGTGGAGTTACCGTGGAAAGGCGCAACCGGGTATTCCTGCTATCGATTCCAAATTTCATTATCTGAATCATTTTGATGTTTTCGGTGATATTGTAGCTTTGTACAACAGCCGTATTTATGATCAGGCAGAAGGCAGTGAGGACATTGCGGGAACTATATTGGCTTTGTGGCACGATCGTTTGATTGACAATGAGTGGAATCTGGTTATTGAAAATGGCTTGTATCCCAATATGCTTGCTATTGCCGAGCGTGCCTGGAGAGGGGAGGTACGGAATATTTTGACGGACTGGGTACGATACTTCCACCCGAAGACACGGAAGCATTCAAAGAATTCGCTGATTTTGAAAAAGCGTATGTTGTGGCATAAGGAGCATACGTTTAAAGGATATCCTTTCGCCTATGTAAAACAGACTAATGTAAAATGGAATATTACGGATGCTTTTCCTAATGGGGGAGATATGGATAAGGTGTTCCCGCCTGAACAGGAATTAAAGGATATCTATCATTATAACGGGAATACGTATGGTGTACGTCAGGCAATGGGGGCAGGTATTTATTTGCGTCATGTCTGGGGGGATATGGTTCCTGCTTTTTATGCTGATCCTAAGGAAAACCACACGGCTTATGCATATACTTGGGTGTATTCGCCCAAGGATCAGGAGGTGGGACTGTGGGTGGAATTCCAGAATTACAGTCGTTCGGAAATGGATCTGGCGCCATTGCCTGGCAAATGGGATTATAAGGGAAGCCGCATCTGGATTAATGGTTGCGAAATATTACCTCCTGTATGGACTGCTACGCATAAGGTGAAAAGTTATGAAGTACCTTTGGGAAATGAGAATTGCGTAGGAAGATCTCCATTGGCGGTGCATTTAAATAAAGGTTGGAACAAAGTTTTCTTAAAGTTACCTATCGGTAAGTTTAAGATGGCTGAGACGCGTCTTGTGAAATGGATGTTTACCACTGTCTTTGTGACTCCTGACGGAGAAAGGGCGGTAGAAGGATTGATTTATTCACCAGATAAACAAAAATAAAATGAAACGTATTGTCTTATTGTTATTGGGATTATTATTAGCGTTACCCCAGTTTGCTCAGGAACGCAAGTATTCTACTTTTTATGAGCAGAGAGCGACTTTGTTTGAAGAACTTCCGGTTACTTCAAAAGATATTATTTTTTAGGGAACAGTATCACCAACGGTTGCGAGTGGGCTGAGTTGTTCCAAAATAAGAATGTGAAGAACAGGGGTATCAGTGGAGATATCTGTATGGGGGTATATGACCGTTTGGATCCGATTGTAAAGGGAAAACCGGCAAAGATTTTTTTATTGATCGGTATCAATGATGTTTCTCGGGGAACGTCTGCGGATAAAATTATTTCAGAAATAAGTATGATTGTTCGGAAAATAAAGCAAGAATCTCCAAAAACAAAATTATATTTGCAAAGTGTATTGCCGGTGAATGATTGTTACGGTATGTTTAACGGGCATACATCACGCTGGCAGGTGGTAAAACAAATTAATGATTTGTTGGAACCATTGGCGGTAAAGGAAGGAGCTGCCTATATTGATTTGTATAGTCATTTTGTGGAGAAAGAGACAGGTAAGATGAATCCAGTATATACTAATGACGGATTACATTTATTAGGAAAGGGATACTTGCTGTGGCGTGATATTGTAAAACCTTATGTTGACCAGAAATGAAGAAGACATTAATACTGATTTTATGTTTGTTTCTTTGTACCGTTTCATTTGCACGGAAGCGGGTGAAGGTTGCTTGTGTAGGTAATAGCATTACCTATGGCATAGGTGTATCCGATCCTGATAAGGAGTCCTATCCTGCCCGGTTACAGCAAATGCTGGGTGAAGGGTATACGGTGGAGCGTTTTGGAAAGCCGGGAGCTACGTTGCTGAACAAGGGACACCGGCCTTTTATGCAACAGAAAGAGTTTAAGGATGCATTGGCTTTTGCCGGTGATGTAGTGGTTATTCATTTAGGAGTGAATGATACAGATCCGCGTGATTGGCCCAATTACCGTGATTTTTTTATAGCGGATTATCGTGCACTGATTGATTCGTTCAGAGTGGCGAATCCTGAATGTCGTATTTTGATTGCCCGTCTGACTCCGATTGCCGACCGCCATCCGCGGTTTGAGTCCGGCACACGCGATTGGCATGATGAGATTCAGCTGGCTATAGAAACGATAGCGAAATACGCACAAGTACAGTTGATAGATTTTCATGCACCTTTATATCCATATCCTTTTATGTTGCCCGATGCTGTCCATCCTGATAAGGAAGGTGCGGCTGTCCTGGCAAAAACGGTGTATGAAGGCATAACCGGTGATTTTGGCGGTTTGCAAATGCCGGAAATTTATACGGACAATATGGTATTGCAGCATGGACGTCTGCTGACTATTCAGGGAAAAGCGGATGCCGGTGAGAAAGTAACTGTTTCCATAGACAGGCAGCAACTTCAGGCTGTGACGGGAGCAGATGGAAAGTGGGCGGTGGATGTCCGGCCATTGAAGGCGGGCGGTCCATATACGCTGACTGTTTCTACAGAAAAACGGAAACTGGTCTATGAAAATGTGTTGGCGGGAGAAGTGTGGCTCTGTTCCGGACAATCGAATATGGAGTTTTATCTGAATTGGAGTGCGACTGCCGCACAAGATGTTCCTCAAGCTGCAAATAGCAATATCCGTTTATATGATATGAAAGCCCGTTGGCGTACGGATGCGGTGGAGTGGGATGCTTCGGTACTCGATTCATTGAATCATCTGCAATATTATAAGGATACACGGTGGACAGTTTGTTCGCCTGAAACAGCCGGTAATTTCTCGGCGGTGGCTTACTATTTCGGAAAGAAATTGCAGGATAGTTTGCAAGTCCCTGTAGGACTGATTTGCAATGCCATTGGCGGATCTCCTACTGAAGCATGGATAGACCGTAGTACATTGGAATATCGTTTCCCGGCTATCTTACGTAATTGGATGCAGAATGATTTTATCCAAGACTGGGTGCGTGGGCGTGCTGCCTTGAATGTAAAGCAGTCTTCCAATAAATTGCAACGCCATCCTTATGAGCCTTGTTATTTGTATGAATCGGGTATCCGTCCTTTGGAACAGTTTCCGGTCAAAGGCTTTATTTGGTATCAGGGTGAGTCTAATGCCCATAATCGGGAGGCTCATGAAAGGTTGTTCAGATTGTTGGTGGAAAGTTGGCGCAAGAATTGGGGGGATGCGGAACTTCCATTCTATTTTGTCCAATTGTCTAGTATAGACCGTCCGTCATGGACTTGGTTCCGTGATAGCCAGCGTCGTTTGATGGCGGAGATTCCTCATACCGGTATGGCTGTCAGTTCAGATAGGGGAGACTCATTGGACGTACACCCCAAACAGAAAAGAGAAGTCGGTGAACGGTTGGCTGCATGGGCTTTGAATAAAACATACGGATATAAAAATGTCATTCCTTCGGGACCGCTTTATAAATCAGTCGTATTTAGTGGAGGTGCGGCTTATATTTCTTTTGATTATGCGGAGGGGTTGTCCACTTCGGATGGGAAACCGCTTCGTACATTCGAAGTGGCAGGTGATGATGGATTATTTTATCCGGCACAGGCTGTTGTTGAAAACGGTAAAATAAAAGTATGGAGTGACAAGGTGAAAGAGCCGGAAACGGTTCGTTACGGATGGCAGCCATTTACCCGTGCCAATCTGGTAAATGGCGCCGGTTTGCCTGCATCCACATTCCGGGCTGAATAGTATATAAATTAATAAAGATAGGTAAGATGAAGAAAACATTAAAAGTTTTGATGATGTTAGGATGCTTTCCGATGATGCTCAGTGCAAAGGAGTATAAGAAATCAGAGAGTCTGAGTCTTGATAAGGGATGGGAGTTCGCCCAGGTCGGCCGGAACGAATGGTTGACGGCTACGGTGCCCGGAACGGTGCATCAGGATTTGATTTCTCATAATAAGCTGCCCAATCCATTTTATGGGATGAATGAGCAAAAAGTGCAGTGGGTAGAGAATGAGGACTGGGTCTATAAAACTACTTTTAATGTGACGGATGAGCAACTCTCGCGGGATGCTGCCTTGTTGATTTTGGAAGGGTTGGATACGTATGCGGATATTTACCTGAACGGCTCTTTGTTGGAACGTACGGACAATATGTTTGTCGGCTATACTCTTCCGGTAAAAGAGGTGTTGCGGAAGGGAGAAAACCATTTGCAGATTCTGTTTCATTCACCTGTCAAGCAAACTTTACCCCAATGGGAAACCAATGGTTTTGATTATCCTGCTGATAATGATCATAGTGATAAACGGGTTAGTATCTATAGCCGTAAAGCGCCTTACAGTTATGGCTGGGATTGGGGAATCCGCTTGGTAACCAGTGGTATCTGGCGGCCTGTGACACTGACTTTCTATGATGTGGCACGCATTGATGATTACTATGTACGTCAGGCTTCGGTAACAAAAGATCTGGCGAAAGTTGAAAACCGCCTGACTGTAAACAGTGTTTCTGCAACTCCTCAGAAAGCGGAAGTAACCGTTGCTTATTCTTATAAGGAGGGTGAAAAGGTAACCGAACAGAAAGAGGTGACATTGCAGCCGGGAACAAACCATATTCTTCTTCCCATAGAGATACGGCAGCCTCATTTATGGATGCCTAATGGTTGGGGGGAACCTGCATTGTATGACTTTGAAGCCGTAATAAAGGTGGATGGTAAAGTGATAGCTTCTCAAAAAGAGCGTATCGGACTCCGTACAATAAAGGTGGTGAAAGAAAAAGACGATCAGGGAGAATCCTTCTATTTTGTAGTCAATGGTGAACCTATGTTTGCCAAAGGCGCGAATTTTATCCCGGATGATGCTTTGCTGCCTAACATTACTGAAGAACGTTACCGCCAGTTGTTCAAGGATGTGAAAGATGCCAATATGAATATGATTCGTGTATGGGGTGGAGGAATTTATGAGGATGATGCTTTTTATCAGGCGGCGGACGAGAATGGAATTTTAGTTTGGCAGGATTTTATTTTTGCCTGCACTACTTATCCGTCCGATCCTGCTTTTATGAAACGGGTAGAGGCCGAGGCGGAATATAATATCAAGCGTTTACGGAACCATGCCAGTCTGGCTATGTGGTGTGGAAACAATGAAATTTATGAAGGTATGCGCTACTGGGGATGGGATAAGAAATACACTGATCCCGGTATTATGGAAGGAATGAAGCAGGGCTATGACAAACTTTTCCGTGAGTTGTTGCCTCGTAAAGTAGCTGAACTTGATCCGGACCGTTTCTATATGCATGGTTCTCCGTACGAGGCCAATTGGGGACGTCCCGAAAGTTGGAAGATTGCAGACAGCCATAATTGGGGTATCTGGTATGGTCAGAAACCGTTTGAAAGTCTGGATACGGAAATTCCGCGTTTTATGAGTGAGTTTGGTTTTCAGGCATTTCCTGAAATGAAGACGATTGCTACTTTTGCCTCACCGGAAGATTATGCATTGGAATCGGAGGTGATGAATGCTCATCAAAAAGCCACTATCGGTAATTTCCTCATCAAGAAGACTATGGGACTGTATTATAAAGTGCCTGAAGATTTCGATCAGTTGGTTTATATGGGTTTGGTTTTGCAGGGGGTAGGAGTGCGCCAGGGTTTGGAAGCCCATCGTCGTAACCGTCCCTATTGTATGGGGACTTTATATTGGCAGCTGAATGACAGCTGGCCGGTCGTTTCCTGGTCGAGCATTGATTATTATGGCAATTGGAAAGCGTTGCATTAATGTCGCCGGAATCGATGGTCTCGAGGCGATTGATGGTGCGGCACATCGTGGACTTGCCTGAGCCGGACGGGCCCACGACCACCAGCACCTCACCCTTGGTGACGGTCAGGTTGATGTCCTTCAGGACGTGCAAAGCACCGAAGTGCTTTTCGACGTGGGTCAGTTCGACTAGCGGACGGTTCGGGTCCTCTTTGCCGGGAACCAGCGGGGTCAATTTGGCCTTGCTTGGTGATGTTGTGCTTGTCGTGCGCGAACGCACTGCTGTTTCATTGTTCGTTTCAGACATGAGTGGGAGGATAGCACACCGACGTTTCCAACGTGTTCACAGTATGTCCACACAGTTGCTCAGTCGATGTCTCATCTCCGCATCAGACATCGTGAAGGCGGCATTGGGCATCGGCATACATTCTCGCTGAGTCGCGCATCGCTCGGCGTCTGCTGTGCGCTGATTGCCTGCTGCGTGGTGGCTGAGACGTTGCTGCGACGGCAAAGCGGGCACGTGTTGTCCTATCTGCTGATTCCATGTTTGGCCTTGGTGTCGTTGGCGTTGCTGCCGCGTATGCCGCAGTCGGGCGCATGGCTGGCGGTCACTTTGTATTGTGTGGGGCTGGTCTCGCCGTTTCCCATGTCGTATTCGTATAAATGTGCTAGGCATTTTGAGCGTGGCTAGCTGTTCGCACACGATGAGTGCTGTTATACGGTGGACGACACTCCCGAAGCGCGGTGGATAACCGGGCGCGGCACACGATATGCCGGTGGATAACCGGTTCGAGCCGCTTAAGTTATCCCCATTTTTCGGTTTTGCCCCTGTGCCACCGTGGAATGCGCTACGCTCGGCGCATGAACGGATACAGCGAAGTGCCGCACAATGGCGAAATCAACAACTATCTGCGCAAAGATCTTGACGCCAAAGCCACGGCCAAGAACACGGCCTGTTGGAATCTGCTGGGCAAAGTGCGCACGAAACGCACGTTGTGTTTCTCGCTGTATACCGCATTGGAATTATGCGGCGTGGAGTTGCCGAGGCACAGCACGTTGCCGCAGAAGGATTTTTATGTGACGGTGAGGAGCAAGGGGACCCGCTCTTCATTGGACAATGTCGACTATCGCATATGGAATGCAAAGTTCAACAGTATCGCTTTCTCAAACGGCGTAACCTGCATGCATCCCATGGATGCGTGGATACAGTTTGCCCAATATCTCAACCTCACTGAATTAGTGGTGCTGGCTGAAGCGCTCATCAGACGTTATGGATATGCCATTGAACAATTCACTCAACGACTAACGGCCTTTCACCGCGTTATTGGCCGTGCGCGTTGTGAGGCGGCGCTGAAGCTCGTAAAACCATCGGATTCCGTTCAGGAAACTCGTACACGCTTGGCGCTTATGCTTTTCGGCCTGCCCATACCGCAAACACAATATGGCATTACCGATTCAGAGAACGGATACACCTACACCGTTGACATGGCTTATCCACAATACAAAGTCGCTATTGAATATGATGGCGATCATCACCGTCGCTTCCGCAAACAATATGTGCGGGACCAGCAAAAACGTCGACGTCTGCGGCAATTGGGCTGGACCGTCATCGAGGTGTTCGCCGATGACCTGTGGAACACCGCCAAACAACGTGCCTTCGCACAAGAGGTTGCCACCGCGATGCAAATACCGCTTCCTGGCCGTCCTCAACCTTCATGCCGGGTATTAATAGACGGCAGCCTTACCATCAATGCGCGCAAAGGGGAATACAGGAGGCGGAAACAAGCAAAACACAACAAAGCATCACAACATTGATCAAATACGGAGTTGCGATCGCTCCTCATGGGGCGGTAATTTGCCCATGGGGCGGTTTGAAGAAATTGTGAAACCGCGGAATTAAGCCATTTTGACCTACCGCCCCATGGGGTTTTCACCGCCCCATGGGTTGTTTACCGCCCCATGAGGAAGTTACCGCCCCATGGAAGGATAATCGGCAAACGCCAAGGGGGACACCGCATGGTGCGAGGTTTGCCGCATGGCGGAGGTGCCATCGGGTGGAGTATTTGGCACCCCTTGGCAGGTATTTGGCACATTGGCCCCCGCAAAAAGCAAATGGCCCTTGGAATTATTCCAAGGGCCATTTGCGGCTAATAGCACCGGAGCATTACTCCTCGAAAATTAATCTACGCGTGCGGAGACCGCCGTTCGAAGCCGAAGACGCACTGAAGTACGTCGAGTGCTGAGGAAAGGCGGTATACGCTCCGTAGATTAGTTTTCCTCGGCGTCCGGGTCGTAGTCGACGCCAGTCTCGGCGCGCTGCTCGTCGGAAATCGGGGCCGGAGCACCGGTCAGCGGGTCGCGGCCGCCGCCGGCCTTCGGGAAGGCGATGACGTCGCGGATGGAGTCGGCACCGGCCAGGATGGACACGGTGCGGTCCCAACCGAGGGCCAAACCCGCGTGAGGCGGAGCGCCGTACTTGAATGCCTCAAGCAGGAAGCCGAACTTCTCGTCGGCCTCTTCCTTGGTGATGCCCAGCACATCGAGCACACGGGCTTGGATGTCGTCGCGGTGGATACGTACGGAACCGCCGCCCATCTCCTCACCGTTGCAGACGATGTCGTAGGAATCGGACATGGCGTGCTCGGGATCCTTGTCGAACTTGTCGATCCAATCCTTGGAGGGCATGGTGAACGGGTGGTGCATGGAGGTCCACTTGGAGTGGCCGACAGCCACATCGTCATCATCCGGATCGTCGGTGGGCTTGAACAGCGGGAAGTCCACGACCCAAGTGAAAGCGAACTTCTTCGGATCCAGCAGGCCTTCGCGGGAGGCGAGCTCCACACGCACGGCACCCAGCAGCAGCTGGGCTGACTCGCGGGAACCGGCGGCGAAGAACACGGCGTCGCCTTCCTCGGCACCGACGGCCTCGCGCAGGCCGGCGCGCTCCTCATCGGACAGGTTCTTGGCGACGGGGCCCTTGAGCTCGCCGTTTTCGCCGAAGACCACGTAGGCAAGGCCCTTGGCTCCACGCTGACGTGCCCAATCCTGCCAAGCGTCGAACTGACGACGCGGCGTGGCGGCACCGCCCTTGAAGACCACGGCACCCACGTACGGGGCCTGGAACACGCGGAACGGCGTGTTCTTGAAGTACTCGGTCAGTTCCACCAGCGGGTTGCCGAAGCGCAGGTCCGGCTTGTCGGAGCCGTACTTGTCCATCGCATCCTTCCACGTGATGCGCGGCAGCGGCAGCTGGACCTCATAGCCGGCGGACTTCCAGATGGCGGCGATGACCTTCTCAGTCATGGCCATCACATCTTCCTGGTCCACGTAGGCCATCTCCATATCGAGCTGAGTGAACTCGGGCTGACGGTCGGCGCGGAAGTCCTCATCACGGTAGCAGCGGGCGAGCTGGTAGTAACGCTCGACACCGGAGACCATGAGCAGCTGCTTGAGGAGCTGCGGGGACTGCGGCAGGGCGTACCAGGAACCGGGCACCAGACGGGCCGGCACCACGAAGTCGCGGGCGCCTTCCGGGGTGGACTTAATGAAGGTCGGGGTCTCGACCTCGGTGAAGTCCATGTCTTCCAGCGCGTGGCGGGCGGCCTTAGCCATGTCGGAACGCAGCTTCAGATTGTGCTGCATGGACGGACGGCGTAGGTCGAGGTAACGGTACTTCAGACGCACGTCCTCGCCAGGCAGCTTGTTCTCGGACTCATTCTCAAGAGCGGTGGAAACCTGGAACGGCAGGGCGTCGGACTTGGCGAGGATCTCGATGGTCTCGGCCACAACCTCGATCTTGCCGGTGGCCAGATGGGTGTTCTCGTTGCCATCCGGGCGCAGGCGCACTTCGCCGGTAATCTGAATCACGAATTCGCTGCGCAGCGGGCGGGCCATATCCTCGTCGTAAATGACGACCTGCACGAGGCCGGTCGAATCACGAAGGTCGATGAAGGCCACGCCACCGTGATCACGGCGTCGGTCAACCCAACCGGCAAGGGTGACCTTCTGGCCGACCAGGGCCTCGGTCACTTCAGTGGCATGATGTGTTCTGTAAGCCGTCTGGCTCATTGTCTTGTTTCTCCTCGATTTTTCGCGCGAATACGTCAGATTTCGACGGTTTGCTGGGCAACCACAGTATCCGGCTCCCACGACGTGCAATCGGCGGCAACCTGCTCGCCCGTGACGATGTTCTTGACCTCGTCGCCAGCGGGCTCTGCGCCTTCCGCACCTTCGGCAGCGGTGGCCGGGAACCACACGTACGGAATGCCGAGTTTGTCCGCGTACTTGATCTGCTTGCCGAGCTTGGCCGCGGTGGGTGCCACGTCAGTAGCGATGCCGCGCGCACGCAGTTGGTTCGCAATACGATTGGCGGCCGGGCGGTCCTCTTCATTCCACACAGCGACCAGCACGGCGGCCGGGCTGACACGGTTGGCGTGAGCGCCGGCGGTGTGCAGCATGTAGCTGACCAGTCGGCTCAGGCCGATGGACAGGCCCACGCCCGGGTACTTGCGGTTGCCCTGGGAGGCGAGATTGTCGTAACGGCCACCGGAGCAGATGGAGCCGAGTGATGCGGCACCGTCGAGGAAGGTCTCGTAGACGGAACCGGTGTAGTAGTCGAGACCGCGGGCGATCTTCAGGTCGGCGATGACGGAACCGGGGCGGATGGCGGCGGCCTCGTCGACGATCATGGCCAGGGTATCAAGTCCCTGACGAGCCAGCGTGTATGCCTCGGAATCCTTGGCGATGCCGTGAGACTCGCACAGCGCATCGAACTTGGCGGCAAGCTCGGCACCATCGGAGGCGGTGAGCTCGGCCAATTCGAGGCAGGCGCGCGCCTGTGCTTCGGTGGCGCCGCAGGTCTCGGTGAGCAGTCGGGCCACCTCATCGGCACCGATTTTGTCGAGCTTGTCGATCTCGCGCAGCACGCCTTCGACGTCCGTCAGACCAAGGCCGCGGTAGAAGCCTTCAGACAACTTGCGGTTATTGGCGTGCACGGTGGCCTTGGGGAGGCCATACGCGCGCAGCTCTTCCAGTGCGGAGACCATGACCAGCGGCAGTTCCACTTCATAGTGGTCGGGCAGGTCGCCGGCGCCGATCACGTCGATGTCGGCCTGTACGAACTCGCGGAAGCGGCCTTCCTGCGGACGCTCGCCACGCCACACCTTCTGAATCTGCCAGCGCTTGAACGGGAACGCCAACGCACCCGAGTGCTCGACCACATACCGGCTCAGCGGCACGGTCAGATCGAAATGCAGGCCCAAACGCTCTTCAATCGGAGTGTCGGATTCATGACCGACCTCCTGCAAACGGCTCAGCAGGTAAATCTCCTTGCTGGTCTCGCCTTTTTTCAGCAAAGAAGCGCCGGTTTCCACCGCTCGCGTCTCAATGCCGATGAAGCCGTTGAGCTCAAAAACCTTACGAAGCGTATCGATAACACGCTGCTCCACAACACGTTCGGAGGGGAGCCACTCCGGGAATCCTGATATTGATGCACCTTTAGCCACGAAATCAATATAATAGGTGAGGGTTGCGTCAAAACTTCCTGGTTCGCCCGGGATGGGAGACGCTCCCGCTTATGCATTCTACGCTTTAAGGAGCTGGCCATGGCCGACGAAACTGTCACCGAACCCGTAAACACCGCTGCGCCCGAAGAGCAGGCAACGACACCCGCACCCGAGGCCAGCGCGGCCACGCCGGCGCCGACTCCGTCCCCCGCTTCCATGCCGAAACCGCACGCGCCCTCCCCCGCCGCCTTCGCCAAGAAGACTCCGGCGGCCAAGCCGCGCGCTGCCGCCCCGGCCGCCGCCACCGCCGCCTATTCCGAGGCTGATGTCAAGGCCGCCGAGGCCTTCGGCCGCGTGGATGACAACGGCACCGTCTTCGTCAAGGATGGCGACGCCGAGCGCGAGGTAGGCCAGTTCCCGGATGTCTCCAAGGAAGAGGCGTTGGCACTGTACGCCCGTCGTTTCCTGGATCTCAAGGCCAAGCTCGATCTGCTGGCCACCCGCCTGGCTTCCCCGAACATCAAGGCCCGTGAAATCGACGAATCCGTGAAGCTCTTGGGTGAAGAAACCTCCGAGCCAGCCGTCGTGGGCGATCTTGCCGCACTCAAGACCCAGTACGAGGAGCTGAAGGCTGCCGGCGAGGCCAAGAAGACCGAAATCGCCGAGGCACGCAAGGCCGCCCAGGCCAAGGCCGTTGCCGAGCGCACCGCCATTGTCGAGAAGGCTGAAGCACTGGCCGCTTCTCTGGGCGACAACACCAACTGGCGCTCCACCGCCGACAAGTTCCGTAACCTGTTCGACGAGTGGCAGAACCACCAGCGCACCACCGTGCGCATCGACAAGCCGGAGGCCGAGGCGCTGTGGAAGCGCTTCTCCGTCGCCCGTACCACCTTCAACCAGGCTCGCCGCAAGTGGGCTCAGGCTCGCGACAACGAGCGTACAGCCGCCAAGGAAGCCAAGGAAGCGATTATCGCCGAGGCCAATGAGCTCAAGGATTCCACCGCTTGGGGTGAGACTTCCCGCAAGTTCAACGATCTGATGGACCGTTGGAAGAAGGCCGGCCGCGCTGGCCGTAACGAGGACGACGAGCTGTGGGCCAAGTTCCGCGAAGCCGCCGACACCTTCTTCAACGCTCGTCAGGCCGATCGCGATCAGATCAACTCCTCCGAGAAGGAGAATCTGGCTGCCAAGGAGGCTCTGCTGGTCAAGGCCGAGGCTCTGGTGCCGGTGAAGACCGACGCCGAGGCCAAGAAGGCCCGCCAGGAGCTGGCCAAGATTCAGGAAGAGTGGGATCAGATCGGTTACGTGCCGCGTGACGATATGCGCCGCATCGAGAACCGTCTCGACGCCGTTGACAAGCAGATCAAGGCCATCGAGGATGCCGCTTGGAAGCAGACCGATCCGGAGGCCGACGCCCGCAAGTCCAGCTTCGAGGAGCAGCTCAACGCCCAGCTCGCCGAGCTCGACGCCAAGATCGCGGCCGAATCCGACCCGAAGAAGAAGGCCAAGCTCGAAGCCGAGAAGGCCACTAAGGAGCAGTGGCTGAACGCCATCAAGTAAGGGTCTCGCCAGGTGCCCCTCAGAGAGGGGAGCTGGCAGCAAGGCTGACTGAGGGGAGTTTACGGTTATACCGCAAGCTCCCCTCAGTCGTCTACGGCGACAGCTCCCCTCAGCGAGGGGAGCTTCGTCATATTTATGCCGTTTTCTCCTGCCCTATACTCATAACTTCACCCCATAGTTCCTCAGTCACCCAGCAATTGGTGTCTTACGCCTGAGTCCCTACCGGTACTGCAACAACTGCCGTGAGCCCTTGATGTGCGGCCAGATATTCATGCAACGGCTGGCTGTATGGCATATCCAGCTCGCCGTAATTGGTTCCGGCACGGAAGGCGGGGTAACTGTCGCCGCCCTGAAGCAGATATGAATTGGACGCGATAATCACCAGGTCATCGTCCGCAATCGGTCGGCCGTCAACGGCGAGGTTCGCGATACGAACCGCCGCATGTTCGTCGGCAGCACACTCGTCAGCGTCAGCGTTGGTATCAGCGCCGGAATCAGTATCAACGCCGGCATCGGCATTGCCGCTCTCACCAGCCGTACCGCATTCGGCATACCGATACGTCACGTTCGAGGAGATGCCGAGCCAGCGCCGCTCCAGTCGCCCATCGTCACGGCGAAATTGCTCGGCGAGCACTCTCTTCACATCGCGCCCGGTGAGCGTCTCATGCGCGGCCTTGAACTGCAAGGCCATGAGACTATCCACCTCGCGCACGGTGACTTTGCCATCGCCATTCATATCAAGCCGTGGAGTCCGCAGACTGCCATTATTCGAAAATCCGATTACCGGCAAGCGATTCCCAGCATACACATGCTTCATGATTGACTCTCGGTTCGCGTCCGCCACCAGCACACCGACCGTATTCCCGTGCTTGTCCGAACCTTGTTTGTCGAAATTCACGCCGGAGGCCAAGGTGCCAATCACCGCGCTGCCGGTATGGTTCGCATATGTTGCCGACGCCTGGTAAATATGCTGCGCGCGCGATACCTCATCGTTCTCCTCAGCACCGGCAGACATCCAAGCGGCTTGCGCCGGATGCGCATTAAGCCCATCCACGCCCAGCACGCCGTCAACCGCCGTATGGCTGGTGCCATTGCCGAGGTCAACGTCGGCCACTCGCACCGTGGCGCGACGCCCGGCACCGGTGATGATCAAATCCTGCACGGCCATGTTCCGCCCGAAGCTGCCCGCCTCGTAAATAGGCGCGCCACCCGCGGTTGTACCGTGCTTGATCGCGTGACTGTGACCGGTGTATACCACATCAACATCTCGCCCAATATCGGCGGCGGCTGAAGCATCGGCATGCAGCAAGGCCACCACCGCATCCACCTTTCCGGAGCGCTTGAGTTCACGGGCCACACGATTGATCGCGTCCACCGCCCGTTCGTCAAGGTCGGCATCACGAGTGATCTGCGGAGTGGCCACCGAGCCGAGCGCATCAGTAAGGGCGCCCACGAAACCGATCCGCTTGCCGTTCACCGTTCGAATCGTAGAGTCACGTACGTGGCTCAGCAGTCCGTCAGGCGACTTATTGGCGGCAGACGCGTTGGCGCACAGCCAGTCGATGCCGTTGCTGGGATCAGCGATGCGATTGTTGAAATCGGCGACACCGCGGTCGAACTCATGGTTGCCTACCGCCGAAATCGTCAATCCCCACGCTTTGGCCATATCCAGCGTGGGTTGGTCCTTCTCCACCGCCGACTCATACGGGGAGCCTCCCACCAAATCGCCGGTCGATACCGGAATCATATTGCCGGGATTATGGCTGTCGGCCACGGTGAAGGCGGTGGCGTTGTCCGCACCACGTTCGATATGCCCGTGAAAATCAGTGATGTCGGCGATGGTCACCGTACGGGTGCCGGAAGATGGATTATCGCCGGAAAAAGGAACGGCTCCCGTGGTTCCCGCACAAGCATAAGGAACCACCAGAGCCGTAAGGATAAGCGCTACTGCACCAAAAGCGATCCCCGATCGCTTGCCGGCCCACCGCCGGTTCTTCATATTCCTGCTCACACCAGTCACGCTAGAATCGTCGATTGAATGGCCATGCCTAGGAAGGCGACTCTCAGGTGAATTCTTAGCGGCGTCTTGGGATGGGAAAGGCCTGACCCCATACTATCAGGGTCAGGCCTTTGCAACCCGTGTCACTACGAATGCGTCGGCAAGGGGAGATTACTCGGCAAATTCCTCGACGCAGATCTCAGCTACCGCATCCACGCACGCCTCGGCAATCAGGCGGCCGCGTTCGGCGCTTGAGCCGGCCGGATTGGCGAGTCCGCCGTGAGCGGGAACGTCACCTTGGCGCACCGGGTAGCGTACATAGGATTTCGCCGTGGCACCGGCTTCCTCGACCACACGGTCCATGTGCACCAGTTCCGGCGCGTAGTGGAGCATCAACGAAGTTTCGGTGACGGCCGCATGCTCCAATGCCCAGCCGGGGAACACCAATCCATCGAACACCTTGTCGATAACCGACTGCGGAACCGGGTCCCACCAATTGGTTTCCACGATGGTGGCCACTCCCCCGGTTTCGCGGGTGACCAGGTCGATGGCCTCGACGATGAACGCCTCGTTTTCAAAATGCGCGTTCATGACGACGATCTTGGTGAAGCCATCGGCGATGAGTTCGCTCAGCACGTCGTGCATTTGGGTGATCACTGTCACGCCGTTCATGTCGATAGTACCCGGGAACAGCGGCCCGCCACCGGAGAGCGGCTTGGACTTGTATCCGTAGCTCAGGGTGGGCAGCACGGTGCCGTCGATGCGTTCCGCCAGATCTTCGGCGACCCGCGTGGCGAGTACCGCGTCGGTGCCGATGGGCAGATGCTGGCCGTGCTGTTCGGTCGAACCGATCGGCACGATGACGGGATGAGTCTTCACCTCCTTGAATTCCGGCCAGGTCATGTGGTCCATACGGCGGTTGCTACCCATTGCAGTACTCCTTTGGGTTGGTGGTGGATTGGATGGTCGATGAATGCGCCCGGCTCCCTCGGGAAAGGAGCCGGAGCTGAGGAGATCAGATGTGATTCAGATCCTTGTCGGTGTTTTCATGGGAAAGAATCATCGCGACCAAGGCGATGGCCGCAACACCCACCATGTACCAGGCCGGGGCGATGGATGAACCGGTCAGGGCAATCAGGCCAGTGGCGATGAACGAGGCCGTACCACCGAAGATGGCATTGGCCAGATTGAAGCTGAACGCGAATCCGGTGAAGCGCACGGAGGTGGGGAACGTCTCGGTCAGGTAGCTGGACAGGGTACCGTCGTTGGCGGTCAGGGTGGCGCACATTGCCAGCTCAACCAGCAGCACGGGCCAGAACTGGGAGGTGTTGAGGATGAGGAAGGCAGGAACGGTGAGGACGATGAACGCCACGCAAGCACCGATGAGCACCTTCTTGCGGCCGAATTTGTCGGAGATGTGGCCCATGCCGAACACCATGAACACGTAGGCGACCAGGCAGATGGTGGTGATGGTGCCGGACTGGGTGGCGTCCATGCCGACGGTGTCAGACAGATAGGTCGGCAGGTAGGTGAGCACGGTGTAGAAGCCGACCGCATTCAGCACGCAGGCTCCGAAGCTGATGATCAGGGCCTTGAGATGGTTGTGGAAGAGTTCGGCGAGCGGGGCGAACATGCCGCTCTTGGAAACGACTTGGCCGTCAGCGGAGGCGGCGCTCTTGGACTCAAGAGCATCGTTCATTGACTGGTACACGGGGAATCGGAGAGCTTGGTACGATGTACAGCACAATCAGGCCGAGCGGGCCGGCCAGCAGGAACGGCACACGCCATCCCCAACGACCATCGCGCTGGAGTTCATGTTGGCGGTCATCAGCGTGGCCAGCGTGGAGCCAGCGAGCAGACCGATGGCGGTGGATGCCGGAATCAGCGAGCAGTAGATGCCACGCTTTGAGGTGGGTGCATATTCGCCGAGGAATGTGGCCGCACCGGCATATTCACCGGAAGCGGAGAAGCCTTGCACCATGCGCAGCAGCAGAAGCAGAATCGGCGCGCCAACGCCGATCACCGAGTAAGACGGCAGGCAGCCGATCAGGAAGCTCGCACCGGACATGAACATAATCGAGTGGGCCAGTGCGGCTTTACGGCCTTTCTTATCTCCGTAGCTACCCCAGAACAGTGCGCCGATTGGACGCAGGATGAAGGATAGCGCGAACACGCCGAAGGTCTGCAGCATGGCGACGGTGTGATTGTCGGTTGGGAAGAACACCAGGGCGATGGTGGTGGCGAAGTACGAATAGGAGGCGTAGTCGAACCACTCGATGAAGTTGCCAAGGAAGGAAGATACCGCGACTTTCCTGACCATGGCCTGTTCTTCAGTTTGAGGGGTGAAATTCATCAGTCGTGCAGATGTAGTAATCGTTGCGGAACTCATGATGTCACCGTCCTTTCAAGGATGTGCTGTTCGTGTGACTGAATGGGATTCAAGTGGGAATTCGTTTCGCAGCAGGTCGACCAGCGCCGCGATAGCCTCGACTATGCCCTTGAGTATTTGCTGAAACGTGAATCGTCGATTAACCCGTTCGGCGTAGAAGTGGACAGGTTGCCCAGTGGTGCTGACGCATTATTCACCATGCTGTTCTTGCCATGATTTCGTGAGTTTGGCGGCGAATAGCAGCATCGACCAGTTCGGTTTGTCGTTATAGTCGACGCCGACCATTTGTGTCACTTTGTCCAGTCGGTTGTACAGGGTTTGCCGTCTGATACCCAATTGCTCGCACGCGCCGGTTTTGCTATCGAGGTTGTCGAAGCAGACGCACAGTGTGTCCAGCAACAACGGAGAGGCGGCGACCTCGAATCCGATGGTCTGCACCACGAGCATGCGCATCGCCTTGTCCATATCAGAGGATGCGACGAAACGGTCGACGAGTGCGGACATGGTACTTACGATTCGCCCGTATGCCGGTTCCTGATTGGCGATGTCACGCAATACCGCGAACCCGTCGACCAGCGTCACCGTGTCCAATGCCACTCGGCCATGCACCACGTATATACCGTCGCCTTCCAGTACGGCAAGCGCATCCATGCAATGGCGTCCGAATGCGGCCGCACCGTCTGAGGAATCGGTGGTGGAGCACCATCCGACCATCAAGTCACCTTCCAGCATGCAGGAGACGGCGCATCCCGACCGTTCTTCGAACCGTTCGACCATCGTCGATACATGGTTGATGCCTTCCACCACCGATCTGAACCGAAAAGCGAATGGCATATAGATGCATGATCCGGCAAAACCCAGCGCTTCGAGCATCGCATGCGCTTCCTGCGCCTCAAATGTATTGACGTGCACGCCGTCGGCCGGACCCATACTCAGATGATGCATCATGCCCATGCGCGCACCGCCGTCAATATAAAGGGCAGCCACCGGAGACACGATGGTGGCGATGGCCCGACGCATCGTGGCGTCGGAAGTCATGGTGCGTTGCGTGATCTCCAATGCTCCCACCGGCCGGGAGCGACTTTCAAGGGCGATGACGGCGCTCGATTCGTTGCCGGCATCGAACGCACGACCCGCTCGAGCGGCCAACAGACCGTCACCATCGAAAATGGCGACGCTTTCGCCGAACAGCGACGCAATGGTTTCGGCCACAGCCTCGATATTGCCGGTACGGGACAATCCCTCACGTAATGAAGTGGACATTGTGTCCACCTCCAATTGCAAGTGCATCTGTTCGTGCACGATAGCGGTATTGACGCTCTGACAGATGTCGACAAAAGGTACGCGAGATTTCAAACCAATCAACGTCAACCCATGCAGCCTGGCCGCAGACACCAGTTCGTCCGGCATCCGCACCACACCCTCCACCAGTTCGACCACCAGAGCGGCGACACCAGCCTGTGCCAGGCTTGCTACATATTGTCCTAGCGTGCCGTGCCAATCGGCGGCGAGCAGAGCGTTGCCCTCGATAATCAGCATCTCACCGCCCGAAAGGAAGCTGGAGACATCCTCTCGCTCGTTGGTGAACACCCATCGCACTGGCGTATCGAGGTCTTTGCCTTCGACCTCCACCACAGGATCGGCTCGTTTGAACTGCGTGTTATGAAGCACACTGCGAATCGATACAGTCATACAATCTGTCCATTCCCCCGCGGAACACCGGTCGTTCCGGTTAACCTCACCGCAAAGCGTGCTGTTGACAATAACCTCAGTTGGTTACGCGGGCAGTCGGTTCACGTAACCGTTCGGCAACACACCAGTTGAAGGAGCGACGATGACTACCACACTGTTCACCAACGCACATATCGCCACCGGAGAACCCGGAAGCACGGCTGCAAGCACCCTGCCATTGCAGGACATTCTCGTCACGGATGGTGTGTTCACCGCATTCGGCCCCGGACTCGCGCAACAATATGAGGCTCAGGGTGGTGATCTGGCGGCCATTGAGGTGGTCGATCTGGGCGGCAAACTTGTCTGCCCACCGTTCTGCGATACGCATCTGCACCTTGATTACGTATTCACGGCCCGCAAGCCCGGTGCGGTGAATGAAAGCGGAACCTTGTTTGAGGGCATCCAGCGATGGAGTGAGACCAAGTCCGACTTGACGGTCGACGAGATCAAGCAGCGCGCGAAAATCGGCATTAAGAAAGAAATGCTGCATGGCGTGCAGCTCATTCGATCCCATGCCGATGTGACCGACCCGAACCTGACCTCGTTAAAGGCGCTGCTGGAGCTTAAGGAGGAATTGAAGGATACGGTCACTCTCCAGATCGTCAGCTTCCCGCAGGAGGGCATGTACTCCTACGAGGGCCCGCATGGCGAATCGGGTGCCGAGCTGGTGGAGGAAGGACTCAAGATGGGTGCCGACTGCGTGGGCGGCATCCCCCATTTCGAACAGTGCCGTGAGTTTGGCGAGCATTCCATGCACACGGTAGTTGAGTTGGCTTCGAAATACGACAAGCTCATCGACGTGCATTGCGATGAGACGGATGATCCGAATTCCCGTTACGTGGAGCTGCTTTCGGCGCTGGCATATAAGGCTGGCATTGGCCCGAAGGTCACCGCCAGCCACACCTGTTCGCTGGGATCGGCGGACAACGCCTACTTCTTCCACCTGACCAAGCTGCTTAAGGCGGCGCATATCAACTTCGCCTGCGCCCCCACCGAGAACCTGTATTTGCAGGGCCGTCAGGATACCTTCCCCAAGCGCCGTGGCATCACGCGAGTCAAGGAGCTCACTGAGGCGGGTGTCAATGTGTCATTGGGCCAGGATTCAATGCAGGACCCGTGGTACCCGTTGGGCAATGGCAATATGATGCTCATTCTTGATTATGTGCTGCATTTGGCACAGATGATGAGCTTTGAAGAAATCGACGATGCGTTGAAGTTCCTGACCGTCAACGGTGCCACTACGTTGGGCCTGCGCGATATGTACGGCTTGGAAACGGGCAAGCCAGCAAACTTCATTGTGCTGGACGCCGATAGCGTGTTCAACGCCGTGTATGAGCGCTGCTCGGTATTGCGTTCGGTGCGCGCCGGCCGCACGCTGTTTACCCGCGAGGAGACCATCGACACCGGACTCGCCCTGCTGTAATAATCCGACACAAACAGTAGCTCCCCTTGACAGGGGAGCTGTCGCCAGAGGCAACTGAGGGGTAGACCACAAACGTGCACATCATGTGTGCGCAGGTCTACCCCTCAGTCAGCTTCGCTGACAGCTCCCCTGTCAAGGGGAGCTTTGCTGGTATGCGCTAGCTACGCTATCGAAACGGACTACTCCTGCGGAGCGTCACCGGAATCGGCGGGAGCGGATTCGGCCGGCTCAGTGGCCGGAGTGGCGTCGGCTGGAGTCTCGCCATCAGTGGCGGCACCGTCTTCGGCGGGCTTATCGGCGGCGGCCGGCTCCTCGAACTCCTCACCCTTGAAGGTGAATTCGCCGAGGATACCCTCGCCTTCCGCATCCACAATCACGCGCTGACCGTCTTCGAGATCGCCCATCAGGATCTTCTCGGAGATGGCGTCCTCGATGTCGCGCTGAATCACGCGGCGCAGCGGACGGGCACCGAGCAGCGGGTCGA
>ENA-OQCU01000240-OQCU01000240.1-human-gut-metagenome-genome-assembly--contig:-NODE-240-length-28518-cov-6.822902_pt1 | contig 28518 bp, 22 predicted proteins | sample MGYA00242504_ERZ504590 | MGnify/ENA primary metagenome ERZ504590 (study PRJEB26092, sample SAMD00036318) | human gut metagenome | host: Homo sapiens | study: EMG produced TPA metagenomics assembly of... | reverse complement strand
GAGAGGGCAAGCCAGTAAAAAATAGAGGAGAAAATCTTTTGGAAAGCGAAAAGACCTCCGGCGGCGATAAATATTCGAAGCTCGCCGGCAATACCATCATCTTTGCCATCAGCAGCTTTTCGTCCAAGCTGCTGACGCTCATCGTCCAGCCCTTCCTGACCTACGCGATGGCCGAGATCTCCGACCTCGGCCTGTCGAAGATTTTGAGCCAGTACGCCAATCTGCTCATCCCCTTTGTGTCGATGGGCATGTCCAACGCCATCATCCGCTTCGGCCTCGACAAGGGCAACAGCGAAAAGCAGGTGTTCACCAACGGCCTGCTCACCATCCTCGGCGGCTTCGGCATCCTCGTGCTCTGCTGGCCGGTGGCGCAGTTTTTGCCCGATATGGCCCAGTACGGCCTGCTCATTTATATTTACGTCCTGATGAGCTGCCTGCGCACCCTCTGCACCCAGTTCGTGCGCAGCCGCCAGTGGAACAAGCTGGTGGCCGTGGACGGCGTGCTCTGCACCGTGGCGACCATGGCGTTTTATGTGCTCTATCTGGTGGGCTTCAAGTGGGGGGGCCAACGGCTATCTGCTGGCCATCATCAGCGGCGACTTCGTGAGCGTGCTCTTCCTGATGTTCACCGGCAAACTCTGGGATTTCATCGAGCTGAAGGGCATCAACAAGACCCTCTGGAAGCAGATGCTCCGCTTCTCGCTGCCCATGATACCGGCCCAGATAAGCTTCTGGATCATCAACGCCTCCGATCTGTTCTTTGTGCGTGAGATGTGCGACGGCCTCGACGGCCACAGCGGCGACGCATGGAGCGGCCTGCTCTCCACCGGTTACTTCCTGCCCACCATCCTCACGACGCTGGGCCTTATCTTCTACGATGCATGGCAGCTGTCGGCTGTCACCGAGGAAGAGGGGAGAGCCAAGTTCTTTACCCAGATCTTCCGCACCTATTCCAGCGTGCTGTTCTGCTGTGCAGCGGGCATCATCTGGCTCTGCCGCCCTGTCATGCACGTCATGAAGTCCAACTACTATTACGCATGGCACTTCGTGCCGTTCCTCGTGCTGGCGTCCACCTGCAGCTGTTTCAATCAGTTCATGAACAGCGTCTATGTCGTGAATAAGAAGTCCCAGCGCAGCATGGTCACCATGATGGCCGGTGCCATCAGCAACTGCCTCATGAACTACTTCTTCATCAAGTGGTGGGGTCCTGTGGGTGCGACCTATGCGTCCTTCCTCGGCCTCGGGCTGGTATTCACTCTCCGCGCCATCGACGCCCACGGCATGATCGGGATGCGCGTCCACCCGGGCCGTGTTCTCGTCAACGCCGCCGCGCTGGTGTTCGAGGCTTTCGTGCTGCTGGCCGATACGCCGCTGTACGGCCTCTGGACGGGCATCATCACCGCCCTCATCATCCTGTACAACTTCTCCGGTGTCTGGGCCATGGCCCGCATCCTGCTGCCTAAAATTCTGGGCCGCCGGGGCAAGGCCCTTGTGGCCCTCGTGGACGGCTGGGCAGCCAAAAAGTAAAGAAGAAAAACAAAAAAACGGGGCTGTTGCAAAACAACCTCTCCGTCTCGCTTGCGCTCGACAGCTCCCCTACCGAGGGGAGCCTCTGGCGAAGAGGGAAAGCTTTACGGAATGCCAAGGCCTCTCCTCGATAGGAGAGGTGGCACGCCGCAAGGCGTGACGGAGAGGTTATGCAACAGCCCCGTTATGTTTATCAGATCTGTCTGTCCAGCCAGTCGGCGATGTCCGCAAACACCTCGGCTTTGTTCGTCTCCACCAGAAGTTCATGGCGGGCGCCGGGGTAGAACTTCGACTCGATGTTCCCGACACCGGCGTCCCGGAGGCTCTGGATGGCCCGCCGGACTCCGGCGGTGCGCTCGCCCACAGGGTCGGCGTCACCGGCGAGGAAGAGAAGGGGCAGGTCCTTCGGCACCCCGGCCAGAACGGCGGGGTCGTACAGCCGCAGGATGCCTGTGAACATGCTGTAGTAGGCGTTCAGAGTGAAGGTGAACATGCAGCGCTCGTCGGCGCGGTACTTGTCCACTTCGGCCTGGTCACGGTTGAGCCAGTCCTGAGGCGTGCGGCCCTCGAGGCCCCTGTTATAGCCGAGGAAGGAGAGGTCCGCCACCAGCTTGCTGCGGTGCTCCCAGCCGAAAAAGACGGCCAGCACCCGGCAGAGCGCCCGGGCCGTGGCGACCAGCGCTTTGGGCTGGAAGCCGGTACCCATGATGATGGCTCCGTCAAGCTCACCGCCCCACTCGCAAAGGTACTGCCGGGCGTAGAACGAGCCCATGCTGTGGCCCAGCAAAAAATAGGGGACGCCAGGATAGAGCTGCTTCGTCAGCGCAGTGACAGCATGAAGGTCGTCGAGGACGGCGCGGTTGCCGTCGGGCTGGGCGAAATAGCCGTAATCCGCCCTGGTGCGGATGGAGCCGCCGTGGCCCAGATGGTCGTGGCCGGTGACGAGGATGCCCCGGGCGGCCAGATACTCGGCCAGAGGCTTGTACCGGTCGATGAACTCCACCATGCCGTGGGAGAGCTGCAGGATGGCCCGCACCTCACCCTCCGGCACACAGCGGAATGCATGGAGCGTCCGGCCCGGTACGCAGGAGGGCAGGGTGAAGTCGATCATCTGACTCATGTGATTCTCCTTTTCAGTTTACAGCGCAGCGATCTTGGCCCGGCAGGCGGGGCAGATGCAGTAACCCTCATACTGGGCCATGTCGGCCGCCAGCTCACCGCAGAAATCGCAGCTGCCGGCGGGACGGTGCTTTTTGAGGATGATCTGATCGCCCTCCACGAAGATCTCGAGCTTCGAGTCCTTGTCGATGTGCATATTGGTGCGCAGCTCCTTGGGGAGGACGATGCGGCCCAGAGAATCGATGCCCCGAACGATGCCAGTTGTTTTCATATTCATTTCTCCTTTTCAGTGTGTCCGGAAAGATGGCAGAATGAGCGTCTTTTACGCCGACACAACGCAAAAAATGTTCCCGTGCAGGAAAAACAGGAAAATTCTGTCAACTTGTTCCTGTTCAGTATACAAAAAGTTGAGTCATTCGTCAATCTAAACGGGCAGATTCGACAAAAACTTCTCAAAGAAGCAAAGAGTGGCGGCCAAGACTGCTCCTCTTTGCTGTCTCCGTTGACAAACAGGGCCGGAGAGGGTAAACTTAGGCAGAGATATTTGCAATTCATTTGCCTATGATAGATTAAAAGGAGAAATCATTATGCCGAACAATAATATCCGCACCCGTTTTGCTCCCTCGCCTACGGGTTATATGCACGTTGGCAACCTGCGCACGGCCCTGTACACCTACCTGATGGCCAAGCACGATGACGGCACCTTCATCCTCCGCATCGAGGACACCGACCAGGGCCGCTACGTGGAGGGCGCTGTGGATGTCATCTACAACACCCTGCGGGAGACCGGCCTGCTGTGGGACGAAGGCCCGGACATCGGCGGCCCCGTCGGCCCCTACGTCCAGAGCGAGCGCATGGGGATGTTCAAGCAGTATGCCGAGCAGCTGGTGGCTGAGGGCAAGGCCTATTACTGCTTCTGCACCGAGGAGCGTCTGGAAGCCCTCCACGCCGAGCAGCGCGCCCACGGTGAGATGACCCACTACGATGGCTGCTGCCGCGACCTGCCCAAGGAAGAGGTGGAAAAGCGCCTCGCCGCCGGTGAGCCTTACGTCATCCGTCAGAAGATCCCCCGCGAGGGCGTGACCGGCTTCGACGATATGGTCTACGGCCACATCGAGGTCAACAACAGCGAGATGGACGACCAGATCCTCATCAAGACCGACGGCATGCCCACCTACAACTTCGCAAATGTCGTGGACGACCACCTCATGGGCATCACCCACGTCATCCGCGGCAGCGAGTATCTGTCCTCCACCCCGAAGTATAACCTGCTGTACCAGGCTTTCGGCTGGAACATCCCCAACTACATCCACTGCCCGCCGGTCATGAAGGACGCTCAGAACAAGCTGTCCAAGCGCAACGGCGACGCCAGCTATCAGGATCTCGTTGCAAAGGGCTACCTGACCGAGGCTATCCTGAACTACATCTGCCTGCTGGGCTGGAGCCCCAAGGGCGAGTACACCGAGCAGGAGATCTTCTCGCTGGCTGATCTGGTCAGGATCTGGACGCCGGACGGCATCTCCAAGTCTCCGGCCATCTTCGATCCCCTCAAGCTGCGGGCCATCAACGCCGAGTATATCCGCCGCCTGTCCCCCGAGGAGTTCCTGGCCAAGGCCGAGCCCTGGATCGACAGCGCCGTCCATACCCCCATCAACAAGAAGCTGCTCTGTGCAAATCTGCAGCCCCGCTGCGAGGTCCTGGCGAGATCCCCGAGCAGCTGGACTTCTTCGACGCCATGCCCGAGTATGACGTGAGCCTCTACGCCAACAAGAAGCAGAACGACCACCCCCTGAGTCCCGCAAAGGAGGCGCTGGCAAGCCCTGCTGCCCGTGCTGAGCGACGAGGCACTGGACTTCAATGACCGTGACACCGTCTTCGACGCCTGCAAGGCCAAGGCCGAGGAGCTGGGCAAGAAGAATGGCTGGCTGCTCTACCCGCTGGGCATCGCCCTCTCCGGCAAGCAACGCACCCCCGGCGGCGGCACCGACCTCGCCTGCATGATGGGCCGCGAAACGACCCTCGAGCGGGTGAAGGCCGCCATCGAGAAGCTGAATGGCTGAAATACCTTATAATAAAAAGTGAGGAGGGCAGTCTGTATGATGTATCCATTTATGACGCTGGACGATAACACTGAGGTCGTCCATTCCGAAATGCTCCCGGACCACCGGGTCAAAGTCTACTTTGAAAAACCGGACGCAAAGGATTGCTTCCACTCTGCCGTCTGCTATCTCCCGGATTATAAATGGGAAGACATCAACGGCTTTACCCCGGAGGAAATTGCCCGGTATCAGGAGCTTGTGGAATCTACGGCTCATCTGATCTTGCAGTTCTCCCAAGAGGGAGGGGTAGAGAATGCCGCAGGTTTTTAAGATCGGTTCGTACTGGGTCTATTTCTGGGCAAACGAGAACGAGCCTCTGGAACCGGTCCATGTCCATGTGGCGCAGGGCGCGCCCAGTGCCAATGCGACAAAGATATGGATCACCCGGGCAGGAAAATGCTACCTGAGCAATAATAACTCGCAGATACCGCCTCGGGTGCTGCGGAATATCATGGCAGTCATCGAAGCGCGGAGCGCCGAGGTGGTCGCAAAGTGGACAAGCTTTTTTGGCGAAGCGCACTACTTCTGCTGAGATTTTATCCTATTCCATCACCCCGCCAAAAACTGCGCGCGCCCTGCGCTACAGTATACGCAGAAGGCGCGGGAAACAGAACAGCACAGCGTGATATTGCAAAAGATCCCCGCCGGAAAGCGGGGATTTTTTCATGCAGGTGTCTTTTCGGACGATACAGCTCACGGACGGGAAAAAGCGGGTGAACGGTGCGCTCCGGGCGCGGGCGGCGGTGCGGCCCGCCCTGCGGCAGGGGAGCGCGTTCCTGCTGGGGCTGGCCGGAGGCTGGGCCGTGCTGTACGGTGCGCTGATGCCTTTCGGGCTGGGGCTGACGCTGGGCTTTGCGGAGGACTGCTTCGCCGTAGGGGCTGCCGGGGCCGCACTGGGGGTGCTGGCCCGGAGTTTCGGCACGCTGACCGTGGAGAGCGTCTGCCTGCTCTGCGCACTGGGCGCGGCGGTAGCGGCACGGTGGCTCTGGCCCGGCCGATCCGTCCCGGCGGTGGCGGCTGGCTGCGGCACACTGGTGGGAAGCGCAGTCTGCTTCGCGGCGGGGGAGGAAAACGGCGTTCAGACCATCCTGTTCTGCGGCGGCGACGCCCTGCTGGCAGCGGCGGCGGGATACGGCCTGCGGCGCTTCCCGCCCGAAAAGCCGGGCATGGGCAGCCTGATCTTGTCTGCCGCGGTGGCCGCCGCACTGGGCGGGATGAGCTTTGGCTTCTTCCTGCCCGGGGTGATGGCCTGTGCGGCGGCAGAGCTGGCCCTCTGCTGCAAGGGCCTGCCGCTGGAGGCATTGGCTTTCAGCGGGGTGACGGGTGCGGCTCTGGCCGCGTCAGACCCTGCCCTTGCGCCTGCCGCCGCCGGGCTTGCCTGTGGGTGTGCCGCTGCGGCGGTGCTTGCCCCGGCGCGACGGGTGGAGGGGCTTGCGGCCTATGCGGGCGGCTGTGTGGCGGGGGTGCTCTGCATCCAGCCGCTGGCGGGGGCGTTCAGCTTTCTGCTCAGTGCCGGGGCGGGTGCGGGGCTCTGCGCCCTGCTGCCTGCGGGCTGGCTGATGCCCGCCCTCAAAGAGGACGACCCGCCCGGCGACGAGCGGCCGCGCCTCTCTGCCGCCGCGACCCGGCTGGAAGCGGTGGCCGAAAGCCTCTCCTCGCTGGCGGAGACGGTGAACGAGGTGTACGACGCTTTTCCACGCCGGTGCGAGGGGTTCCGATGGGTCATCGACAACATCCACGACGGCCTTTGCGCCAACTGCGGGCGACGGGAAGTCTGCTGGAAGCAGGAGCACGCCTCCACGCTGGAAGGAATGGAGGCCCTGCGCCCCATTCTGGAAGAAAAAGGCCATCTGGAAGCGGCACTTCTGCCCGGTCAGCTGGCGCGGTGCATCCACCCGGCGGCGCTCTGCGCGGCGGGGGACAAGGCGTTTGCACTCTACCGCAGCCGCCGGGAGGCCCGCGTCCACTCCGAGGCCATGCGGACGGCCCTCACGGAGCAGTACAGCGCCGTGGCCGATGCACTGGGCGTCCTCAGCGAACAGCTGGGGCGTCCCGGAAGCCCGGAGCCCTACAAGTCTGGCCGGGTGTCGGCGCTGTTCGCTCAGCTGGGGACGCCGCCGCTGGAATGTGCTGTGACGCTGGACGATCTGGGCCGCACCCGGGCGGCGGTGACGCTGCCCCGCACCCGCTTCAATGAAAAAGAGCTGGCTGCTCTGGCCGGGGAGGTGGGGCGTATCTGCCGCCGCAGCCTCGAGCCGCCGCAGGTGCTCTCCTGCAAGGGGATGACCACCCTGCTCTTTGCCGAAAAGCCGCTGCTCCGGGCCGTATTCGGGACGGCGGGCGCGGCGGCGCGGGGCGAGATCTCCGGCGACGCGGTCCAGCAGTTCTGCAGTGCGGCAGCGGCCCAGATGATCCTCTGCGACGGCATGGGGACCGGACGTCCGGCGGCAGTAGACGGCAACCTCGCCGCAGAGCTGACGGCACGCCTGCTCAAAGCGGGCTTTACCGCAGAGCTTGCGGCCCGGCTCGTGAACGTGGCGCTGGCCCTCAAGAGCGACGAGGAGAGCGGCGCGACCCTCGACCTCGTGAGCGTAGACCTCTATACCGGCACAGCCCGGCTCTTCAAGGCCGGTGCGGCCCCGGGCTTTCTCGTGCATGGGGGCAAGGCCCGGGCTGTGGGCGAAGCCAGCCTGCCCATGGGCATCCTCGGCGGCGTCAGCGGGCAGAGCCGGGTGGTGCATCTGGCGGCGGGGGACTATGTGGTGCTGGTGTCGGACGGCCTCTTAGTGGACGGCCCCGGCTGGGTGATGCAGCAGCTGGAACTCTCCGCTGCCAAGGCGGAACAGCCCGACGTTCTGGCGAAAAAGCTGGTGGAAGCCGCCCGCGCCCGGGCCGTCCAGCGGGGCCGTCCCGACGACATTACCGCCGCTGTTCTCCGGCTCGAAAACAGCTGAGTTGCTTTTTGGGCGGCGAGAGGGTATACTTGTCAGTATCTGGAACGATCATAGGAGAAAAATATATGCTGACAGTTACAGTTGCACAGGACGGCAGCGGCGACTTCGCGTCCATCGCGGAGGCGGTGCTGGCTGTACCTTATGAGGAGGAAGCGTTGGTGCAGGTCGGCCCCGGCATTTACCGGGAAAAGCTGGTCTGCGAAAAGCGCTGCATCACCCTGCGGGGGCGGGTGCAGATAAGACAAAACTCGTGTGGGGCGACGGCGGCAAGCTGCCCCACAAGGACGGGCGGCCCACCCATACCTTCCGCAGCTACACCGCCTTTTTCAGCGGCGAAACGCTCTGCGTGGAGGACATGACCATCGAAAACGACGCTGGTTCTGGCGCGAAAGCCGGGCAGGCCGTCGCGGCCTATGTGGACAGCACCCGGGCGGTGTTCCGCCGGGTCAAGCTGCTGGGCAGTCAGGATACGCTCTTCTGCGCCCCGCTGCCCGAAAAGGAGCGGGAGAAGGACGGCTTTCTCGGCCCGCGCGGTCTTGCGCCCCGCAAACCGACCGCCCAGTACTACACCGACTGTGAGATCGCAGGCGACATTGATTTCATCTTCGGCGGCGGCGACGCCCTCTTCGAAAACTGCGTCATCCGCACGGTGGACAACCACATCCCCCACAGCTATGTCACAGCTCCTTCGGGCAAAGCCGATGGACTGGGCTTTGTGTTCTGGAACTGCGATTTCGTCTCCGACTGCCCGCCGGGCAGCGTCTATCTGGGGCGTCCGTGGCGTCCCGAGGGCAAGACGGCGGTGCTGGACTGCCGTCTCGGCGCCCACATCGCGCCGGAAGGTTTTATCGCATGGAATGACCGCACCGATACCGGCCTTGCCAGCTTTGCGGAAGCTGACAGCACCGGCCCGGGCGCAGCAGAGCGCCCGGCGTGGGTGAAACAGCTTTCCGGGCCGGAGGCGGCGGAACTGCTGGCCCACGCCCGCACCCTCTGCCGACCGAAAACCAACTGAGGATGTAACAAATGAAAAAACTGCCGAATTTTGTAAAGTGGCTCATCATTGCCGTGGTGCTGGCCGCAATGGCCGCGATGATGGTGGCCGTGAACGACCGCGCCTCCCGGGTGGAGATGCCAATGCCGGACAACAGTCTGGGCATCTATCGCCAGACGCCTGCCACTGGAAAGTGAATCAGAAAAACGAAACGGGACTGCTGGAAAGCGGTCCCGTTTTTGCATGATGCCGCCGCCTCCCGCATATGCTGTACGGACAAATCTGAATGGGTGGGAGGCAAGGGTATGTTTGTGGTCACACTGAGTAAGGCAAGCGTCAAGAAGCTGGGCGTGGGGGCGATGTGCTGTGCGCTGGTGGTGTTCAGCGCCATGCTGGGGCGGTACATCAGCACCCGCTCGGTGGCTGTCGCGGCGGCAGGTAATAAGATCGAGAGTGCGCAGGACATCCAGACCTGGTTCACGGGCTACGGGCTGGACGTGGACGGCGCGTCCATCACCGCCGACAAGGTGAAGATCCCCCGCAAGTGGGACGACAGCTTTTCGGCTTTTAACGGGGTGGTGCAGCAGAGCGGCATGGACCTGACCCGCTACAAGGGCAAGACCGTGGAGAAGTGGACAGCGCTCATCCCGGCGGCCAGCCGGGGCGATGTGAGCAGCTACGGTGTGCTGCTGGTCTACAAGAAAAAGGCCGTGGGTGCGTACCTGTTGGAAAAGCCCTCCGGCACCGTCACCGGGCTGAAAGACGCCCAGACCGCGATGGCCCTGCAGGAGGCCGAACAGGTGTCCGGCGAGGACTTCAGCGGGGACTGGGGCGAACGGCACGAGGATGAACTGACCGACGGGCAGGCCCAGCAGACCTCGGGCGAAGATTTCAGCGGCGACTGGGGAGAGCGCCACGACGGCGAGCTGGGCGCAGAGGGTCAGGCCCAGCAGACTTCCGGCGAGCCGGACGCTGCACAGGAGCAGCCCGTGCAGTATACCGACCTGCCGCTGGACGCCGAGGGCTACCCCGTCGAATAACCGTCATTCTGCACGAAAAAGTGCGATGAAACAGAATAATTGTGCAGTAGTGGTATTTTTGCAGAAAGATTCTGTTAAATGTTACTAAAATTTTTGATAAAAAATCGGCAATATGAAAGGGTGAAAAAAGAACGACTAAGGTTTATAATAAAAGCAGACATCCAGCAGCCAGAAGGTTCAAGTGCTGCGTCCCGAGGGGCAGGGTGAGCTGCCCAGGAGGACCGGATGAAGTAAGGAGAAAATGATCATGAAGGAATTCCAGTACACCGTTAAGGATGCCTGCGGCATCCACGCCCGTCCCGCCGGTCTGCTCGTCAAGGTGGCCAAGGGCTTTGCCAGCACCGCCACCCTCGAGAAGGGCGGCAAGACCTGCGACCTGCGCAAGCTGATGGCCCTGATGGGCATGGGCGTCAAGCAGGGCGACACCGTTACCATCAAGGTGGAGGGCGACGACGAAGCCGCCTGCGCCGAAGCTATCCAGAAATTCCTGAGCGAGAACGTCTGATCGCCCAGTGTGATGAGAAGCCCTTGCGGGGAATGTCCTGCGGGGGCTTTTTGTTGCAGAACACAAAACAGCAAGAATAAGGAGAAATTGCAATGCAGGTAGGTACCGGTAAAAGCATCCTGAATGGCATTGCCATCGGAAAGCTGAAGATCTATAAGAAAAAAGATACCGTCATCTCTGCCGCCGAAGTGGCCGACACCGCCGCTGAAGAGGCCCGTTTTGAGGACGCCCGCGCCAAGGCCATCGACCAGCAGACCGCTCTGTACGAGAAGGCCCTGGCCGAGGCCGGCGAAGACATCGCCGAGGTGTTCAACATCCACGCCATGATGCTGGATGACGACGACTTCGTGGACGCCATCAAGGAGATCATCAACGGCCAGCACAAGTGCGCTGAGTACGCCGTCAAGACCGCCGGCGACAATCAGGCCGCCGTTTTTGCCGCCATGGATGACCCCTATTTGCAGGCCCGCAGCGCCGACGTCATCGACATTGCACAGGCCATCCTCGACATCCTGCAGGGCGTGGACAATGCTACTTTGCAGGGTACGGAGCCCAGCATCCTCGTGGCTGAGGACCTGGCCCCGTCCGAGACGGTCCGCATGGACAAGAGCCTGCTGCTGGGCTTCATCACCCGGGAGGGCAGCTCCAACAGCCACACCGCCATCCTCGCCCGCAGCATGAACATCCCCGCCCTCATCCAGTGCAAGGACATTCAGGACGACTGGGACGGCAAGATGGCGGTCGTGGACGGCTACAACGCCTGTGTCTACGTTGACCCCACCCCTGACCTGCTCAAGAGCCTGAAAAAGCGCCAGCAGGAAGACCAGAAAAAGCAGGCACTGCTGCAGGAGCTGAAGGGCAAGCCCAACACCACCCTCGACGGCAAGACCATCAACGTCTTTGCCAACATCGGCGGCATGGGCGACGTGGGCGCTGTGCAGCAGAACGACGCCGGCGGCGTCGGCCTCTTCCGCACCGAGTTCGTCTACCTCAACTGCAAGGACTTCCCGACGGAGGACTACCAGTTCGAGGCATACAAGCAGGTGCTCGAGAGCCTTGCACCCCGCAAGGTGGTCGTCCGCACCTGCGACATCGGCGCAGACAAGACCGTGGACTACATGAAGCTCGACCACGAGGAAAACCCCGCGCTGGGCTACCGCGCCATCCGCATCTGCCTGACCCGGAAGGACTTCTTCAAGACCCAGCTGCGCGCTCTGCTCCGCGCTTCCGCTTACGGCAACATGAGCATCATGTTCCCCATGATCACCAGCCTGCGGGAGCTGCAGGACGCCAAGGCCGTGCTGGACGAGTGCCGCGCGGAACTGCGGGCTGAGGGCAAGAAGTTCGACGAGAAGCTGGAGGTCGGCACCATGATCGAGACGCCCGCCGCTGTCCTCATCGCCGACGAGCTGGCCGAGGAGTGCGACTTCTTCTCCATCGGCACCAACGATCTGACCCAGTACACCTGCGCTCTGGACCGCCAGAACGCAAAGCTGGAGCCTTTCTTCAACCCGCACCACCCCGCTGTGCTCCGGGCCATCAAGATGACCATCGACGCGGGCCACCGCCACGGCATCTGGGTGGGCATCTGCGGCGAGCTGGGCGCAGACACTGCCCTCACCGAGACCTTCCTGCGGATGGGCGTGGACGAGCTGTCCATGAACGCCAAGAGCGTGCTGCCCGTGCGCAAGATCATCCGCAGCATCGATTTGAGCAAGCCTTCCGATAAGTAAGGAGCGCTTGACCCCAAAAACGCCGCCCCCGGCAGGGAACTTCCCCGCCGGGGGCTTTGCATACCCGAAAAATTTTACCGAAATACTTCAAAACCATAAAGTGCAGTGCTATACTGGTAGCATCGAAATACCTGCTGAGAGGGAATTTTATGACACAACTGCTCATCCGCCTGTTCGTCCGGCACCCGGACGATACGAAGAACGCCGCCGTCCGCACGGCCTACGGCAATCTGGCCAGCCTCGTGGGCATGGCCTGCAATCTCCTGCTCTGTCTGGGCAAGCTGGCGGCGGGGACGCTGTTCGGCTCCATCGCCATCATGGCCGACGCCCTGAACAACCTTTCGGACGCCTCGTCCAACGTGGTGAGCCTCGTGGGCTTCCGTCTGGCGGCCAAAGGCCCGGACGAAAAGCACCCCTACGGCCACGCCCGGTACGAGTATCTGGCGGGCCTCGTGGTCTGCGTCACCATCCTCGCCATCGGTCTGTCCCTGCTGAAAGAATCCGCGCTCAAAGTGCTGCACCCGACGGCAGTGGTGTTCAGCTGGCTCAGTGTGGGGGTGCTGGCGGCGTCCATCGGCGTCAAGCTCTGGATGAGCCGCTTCAACAAGACCATCGGCCAGCGCATCAACTCCGAGACTCTGATGGCCACCGCCGCCGACAGCCGGAACGACGTGCTGACCACCGGCGCCGTGCTCCTGTCCACCGTCCTCTCCCACCTGACGGGCTGGGACGTGCTGGACGGCCTCATGGGCGTGGCAGTGGCGGCGTTCATCCTCTGGTCGGGTTGGGGGCTTATGATGGACACCCTCAGCCCTCTGCTGGGCGAAAGCCCCTCGCCGGAGCTGGTGGAGCACATCGAGCACACCGTCATGAGCTACCCGGGGGTGCTGGGCGTCCACGATCTGATGGTCCACGACTACGGCCCGGGGCATCAGTTCGCCTCGCTCCACATCGAGTTCCCCGCCGAGGCCGACCCGCTGGAAGCCCACGACATCATCGACAACATCGAGCGGGATTTTCTGAAAAAAGACCACTTACAGGTCACCATCCACTACGACCCCATCGTGACGTCGGACGCCGCCGTAGGCGTCCTGCGGAGCCGTTTGATGGAAAAACGCCCGCCAGAACTGGACCCCCGCTCTGTCTATCCACGACCTGCGCATTGTGCCGGGGGGACAGCCACACCAACGTGCTGTTCGACCTCGTGTTCCCGGCGGGCTACACCGGCGACAAGGACGCGCGGCTGGCCGAGATGTGCAATTTCGTCAAGGAGCAGGACCCGGGATACTGCTGTATGGTGAAGGTGGAGCAGAGCTATGCCTCCGCTCTGCCGGAAGAGGATCAATAAGAAAAAGAGGGAAAGTATTATGCTGAACGAGACTTACCGCGCCATGCTGGGCCACAAGAGCGTCATCCGCGAGACTTTCATGTACGGCAAACAGCGCGCCGCCGAGATCGGCTATGAGAACGTGTTCGACTACTCGCTGGGCAACCCCAGCGTCCCCTGCCCGGACAAGTTCACCAAAGCCATGCAGACCCTGCTGGCCGAGGAAGAGCCTGTCGCCCTCCACGGCTACTGCCCCAGTCAGGGCGACCCGGGCTTCCGCACCGCCGTGGCGGCCCATCTGGCAAAGACCTTCGGCCTGCCCTATGAGCAGAAGGATATTTTCCCCACCACCGGTGCGGCGGGCGCTATCGCCCACGCCATCCGCGCTGTGACAAAGCCCGGCGACGAGGTGCTGACCTTCGCCCCCTACTTCCCCGAGTACGGCCCCTATGTGGAGGGGACCGGCGCTGTGCTGAAGGTCGTGCCGCCTCAGGCACCGGCGTTCCAGCCGAATCTCGACGCCTTTGAAGAGATGCTGACCGAGAACGTCACCTGCGTCCTCATCAACACCCCGAACAACCCCACCGGCGTCGTCTACTCCGCCGAGACCCTGAGCCGTCTGGCCGACATCCTGACCGAGAAGAGCAAGGCGTTCGGCCACAACATCTTCCTCGTCAGCGACGAGCCCTACCGCGACATCGCCTTCGACGGCAAAAAGGTGCCGTATCCGGCAGCGTTCTACCCCCACACCCTGACCTGCTTCTCCTTCTCCAAGAGCCTGAGCCTGCCCGGCGAACGTCTGGGCTATGTGGCCGTCCGGCCCGGCTGCGAGGGCGAAGACGTGCTGGTGGACATGATGGCTCAGATCTCCCGCTTCACCGGCCACAACTGCCCGCCCAGCATCATCCAGAAAGCCACTGCCGAGTGCCTCGACGTCACCAGCGATCTGTCCGTCTACGAGACGAACATGAACCTGCTGTACGATAAGCTCACCGAGCTGGGCTTTGAGGTGGAGCGCCCCGGCGGCACATTTTATATCTTCCCGAAAGCGCTGGAAGAGGACGCAAACGCCTTCTGCCTCAAGGCCCGGGAGTTCGATCTGCTGCTGGTCCCCAGCGACACCTTCGGCGTCAAGGGCTATGTCCGCTTTGCCTACTGCATCGACACCGAGAAGGTGAAGCGCAGCCTGCCTGCACTGGAAAAGCTGGCCGCAGCCTATAAAAAGTGAATGTGAGGTAGTTCCATGCATCCGCTCCCCGAATATCCCCGCCCGAGTATGCGCCGGGACAGCTATGTCAACCTGAACGGCCCGTGGGACTACGCCATCACCCAGAGCTCGGAGTTCCCAGCAAAGTGGGACGGCGCTATCCTCGTACCCTATTCGCCCGAGGCGAAAGCCTCCGGCGTGAGCCGGACACTGCAGCCCGGCCAGTGGCTCCACTACCACCGTACCTTCACGCCCCCGGCGGGCGAGGGCGGGCGCGTCCTGCTCCACTTCGGGGCGGTGGACTACGCCTGCGCGGTGGAGGTCAATGGCCGTCTGGCCGGAGGACACCGGGGCGGCTACTGGCCCTTCACGCTGGACATCACCGACCTGCTCCGCCCGCAGGGCCGCAACACCCTCTGGGTGGCCGTGCAGGACCCCACCGGCACCGGAACGCAGGCGAGGGGAAAGCAGACTCTCCGGCCCGGCGGGATGTTCTACCCGGCCCAGAGCGGCATCTGGCAGACGGTCTGGCTGGAGCGGGTGCCGGAAAATTACATTGATACGCTGACCGTCACCCCGGACTACGACGCCCGGACCGTGACCGTGAAAGTCCATACCTCGAAGCCCGGCGGCGCGGTGAACCTCTGGGCCGTGGTGCGGGCCGGCGGCGTGACCATCGCCGAGGACTGGGGCAGCGACGAGGCCGACCGGGACGGCGAAGTGACCCTGAACATCGCCGAAGAGCATTTCTTCCCGTGGAGCCCCGACAGCCCCTTCCTCTACGATTTGACCGTCGGCACGACCCAGGGCGAAGAAAAGGACTTCGACACCGTCCACAGCTATTTCGCCCTCCGCAAGTGGGAGTGTAAAGAGGATGCAAAGGGCATCCGGCGGTTTTTCCTCAATGACAAGCCCATCCTGCTCAACGGCCTGCTGGACCAGGGCTATTGGCCCGACGGCCTTTACACCCCGCCCTCCGACGCCGCCGTGGAGCACGAACTGCACACCGTGCGGGAGCTGGGCTTCAACCTGCTGCGCAAGCACGCCAAAATCGAGCCGGAGCGCTGGTACTACCACTGCGATAAGCTGGGCATCATCGTCTGGCAGGACATGGTCAACGGCGGCGGGGCCTACCCGATGTGGTACGTCACCTACCTGACCAACGCCTTACAGCCCCTGATGCGCCGCGCCCCGGACGGGAAGCTGCTATGGGGCTTTCTGGGCCGGGGCAGCGCCCACAGCCGGGAGGAGTACGCCCGGGAGCTGGCCGATACGGTAGCCGCGCTGGGTCGGCACCCCTGCATCGGGTGCTGGGTGCCGTTCAACGAGGGGTGGGGGCAGTTCGATGCACGGAAAGCCACCGAGACCCTCCGCGCCCTCGACCCCTCCCGTCCGGTGGACGAGGCCAGCGGCTGGTTTGACCGGGGCGGGGGAGATGTGCATTCCATCCACAACTACTTCTATCCGCTCCGCATCCGCCCGAACGTGCGCACGGTGGCCCTCAGCGAGTACGGCGGCATTGCATGGCCCATGCCCGGCCATGAGCCGCCCCGGAAGACCTACGGCTACGGCACGGCCAGAAGCCGGGCAGAGCTGACCGAGCGCTACTGCGATCTGCAGCGCAAGACGGTGCTCCCGCAGCTGAAAAAGGGCCTCTCGGCGCTGGTGTACACCCAGCTGACCGACGTGGAGGACGAGGTGAACGGCCTGTTCACCTACGACCGCACGGCCATCAAACCCGATGCCGCCGCCGTCCGCGCCGTCAACGAGGCACTGGAAGCGGAGTTTGAAAAGGCAGTAAAAGCATGAACGGGCTTACGGCCATTTGTCCCTGTGCAGGCAGAGCATTTTGCTGTTTTTTTACGGCTCCTGATTGGCTAAAATGTCAAAAATAATACCATATATTGACAATTCTGTAAAAATGCACTATACTGAACCCATCGAGGCAGACCACGAAGTCCTTGTATATGAAAATGTTCGAGGTAACAGCATATTTGCGATATGCAATTCAACGCTGCTGCTGTTGCATTAAAAAGTTGAATTGCTATAAAACAGGTATTACAGGCACACGGCCTGTAATGATAAACATTATATGTTCGCGCATGTAGTGATTTATCTCACATAGTCTGAGGGCGAGGTTCCGCAAGGGACCTCGCCCTTGGGCTTTTTATAGGCGCTGGACTATTGACATTGGAGAGCGATTCATCTATAATCGAGGTGCAGACCAGTCGAAGAGGTATGGACTGGAAAATTATGGAAACTCAAAAACGCAAAAACTACCCATTCTGAGATGCTCTAAAAGGCGAAAATAACGTCGAAATATAAGAAAAATGATGTATCTGCATTGTTTTTGAGAGAATAGATAAAAACGTCGGATCGCATCAGAATGCGTTAGAAAATGTCGGGCCGCCTGCCACAGCCTGAGAAGGCCGAAGCGGGCGGTCCGTTTTTATCTTTTGTATCCTTGTGCTTGACAATCCGCGCACGGTTGTCTATAATAAAGTTAAGGAAAGGCGCTATCCGTGCAAACGGCTGGCTCCTCACCAGTTTAAGTCGCTACAAAAAGTAATGACCGCCACCGAGTTGGGGAACTGTGGGCGGTCATTTCTTTTTGTGCTTTTTCCTTTTGCTGCCATAAGAATCATCCTTTTTCCGGTCGTCCATCAGATGTACAACACTTACGAGAAGTGCCAACAGTGCGATGATCGTCTGGAAAAGCAATAGAATCTCCGATGTAGTCATAAGGCATCCCTCCCTTCGCCGTGAGCGTCGGGAGCGGAACTCCAAAAAGTTGCCCTCCCGCGCTTGCTTTGCTCCGAAGAGCAAGACAGCGAGACCGGTGAGGAGCAATAGCCGCCTGCGTTTGGTTGGACAGCGCCTTTCTGCTAAGAGGATACCATAAAAACCGACAAAAAGCAACGCCGCACGATGCATATCCGCGCGGCGCTGGAAGCAGAATTTGAAAAGCAGTATAATAACAGAAAAGCTCCGGGAACCAACAGATCCCCGGAGCTTTTGTATTATTTTTGAGGAAAATTACTGCTCGTTCTTGATTTTGGAAGCCGGCATCTTCTTCATGGCGGCGGAGTCCAGAGCGTGGGGCAGCTGGGTGCCATAGGACTGAAGGCTGTCCTGCAGCTCGCCGCTCTTCATGTCGGAGAGGGCCTGTGCGCGGAGGCTGTCCAGCGTGTCAGCGTCCAGCGGGTCGAGACGGACGAGCATCATCAGCGCATAGCTGGAATACTGCACTGCAGCGGCCTCGCCGGGCTTGAGGGCGCGGACGGCGTCGGCGGTGCCTTCCTCGGAGAAGGTGGAATCGATGTTGTCAGAACCCAGCAGGGCAGTGGAGAGGGAAGACGCGTCGGAAGAGGGCTCGCCATCCAGCACCGCGTAGATGTCGGGCAGGGCAGCGGCGACGGCGGCGCTGAAAGCAGTGGTCTGGGCGCTGGCCCCATCGGGGATGGCAGCGTTGCAGCTCTCGGCGGCGGTCTGGGCCAGCTCGAGCATCTGGGCGCTCTGGGCGTCATCAGCAAAAGCGAAGGTGCTGGTGTTGTAGAGCGGCACGACCACATAGCGGATGTAGACCATCTCGTCCTCGAGGTGGCTGGTCAGCTCTGCGTCGGAGACGGGGGTCTCGCCGTCGGTGCCGTAGCACATCTCGAGCAGGTCGTTGCTCTTGATGAGGATGCGCTCAAACCGCTTGAGGGTGTCGAGGCCGATGCCGTTGGCCTTGTAGAGGTCGCCGTTCTGCTCCATCAGCTGGGAGGCGTAGCTGTCGGCCTGGGTCTCCTCGTCGAGGGTCAGAACGCCGCCCAGCTCATCGAAACGGGTCTCGATGGCGGCGTAGGACTCGAGGTTTTCCAGTGTCTTCTGGGCCACATAGTCGCTGACCACGGCGGTCTCGCCGGTGGCGTCATCGACGGTGATGGTGGCCTTGAGGAAGCTGGACACCTTGGTGGCGTCCTGGTCGTCGGAAGCGAGGTCGGCGGCGGTCTGGTAGGCATCGAACTGGGCCAGCAGATAGAGGCCGGAAGAGATGTCCACGTTACCGATGGTGCCTACGGAATCCGGGGTGGAGAGGCTGCAGCCCACGAGGCCGACGGCCAGAGCGAGGGCGCAGACGAGCGCGATGAGTTTCTTCTTCATAAGTGTACTCCTAGTGAAATTTATTTTTTGCCGGTGTTTTCTTCCGGCGGGGCAGCAAGGATGTCGGCCATCGCCTTGAGGATGCTTTGCAGCAGCTCCAGCGGCTTTTCGTCGGGTTGGAGAGTCACCGAGAGGTAGGGTTTGGTACCGGCTCCTGCCGTCACCCGGCCATTGAAAGCGATGAGCAGGCCGCGTATCATGGCCACGTCCAGCGTCTCCACCTGTAACAGCAGGGTGTCCTTTTTCTGGGTGACTTCGTAGACGCCCACGGCGGCAGCCTGGACCCGCACCAGCGAGACGTTCACGAGGTCGCTGACAGAGGGCGGCGGGTCGCCGTAGCGGTCGATGAGTTCGTCCAGCACGTCGGCGGCGTCCTCGGGGGTCTGGATGGCGGCGATGCGCTTGTAGGCCTCGATGCGGCCCGGGCCGTCGGCGATATACTTCTCCGGGATGAAGGCGTCCACCCGCAGGTCCACGAGGCATTCGCTCTTGTCCCGCTGGATGGGCTCGCCCTTGGCCCGGGCGATGGCCTGACCCAGCATCTTGACATAGAGGTCATAGCCCACGGCCTCCATGTGGCCGTGCTGGCTGTGGCCCAGCAGACTGCCCGCGCCGCGAATTTGTAAGTCGCGCATGGCGATGCGGAAGCCGGAGCCGAAGGCTGTGAACTCCCGGATGGCGGAAAGCCGCTTCTGGGCGATGTCGGTGAGGGTCTTGTCCCGCCGGAAAGTGAAATAGGCGTAGGCTTTCCGGCCCGAACGGCCCACGCGGCCCCGGATCTGGTACAGCTGGGCCAGACCCATCCGGTCGGCGTCCTCGATGATGAGGGTGTTGCAGTTGCGCACGTCAATGCCCGTCTCGATGAGGGTGGTGCAGACGAGGATGTCGATCTCGCCGTTCAGCAGATGCTGCCACACGGGGTTCAGCTCTTCCTCGGTCATCTTGCCGTGGGCGATGCCCACCCGCGCCCCGGGTACCATCTGGCTGACGTGGGCGGCGCAGGACTCGATGTTGTCCACCCGGTTGTGCAGGTAGTAGACCTGACCGCCCCGGGCCAGCTCCTTCTTCATGGCTTCGGCGAGGATGACGTCATTGTATTCCAACACGAATGTCTCCACCGGCTGGCGCTCGATGGGCGGCTGCTCGATGGTGGAGAGGTCGCGGATGCCGCTCATGGCCATGTTCAGGGTGCGGGGGATGGGGGTGGCCGAGAGGGTCAGCATGTCCACGCCGATGAAGTTCTCTTTCAGCTTCTCCTTGTGCTTGACGCCGAAACGCTGCTCCTCGTCGATGATGACAAGGCCCAGGTCGTGGAACCGGACGTCCTTGGAGAGGAGGCGGTGGGTGCCGATGACGATGTCCACGCTGCCGGCCTGCAGGCCCCGCAGGGTCTCTTTCTGCTGTTTGGCGGTGCGGAAGCGGGAGAGCAGCCCGACTTTCACCGGGAACGCCTCCATGCGGGAGATGATGCTGTTGTAGTGCTGCCACGCCAGCAGGGTGGTGGGGGCCAGAATGGCGCACTGCTTGCCGCCCATGACGCACTTGAAGGCTGCGCGGAAGGCGACCTCTGTTTTGCCGACGCCCACGTCGCCGCAGAGCAGGCGGTCCATAGGCCAGCCCTTTTCCATGTCCTTTTTGATCTCGGCGGTGGCGGTGAGCTGGTCGTCCGTCTCGTCGTACTCGAAGCGGGACTCGAAATCGCTCTGCCACTCGCCGTCGGCGGGGAAGGCGTAGCCTGTGGCCTGACGGCGGCGGGCGTAGAGCTCGATAAGCTCCTGGGCCATCTCTTCGGTGGCCTTTTTGACCTTGGCGCGGGTGCGCTGCCACTCGGTGCCGCCCAGCTTTGCAAGCTTCACCTTTTCCTCGTCGCCGGGGGCGGTGTAGCGGCTCAGCAGATCGAGCTGAGTCACCGGCACATACAGCACGTCGGAGCCGGAATACTGGATCTTCAGGTAATCTTTTATCGCGCCCTGCACCTCGAGACGCTGGATGCCCGCATACATGCCGATGCCGTGGCTCTGATGCACCACATAGTCGCCGGGCTTGATGTCCGAGAGGCTGGACAGGGCGTTTTTGTTCTTCTTGCGCTTTTTGTTCTCGGCGGCCTCGTCGTCCAGACCGTGACGCCGGGACGAGATGACCGCCACGCGGGCGAACGGGAAGGTGCAGCCCGCCGTGAGGTGGCCGGGCAGTACCTGAACCAGACCTTTCGCGGGCCGGACGTCCCGGCTCATGCTGACGGCATAGCCCTTGTCAGCCAAATCGCGGGTAAGGGCCGCTGCACCCTTGGGCGTACCGGCGAAAAGGGCCACGGCGTACCCCTGCTGGACCAGCGGGTCGAGGTCTTCCCGCAGGGAAGCGAGGTCGCCGCCCCAGTTGGGGGCCGCGAACGCCTCGGCGGTGATGAGGTCTTTCAGCTTGAACTCGTTCATGCCCCGCAGGAAGTTCTCGCAGAGCAGGGTGCTCTGGTCCTGCGCCGCAATGGCGAGGTCGTCCATCGTCTGGTAGAGCACATCGAGGCCGGGGCAGATGACGCCCTCCTCGAGCAGGCCGGTCAGCTCTTCGCTGCGGCGGAACTCGGTGGCTTTCTGGGCGTCCCGGATGCCGCCCACCTCGTCGAGGATGAAGATGGGGCTGCTCAGGTGGTCCAGCAATGTGGCGGGCGTTTCGTACCGCAGACCGTAGTATTTGTCCATGGCCTCGGGCATGACGCCGCTGTCCAGCTGGGCGAGGTCGGCTTCCATGGCTTTTTCGAGGGCGGTGCGGCGCTTGCCCCGGGCTTTCTTCTGGGCGGCGCGAAGGGCCTCCGCCGTGTCGGCGGTGCTGCCGAACAGCACCTCACGGGCGGGGGAAAGATAGATCTTTTCCAGCGCACCGTCCCGCCGCTGGGTCAGCAGGTCGAAGGAGGCGAGGGAGTCTATCTCGTCGTCCCAGTACTCCACACGGGCGGGCTGGCGCATATCGGGGGCGTAGATGTCCACGATGTCGCCCCGGACGCTGAACTGTCCCGGGCCGTCCACCTGACTTCGCCGCACGTATCCGGCGGCGAAGAGCCGCTCCACCAGCGCTTCGCGGTTGTAGACCATGCCGGGCTTGAGGGTGAGGGTGTTCTTCTGGAACTCGTCCTGCGGCACAGTGTATTGGAGCAGGGCTTCGGCGGGGACGCAGACGGCGTTCAGCCGTCCGCCCGCCAGTGCGCCCAGCACCGACAGACGCCGGTACTCGTACTCGCGGCCCGCGCCCTCGACGGGGCGGAGCATGAAGTCCCGGGGCGGGAACACCGCCGCCGAGAGCCCCAGCGTCTTGAGGTCGTCGGCGAAATGGGTGGCCTCGGCCTCGCCGGGGGTGACGACGCAGAGGATGCGGCCCGTGTCCTTCTGGAGCGCGGCGTAGAGCAATGCCCGGCCTGCCGGAGGCAGGCCGAACAGCGCCGCCGGGCCGGGGGAGGCGAGGCTGGCCGCTGTCTTCTGGTATTCAGGGGTATTTTTCAGGAGCGCTTCGTACATGGTGGACCTCCTTTCTGGTGGGGTTAAACTCTCCGTCACGGCTGACGCCGTGCCACCTCCCCTATTGAGGGGAGGCTTTGGCATACCGGAAAACTTTACCTCTTCGCCAGAGGCTCCCCTCGGTAGGGGAGCTGTCGAGCGAAGCGAGACTGAGAGGTTGCGTCAAGCGGAGCCTTACCCGTTATACTTGCTCTGCGCCAGACCCAGCTTGCCGTCCATGATGAGCTTTGCGGCGGCTGCGATGTCGGGGCAGCGGTCGGCGAGGGCCTTGGCGTCGTCGGGCGGGAACTTGCCCAGCACCCAGTCGGCCAAATCGTAGTCCGGGCGGGGCTTTGCGCCCACGCCGATGCGGATGCGGGGGAAGTTCTCGCCGCCGAGGCGGGCGATGATGCTCTTGAGGCCGTTGTGGCCGCCCGCAGAGCCGGAGGGCCGGATGCGCAGCTTGCCGGGGTCCTGGGTGATGTCGTCGCACAGGACGATGACGTGGTCGGCAGGGATCTTGAAGAAGCCCGCCAGCGGGCCGATGGAGTCGCCCGAGAGGTTCATATAAGTCAGGGGCTTCAGGAGCACGACCTTGTGGCCGTCCACCTCGCCCTGCCCCCACAGGCCCTGAAACTTGGTCTTGGAGACGGAGATGCCCCACTTGCCGGCCAGATAGTCCAGCGCGGCAAAGCCTGCGTTGTGACGGGTGCCGTCGTATTTCGGCTCTGGATTGCCGAGGCCGGCAATGAGCCAGATGTCATTGGTGTTCATATGATATATTCTGCCTTTTTTACGTTGGATCTGTTTTCGAACAATATGTTATTATAACATACGCGCGCGCAAAAAGATACACAAAAAGCAAAAAAGCCGCCGTGCGGGCGGCACGGCGGCGTGGGGAGCGGGGGTCAGCCCTGCTCCTGTTCCAGTTTCTGCTTCTTTATAATGTACGCCTCCATTTTCGGCTCAGCCCAGCCGTCGAGGTTGGTCTGACGCTCCCGGGCGATGCCAAGAGACTGCGGGGGGACGTCCTTGGTGATGGTGCTGCCGGCGGCGGTGTAGGCCCCGTCGCCGATGGTGACGGGGGCGACAAGGTTGGTGTTGCAGCCGATGAAGCAGTAGTCGCCGATCTGAGTGCGGAACTTGTCCTTGCCGTCGTAGTTGCAGGTGACGGTGCCACAGCCGAAGTTGCAGTATTTGCCCACATCGCTGTCGCCGATGTAGGTCAGGTGACTGACGGTATTGCCCCGGGCAAAGTTGGAGTTTTTCGTCTCGACATAAGCGCCCAGATGCACGCCGTAGCCGGTGACGGTGTTGATGCGCACATGGGTAAAGGGACCGATGTTGTTGTGGGGGCCGAGGTGGCTGCTGTAGACCTGGCTGGCGTTGACGGTGGTGCCTTCGTCCACGGTGCTGTCCTCGATGAGGGTGTTGGGGCCGATGACGCAGCCTGCGCCGATGGTGGTCTTGCCGCGCAGGATGGTGCCTGCGAGGATGACGGCTCCCGGGGCAATGACCACTTCGGAGCCGATCTCCACATTGCGGCTGCGGATGTCCACGCTGTTTGCGATGTGGCGCAGCAGCACCTCTTCGCGCTGGGCCTCGGCAGCGTCGAGCTTTGCCTTTGCGGCAGCCAGTGCGGATGCATCAATATTCTGCATAGAGAAAAACCTCCTCCAAAACCGCCTCTCGCAGAAGCTGTGCAGACCCCTGCGGGAGAGAAAATGTTGTATCCAAGACAGAACAAACTCGGGAGCAATCACCCCGGAAAAACAGGGCGAAGGGTTTGATGGATGGAAAGTTGTATCCATCACCCTAAAAATGGCTTAAAACCTTAAAAAACCTCTCGAAATCTTTCCCATTTTATATTACCGAAAAAGTAAGTAAAGTGCAAGAGTTTGCACAAAAATATCAAACAAATTCGGTGTTTTGCCCGATGGAATAGACGTGAAATTCTGGTATAATGGTTTAGCATTCACAGAGAAATGTTTATCGTATGACAAGACAGAGCATCGATAAGACCGCCGGAGCATCGCGCCGGGGGCCATCATTTGGGAGGTAAACACGCATGAGCAAAAAGTATCTGTACTACTTCAGCGAAGGCAACGATGCCTTTGGCGGCGACAAGGTCACCATGAAGAACATTCTGGGCGGCAAGGGCGCTGGTCTGGCTGAGATGACTGCAGCCGGTATGCCGGTGCCGCAGGGCTTCACCATCACCACTGAGGCCTGCACCCAGTATTACGCAGACGGCCGTCAGATCAACGACGAGATCACCGCTGACATCTTCGAGCACGTCAAGGGCCTCGAAAAGATCACCGGCAAGACCTTCGGCGACAACGAGAACCCGCTGCTGGTCTCCGTCCGTTCCGGCGCACGTCAGTCCATGCCCGGCATGATGGACACCATCCTGAACCTCGGCCTGAACGACGAGGCTGTCGAGGGTCTGGCCAAGAAGACCAACAACGCCCGTTTCGCATACGACTGCTACCGCCGCTTCGTGCAGATGTTCGCCGACGTCGTCATGATGGTCCCGAAGAGCCTGTTCGAGGTCGAGATCGATAAGATGAAGGAAGCCAAGGGCGTCAAGAACGACGTTGACCTGACTGCTGACGACCTGAAGGAACTGGTCGGCACCTTCAAGAAGATCTATGAGGACAACGAGGGCAGACCCTTCCCCCAGGACCCCAAGGATCAGCTGATCGAGGCTGTCAAGGCCGTCTTCCGCAGCTGGGACAACCCCCGTGCAAACGTCTATCGTAAGATGAACGAGATCCCCTACGAGTGGGGCACCGCTGTCAACGTCCAGCAGATGGCGTTCGGTAACTCCGGCGACCGCTCCGGCACCGGCGTTGCATTCACCCGTGACCCCGCCACCGGCGCTAAGAAGCTGATGGGCGAGTACCTCATCAATGCACAGGGCGAGGACGTCGTTGCTGGTGTCCGCACTCCGTCTCCCATCAGCCACCTGCACGAGCAGATGCCTGAGGTCTACGACCAGTTCGTTGAGATCGCTACCCGTCTGGAGAACTACTTCCGCGATATGCAGGATATGGAGTTCACCATTGAGGACGGCCACCTGTATATGCTGCAGACCCGTAACGGCAAGCGTACCGCTCAGGCTGCTCTGCAGATCGCATGTGACCTGGTGGACGAGGGCATGATCACCGAGCAGGAGGCTGTCCTGCGCGTGGAGCCCAAGCAGCTGGATACCCTGCTGCATCCCCAGTTCGACGCAGCTGCCCTGAAGGCTGCTGAGGTCGTCGGCAAGGGTCTGGCAGCTTCTCCCGGTTCTGCCTGCGGCCAGATCGTCTTCACCGCCGAAGAGGCTGAGGAGATGGTCAAGTCCGGCAAGATGAAGAAGGTCGTTCTGGTCCGTCTGGAGACCTCTCCCGAGGACATCGTCGGTATGCAGGTGTCTCAGGGCATCCTGACCGTCCGCGGCGGCATGACCAGCCACGCAGCCGTTGTTGCTCGTGGTATGGGTACCTGCTGTGTCTCCGGCTGCGGCAACGACAACGACGTGAAGATCGACGAAGAGGCTAAGACCTTCGAGCTCAACGGCCACAAGTTCGTCGAGGGCGACTGGATCTCCATCGACGGCTCCACTGGTAACATCTACGGCGAGCAGGTCGCTACCGTCGCCGCCACCGGCAACAAGAACTTCAACCGCTTCATGGGCTGGGCAGACGCTGCTCGTCAGCTGCTGGTCATGACCAACGCCGATAACCCGCGCGACGCACAGCAGGCAGTTGACCTGGGTGCTGAGGGCATCGGCCTCTGCCGTACCGAGCATATGTTCTTCGCTGAGGACCGCATCAAGGCTGTCCGTGAGATGATCTGCGCACGTACCGTGGAAGAGCGCGAGGCTGCTCTGGCCAAGGTCGAGCCGTTCCAGCAGGGTGACTTCGAGGCGATGTACCGCATCATGGGTGAGCGCCCGATGACCATCCGTTATCTGGACCCGCCTCTCCACGAGTTCCTGCCCAGCAAGGACGAGGACATCAAGGAGCTGGCTGCCGACATGGGCATGACCTTCGATGACCTGAAGAACGTCGTTGCTTCTCTGCATGAGTTCAACCCCATGATGGGCCATCGTGGCTGCCGTCTGGCTGTCACCTACCCCGAGATCGCAGCAATGCAGACCCGCGCTGTTATCAAGGCAGCTCTGAACGTCTCTGCTGAGACCGGTTATGTCATCACTCCGCACATCATGATCCCGCTGGTCGGCGAGGTCAAGGAGCTGAAGTTCGTCAAGGACGTTGTCGTCAAGGTCGCAGACGAGCTCATCAAGGCTTCCGGTGTTGACATGAAGTATCTGGTCGGTACCATGATCGAGATCCCCCGTGCAGCTCTGACTGCCGGCGAGATCGCCAAGGAGGCCGAGTTCTTCAGCTTCGGCACCAACGACCTGACCCAGATGACCTTCGGCTTCAGCCGTGACGATGCTGCCAAGTTCCTGGGCGCTTACTACGAGAACAAGATCTACGAGAGCGATCCGTTCCAGCATCTGGATCAGGTCGGCGTCGGCAAGCTGGTCAAGATGGCTGCACATGACGGCCGTGAGACCCGTCCCGACCTGGGTCTGGGCATCTGCGGCGAGCACGGCGGCGATCCTTCCAGCGTCGAGTTCTGCCACAATGTTGGTCTGGACTACGTCAGCTGCTCTCCCTTCCGTGTGCCTATCGCACGTCTGGCCGCTGCTCAGGCTGCTATCAAAAATCCCAGAAAGTAAGATTGTTGCATAAAGATGCACTAATCGTGCAAAACGTGGGAAGATAAGCGTATGATAAACCCTCCCCGGTGAAACTGAATGGTTTTGCCGGGGAGGTTTTTTGATTAAAAAGAACTTTTATAAGGTTATGTGTAGGAAGGACGAGGTTAAAATGGCATCTAAAGATTGGAAATCGCCGGATGCGCAGCACAAAATTACGGAAGAAAAGGGCTTAGACATAGAAAATGAAAGTATACAGAGGCAGTGGGAAAAAACCCTTGTATCGTTTATAAGACTAGAGGACGCTTTTTCTGATATAGATGTTTATGACGATACCGAAGAAGGAGAGATACCATATAGACAGTATTTAATGCGCAGATGGTTGTTCATCCATCAGGATAAATATAAGAACGAGACACTTAAGGACGAAGATAAAAAGAAGGTAAATGAATTACTGAAGAAAAAACATATCAAAGAAGATAAGTTCATGGATGTAATAGGTGGATTCTGCAATAATAATGTTGGCCAAATTGATGATATGGCAAAAAAGTTACAGAGACGATTAAATAAGATAATGGGTAAGGTCCCATTTAAAGGAAAATTTGTAGAAGCATCTGAGGTGCTAACATTCAACTCAACAAGAAGCACGCCGACATTGCTCACAGTAGCAAATTGCCGATTTTTTTGACATTTTGCTAATGGTAGATTCCGAAGGGAAAGGGCTTCTCGGAGCTGTTGAAGCGTATACAGAGGCCAATTCAAGCTGTTGATAGTGATGAGAGCCACGAGAATTTGCATTTGCAGTGCTCAATTAGAGAAGGTATGCGATCATTAGCAAGGAATAAAAGTCTCAAGTATACAAGTGGTATGATAAAATTTTCCTTGTTGCAGTCCTTCTCGGAATATTACAATGGAGAAATGGAAAAAGGGTATGTCCGTCAGGCACTTTTAGATCTTTCAGAGATGGTACTATATTATGTTGACAAGTATCCACGCGATGAGCTATGTAATAGGCAGGCATATAGACAAATAGCAGAATATTTGATAAACACCGAATATAAGATTCAGAAGTTTGCGGAAGGTCCAAAAGGATTCCGGCAGTAAGAGATTTAAGCGTGATGCTTCTTGGAGACAGAATTTTAATGTCTCCAAGAAGCATCACTTTTTTTGTTGCTGGGCAAAAATGGCCGTGCATTTTTTCTGAGAAAAAAATAAAAAAACACTGTGCGAAAAAAAATAGATAGGCTATGAATATATATTTTTGCAAACGAGGTAGCCACTTCGAAGCACAAAAAATTAATTGATTTGCGAGGTATTTACTATGCTACAGAAGAATTGTGAAAACGAGATTCGAGAACTGAGCCGGGGCCAACAGGAAATGCTGGATGAACACATCGACAGGCTGAATAAAGTTTTAAAGGCAAGGACAACTATGCCGGCATTGCCGTAATGTCGGAAAAAATTATGCAACCTGTTGTCCGCGAAAACAAGGAAGCTTATCCGCTCAATGAAATTCAGGTGATTATCAAAAAGACGGAGAACCGTTTGTAAGATGCAGCTGGAAAAGTGATGAAGGAACAAGCAATTTTTCCGCTTCAGTTCAGCGCAAAAACTTCAAAATCTGGTCAAAATCTCTGGGAGCATTTTTGTTCGAGGACAAAGGAAATC
>ENA-OQCU01000239-OQCU01000239.1-human-gut-metagenome-genome-assembly--contig:-NODE-239-length-28540-cov-4.816422_pt1 | contig 28540 bp, 48 predicted proteins | sample MGYA00242504_ERZ504590 | MGnify/ENA primary metagenome ERZ504590 (study PRJEB26092, sample SAMD00036318) | human gut metagenome | host: Homo sapiens | study: EMG produced TPA metagenomics assembly of... | reverse complement strand
ACGTTGTGGCCGGGAACGGTCTGATCCCAGCCGCGAATCACCTGGCCGACGCCGATGCCGAAGCTTGCCGGCTGGTGGCGGGCGAAGCTCGAATCGAAGGGCGTGTCCTTGCCCCAGACCACACCGTGATAGTTCACGGTCACCGTGTCGCCGCGGCGGACCATCGGCCCGTCACCCTCGACGATCTCCACGGCCTTCAATCCCTTCGGCGCCTCGTCCGACGGGAAAGCGATCTCCGGCGCCGCGCCAAACACGGCATTGACCTCAGGCATGTTCGCCATGGCCTACCTCCTATCAATAATGCCATGCCGTTCATGGCATGGCCGCAAGTCGTAAAAAAGACAGTGCCACTCACACTAGCACCCCAAGCCCCGGTTGCACAGCTCGCAGCGTATTTTTCAACGCAAATCGCCATATTCGCCATATTCGGCACGGCGACGGCCTAGCATTCGACGACGTTGACCGCCAGACCGCCCTTCGAGGTCTCCTTGTATTTCGACATCATGTCCTCGCCGGTCTGCTTCATCGTGGCGATGGCCTGATCCAGGCTGACGATGTGGGAGCCGTCTCCGAGCATGGCCATGCGCACGGCGTTGATCGCGGTGTTCGCGGCCATCGCGTTGCGCTCGATGCACGGAATCTGCACCAGACCGCCCACCGGATCGCAGGTGAGGCCGAGATTGTGCTCGATGCCGATCTCCGCCGCGTTCTCCACCTGCTCCGGAGTGCCGCCCATCACCGCGGCCAGACCGGCGGCCGCCATCGAGCAGGCGACGCCGACCTCGCCTTGGCATCCCACTTCCGCTCCGGAGATCGAGGCGTTGCGCTTGAACAGGTATCCGACCGCGCCGGCGGTCAGCAGGAACGTCCTGACGCCCTCGTCGTCGGCGGACTCGACAAAGTGCCAGTAGTATTCCAGCACGGCCGGAATGATGCCGGCCGAACCGTTGGTAGGCGCGGTGACGACCCGGCCGCCACCGGCGTTCTCCTCGCTCACCGACATGGCGAACAACGCCACCCATGCGGAATCGGAGGATTCCAGCGCCGAAGAGATGCGGCGATCGCGTCTGAGCACGTCGCTGTTGGCCGCGAGACGCCGGTACATCAGCGGGGCGCGGCGGGGCACGTCCAGACCTCCCGGCAGCGTCGGCGTCGCGCTGGCGCACCCGGCGTCGATACAGTGGCTCATCACGTTCCAGATTCGCGTGAGCCGGTCACGCACCTCCTGCGGCGAGCGCCGGGCCGTTTCGTTCGCCCAGACGACGTCGGCGATGCTCAGATGGTGCTTCCGACACAGGTCGATCAGGCCGTCGCATGATACGAAGGGGTATGGCACGCCGTCGCCGTATTCGGCAGCCTCGTCGTTCCCGGAGTCCTCCGGCGACTGCGATGACGCCGGCGTCTGCTCGTGGTTCGAGATCAGCGCGTCGTCGATCCGTCCGCGGCGGATGAACCCTCCGCCTATCGAATACCAGACCTGCTCGTCGATGATGTTGCCTTGGGCGTCGAACGCCTGGAACCGCATGCCATTGGGATGCGGGGCGAGCCGCTTCCACCGGTCGAAGACCATGTCGCCGTCGTCATCGTATGCGATGGCGTTCGTGCCGTTGACATGGATGCTTCCGTCGTGCGCGCAGCGTTCTCGGACTGAAAGCAGGTAATCCGTATCGACTGTGGCGGGTACGTTGCCTTCCAATCCGGCGAGAATCGCGCGGTCGGTGCCGTGGCCGAGTCCGGTCAGCGACAGTGACCCGTACAGGACGACGCGGATACGGCCGACGCGCGACACGGCGCCAGATTCCTCCAGTGACGAGGCGAACGCCTGCGCCGCGCACATCGGGCCGACGGTGTGCGACGAGCTGGGGCCCACACCGATGGTGAACATGTCGAGAACACTGAACATGACTGACGAATCCCTTCACACTGTTATGCACGCTTTCACGGCTGATACCATCGCGATATCATATCCTCCGCCACGCACATGCGCGCGGCCGGGCCGTCGCCATCTCCGCTGCCCCGTCGAACCGCCGAACCGCCGAATCAGGTCAGCTCGACGACAGCGTTCCGCAATGGCGGGTCTCACGCCAGATGCGACCACGTCATCGCCAGGACGACGCCGCCGAACACGGCGAGCGCGATGACGGCTGCGGCCGTGACGGCGATCCTGCCCTTGGACTTCATGACGCGCGGCATGGCGGCGGTTCCCAGGAAGAACGCGGCGAGGCCCACCACGGCGCAGTTGATGCCGATCATCAGCGAGTCGCCCTGCGAAAGGGTGGCCAGACCGGCTCGGGTGATGATCGAGTTCATCGTCGCCGGATACACGCAATACCCCCAGATGCCGAACCCGACGCATCCGATCACGGCATATATCAGCGGCATCAGCGCATCGCGGCGTTTCAGCCGGGCGGCGAACGAATCAGCCGCCCACAGCAGCACGAATCCGACCGTATACACGAATGCGACGGCGAACAGGCAGGCGACGAGGAACCACGGCATCAGGGCGAACGCGCCTCCCGCGGCGCTCACCATCACCGGCGCGCTGACCAGCTCGCACACGCACATGACAAAGGCGATGGAGACCGCCTGCACCAGCATCGTCGGCAACCCGGTCTCGGGCTCGCGCGTCACGTTCGTCCAGTTCGCCATCTTGCACCTTTCGTCAGTGTCGGGCCGCAAACCAGCTGTATGTAAAGCAGCCATCCCAGAATGTTGCGATAAGGTGCCCCCGGTGGGACTCGAACCCACCGGCAACACACCTCCGAAGCCTACTCCCACTTGGATTACGCGGCCTTGACCTGAGCTTTTGCCCACATTTTGCCCACATTCTCACCGAGAAGAAGCCTCGTCATTGCCGATGACAGCGCATCGAGGTCATCATCGAACAGGTCGGCGTAGATGTCCAGCGTCATCGCGGCGCTCGCGTGCCCGAGTTGGCGTTGCACCGCCTTGACATTCGCGCCGGCGTGGACCATGAGGCTCGCGGCGGTGTGGCGCAGGTCGTGGATCGTCAGCCGCTCCCCTATGCCGGCGGCCTTGCGGGCGGTGACGAGCCACCCGTCGCCGCTGCTGGCGTTGCCGTATTCGCGGATCATGCGGCCGGGCTTGCCGGGAGCCTCGAAGAGCAGGTCGTCGGGTCTGCGGCCGTCGCAGCGGGCATGCATGATGCCGTCGAGCGCGGCCGGGTACATGATGGTGCGCTCCGTGTAGGTCTTGGTGTCGTCTGGGATGATCTCGCCGCCCACCATCGGGGCGCTCACCCCTATATATATGCGCCTCGAGTCGAGGTCCACGTCGCGCACGCGTAGGGGGACGAGCTCGCCCCATCTCATGCCGCACAGGCCGAGCGTTAGGATGATGTCGCGACGCCATTTGGCGTGGCCGGCGAGGTCGGCGAGCTGGCGTGCGGTCAGGTAGACATGGCGCTTGCGCCGCTTGCGGGGAAGCTCTATCCGCCGCGCGGGGTTCGAGGGGATGCGCCGGTCGTCCACCGCGTCATCGAGGATGCCGGCGAGGATGCCGTGGGCGCGCAATGTCACGCTGGCGCTTCTGCCCTTGGCCCCGATGCCGACGATCCACCGCTGCACATCCTCGCGGGCGATGCCTGACACTGGGACACCGGCCCATTCCGGTTCCACCCACGTGCGCCAGGCATTCTCCAGAGTCCGATAATAACTCACCTTAACGGCGAGCTTTTTCTTGACCAGCCATGCAGGAGCCAGCTCCCCACCGTGGCTTTGCCTGACTGAGGATCGATGTACGTGCCCTCGGCCTTTGCTGTGGTCACGCTCTTAGCCGCCCAATTGACGGCATCGCTTTTGCGTCTGAATCCCCTTTTGTCGGTCTGCGTGCCGTCCGGCTTGCGGTAGCGGACGCGATAACGCGCTTCGCCTTTGCTGGTCTTGTATCTGGTGACATTAGCCATGATTTTCACTCACTTGTACGGATTTTTCCGGTTTTAACGTGTTTTAACCGGTTTTGATGTGTTTTAATTGGATTTGACAGGGAGAAGGGAAACACGTAGGCTATCCTCTTACGCCAAAATCGAAAGGAGGCGGCCATGACCATGACGGATACCGGCGTGAAGCCAATACCGGCGTACGCGCCGCCCGAGGGCGGCAAGCCACGCAACGCCGTGGACGAGAAATGGATGCGACTGCACCGCGCGATGATGAACCGTCCGGCACGACTCGCGAAGAAGGCGCAGAAGATTGAGAATAGCGATCGTCACTAGTCGCCTGTGCGACTCCGGCGACCAGCTCGCATTGCGCCGCTTCGTCTGCTGCGAGCCGAACGGCCCGGAGTACGCGATGGACGTGCAGCGCTATATCCGCGGACTCCGCGTCAAGGACGAGCCGGGAATGTACCGGATGGTCCTCCAGTACGGGGAAACCCCGAACGCTCCCATCGTCGGCTTCTGCGAGTTCGGATACGACCCCGCCGCCCTGGAATCCAGTGGTTACGCGATATCGTTCATCGCCACCGCGTTGAGCGAACGCGGCCGGCATCTCGGTGCGATACTGTTGGACTGCGCGCTGCGATGGATGGCGAACGACGCCGCCAGACACGGGCGCACCCCGTACGTGCTTACACAAATCGACCCCCGGAACGAGGCCAGCGTTCACCTTTTCTCCGGCGCGGGCTTCGAGAACGAGGGGCGGGATGAGAACGACCCCGAATTCGACATCTGGTCGAAGGAATTCGAACCGCTCGCCACGGACAGACTCTACTTCTACTCCCCCATCATGATTGACGAGGACGATAAGAACTGACATTTCGGGTATGGCTTCGCCCCGTGTAGGATAGTTGGCGAAGCGTCCTCCTTTCCAATAAGCAAGCTGGTCGATGTTTCACTCGCCCTGTTGGCGCTGCAACGCCGGCAGGGCAATTCTTTTTAATTGGTCGAATCATGTAGCGACGGTGAATCGATGCCGCAGAAACCGAGTGCTATGTGGTTGTAATCGCTGACGTCAACCTTCAACCCGTCAACATCGGGGTTGTCTTTCCATACGTTGTTCAAATCGCCGTTGGCGTATTTCCAATCCTTCGCCATCCCGTTGAGCGGGTACGTCGTCCCGTCGATTGTCATGATGACGGCGTTGTGATCCTTGCATTCGACGGTCGTATCGTCCGCCGACCAAGGCCAGTATTCTTCCGAATACCCATAATCGTCAATGAATGACTGTTTGCTGAGCTCATGCGTTTTCGCGGATCCGACGCAAGCTGTCAGGGATACAACTATTGCCGCGCTTAGCAGGAACATAACGGCTTTTTTCATTGTCTGCTCTTTCTCTGTCGCAATGCCATGGTTCGGCTGGAATCTATTCGTTAGAATTCCACGGCTGGGTCTTGTGGGATTTCCACGGTATAGCGTTGCCCGTTGATGGTGGCGGCCGCGCTTTCCACCTGAACTTTCTTCGCGGTGGGTTGCCGTTCCGCTTCCATGGCGACGTATGCGGTGACGATGCCTGTCTTGCCGGGCTCCACACTGGCATTGTTGCTCATCGACATGCTGTCCACGACATTGTCGTTCGCGTCGAGGTACCGGAAGTCGAGGATGATGTCGTCAAGGGTTTTGTTCGTGTCGTTGCGGACGATGTATTCGACCACGCGGGTGCCGCTTGTGTCGCGCACGTTCCTCTCCAGAATAGTCAGGCCCGAGCTGCCTTCGTTGGCCTGCGGCTTTAGTTCGTCCACCTGCTGCTGGAGCGTTTCCACTTGTCCGCTGAGCTCGTTGCGCTGATCCGTAAGAGTCTTTGCTTTCGCTTCCGACTGCGAATAGGATTCACGAAGATTATTGATGATTGGGTTGGCGTACAGGTACATGCCGCCAATCCCGCCAGCGAGTCCGATGACCAGTCCGACGACCGCCGTGATGGCGATGATGGCGGGTATCGGAAGTTTCTTCGCTGCCGGGTGTGGTGCCGGAGATACAGTTTCCGGCTGTTCGTCTTGTGGTGCCGGTGGTTGTGCCGACATGGGGGCTGGCTCGGTCATTATTTCTTCTTTCTTCAGATGGCTACGCTATCGTGTAGCCAGTTTTTATATGCCCTGATTATCCATGGCATTACGTTCAGTTCTCTTGCTATTGCGCATTCGTTACTGCCGTACAGGAGCTCGGCAGTAACGTAGTCGGCTTGGCTCATGAGCATTCGAGCAGCTTCAATGTCTGCCCGCTGTTCCGTGTAAATATCGGTTTTACAGCCGATATCATGGTGTTTGGCATGGCTGATTTCATGTGCGAGTACGCACCGACGCTGGATAGGCGAAAGCTTATCGCTGAGGATAATCTCATTGCGTTCCGCATCGTACACGCCCTCGAGCCCGTCCGGCAATGGTCGGTCGCGTATTCTGGTCGCCCATTGCAGGGCGACGTATTCCAAAGCGTCCTCGCTCATATGGCATCACTCCCCTAATGTTCCAAAACGGCGATTCGGAACATTAGAACCATGTGAATCATGTCATTAGATGGTTCAAATGTTCCCCGGCGCATTACGGCATCTCCTCATAGGCTTCCTGTTCGGCCTCAATGTCGCCGTGCTTCGCGGCCATCGCATAATAATCACGAGCGGTCGCATCGTCCGAATCAGGTTCCACCGACAATGACACCGGGCCTCGCTCGGCACGTTCAATGAAGCGCTCGGCGGCCTCGATTAATTCGTGAGGGTATACTCCGAACACCTCTGCAAGCTGCGCTAGCTGAATGACGTTAATATTGCGCTCATTTTGCAATAAACGAATCAAAGTACGCTCATTCAAGTTCGCTTTTTTTGCAAGTTCTTTGATAGTCAAATGTGCCGCAGAGCGTTCTGCTGCAATAGCTTTTGACGTTGCTTCGTTCATGTCCATATGGGCAGTCTACAGCACTTTGTAAAGCCAGCGTACTGACCATATGGTCGGCGTGTCGTGCTTGACGGTGACTATTTGGTCAGTAAAGTGAACCATATGAACACTCTGGAATACAGCAAGCAAGTAGCCGAGAACGTGAGTAAAGCCCTCGATGGTGCCAATCTCAGCGTCTCTGCCGCAGCTGAAAAGACCGGTATCCCCCGCACCACGCTTTCACGCCATCTGAACCATCCAGAAACAGCTCCGTTTGACGTAATCGAATTAAGTCGAATCGCTTCCATCACACGAAAGACAGTGAGTAGCCTTACTCGGTTCAAGGCCACTCCTGCGCTCGCTGGCAAGGAGGTGGCGTGATGAACGGTCCGACGGTTCTTATAATCGCACTTTTCCTTCTGAATATCGGGTTGTCCATCAAGAACGAGCTTGACCTTCGTGAGATCGAGCGCGCTCGACGTAAGCGCGCTTCACTTCAACCATCGATACCGACATGTAGTGAGTCCTCTTCTTCAGCCGCGTCCACTCAATCCACTGGATACGGAGAAAATCAGGAAGGCGAGGAATGTCAGAAGCATTGGTGAGAGAAAAGACCGCTTCCGTATTCGGTGGAATGTTCAGGCAGATTTCCGCGTTGGCAATTGGAATTCCGCTGCTTAGGAAGAAGTCTGAATCCACTTTGGGCCTATACAGGGTCATGGTGCCCTCGTTGCGGAAATGGATACATCGCAGACTTTCCGAATCCAAGGTCGCCACGAGGTGCTGCGCCGCAATCCTGTCGCTCCTGCGAATCTTGTTGATTTGTCTCTGCTGCACGCAGTTCCACAGGAGGGCCGCAATCGCGACCAATACGGATGGTTCAGTCCAATTCAATTGATTCTTCCCTTCGCTGGGTCGTTGGTTTGAATGTCGCAGTTCCAAGCCTACCGGCGGAGGGGCCACACGAAAAGAGAAAAACGATGAACGCCAAGGATTACGGGCGTCACGCCAGCGGTTTCCGCACGGCGGACGGAGGCCCGTCGAAACGGTTCATGCGCCGGCTGGTCTTCTGGGGCGTCGTGTTCGCCGCATGTCTGGCGTGGGTGATGACCCACGAGGCGTGCCGGTACCCGTTGGCCAACGGCGTCTGCTCGCTGGTCGCGTTCCTGGGAGTCCCCCTGCGTCTGCTCTGTCTTGTGGCAAGCGAGGCGGGAGCCGATGAATAAAGGCCTGCCGGGGTTCTTCCTTCCCCGGCAATCGACAAGGACAGTCGCTAACACCATCGTGCCGCACCCTTCCCCAGCTGGTGCGGCGTGCGGGGCCGGCAGGTTCGCCCCCGCCGGAGATCGCGCGGTGTCATGTACGCGCGGCAAACGGCGGGAAGCCGTTCGATTCGGCACGGTCCACTCCCCCTGCGGGAAAGAAAAAGCCCACGCGGCAACGTGGGCGAAGCAAAACAGCTACATGAGAAAGGATACACCATGAGCGCCATGATTCCGCCCGACGTCATCCAGGACGGCGTCGCCTATTGGAAGGCCGACAAGGTGAGCGCCTATTTCGGGGGCTCTCCCACCGTGGGCACGCTCGGCGTGTGGAGATACCGGGGCGAGGGGCCGAGGTTCGTGAAACTCGGCGGCAAACGCGAGCACCGCCAACGCGATACGCGCCGCGTCGTCTACCCGGTCAGGGAGGTGATCGCATGGGGAGAACGCAACGGTCTCCAGCAGCAGACGGTCGCCGCGTGAGCGAAGGAGCATCGATGACGAGCCAGCCGGATGATTACGACTATCGGGAGGAAGGCGAAAGCCTGTTCGAATGGCCGCTCGACGCCGCGGGCATGCGCATGGGCGCCGGCGAACTATTGGACAGCCTGCTCGAGGTCATCCAGCATCTGAATCGCGCGGACGCATGGCCGCTGACCATATTGCCGCCCCGGTTCGGCGACGTGGTGGTCGACCGTGGCCGGCGCGCGATATCGGCGGTGTGCCTGTGGAAACGCAAGCCGTCGAACGATTCGAAGGAGGTATGAACATGGCGGGCGAGACAGTCATCACGATCGTCGGCAACCTGACCGCCGACCCCGAGCTGCGCACCATCGCCAGCGGCGTCGTCGTCTGCGGGTTCACCATCGCGTCCACACCGAGAATCTGGAACCGCCAGACCAACCAGTACGAGGACGGGCAGGCGTTGTTCCTGCGCTGCAGCGCGTGGCGTGATCTGGCCAACCATTGCGCGCAGTCCCTGAAGAAGGGCACACACGTGATCGTGATGGGCCGTCTGCAGCAACGTTCCTATCAGGCGCAGGACGGGTCGAACCGCACGATCGTGGAATTGCAGGTCGACGAGATAGGTCCGAGCCTGCGGTATGCGGTCGCGGCCGTGGTCAGGCAATCCAAGTCCAACGGCGTCCAGCAGGGCCAGTCGTATTCGGGTGGATCCACTTACGGCAATCCGCAACAGTCGGGCTGGCAGCAGGCCGCGCCGCAACCACCCGCCACCGACCCATTCAACCAGCAACAGCAGTCGCAGGAACCGGACCCGTGGGCTGCGCCGCAACCGACGCCACCGTCCGACGGTTTCGACGCGGACCCCGAATTCTAGGCAAAGGAGGAATATCATGGCCATCACCATCGTGGACATTCCGGTATCGCAATTGATGCCGAACCCGCATAACCCGCGCAGGGACGTGGGCGATGTGGAGGAGCTGGCGGACAGCATCAGGGCGCAGGGCATCAAACAGGAGCTGCTGGTCACCCCGACCGACAGCAAGTCTCCCGAGGGCAAGCCCCTGTATCGCGTGGTGATCGGGCATCGCAGGCTCGCGGCCGCGAAGCTCGCGGGCTTGGAAACGGTGCCGTGCCGCATCGAATCCATGAGCGAACGCGACGAGCGCGCCCTGATGCTTGTGGAGAACACGCAGCGTTGTGATCTGACCCCGTTGGAGGAGGCCGACGGCTATCAGGGATTGTTGGATTTGGGTGTGAAGGTCAAGGAGATGGCCGAGCAGACCGGCCGCAGCACACGCCTGGTGCGCGGCCGGTTGAAGATAGCCGCCATCCCCCAGTCGGTGCGTGACGCTTCCAAGGATTTCGCGCAGCTCTCATTGTCCGATTTGGAGGCCGTCACCGAGTTCGACGGCGACGAGGACACGCAGAAGGAACTGCTGTCGTTCGCTGGCACCCCGAACTGGCAGTGGAAGCTGGACAACCTGCGTACCCGTCGTGAGACGGCGAAGTGGATGGAGGCCGCACGCCTGTGGATGGAGTCGAACAATCTTCCCTTGTTGGATAAAAAGCTGAAGCCGGCACAATCCTGGCAGACGCCAAACGGCTACAGGTTCGCGCGCAACAGTTTCGTCTATGATGCGCGCGCATCGTTCGCGAAGCAGTGGCAGGCATGGCGTACGGAACACAAGCAGGAAGTGGTGCTGTGCATTCTGGAAAACGGCATCGCCGTATACGAGCTAATCCCGCAACAGGAAGAGACCGAGGATACGGCGAAACACAAGGCCAAGGACGAAGAGAAACGCAGGGAGAAGGAACGCAAGGCGAAGCTCAGGGAGTTCACCGACACCGCGGAACGCCTGCGCATCGAATGGATCCATGAGCATGTCCCCGGCATGAAGAAGGACATGCTGCGTGAACTTTCGGAACGCCTATGCCTCATCTCAATCATGGGAATCGGCGAAGGGAAGATAAGGCCGGTGTCTGATTTCGGCTACGGGTGGACGGACGCGCTCACCGCATATTCCGGAATGACGAAACCGCTGCCGTCGCCCGCCAACCCGGAGGACGACGATCCGTTGTGGTTCAACACGGACGAGAACGGCAAAGAGCTTCGCCGCCGCCAGCAGGCCAACCCTACGCGGGAGCTCGCCTTGCTCCTGTTCGCGCACATCGAGGCAGCCATCACCGTGGACACGTGGGACAGGAGCGACGCACGCGGCAGATATGACGGCCCGATGCTCAACGCCTACTACGCGGTGTTGGAATCGGCCGGCTACACGGTGTCGGACGCGGAACGCAAGGGCTTGGAACTGTGAGCGAAATCGTTCTGGCCTGCATCGTTGTCGTGTTGGCGGTGCTGGTCGGGTGGATTGGAGGCAGGAAATGAATACGAGGGTTTGTCTGACGGTGCGGAACGGTGATGATCCGCCGGTGTCCGTGGAGCGTGTGGTGGTTGATTCACGGCCCGAGGTGGGTGCGGGGGTCACGCCGATGATGCTCATGGACATGCTGCACCTGTTGGACGAGTCGTGTCATGTGACCGAGATCAGGATAAGGGGGGGCGAACTGTGAGTCTGAAGGCAACTACGTGGGCGTTGTATGAGACGCCGAAGACGTTGGATGCGGTGGAGTTGCGACTGCTGCTTATCATCGCGGACAATACCGACGATTACGGGCGTGGTTTCGCGAAGAGCAATGGGAAGCTGGCCGAACTGGCCGGCATTTCGAAGCGTACGGTGCAGACCAAGCTCGCGAACCTGAAGAACCTTGGGCTTATCCGCGCGGGCAACCAGAAGCTTGTCTCCTATCTGGCTCCGAATCGCAGGCCGGTGGTGTATGACCTGTGCATGACGCGCAGACACGCAGATTTTGCACCCCAGTCTGATGCGGTCGAAATCACCGACACCGACACGGCTTCTGCGGCTACTTCTGAAACGCCCGTATTGGCTACCTCCGATTCTGGGGTGCAGCTGGGGTGCAACAGGGGTGAAACTGGGGTGCAGCTGGGGTGCAACAGGGGTGAAAGCATGGTTGCACACAATACGATTAATCCGATAGAAACGAGAGAAACGAGAGAGAACGCGCCCGCGAGCAAAACCGACACCAACCGAATCAAGGCGCTCGCCGAATACCGGCCGGACGAAGCCACAAGGAAGCTCGCCTCCGAATACGGGCTCGATCTCGACGCGGAACTACGCAAATACCGCGACCACAGGCTTTCCCACGACCGCATCCCCAAAGGCAGCATCGATGCGGACTTTCGCCTGTGGCTCCAACACGGGGCCGAAAACGGGTACGGCACACCCGCCACACCAGCGCCCCAACCGAAACAGCATCAGCACACGTGGCGATGCCGGCACGTGCTCGATCTCCTGCACCGGACCGCCGATATCGCCATGGAAGTCGGACCCGACGACACGAGTTGCCGTCTCGCCGACCTGCTCAACCAAGGAAAAACCAACGATGAGGCGCTCGCCGCACTCGGCCTGCACCCTGACGAACTGGAGGAAATCGCATGACCAGGAAAACCGAAGCCCTCTTGTGGGTGGATATCGAGACCACGGGTACGGATCCACGTACCGACCTGATGCTGGAAATCGGGTTGAGGTGCACGAGCATGGACGCGAAAACCGAGCACGCGCGCTTCGAGTCGGTCATCAAACCCGGTGTGCTGCCGACCGACAGGAGCTTCGCTTTCGCCCACAAAACGCATGAGGCGAACGGCCTGATCGATGAGGTCATCGACGCCAGCCCTGAACTATGCTCCACGGCTCGTGTGGCGCTCGCGGTCATCGATTTCACGCAGTCGATGGCGGAAACGCATGTGCTGCATCCAGCGGGGACGAACATGATGGGCTTCGATCTGCCGTTCCTGGAACATTACCTGTTCGCCGAGGACCGGTGGGGGCGTTTCCACCGCATGCTCTCCTACCGGTCTTTGGACATGACGGCCATCCGTTTGACGCAAACCGCGTTGGGAGCCGACCCTTACGAGCATTACACGGAGCCGAAAACACATCGCGTCAAGGATTGCCTGGACACGGACATCCACGAATACGTCGAATGGCTGGAACTGGTCAAATGAGCCGCACCAACCCCACAAGAGAAACACACCGGCTGACCGCCAGGCGCGACCACTACCGGTGCCTGCGATGCGGCAACGAGCTGGACCACATCTGGAGCGGCCACAGCCTCCACCACCGGCACATGCGCAGCCACCCGTTCCCCGGACTCCACCTGCCATCGAACCTCATCCACCTGTGCGGCTCTGGCACCACCGGCTGCCACGGCTGGGTACACAACCATCCAAAAACGGCCATGGAATACGGGTGGATCGTCAGCATGGGCGAAGACCACCCCGAAAACATCCCCGTCTATGACGCACACCGAGGCTGGCTGCTCCTCGACAACCAGGGCGGATACACGCTCTGCGACCGAGACGGCAACCCACGATAGGCAACCAGCCGAAATTCGACGCACGCCGGCGCTCGCCGGCTGGGGAAGAGAGAAACATGACCTTCGAACAGACGAACAGGAAGCAACGCCAACGCATGAAGACGGACGCCAGATCGCACAAGGCGACGGCCAGGACGATTCTCGACAGCCCGCTCTACGCAAGGCTCAAGGGCGGCGAGGACCTGTATACGGCCGTCTGGGCGTTGTGGGAATCACTCGCCGGCACGGGATTGTCGAACATGACGGCGGGCACGGTATGCCACGCATGCAAGACCCGTGACCTCAGCCAATTGGAATGGGCGTTGAGGTCGACGGCCGAAACGGGACAGATCAAGCCATCCGCCCCACCCGCCAGAACACCCGTCCACTGCCAGGCATGCGGCAAGGAATGCAGGCCGCACGCCGGCACCCCGATCATGTGCAGCCAATGCAAGGAGAACCTGAGACGAAGGAAGGCGAGGCAAGGCGAGAGGAAGACGAAACCATGAACGACCTGGACGAGTACATCCACCGATGCCGGTTGAACCTCGAACCCCACCACCTCCGGCCCGCAGACGAAAACGACGACAAGCATTGCCTGATCTGCGACATCAGCAGCGCTCGCCGACACATCCGCATGGACGGTTTATGCATCAACTGCCACCTCAAATGGAGACGCAAACACGATCCCGCATACCGCAAGCGGGTCAACGCCTACCAGCATCGATGGCAGCAGGAGCATCCCAATGAATTCCGCGAAATGAAACGCCGCTACGAGCAGAGGAAACGAGCAAAGGAACACCAATGAGCGTCAAAACCTACACAGACTCCACCACACGAATCGTCACCGAAACCATCGAAGAACACGTCTGGGAAATCCACTGCGACGCCATCGGATGCAACAACAGCCTCGAATTCCGGGAAAACCAGGACACCGGAGACATCACAGCAGACGGCGACTACACCGGCGACATGGACAACGAATGGCTCAACATCCACGACACCAACACCGCCATCCAAACCGCACTCCAACACGGCTGGCAAGAAGGCAACAAAGGCATCCAACGAGGCCACCTCTACTGCCCCACACACAACGAAAACCAATAAAACACCAACAACCAAAAAAGAAACAACGCCGGCGCTCGCCGGCATAGGGAAAGGAGAGCCGATGACCGCACTGCTTGATGAACGATTGCGTGATCTCGCGACGCAAACCCACCTGCTCGAGACGAAGGTGAGTTCTCTCGGCTGGATGGCCGGCGCCGACACGCAGACGCTGAAATCAATGACCCGCGCCCAGGCGCATCTCATGCTCGCCGAATGCGATCTGCTGGACGCAATCGAAACGAACGAAAAGAAGGAACTGAGAGGCAGACGATGAGCACTCTGGATATTTTGGGCAACACGAGCGAGCAGGCGGATTCAGTGCGCCTGATGCTCAAGATTCGAGGGATGAAAGATGGGCATTTCATCGACGACACCCCACTCATCATCCTCAAGGCGGACAACCATCAGGACTCCGACAAATGGGATGTGTACATCAGCAAGTCGGTGTATCCGACCGCCGAATCGTATGGCACGCTCGCCGGCGTGCTGCGAATGCTCGCCAATGACGTGGAAATCATGGCACACGAGAAGGAAATGGGAGGCAGACGATGAACGGTGACGTGACTGCCATGGACATCAATTGCGCACTCGCCTCCCGTTACCGGCGTGACGGTGACGGGTATTGGTCGGAGATTTCGGTCACTGAGCCGAATGACACGGTGCTGCGTCTGGACGGCGTGGCGTTGGAGGTCAACTGGCGCGGGGACACATGGATCAGCGGATTCGAGGTCAAGGTGAGTCGCGGCGATTTCCTCCGCGACGCGAAATACCTGCGCTACAAGGATTACGTGGACGATCTCACCCTCGTCTGCCCCGCCCGCATGATCGACCGCAGCGAGGTGCCCGAGCCGGTTGGCCTCATGTACTACGACCCGTCCAAACGCACGTTGAGATACCGGCGCAAACCCGACCCAAGTCATGGTGACACCCGGCAGGTCGAACACCGGCTGCTGAAAAAGCTCGCCGCCAGCGAACGGCCGGACCGGTACGGGCATTACGAGACCGCCGCCGAGTATGTCGCACAGCGAGAGGCGATGAAAGGCATAGGCCGTGCGCTCGGGACGAAGATGGCGTTGCGGCTCCAACAGCTCGAACAGTTGCAGGAACCCACCGAGGTACGACGTATACAGGCACAGTCCAAGGCGTTCGAACGGGTGTGCGACATCCTCAGCCGCCACGGCTACCAGATCAGCCGGTGGCTCCGCACCGAGGATCTTGAGACCAGACTGAAGGAACTGGACGAGGCGCTTTCGAGCGTGGTGCCCACCGGCAAGGTGGACCGCGAGACCCTGTACGCCATCAGCTGCCTGCAACAGTTGAGAACGACTCTGGGACTCCAAGACCGAAAGGAGCACGGACGATGAGCTATAAGGCGAGGACATTCACCCGTGAGGAGTTTCGAAAGGTCATCGCAGCCGCCATCTACGACTACGAACACGCTCCCGCGAAATGCCTCTACACGACCAAGGATGCGGCAGACCAACTCTACGGCGAGTACGGCGAGGAAATCGAGGTGGAGGGATGAACGGAGTACAGCTTACCAACCATCTGACCGCGCAATTCATGGCATCAACCCTAAGCCGGTACGAGGCCAGAATCACCGAGGACGGCGACTTCCGAGTCTACATATACGCCATGAGCCTCAAACGTCTCAAACGCAAGTGCGGGAGGTACGCGAAACGTGAGCGCAAGGCCATCGAATATGTCACCACACTCAAGGAGGAATCATGAGCGCGACGAACAACCAGCGTGAGATGATACTCAGATGGCATAAAGGCAAGGCCGCGACACCCGAGTACACGGCGAAACTCCTCGGTTTGCCGTTGAGCGAGGTGCTGTACGTGATCGAGCATCCCGAACCGCCGAAATCACGCGCGGACGCGTGGACACCGGAATTCATCGAACCACTGGTCTGAAAAATACCGATAAACACACGCGAATACATGACTGAATTCAGCGTAAAAACACTGAATCCAACGAAAGACAAAACGAAACCCTCCACCAACAGGCGGAGGGCACGCTCACCAAAGCACCATCATAGCCGGAACGTGGAGGGTTTCAACATAATGTTCATCACCACCGAACCATGCCAATACTGCGGCAGCCGACAGGTCGAGGCACCATGGACGCTCTGCCGGGACTGCCGCCGCACCTACGCCAAAACACTCCACCGGCTCCGCCGCGACATGATGCTCCTGCAACAGGTGTCCCGTCATGCCTACAAGCTCGGAGAACCCGGAGCGGTCGGCAAACCGCAAGGAGGCGCGGCGCCCGCGCCCATCAACCTCCACGCGCAGGACATGCTCGACCAGATCGAGGACGGCTTGCAGGACATGTGGAACGAAACCGGCGTGGAAAGCCGTCCGAGATGGCAGACCCTGCTCAGGGACTCGCCACGACGACTGCCCGACCTATGCCGCGCCAGCCGTTCGGGACATTGGCTGACATGGCTCATCCACACCTGCGAGCGCATCGAACCGCTCGTGGACCGCAGGCCACGCACACGCCGGATAATCGGCGTCTGCCCCGAATGCGGACGCGAGGTCATGGCCGCGAAAGGCGAATCACTGCTGCTATGCAAATGCGGCAACCCAATCAACGTGGTCGAGCTGCGCGAGCAGAGCCGAGACAAGGCCGAGGCAATCCACCTGACCAAGACCCCTGCGGGCATGAGCCAGTGGCTCAAGGACAACTACGGATACGAGGTCAGCCGCAAAGTAATCATCATGTGGATACGCCGTGGCAAACTCCCCAGCAGCAAGCCAATAGAAGGCGGATACTACGAATTCAGCATCAGGGAGATAGTCAGCATGGCAATGGCATATTCCAGCCGGCAGTAGGCTGTTGCCACCCCGTGGTATACTCCGTATCAGGATAAGTGTGAAAGCCTCTGGGACATACATCTCAGGGGCTTTACTCATATCCACCTATGCGCGTAGTTCAGTCGGTAGAACGGCGGTCTCCAAAACCGCAGGTCGTTGGATCGAAGCCAACCGCGCATGCCACGGCTTGCGTACGGTAGAGGACTAACCGGTCGCGCTGGGATAGCGTGACCGGGAGTAAACACCGACACTCTCTCGCGAATTCGAATCTCACCCAAGCCACCAACACAGTTTGGCAAGGAGCATCGCATGACACATCCCATTAACGTCGATATAGACGAGCAATGGATTCGCGACCGGTTCGCGAACATGCTCATCGACATGGCCGAGGAACTCAGCCCCGGGATACGCTTAGGACGCGCCGGCCGCCGCACGGGACATGTGGATGGTGGGTGCCGCCTAGTCTCGGTATGTCGGGATTCGATCACCCGGCCGGCCAATTCGGAAACAGGGTCTCAAAGGTCTTGTCCGGATTGATATATCGCCGCACTATATCGGATACCATATGCTTCACTTCGGTTTCGTCGGCAATGCCATAAAAACAATGGCACATTTCCTCGATCACCGAAAGAATCGGCGCGCTGTCAGAACCGGGATATAGTTGTCGCCACAACCCCACACGGAAGACAAGAACCGACTTCGTGACGCCCAAGGCGTTCTCGTCGTACGTCAGAGAAAGCCCTGAACCCGGGATAAACACCAAAAGAGCCGAATTCCGTATCAGAGGCGGCCGTCTGTCGAACTCCTTTGCCATTGCATCAAGTGCGACGTTGATGGCGCCGCATTCATGCGGCAGAAGTTCGATCGTGGATCGCATGTCGATCCTCTCGGCAAGACGCCCGGGTATTCTTATCCCGTACATATCGATAGCTCCGCGGACAAGCATGTTACTCCTCGCTTTCGTCCTCGTGATGTTTGCGTGGCCTGCCTCCCCCGACGCCGCGGCCGGGCCGGTTGGCGTTCCATTCATCGATGGTTTCGGGAAGCCAGCCGCGCGTGCGGCCAATCATTGCGTCGGGCTCCGGGAGTTTGAGGTTGAGCAGGCCGCCGCTGGTGATGCCGAGGCGTTCGGCGACCTGCTTGACGCCGAGGTATTCAGTCGTCATTGCCGCCCCTTCTGTCCATGAGGAGTGTGGCGATGCTCCAGATGCCCGCGGCGAGTCCGAACAGTCCGGCCTGCCATGGTTTTCCGGCGAAGCCGAGCGTAGCCGACGTCAGGCCGCATATGATGCCGCATGCCGCGAATATGGTGCTTGTCTTCATAGTGGTCATGAAATAGGATGGAACCGGAGGGTTCCGGGCAATAGGAGTGCTCGGAACCCTCTTGTCATCTGCCGTGCCTAGGCGGCCTTCTGAGCGAGATGACCAGCGCAGCCAGTGCGATGATGTTGCTCACCACCGAGCTGATGGCGCTTACGATGTCCGTCCATTTCATGTTCACCTCCTTTCATTGGCTGATATAACTATAGTAACATAATATCTATAGTTTTGCAAGTCGAATGAACGCAACATGCCGAAAGGTAGACGATTCATGGCCGGACGGACACGCAAGACCACACGCCAATTCGAAAAGACAAAGCCACATTCTTCACCCAATGCAAAGCACGGCATGCGGTCTGCTGGCTATGCGGAATGCCGATAGACTACGAGGCGACGAAGAACACCACCGATGATTCATTCAACCTCGATCACCTCTATCCCGTCTCGAAGCACCCCGAACTCCAATTCGACCCAGCAGGCTTCAAACCATCCCACACCAGCTGCAACAGACTCAGAAGCAACCAAGACCCACCAACACCCATCGGAACACTCTCAAGACAATGGATTAAGACAGCATGAGCAAGGAGACAACGATGCCACAGCAGCCAGCCACACTAGAGCTCACCGCCACAATCAACGACAAGACATTCCCAATCGGCTCATTCACCGTCAACATCCCAATCAACGTCACCCACCGCGAAGTCACCAACTACAAAGCCGGAGACACATACACCACACTCATCACTCCAAAACCACCAAGCACAGACGAACTCATCACACGATTCACAAACGCAATCAAAGCATTCAAAACAGCATTCGAAACCAACCCCGACGAGGTAGGGGCGGTGAAATCCTGAAAACCACCCCGAGCCGACCCACGTCCCGCGTGGTTGCTCTTCCTCTCCCCGCTGCGTTCGGTACCCCATCGCGCGCGTGAGGGACGTTAATGATGAAAGGAGAAAAGGGAGCGATGAATCTTGAGGTGCGGGAGTTCCCGATTTCCGAACTCCACACGTATCGTCGTAATCCACGTCGCGGTGACGTGGATGCCATCGCATCCTCTCTGCGCAAGCGTGGCCAGTATCGTCCGATTGTGGTGAATCTCGGCACGAACGCTTCGAAGCGGATGGAGATTCTGGCCGGCAATCACACGTATCTCGCTGCGAAGCAGCTCGGCTGGAAGACCATTCAGGCGACGACAGTCGATGTTGACGACGATCAGGCTGCGCAGATTGTGCTGGCTGATAATCGTCTAGCCGATTTAGGTGGCTATGACGAGGCTGATTTGGCTGTCATCCTCCAGTCGGTGTCCGACCTTGAGGGCACTGGATATTCCGAGGATGATTTGAAGACGATTCTTGCATCCGCAGGCAAGCCGTCCATATTGAATGACCCCGATGATGTGCCCGACGTGCCCGATGAGGGCAAGACGTTCACCAAGGAGGGCCAGATTTGGGAGCTGGGAGACAGTGTTCTCGCCGTCGGCTCCTGCACTGATGACGCTCTCGTGGACAAAGCGTTTGGGGGGGGGCAGCGGATTGCGTCTGGACTGACCCGCCGTATGGCGTCTCATATGAAGGCAAGACGAAGGATAAACTGACCATTCAGAACGATTCCGGCGTGGATTTCCAGGAGGTAGTCGCCGACGCCTTCCTTCAGATAGTCCGATGCTCCAAGCCTGGCACTCCGGCATATGTGGCTCACGCCGACACGGCAAGGACGTTCTTCCAGGAGGCATTCGAGGCCGCAGGCTGCATGTTCAGGGAGAACCTTGTCTGGGTAAAGAACACCATCGTCCTTGGTCATTCCGACTACCAGTGGAAGCATGAGCCGATTCTTTACGGGTTCACGCCCGGTGGCGCCGGAAGGCTTGGCCGTGGTGGAGACCACTGGTATGGCGATAACAAGCAGGCTACGGTGTTCGAGTTTGACAAGCCCTCACGCAACGCGGAGCATCCGACCATGAAGCCAGTTGGTCTTATCGAGGCGATGATAAGCAACTCATGCCCGCCTGGCGGCACCGTTTTCGATCCTTTCGGAGGATCGGGAAGCACTCTGATCGCCGCATATGATTTGAAGATGCGCGCCGTGCTCTGCGAGCTTGACCCTCGATATGGCGATGTCATCTGCCGACGTTTCCAGGAGCACACTGGCATCATTCCACGCTGTGACGGCAAGGAGCATGATTTTACCACTGAGTGAGGTGTCCGATGCCTGCTGACAAGGACAGGAAAGCACTGAAGCTGTTCTCCGCTTCCATGAGCATTGCCGAGATTCGTGACGAGTTGGGGTTCCGCGACGTTAAGTCTGCTGAGAACGCGATCCGTCGCGTTTTGAAGGAGAATCAGCGTTGTAAGGATGTGGATACTGAGCGGCAGGTGGAGCTTGACCGCTTGGATAATCTTTATCGTGCAGCGTATCCGCGTGCGCTCAAGGGTGACGCGAAGATGATTGACAAGTGTCTTTCCATCGGCGAGCAGCGTATGCGTCTGCTTGATGCTCCGGAAAAGCGTGAGAATGGTCTGCTGCAGGCATATGAGAAGACGATCGATGGGCTGGGGGAGTCTATCGGAGATGCTGACACGGCTCTTGTACAGTCCGGTCGCATGATCTGCGCGCAGATCGATTATGCGGTGGCACATGGTACCGGCGTGGAGGTGACGAAGGCCCTGTATCTGGTGCCGCATTTGATGAATGTGCTCACGCAGCTTGGTGCCACGCCTTCCTCTCGTAACGCTTTGGCTGGCGAGGCTCGGCAAGCCACGTCTAATACCGCTCCGTCATCTTCCAGTTCGAAGATCGTCCAGATGGACGAGTTCATGAAGCGGTTCGGTTAGGAGGTGTCCGATGGCGGCTGAGAATCTTACGGTTTTCGGTGCCGTCGATGATGAGAGGCATGGTGTGACATTGCCTCGTATCTTCACGCCGCCGCTCAGGCCGTTGACGAGGGAGACGAGCAATGGTTTCGCGGTGATCGCGTTCGCGGAGATCATGCTGCATGTCCACCTTTACCCGTGGCAACAATGGCTTTTAGTGCATGCGCTTGAACTGCTTGAGGACGGTAGTTATCGCTTCCGCAAGGTCATCGTGCTTGTCGCCCGCCAGAATGGCAAGACAACGTTGATGGGCGTTTTGGCCGCATGGTGGCTTTTCGTCGATTCCAATAAGCATCCGGACAGGGTGCCGCCCGTGAAGTTCCTTGTGGTCGGTGCCGCGCAGACGTTGGACAATGCGAAAGGCCCTTACAATCAGGTCAAGGAATGGTGCAATCCTCAGCCTTCGACCGATGAGGAAGCGGATCTGGTGATTCCGGATCTCGCCGCGATGACGCAGAAATTCGTCAACACGAACGGCGAGGAGGCGATCATCACCCGCTCGAAGGCGCGCTATATCGTCCGTGCCGATAAGAACATTCGAGCAAAGTCGGCCGCGCGCGTGGTGTTCGATGAGCTTCGTGAGCAGCATACGGATGATGGCTGGAATGCCGTCAGCCAGACCACGAAGGCCGTCTGGTCGAGCCAATTATGGGGAATTTCGAACGCTGGTGACTATCGTTCCGTCGCGTTGCGCAAGCAGGTGGACAAGGGCCGCAAGCTTGTTGACGAGTGGACGCGCCTGAGTGCCGACGGTGGCAATCCGGTCGACGTGTTCCTGTCCGGCGAGCAGGACGGGAGCTTCGGTTTTTTCGAATGGAGCGCTCCGGACAAGTGTCCGGTGGATGATGCCGACGCTATTCGCCAGGCGAATCCGTCGCTCGGTTACGGGCCGATGACAGTGACGAGCGTCCGGTCGGATATCGATGGCATGACCGAGGCCGCTTTCCGTACCGAGGTCCTGTGTCAGTGGGTTACGGCTGACATCATTCCTTTCATCAGTCCGAAGATGTGGGCCAGCGGCATCGACTCGCGTTCCACGATTCCTGACGGTAATCGTGTCGTGCTGTCCGTGGACACGAGCGCTGACCGTAAGACCACGTATGTGGCCGCCGCCGGAATGCGTGCGGACGGGTTGCCTCATGTTGAGTTGATCGCTCGTCGTGACGGCATGCTGTGGGTGCCGCATTATCTCGACCTGCTTCGTGAGAGCTGGCCGTCGATTTGTGAGATTGCCGTGCAGTCGAAGGGCTGTCCGGCTGTGGACTTCATCGACCCGCTGATCGAAAAAGGGTGGACGGTGCATCTCATCGAAGGCTTCCGTCTGGGCGCGTGCTGCGGGCGTTTCCTCGACCGAGTGCGCGAGGGAAAGCTACGGCACCTGCCGCAACCGGCCATCGAACAGCAGGTTTCAGTGGCCGTGTCCCGGCGTCTTGGCGAGGTCGAGGTGTGGGACAGGACGAAATCAGCATTGCAGATTTCCGGCTTGGTCGCCGAATCGCAGGCATTGTACGCGCTGGAGACCATGCAAGTCGAAAACGAAAAACCGAAATATGAGCCGAGCGTGACCCATTTCGCAGTCGTATGACCCAGTGAGGAGGTTTCATGGGGTTCTTTTCCAGATGGTTCAAGAAAAGCCCAGTATCCGTGGCCCAGAAGTTCTCCGAATCGCCAGTCAACATTTCGCAGGTCGCGCAGCTGCCAATCGATTGGTTCGGTGCCGGAGTCTACGAGCGAGAGGCTGCGGTGCGCACCGTCATCGACCATATCGCGCGGAATATCGCCAGCATGCCGTTCAAGGTCTACACTCGCCAGCCTGACGGTGACCGTGTGGAGGACACGACAAGCCATTTGGCGCAGTTGATGGCAAAGCCGAGCGTTCTTCCAGGGATGACGCGCTACCGATTCTTCTACTCGCTGCTCTGCGATGGTCTGCTCAATGACCGTTGGCTTTGCCTGTTGGATGCCGACAGGCAGTCCGGCAGACTGTGGCTGCGGCGTATTCCAGTGCAGAATTTCACGCTTTCCGGCAATACCCTTGACGAGATCACCGGCGTACAGATCAGCACCGGACAGCCGGAAGGAAGCCGGTATTTCAAACTGCCAGACCCGCAGATTCTGCTGGATGTGGGCTATAGCACGTCCGGCATCGGCGGTTCTCCCGTGTCTGGCACTCTCGCACCGCTTTTGGCGGAGGCACGTGAGATGGCCGAATATCGACGTGCGATAGCGAAGAACGGCGGTCAGATTCCAGCGTACATCTCCCGTCCGAAGGAGATGCCGTGGCCGTCGCAGGAGGCGCAGGACGAATTCGTGCAGGGCATGCGCAATTACAAGTCCGGCGGGAATCTTGCCGGTGGCTGGCCGCTGCTCAACGACGGCATGGAAATCAAGACCGTGGACGCGTTCAAGCCGATCGACATGCAGGACATCGACGCGAGGGACAGGATTCGCATCGACGTGGCCAACGCATTCCACATCGCGCCAGAAAATCTAGGCTTCCGCAGCGGCACGAATTCCAACATCGGAGCCTTCAAGGAGCAGATGTGGAATGTGGAATTGATGCCGTACATCGTGGCATTCGAACAGTCGCTCAATTTGCTGCTGCCAGACGCGCTCGGCCAGCCGGACGCCTACATCGAAGCGAATGTTGACGCGAAGCTGCGCGGAACGTTCTCCGAACAGTATCAGGCGCTCAGCACGGCCACGGGGCGTAGTTTCATGACCACGAACGAGGCGCGGCGCATCCTCAACTATCCGAAGCTTGATGGTGGCGACGAATTGTTGACGCCACTGAACGTGGCAATCGGCGGACAGCCCAGCCCGCAGGATGGCGGCAGGACGCAGAACGCGCAACAGAACAATCCAGTGAACGGAGAAGGACAGTGAATCTCAAACAGCTCAGATTCAACGTGAAATCCTTGGATGATTCGGCTGGCGAAGGCGTTTTCAGCGGCTACGCCAGCACTTTCGGCAATAAGGACCTGCAGGGCGACGTGATCGCCAAGGGCGCTTTCGCGGAGACCTTGGAGAAGGACTACGACGGCGGAGCAGGCATCCCGATCCATTGGAACCATCAGGACGGCAAACCGACCGACATCATCGGACGCACCTTGAGCGCCGTGGAGGACGAGAAGGGTCTGCTCATCTCGGCCCAGCTCGATATCGAGGATAATCCGACCGCCCAGCAGGCTTACGACCTGCTTAAGGATGGCAGGGTTCATCAGATGAGCATCGGCTTCGTGCCGACGAAGACCGCGTGGATCACGGAAAAGGGCGATGGCCCGTGGGGCGGCCATTCCGAATTCCAGCAGATCAAGCTTTTCGAGATCAGCGTGGTGCCGGTGGCCGCGAACCAGCAGGCCGAGATTCTGGCGGTGAAGTCAGGTCGCGCCATCAGCTCCGCCAATGAGGAGAAGCTTCGTGCCGCATTGGCGTCGTTGAACGAGGTGTTGGAAGGCATCGATTCCGACAATTCCAGCACTTCCGACGAAGATAAGCCGGATGGTTCCAAGACCGGCGAGAAACAGGATGATAAGAAGCTTGCCCCTGATAAGGGTAGGGACGCGGAGGCTGAGAAGGCCGAGCGTCTGAATGTAATCAAATCCGCCCGTGAACTGGTCACTGGCGGCAAGGACAACAAGGAGACCAAATGAGTTTCAATGATCGTCTCGCCAAGACCAAGGCCGCCATCGAAGCGGTGCTGGCCAAGGGCGAGGATAATCTCGACGCTTCCGACATCGAGAAGCTGAAGGGTCTGAACGCCGAGGCGCACGAATTGCAGGATTCCATCGAAACGGTGGATGCGGTGCATAAGCGTTTTGCGGGATTGACCGACAATCTGGCGGACACCCAGAAGAGCGGCGCCGCATCCGGCGAGTCTCTTGGCGATTTCGTCGTGAAGAACATCGGCGAACAGCTGGCGAAGATAAAGGGAGTGTCGGGAGCGTCAATCGCAGCGCCGGAATGGGCTCCGCGCCGCAAGGCCAACACTGACACGCAGGTTACAGGCGGCCCGTCCGGCACGTACGGCTCCCTGCTGACCTACGTGGACCCGAATTTCGTCCAGGCTTACCGCCGTCCGACCATCACCAACCTATTCGGTGTCGGTGCGATGAGCGGACAGGCCATCATCTACTACGTGGAAGGCGAAAAGGAAGGCGATTTCAAAACCGTCGGCGAAGGCGAGAAATTCAGCCAGATCCATTACGCGAACGCGACAGAGCACACCGACGCTTTGTCCACAATCGCTGGATTTATCAAGGAATCCAACGACATGATCACCGACCTCGAATTTCTGAAGTCCGACATCGATGGACGCCTGCTCTACGACTTGAGCATCGTCGAGGAGCAGCAGCTGCTCAACGGCGACGGCACCGGCAAGAACATCAAGGGCCTGCTGAATCGTGAAGGAATCCAGTCATACACCGCTACCGACGCTGGCAATGACGTTGCCGTCCTGCACGCGCAGTCGATGATCTCCATCACGACCGGCATGATGCCGGATGCCCTTGTCATCAATCCGACAGACTATGAGGCCATTCGGTTGAAGAAGGACAATGATGGCAATTTCATCGGCGGTGGACCGTTCTACGGCGTGAATGGTGGCGCGCTGACCATCACTCCGCGCCTCTGGGGTCTGGATACCGTGGTGACTCCCGCTGTCGCCGCCGGTACAGCCATCGTCGGCTCCTTTAAGGGTGCTGCCACCTTCTATCGCAAGGGCGGCGTGACGGTTGAGGCCACCAATTCCAATGACACCGACTTCATCTCCGATCTTGTGACCATCCGCGCCAAGGAGCGTGTGGCTTTGGCTGTGCGCAAGCCGAAGGCTTTCGTCAAGCTGACCCTTAAGTAAGGAGACGTGATATGGCTCGACAGTTTCGAGTGATTCCAGCCTCGGCGGCGAAGCTTGACCCGAATGCCAACGTGGCCGATGTGGTCTTCGTCGGGTCCAACGGCAAGCCGACCGATATTGGCAGCGCTGCAGTGAAGCCTGCAACGCATGTGGCTTTGGCCGCCGGCGCCACACCAACCAAGAGCGAATTCGACGCCTTGGTCAATTCTCTGATTGCGGCTGGCCTGATGGCTGCAGAGTAAGCGTGGAGGTCGGCATGAGTGATGAAGCGAATGTGATTCCTGACATGATTGCCGACCCTTCGGCGTTCGAGGATGACGCAGCCTTCCGGCTCAGGGCCGCGCAGGCGGCCATCCGCCGCGAATGCGGTTGGCATGTCATGCCGAACGTGGCATTGACAGGAGTGCTGAACACTCGCGGCGGCACGGTGATTCGACTGCCAGCCCGTCATGTGACGAGCATCGAATCCTTGACCGACCGCGACGGCAACAAGCTGGCTTACGCCTATGACCCTGAGACGGGTTTGGTGGAATCCCTGTCCGGTGGCTTCCCTGTCGGCGTTGCGGCCATCCATTATTCGATCCATGCCGGATACGATGACGCGCCGGACGTGCAGCAGGTGCTCATCAGCGCCGCGAAGCGAGCCGGCATGAGCCCGGTCGGTCTCGTCAAATCCCAGTCCACGAACGGCTCCAGCGCGAGTTTCGATGTGGTGTCGCTCATGCAGGACGAGAAGGACAAGCTCAAACCCTACCGGCTTGGAGGATTGCCATGAGCCTGCTTGACGATATGAACGACGGTGGCGGATGGCGTATGCCGGGCGCCACCAAGTGGCGGCGACTTCGTGCGAGGAAGGCCCATGACCCGTATTCCGGCGAGCAGGCTGGCGAGGACTGGTCTAATCCGGAAACTTTGGATTTCGCTGGCGCTCTCGCCAGCTCCAGCAGCACGCGCACGCCCGACGGCCTGCGCGAGCAGACCACGAGCGCGGCTTATCTCACGTCTCCTGATCCGTCCTTGGACATCATGCCGGGTGACAGGATTCAGGCGTTGCCGGATGACGGGCGACGTTGGGAGGTCAGCGGCTATCCGAGTCGTGACGCGAATGCTTTCACGTCGTGGCAGCCGACGATCGAGATTCCACTATCCGAATACAGGGGGTGACGGCTTTTGGGAGTGATGGTCAAATTCAACGACAAATATTTTGACGAATTGATGAATTCGGCTGGTGTCAAGGCCATGACCCGTCGTGCCGCCGAGAAGACACTCGAATGTGCGAAAGCGCATGCTCCGGTGGACACTGGAGCGTATCGCGATGGCCTCCAGATCAAGGAGGTGCAGCACGCGCACCGCACCACCTGCATGGTGGTCGGCACCGACCCAAAGACCCTGCTCGTGGAATCGAAGACGGGCAATCTCCGCAAGGCGTTGAAGGCAGGCAAAACATGACCATGGTCTTGCCGCCAGACATTGAATTGTGGATCTGCTCTTTTCTACGTGCCAGGCTTAAGCCGTCTTTCCCGACGATCATCGTTTCGAATCGCGAGCCGGACGATTACGACGGCTCACGGCCGCTCGTCGTGGTGCGTGACGATGGCGGATCGCAGTCGAATCGCGTGCTCTTCGACCGGAGCGTCGGCGTGACCGTGCGCTACGGGGCTCGTGCCGTTCCGAAACCGTGCCGTGACTTGGCATCCAGAATCTACGGTTTGCTCACCGACCCCGATATTTGCTCGCTTGATGGTTCCCCGATCGCGGCAATCGAAGAGGACGGGTGCAATGGCCCGTATTTCGTGGCCGAGGACGCGAATATCGCCAGATGCTATCTGACTTTCGAATTCTCCGCCATCGGGGAATTCCAATAATTTAAGTTTTTCTGAATTTTCAAGGCGTTGAAACGTTGTGTTTCAACGCCTTTTTGTTTGAAAGGACAAGATATGGCTGCTGATTCAGCTGGCAATGACCTTAGCGCCGCGAAGGTCGTGGTTACAAGCGCCTACCGTTTTGCGCCCTACGACGCGTCTAAGACGCTGAACGCTGCTCTCATCGCGCCGACCGTGGCCGACGTGAAGACCAGCTTGGACACTATTTTCAGCAAAGGCGGTTTCGTCGGCCTTATCACTGAGGATGGCGCGCCTCAGGACAGTCGTGATGCCGATGATGCGATCAAGTTCCATCAGCCCGGCTACAGCATTAATGGCAAGGCTTCGCTGACCGAACAGTTCACCGTGGCCGAGGATAACAGCATCACGCGCCAGATGACCATCGGGACGGCGGACTCCACTGGCGTCTACCACGTGACCGATATCATTCAGGACGGCAAGTGGTTCTGCTACAAGGAGACCGTTTTCAAAAACGGCACGCACCGCCGCCGTCTGGGTGTCGTGAATCTGACCGGCAATGAGCCTGGGGAGGAGACCGCAGGCAAGAACACCGGCGACGCCTGGACTATCGAATCGGATCCAGGATCCCGGTCTGTGATTCCGGCGCCAGCAAGTATTTGGAGTCCTCGTGATCTCCGACTGTTTTCATCCCGGGATTGCTAATCACCGGCGATCATCATGCTGATGATTCCGA
>ENA-OQCU01000236-OQCU01000236.1-human-gut-metagenome-genome-assembly--contig:-NODE-236-length-28779-cov-6.311462_pt1 | contig 28779 bp, 27 predicted proteins | sample MGYA00242504_ERZ504590 | MGnify/ENA primary metagenome ERZ504590 (study PRJEB26092, sample SAMD00036318) | human gut metagenome | host: Homo sapiens | study: EMG produced TPA metagenomics assembly of... | reverse complement strand
GTATTTTTTGACGCTTTCTTTTCCGTCTGTAGATAGTCCGTAAATGACCGTATCGTTTCCTGCATAGCTTTTTTCCTTTTTGCTTTTTTCTCCCTCTCACTGCCCGATAAAGGGTAACAATGCTTTTAATTATATACACGTTTTTTCAAAAATGCAATTCCCTTTTCCGACCGTTTTTACAGGATTTTCGCAAGAAACCACGGATTGACATAACTCTCAAGCAGAATACCCCACAGAAGCAGGATCAGTGCAAAGAAGTAGCGCACGCCAAAGCAAAAATATTCCTTTTTCTGTATGCCGCCGGCAAGGTGATTCGTCTCTGCCATCCGGCTGCACGCAGCAGCCATCAGAAATAACGCGGCAAGGTAGAGGAAAATCTGCGGAAAAAGAGCCAGAAAAAGAATAAAAGACCTGCCATTCCGTTCTGCAGATAGGCAGCCGAGAGAAAGACGCCACACAGAAAACCATATGCCCAAACGGCAGCAGTGGCAAAATACGCACCGATTGCCGTCAATCCAAAGAGAAGTCCCGCAAATGCCGGTGCTAACCGTACCTTTAGAAGATAGGAAAAGCAGGCCTTTGCGGAAATTTTTCTTCCCAAAAACGCCTCCGCCTGAAAGAGGCGGACGCTATTTCCCTCCTTCATTCCCGTGTGGGATGCCGTAAGCAGCAGCAGTACACCGAGGGTCATACCGGCCGCAAACCAGAGGGCAAAAAAACGAATATATGCATTCTCATCCCGTTCTCTCATTTGCTTTTTGCGCCTCCTTATTTTCTGCCTTACTGTCAATGTATTCACGGTTCATAGACGATATACGTAAAAGAAGTGCCTGCTCCGCAGACCCCCATCTGCGAATGGCACTTCTTTCCTCTTTTCAGGGTCCCCCAATGTCTCACGCACCGAAATGTCCGATCATTTCAAACCCTGCTTTTTGTATATCCCCATAAGATATTTTTCACTTCTTTTATTTCACGACAAGATAGGTATCCAGATCATCGAACTGATCAAGGTAGCTGACTGCGCCCTCGTACATATTGGACTGCAGTACGATATTTACCGTGTTATAGATGCAGCGTTTCAGTTCTGCCATCGTCAGAGTTCCATCTGCAAGTTCTTTTTTGATGTTCTCGTGATCCTCCGGCAGACCCGGCATTACCATGTCATTTCCGGCTCTCATGCAGCCCGCTGCCGTACACTCGCCCTGGATCTGTACGTTGGTGGTTGTCCAGTCGGTCATGATAGCTCCTGCAAATCCCCACTCATCTCTCGCTGCTTTCGTGCAGGTATCGTAGCAGTTTGCAGCGTGCACACCATTGATCAGGTTGTAAGATGTCATAATGGACATCGGCTGTGCATCTTTGGCTGCGATTTCAAAACCTTTCAGATAGATCTCACGCAGTGCACGCTCGGACAGGATGGAATCGGAGCCCATACGGTTATCCTCCTGATTGTTGCATGCGAAGTGTTTGATCGTGGTTCCGCAGCCCGGTACCTTCTGTACACCGAGTGTCATGGCAGCCGCCATCATACCGGCAAGCAACGGATCCTCGGAATAGTATTCAAAGTTTCTTCCGCAGAGCGGATTTCTGTGGATGTTCATACCAGGTGCCAGCCACAGTGTTACGTTGAACAGTTCCATCTCATGGCCGATCATTTCGCCGACTCTCTTGATCAGTTCTACATCCCAGCTCTGTGCCAGAAGTGTTCCGACCGGAATTGCGGTACAGAACTGATAATAGGTTGTTCCGCGTTTTTCCTGCGGTTTGCTGAAGAATCCGCCTTCCAGTGCCGCCAGGAAATCGCTCGCTACGATCTCTCCGTTGTCTACCTGGTATTCTCTCTTCAGACGAAGACCTGCAGGTCCGTCGACCAGAGCAATCGTGGTTACATTCCACGGCTCCTCCGAAGCACACGGGGATGTCTCCGCTGCTGCTCCCGGAACAGAAATTCCTGCGGAGCCAAGCGCGTTGCCCTGTGCTCTTCCCGGATCACCGGTTGCAAGGAGTGCCAGCTGATCCACAGAAAGGGATTCCACAATCTTTCCTGCTTTTCCAGGAAGCTCTTCCGGTACCGGCTGGTAATCTACTTTCTCAGTTGGGATCTCAGATGCTTTAAGCTCGATCACGCTCATTCTCTTTTCTTTTACTTCCTTCTGCCATGCAGCCTCTCTTGCCTGAACTTTTTCTGCATCAGGAACAATCTCATTCAATTCCTCTTTCAGCGGGCAGATATTTTCACACGCTGTCATGACTGCTTTCTCGTCCAGCTCCAGCGCGCCGGAGAGAACAGATGTATTCAGATCATTTCCAATCCAGATACCATACATGCCCGGCTCCAGAATCCAGGATGCGCTTTCCTCCTCATAGGAAGTCAGCTGATACAGCGGGAAGGTGATGGTCATGGTCTGGGATTCCTTCGGAGCCAGCAGTTTTGTTTTTCCAAAGCCTGCCAGACGGCGGAACTCTTTCACCAGTCTGCCCTGCGGGCAGGAAGCGTAGATCTGTACAACTTCTTTTCCTGCATAAGTATCGCCGGTGTTGGTGACGGTAACAGTCACGCTTACTTTCGGATTCATCATACCGCGGCCGCTTACTTTGATGTCATCGGTTCTGATCTCGAAATCGGTGTAGGACATACCGTAACCGAAGGAGTAACGGACTGGTACTTCAAAGGTATCGAAGTAACGGTATCCAACGAAGATACCCTCTTCGTATTTTTCTTTCATGAGGTCGCCGCTCTTGTAGCTGTAAACCTCTGCACCCGGATAATCATAGTAATCTTTTGCCCAGGTATCTGTCATTTTTCCGGATGGGGTTACATCGCCGCTTACAACATCAGCAAATGCATTTCCGCCTTCCTGGCCTGCCTGTACGTACTGTAAAATAGAGCGGATATTGTCAAATTCTTCTACGAATGCCAGATCCATCAGGCCGCCGGTGTTGATAACAAGAACAACGTTTTTATAGCATCTGGAAACCTGTGCCAGAATAGCTTTCTCTTCTTTGGAGATGAAGTAGTCACCCTCCGTATCAAAACGGTCTTTGTTCTCTCCTGCGATACGTGCCAGAACGAAGAATGCGGTGTCTGCACCGTCGGCTGCTGCTTTCTCTTCATCGATTGGGTTTCCGGATGGCATAAAGAACGGGGTTGCAGAGTACGCATCAAAGAATTTTGTGTCGTCTCCGTTCAATTTTGTGAAAATCTCATTTTTCCAGTCCAGTCTTGCCTGTACGTAGAGTTTATCGTAATCCTCCAGCCATTCACTGCTTGTTACGTCGTAGCCTGCATTTTTCATGCCCTGGAAAATATTAACGCTGTCACGCTCATTGACATCGCCGGAACCGGTGCCTCCTTTGATGGTGCGGATCGCACCTGCTCCGTAAAGACCTACCTTGCTGCCCTTTGCCAGCGGCAGGAAATGATCTTTGTTTTCCAGAAGAACGAATCCCTCTGCTGCTGCCTCGCGGGCAAGTTTGCGGTGATCTGTTTCACGCTGGGTTACTTCCGGAGATGTAGTTCCGTTAAAGGTTCTTACCTTTGCTTTCATGTCTTTGTTCCTCCCAAACTTTGTTTCGTGCTAATGTCTCCATTATCTTCCCTTTTTCGTGTAACTTCTAGTTCCTTTCTTGTCCTTTCTCTGGTTGATATTGATATTTCGCCCAATTTCTGGTACAATATTCTTATCTTTTTTGATTATAATTGACGTATATTTCTATCACATCCTGGAGGTACTTATGGAATCCTGCTTTTACGAAACAATACACGAAACCGATCTGCTGCACGTCCGTTTTGAGCTGCAGGATGCGCCCGCTTTTGTTTTTCCGGCGCACTGGCACGAATATGTGGAAATTCTCTATCTGATCAGGGGACAGTTTTCCGCGATTGTCCAGGCAACGGAGTATCGGTTAAACGAGGGCGATCTGATTATCATCAACTCCGGCGACCTCCATATGACGCGCTCCAACACCTGTACATATCTTCTGCTGCAGATTTCCGCAAGCCAGATGCGCCAATATCTGCCAGACTTTGATACGATGCGTTTCGACACGATCATTCCCTGCTCGGAACAGCCGGCTCCGCTCCGCGCACTGCTCTCGGAGATGAACGAGATCCGGCAGAATCCTTCCGATTCATACCAGCTTCTCTTTACCTCACGACTGTACGAATTTCTGTACCATCTCTGCCGGTCGTATTCCCACCAGATCCCTTCGGCATCCCTCACGGGTTCACAGCGCGATCTGCAGCGCGTGACACACGTTATGAACTGGGTGAAAGTGCATTACCCGGAACCGTTAAGCCTCGAAACAGCCGCGGATTCCCTGGCACTCTCGAAGGAGTATTTCTGCCGGCTCTTTAAAAAGTATACCGGACAGACCTTTCTCGAATATCTGAACGATGTGCGCACAATGCATCTGTACGAAGATTTACAGAATTCCGACGAAACGATCACGGTACTGATGGAGAAAAACGGGCTGTCGAATTACAAAATTTTTATGCGGACCTTCAAAAAGCTGTATGGCTCTACACCTCAGAAAATGCGCTCGAACCGGATACGGCACGTATAAATTCTTTTGAAACTTACTGTTCTTATACACACTGAAAAGGCTGTGGAACATGATTGCTCATGTCCACAGCCTCTTTTTGATTTCGTTATTAAATTGTTTCGTAGAAAGTCTTTTATTTCGCGTAATCCGTTACACGGCTCTCGCGGATAACATTGACTTTGATCTGTCCCGGATATTCCAGTTCAGATTCAATCTGTTTCGAGATATCCCTTGCGAGCAGTACCATTTCAGAATCGGATACCTGCTCAGGAACTACCATGATGCGGACTTCTCTACCAGCCTGAATAGCAAAAGATTTTTCAACACCCTTGAACGAGTTCGTGATGTCTTCCAACTGTTTTAATCTGTTGGTATATGTTTCGAGTGTTTCTCTTCTTGCACCCGGTCTTGCTGCGGAAATCGCATCCGCTGCCTGAACGATACATGCAATCAGAGACTGGGGTTCTACATCCCCGTGGTGTGATTCTACTGTGTTAATCACAATCTGAGATTCTTTGTACTTTTTGCAGAGATCTGCACCGATCTGAATGTGAGATCCTTCTACTTCATGGTCGATGGATTTACCGATATCATGAAGCAGTCCGGCACGTTTTGCCATACGGACATCGCATCCTACTTCTCCTGCAAGGAGACCGGAAAGCTGTGCTACCTCAATGGAATGCTTTAATGCATTCTGTCCGTAGCTGGAACGGAATTTCATTCTTCCAAGGAGACGGATCAGTTCCGGATGAAGTCCGTGTACACCAACTTCCAGTGCGGCTGCCTCGCCTTCCTCGCGGATATTCTGTTCTACTTCTTTGCGGGCCTTTTCTACCATCTCTTCGATGCGGGCCGGATGGATTCTTCCGTCTACGATCAGTTTTTCCAGAGCAATTCTTGCCACCTCACGGCGGATCGGATCGAATGAGGAAAGAACGACTGCTTCCGGTGTATCGTCGATGATCAGGTCAACGCCTGTCATGGTTTCGAGTGTACGGATGTTTCGTCCTTCACGGCCGATGATGCGGCCTTTCATTTCATCGCTCGGAAGCTGTACCACGGAGATGGTACTCTCGGATACGTGATCGACAGCACATTTCTGAATAGCTGTTACCACATACTCTTTTGCCTTACGGCCTGCTTCCTCTTTTGCTCTGCTCTCCAGCTCTTTGTAGAGCTTTGCTGTGTCGATTTTTACTTCGTCTTCCACAGATTTTAACAGATACTCTTTTGCTTCCTCGGAGGTAAAACCGGAAATTCTTTCCAGTTCCTGTACTCCTTTTTCGTGTAGACCGTCTACTTCCTTTTCTTTCTTTCTGACGCTTGCCTCTTTTGCTGCAATTTCGTTTTCACGACGCTCCAATACGTCCGCTTTTTTATCTACAGATTCTTCTTTCGATAAAACGCGCTTCTCATATTTCTGCAGTTCCGCTCTGCGCTCTCGGGTCTCTTTTTCTACTTCATTCTTCGTACGAAGAGACTCCTCCTTCGCCTCCAGCAGGGCTTCCCGTTTCTTAGTTTCGGCAGTTTTCAGTGCTTCATCTATGATGTTTCTCGCCTTTTCTTCCGCTGTGCCAATTTTTTCAGCATCCTGCTTGATTTTATTGTCCACAGCAATTTTCCTGGTAACAGGAACCGCAATAAGCAGCGTGACTACTACAGCAATGAATACCAGCAGAATTGTAATACCTGTACCCATTACCGGAGCACCTCCTTATTTAGTTTTCATTGCACATTTACAACACTACAATTTTATACTGTTTTCACAAATTTGTCAATGTTTTAAAAATAATCATGTAATTTATTGCACATAATTTCGCGGCATGTGGCGGAATCGCCGGGAATATTCAGAATTCTTCGTCAGCGGAATCTTGGTATTCTTCCAGTGCCCGACGGATTTCGGAACTGCCGAATCCCTTCCGCATCAGAAAACCGGCGGCACGGCGGTACTCTTTTTCATCCAGCCGGTGCGGCGTGCCGAGCTTTGCGAAGGCGGCACTTTTTGCAAGTTCATACTCATCGCGGGCATCCTCCTGCTCTTCCAGGACGGATTCCACCAGTTCCCGGTCCACGCCTTTCTGTGCCAGCGCATAGAGGACTGCCTTTTTCCCTTTTTTCGCACCGCTGCCCGCAAGATACTGCTCCACGTATGCGCGGTCGTCGATATAGTGAAAGCTCTCCACGTACGAGACAGCCTCTTCAATGGCTCTCTCGGGATAGCCGTCTTTTCGTAACTTATCTTCCAGCTCTTTTTTCGTCCGCATCTGTCCGAGCAGCAGATACATCGCGCGGTGTTTGGCCCTTTTCGTCAGCACTTCCCCTGCCAGCTTTTCGTAAACCTCATCGGGAAGCTCCTCCTGCTCTTTGATGCGGGAAGCGCGGATTTCCCCGTTATAAAGAACCAGATCCTCTCCGTCATCGAAGAGGATCCGTGATTTCTTTTTATTCAGAGGACGAATCTCTGTCACAAACATTTATTCGTCGTCTCCTTCGGTTTCCGGAACTGCTGCTGTTTCTTCTGTGCCTTCCGGCGCTTCTTCCTTGATCAGGCCGTAAGCCACGCGCACTTTGTGCTCGATCTCATCCATGATTTCCGGATGCTCGCGCAGGTATGCTTTCGCATTTTCGCGTCCCTGGCCGATCTTGTCGCCGCCGTATGCGAACCATGCGCCGCTCTTCTGTACGATGCCGACGGAAGCTGCCAGATCCAGAACGTCTCCTTCTTTGGAGATTCCTTTTCCGAACATGATATCAAATTCTGCCTCGCGGAACGGCGGAGCTACTTTGTTTTTCACGACTTTGATTCTGGTACGGTTTCCAACCATCTCTCCGCCCTGCTTTAAGGCTTCGATTCTTCTGACATCGAGACGGATGGAAGAATAGAATTTCAGTGCACGGCCGCCGGTTGTGGTCTCCGGATTTCCGAACATGACACCGACTTTTTCACGCAGCTGGTTGATAAAGATAACAATACAATTGGATTTGCTGATCGCTGCAGTCAGTTTCCGGAGTGCCTGAGACATCAGACGCGCCTGCAGTCCGACGTGGGAATCTCCCATGTCGCCGTCGATCTCGGCTTTTGGAACGAGGGCTGCAACAGAGTCCACGATGATGATGTCTACCGCACCGGAACGAACCATCGTCTCGGTGATCTCAAGTGCCTGCTCGCCGTTGTCCGGCTGTGAGATGTAGAGGTTTTCAATATCAACACCGATGTTTTTGGCATAGGCCGGATCGAGCGCATGCTCTGCATCGATGAAGCCGGCGATTCCGCCGCGTTTCTGTACTTCGGCTACCATGTGGAGCGCTACGGTTGTTTTACCGGAAGACTCCGGTCCATATACCTCGATAATTCTTCCCTTCGGCACACCGCCAAGACCGAGTGCGATATCCAGGCTTAAAGAGCCGGTCGGGATGGTTTCCACATTCATGTTTGCTGCGGAATCTCCGAGCTTCATGACAGCTCCTTTTCCGTACTGTTTTTCAATCTGTCCAAGTGCGGCATCGAGTGCACGCAGTTTATCTTCGTTATTATTTCCCATACTGAATATTCTCCTTACCATGCGAACGTCCGTTCGCTTCTGTATACATACTATTACAAATCTGCTTTGTTGTCAACTGTTTTTCTTGTGTCTTTTTTCAGCCCCCAAATCCTCTGCACCGGAGCTGCTTCGAATATATCCTTATGCACAAGTGTAGCATATTCCACTCTCCTGCCGCAACCCAAAAATACTGCAAAAAAATCCCGAAACGGCTTTTCTTTCCTCTTCTGCCATTTCGGGATTTTTTTCTTATTTTTCAGAATGCAGACCAGCTTATCCGATCAGCCAGTTGTACATTTCCTCGTACTGTTTTGCGGAATTTGCCCAGGAGAAATCCTGTGCCATTGCACGGTCGATCATCTTGTTCCACTCGCGTTTTTTGTCGTAATAGATGCGCTCTGCGTACCGCACGGTACCCATCATCTCATGCGCATTGTAGTTTGTGAAGCTGAATCCAGTTCCTGTTCCCTCGTACTCATTGTACGGCTCTACGGTGTCTTTGAGGCCGCCGGTCTCGCGGACGATCGGAAGGGTTCCGTAGCGGAGGCTCATGAGCTGGGAGAGTCCGCATGGCTCAAACAGGGACGGCATCAAGAAGGCATCGCAGGATGCATAGATCTTGTGTGACATTGCATCGGAATAGTAGATGTTTGCCGAAACCTTCTTGTCGTATTTCCATGCGAAGTGGCGGAACATGTTCTCGTAGCGCTCCTCGCCGGTTCCAAGGATCACAAACTGTACGGCATCCTGGCACATCTCGTCCATCATATAGCTGATGAGGTCGAAGCCCTTCTGATCGGTCAGACGGGATACGATACCGATCATCATCGTCTTCGGATTGACCTCGAGTCCTAACTCCTCCTGCAGTGCCAGTTTATTTTTCACTTTCTCTTTACGGAAGTTCTTTACATTGAAATTCTTTGCAATCTGAGCGTCTGTCTCCGGGTTCCACTCATTGTAGTCGAGTCCGTTTACAATACCGCGCAGATCGTTTGCTCTTGCACACATCAGACCGTCGAGTCCTTCGCCATAGAACGGGGTCTGAATCTCCTGCGCGTATGTATTGCTGACGGTGGTGATCGCATCTGCGTAAACCAGACCGCCCTTCAAGTAGCTGGCATCGTGTTTGAACTCCAGCTTATCCGGTGTGAAGTAGTAGTCGGAAAGGCCGGTAATGCTCTGAATCGTCTTGCGGTCCCAGATGCCCTGGAATTTCAGGTTGTGGATCGTCATGACGGTTTTGATTCCCCGATAGAATTCATCTGCCTGGAAACGCTCGTGCAGGTAAACCGGAACGAGACCGGTCTGCCAGTCGTGGCAGTGGATGAGGTCCGGGCGGAAGCCGATGGTCGGTAAAAATGGAAAGCGCTGCTTTGCTGAAGTAAGCAAAATTTTTCCAGATCCCACGGCATGCCCGCATATGGAGTGCTTCCTCCGAAATGCTCCTCGTTGTCGATAAAGTAGAATTTGATGCCTTCATATTCCATCTCGAAAATGCCGACATACTGCTGTCTCCAGTTCAGATCCATGTAGAAGTTTGTCACATACTGCATCTGATTTCTAAACTGTTCTTTGATTCCTGCGTATTTTGGAATCACCACGCGCACATCAAAATACTCTTTCGGGAAGTATTTCGGCAGAGAGCCTACTACATCCGCCAGACCGCCTGTTTTGATGAACGGTACACACTCTGAAGCCACGAACAAAATATTTTTCATGAAAAGAATCCTCCTGTAATTTCATGCTGATTATCGCATCTTTGTTTTTCTGTAATTCCTTCCTTTTTGTCACGATCCTATGAAACGCGAAAGGATAATCAACGTCCTGTCTGTATTATACCGTACTTTGTCCAGAAAAAAAATGTCTAAACTTCTGTAATTTCTCCGTTTGTTCGGATTTTTTTGTTACTTTTTACTGATTTTTCAGTTCAAGACGTATTTTATCTGCAATTAATGCAATAAATTCAGAATTTGTCGGTTTACCCTTGCGGTTGTTCACGGTATAGCCGAACAGCTCGTCGATTGTGTCCATTTTGCCGCGGCTCCAGGCCACTTCAATCGCATGGCGGATGGCACGCTCGACACGACTTGACGTTGTCTGGTGGCGTTTCGCGATGGTCGGATAGAGAATCTTGGTAATGGAATTGAGCATTTCCGTGTCTTCTACGGAAAGCAGAATCGCATCGCGCAGGTACTGGTATCCTTTGATATGGGCAGGAACGCCGATCTCGTGGATCATATTTGTCACATCGATTTCCAGACTGTTTTCCGGCGGACAGATCGGCTCTTTTCCAGGGTTTGTAAAATTTCTTGGATGGTATCTTCTTACTGCTGTCATTCCTTTTGTTGCTTTGATCCGGTTCAGAAGAGTTTCGTTGTCGAACGGTTTTAAGACGTAATAGTAAGCGCCGAGCCGGAACGCATCTTCGGTGATCCTCTCCTCTCCTACGGCGGAGACAACGATAAAGGCAGGTCTTTTTTTCAGATTTTTATCCTCATTGACTTTCTCCATTACAGTCAGACCATCCATCTTCGGCATGAAAATGTCAAGCAGTACGACGTCCGGTTCTTTGTCGCGGATGATACTGTAGATATCATTTCCGTTTCCGGTCTGCCCGATCAGTTCAAGCGTGTCATCCTGTTTTATGACGTTCCCAAGCATTTCCTGCATGCGTTCGTTATCATCCGCGATGGCAATGTTGATCTTTTCCATAAAGCTCTCCTTTGCAAAAACTCATAGTCTTTCCGGAATTTCACTGCATCCGTTTTCTTCTGAACTTTTTCCAATCACATAGACATTATAATTTTATTTTTTCGCCTTTTCAATATATTTCCCGTAAATTTTTGAAAATTCGATCGACATTTTCCGTAAAAATTCGGAAGTTTGTAACAATTTCAACCAAATTAACGCATATTTTTTCAGTTCCGTGCAAGCATGTTTTCCGCAAAGACACCGTAGCCTTTTTCCGGATGGTTTACGAAAACATGGGTAATGGCGCCGATCAGCCTTCCGTTCTGGAGCACCGGCGAGCCGGAATTTCCCTGTACGATGCCGCCGGTTTTCTGCAGCAGCCGTTGATCGGTAATTTCGAGCACAAAATTTTTGTTCGTATTCTCGCTTCCAAGATCGATTTCCGTAATCTCCGCCTCATACTCTTCTACCGTATTGTCCACGCACATCCGCACGGTGGCCGGGCCCGTCTCGATCTCCTGCCGATAGGCAATTTCCGTCACGGTAAGCAGCAGTGCACTGCTTTTTTCCCTGTCCAGAACGCCGTGGATACCGTAGATGGTATTCTCCGCCACTGATCCGATACGGTTCTTTTCTTCGTAATGGATCACACCCTGCAGTTCACCCGGTACACCCGCTTTTCCCGGGATCACAGACAGAATCTGTGTCAGATACAGTTCTCCGCCGTTCAATTGGAGCATTTTTCCGGTATCGACATCACTGATTCCATGGCCGAGCGCTGCAAAGGTTCCGTCCGGTTCCACGAAAGTCAGTGTTCCGATTCCCTGCATATTGTCGCGGACCCAGGCCCCGAGGCGGCAGGTGCCGTCCTGGCTTTTCTGCGGTGTCACCTGCACTTCGATCGTTTCCCCGTCCCGAAGCAGGGAAAGACACACCGGGGAACCGTTTGATACTTTTACTGCATCAATCAGCTCCTGCTTGCTGCGGATGCTCTGTCCGTTTACTTTTGTGATATAGTCGCCTTCCCGCAGAATATTTTCTGACGGACGGCTGACAGTTCCGTCGGACGAACGGATTTCGGCTGTACGGATCACCATCACACCGTCGGTCTCCATATAGATACCGACCGGCGCGCCGCAGACGGCAACTTTCGGCCGTTCTTCCTGGATCACACGGATCTTTTTCAGCGGGATCCCGGCGGCGGAACATTCTACAACCGTTCCACCCGTTTCTCCGAATTCGGTTTTTTCTGCTTCCTTCGTATCTTCCGAAATCGTCAGAAGCGGATGTTTCGTGAGCGGCTGAAACGGGCTTTCGCTGTTCTCATCCACATACATCGTATCCGGCAGGGATTCGCGCATGGCATCGTAGCCAAGAAGAACGGCGAGGATCAGAAACAGCGCCGCCAGCGCAAGCAGAACTCTTCGGTATTTTTGTTTTCTCGTCATTTGCATTCCCATCCTTTCCGCCGCAGGGCAGAACTGCGGCATTTCTTTTGTTTTCGCGGCGGTCGTCAAGTTCTCGTGCAGGCACGGACTTTGACTCGCCGCCCGCGAAAAAGAGGGAAACCACGCTTTGTTTCGTGATTTCCCTCTTAGTATGCGGACTTCGCTTTATTTGAGTCTTGCAGATTTTTGTACCTGTGCCAATTCCTTCATCTCGCTGGCATTTGCCAGAACAGAATCCGTAATTTTCGCGCCGCCGAGCATTCTTGCCAGTTCTCTGACAGAATCTTCCTCGGATAATGGATGGATCGATGTGACGGTCTCGTTTTCTTCGACGTTTTTTTCGATTTCAAAATGAGAATCTGCCATCGCTGCGATCTGCGGCAGATGGGTGATGCAGATGACCTGATGGCGCTGCCCGATCTGTGCCATTTTTTCGGAAACTTTCTGCGCCGTCCTTCCGCTGATTCCGGTGTCGATTTCATCGAAAATCAGGGTTTCTGTCTCGTCGCGGTCGGCAAGAATCGTCTTGATTGCAAGCATGATTCGCGACAGTTCACCGCCGGAAACAACTTTCGCCAGCGGACGGATCGCTTCGCCCGGGTTTGTGGAGATCAAGAACTCCACAGCATCGGTTCCGTTTTCGGTGTAACTTTTTGTCTTTTCAAATGAAATTTCAAATGCGACATGCAGGAAATTCAGGTCGCGCAGACCTTCGATAATCTGTGTTTCGAGCCGTTTTGCATAGTTTCTGCGGATTTTGGACAGATTATGTGCGGCCGCATCCAGTTTCTGCTCCGTTTTCTGTAACTGCTCCTGCAGTGCGGCACGGCAGCTCTCAAAGTTTTCCAGTTTTTCCAGTTTTTTCTGCTGTTCTTCGCGGTATGCGGTGATCTCTTCCATCGTCTTTCCATACTTTGCTTTCAGGCGGTTGATCTCATCGAGCCGCTTTTCCGTCTCGTAATACTCTTCTTCGGAAAAGGTCAGTTCGGAAAGATATGCGGAAATTTCGCGGTTGAAATCATTCAGCAGTCCGTCAATATCGGAAAGGGTCTGCGACGGACCGGAAAGTGCATCGTCGTACACCGCGGCCTGCTGCAGCTCCCGGATTGCGCGGTCGACCTGCTCCCCGGCGCTGTTCTCTGCACCGTAGCCGGTGATCGCATATACCGTCTGCAGAGATTCCGCGATCTTTTTCGCATGGCCCATTTTCCGGTACGCAGTTTCCAACGCTTCGTCCTCGCCCTCTTTTAGCTCTGCCTGATCAATCTCGTTGATTTCAAACGTAAGAAATGCTGCCTCCCGCTTTCTTGCCTCCTCGTCGAGTTCGTACGCCGAGAGCTCCTTTCGGACATTCTTCCACTCCTGGTACAGCGCCCGGACCTCTCCTTTTGCCGTGGCCGCCTCGGTTCCCGCAAACGCGTCAAGAATCGCGATCTGCCGGTCCGGATAGAGCAGCGACTGGTGCTCATGCTGGCCGTGGATGTCGAGCAGCAGGGACGCAAGAGCTTTTACCTGCGAGATATTGCATGCCTCGCCATTGATGCGGCAGACGCTGCGGGATCCGGTGATCTTCCTGGAAATAATCACCTGTCCCTCCTCCGCCTCGAGATCCATCTCTTTTAACAGCTCCAGCACATGCGGATTTTCGGTTTCAAAGACCAGTTCCACCAGCGCGCTTGTCTCTCCCGTCCGGATCATCTCGCGGGATATCTTCTTTCCAAGCGCCGCGTTGATCGAACCGATCAGGATGGATTTTCCGGCTCCGGTTTCTCCGGTCAGTATATTCAGGCCCGGACCGAACTCCACTTCCGCTTCGTCGATCAGGGCCAGATTTTTTACGTGTAAGTTTGTGAGCATTCTTTTCCTCCGGTGTCACACCTGCTGTCATCTTTTTGTCTCTTTTTGCAGAGACGTGCGTTCTTTAGAACTCTTCGCCCGTCTCCTCCATGCCGTCCACCATTTTTTTCCAGTCGTTCTGCTGCCACAAGCGCCGCATCATCGTCTCTTGCCACGCAGAGAATCGTATCGTCTCCGCCGATGCAGCCGACAATTTCATTCCAGTTCATCTCATCGAAAGCCGCTGCCGCCGCCATCGCCATTCCAGACACGGTTTTGATGACCAGAATATTTTTGGCAAGATCAACAGAAATAAACGCGTCTTTTAACACGCGCGCATAGCGGCTCCCAACCTCGGACGGTGCGTTCTGCAGAACCGCATAGCGGCTTCCGCCGTTCTCTTTTGGTACTTTTGTGAGCTTCAGCTGGCGGATATCCCTCGAAATCGTCGCCTGCGTTACGGCAAAGCCGCTCTCCTCCAGCTTCTTTGCCAGCTCCTCCTGTGTTTCAATATCATATTGGTTAATTAATTTGATAATCTGTGCATGTCTCGCGATTTTCATTTCAAGCATCCTTCCCCAGTAACTATATCTTAAATGTTTGCCATTTTCTTTCTTAATGTCTCCAGAAAACTGATGTTGCTGATTTTCACAATCAGAGTATCCCGTCTGGCCTTTTTGATCACGATCCGGTCGCCGGTTTTCATCGGAACGCGGGTGTCGCCGTCAAAATATGCCATGCCCTGTTCAATGCCGCCGTCTCTCGAAGGCCCGAGCTCCACCTCGATCACATCCTCTGCCGGAAAGACAATGCTTCTCGTATTCAGGGTGTGCGGGGCAAGCGGTGTCATCAGCATCAGGCTGGCTGACGGTGAGATGATCGGGCCGCCCGCGGAGAGGCTGTAGCCGGTCGAACCGGTCGGCGTTGCGATGATGATGCCATCGGCGCTGTAGGAATTTAAAAACTCCCCGTTGACGTAATTGTCGAACCGGACGACACGCAGGTTTCCCTCACGGGTGATCGTAATGTCGTTGAGTGCCGCGTCCTCCGCAATCAGCTTTCCGTCCCGGTAAATCGATCCGCAGAGCATCATGCGGTGCTCAATCGTATACTCATCCGCCATCAAATGATCCAGCGCCAGATAAAGCGTGTCACGGTCGATTTCCGCAAGATAGCCGAGCGTTCCCAGATTGATGCCGAGCAGTGGAATCTGTAAATCCACCACGTCGCCTGCTGCCTGCAGAAGCGTGCCGTCACCACCGAGCACCAGAATGCCGTCGATATCTGACGGAACCTTCGCCGGATCCGTATAATGGTATTTTTCCCCTTTTTCGCTGTTATCGCAGAGAAGACACGTTTTTCCGCGCTCCTCCAGATATTGCCTGATCTGGTCTGTCACGGTAAGGTCCGGGTCTTTTGCTCTGTTTGTGATCAGGTAAAATCGCTCCATATCATGCTCCTTAACCCTTTTATTTATCCAGTGTATCGTGTGCGCTCTTTACAACGGCGTCTACATCGACATTGGTCTCTTCCTCTGTCACGCCGTCCGGCAGCCGGACAAGGTGAACGAGATACTCGATATTTCCCTCCGGTCCTTTGATCGGAGAAAATTCCAGATGGCGCACGCCGAAGGAAATGCTTTTCGCATAGGAAATGACCATCTCAATGACTTCTTTGTGTACAGCCGGATCACGGACAACACCTTTTTTGCCGACTTTTTCGCGTCCTGCCTCAAACTGCGGCTTGATCAGAGCTGCAATTTCGCCGTTCTCTTCCATCAGATTTCGAACCGGAAGCAGCACCTTGGTCAGGGAGATAAACGATACGTCGATCGATACGAAGGACGGTCTCTCCTCGATATCCTCCGTCACGACGTAACGGATGTTCGTGCGCTCCATGCAGACAACGCGCGGATCGTTCCGCAGCTTCCAGTCGAGCTGGCCGTGGCCGACATCCACGGAATATACCTTGACGGCGCCGTTCTGCAGCATACAGTCGGTAAAGCCGCCGGTGGATGCTCCGACATCCATGCAGACCTTTCCATCCAGGGTAAGGTTAAAGTTTTTCATTGCTTTCTCTAATTTTAAGCCGCCGCGGCTCACATACGGCAGTGGTTTTCCTTTTAAGACAATCTCCACTTCTTCCGGGAACATGGAACCGGCTTTATCCTCCCGCTCATTGTCCACCAGAACTTCTCCTGCCATAATCATGGCTTTCGCTTTTTCCCGCGATGCGGCAAGGCCCCGTTCTACCAGTAATACATCTAATCGTTTTTTCATCTTTCTTCCTGCCCCCGTTTTCTATAGTATTCCTCAATTCTGCCGCAGATATCTTCCGGCGTAAAGCCGACCTGTTTCATCTGGTATGATACACTTCCGTGCGGAATAAAGCGGTCCGGCAGTGCAATGATCTCCACGCCGAACGGAAGGTCTTCTTCCTCGGCAAAAGCAAGGACGCGCTCTCCAAAGCCGCCGTCTTTTACATTTTCCTCGAGTGTTACGACAAGCTCATACGTATCGGCAAAGCTTCGAAGAAGTTCTTCATCGATTGGTTTGACGAACCGCGCATTCACAAGCGCCGCATCCATATCCATCCGCTCTTTTAACTGTTTCTGCACTTCTTCTGCCATTTTTACCATACTGCCGACGGCAAAAAGTGCAACACGGCTTCCCTCATGGATCACTTCTGATTTTCCGAGGCAGATGGGCGCACGGAACTCTTTTAATCCCGTATACGCTTCCCCTCTCGGGTAGCGCACCGCGATCGGGCCGTCGTAATCGACCGCAAATTTGATCATATCCGAAAGCTCCCAGAGGTTCTTCGGTGCAAGAATTGTCATATTCGGCATCGAACCCAGATAGGAAAGGTCGAAAATGCCGTGGTGTGTCTCCCCGTCGTAGCCCACAAGACCGGCGCGGTCAATCGCAAAGACGACATGGAGATTCTGCATACAGACGTCATGCATGATCTGATCGTACGCCCGCTGCAGGAATGAAGAATAAATCGCAACGACAGGCGTAATGCCGCCGAGTGACAGTGCCGCTGCAAATGTCACCGCGTGCTCTTCTGCGATTCCCACATCGAAACAGCGGTCCGGGAACATGTTGGAGAAGCGTTTCAGTCCGACACCGGTCATCATCGCCGCCGTGACTGCCGCAACATCCTTTCTTCGATCTCCCATTTTCCGCATGACCGTGGAAAAGACATCCGTGTACGTCGGATTGGATTTTCCAACCGGCAATCCTGTTTTCACATCGAACGGACCCGCACCGTGGAATCTTGCCGGGTGGCGCATCGCCGGCTCATAGCCGCGGCCCTTCTGTGTCAGGACATGCACCAGAATCGGTCCTTCAAACCGTTTTGCTTCCTGGAATGTCTTGATCAGCTGCGGAATGTTGTGGCCGTCCACAGGACCTAAATACGTAAGTCCCATATCCTCAAACAGCATGCCCGGAATGATGATCTGTTTGATGCTGCTTTTCGTCTTCCGCATCGCATCCACCATGCCAGGTCCGATGCCCGGAATGCGGTTCAATGCCTTTGTGACGTCCATCTTGAAATCCGTGTACGCCGATGCCGTCCGAAGGCCGGACAGGTACGATGACATACCGCCGACATTCTCGGTGATCGACATTTCGTTGTCATTTAAAACGATAATAAAATTCGATTTCAGGCTGGCCGCATTGTTCAGCGCCTCGTACGCCATGCCGCCGGTCAGCGCACCATCTCCGATGATCGAAACAACGGAATAATTTTCTTTTTTCAGTTCCCGTGCACGCACATAGCCGACGCCTGCGGAAATCGAGGTCGAGCTGTGGCCGGTGTCGAATACATCGCAGTCACTCTCGCTCCGCTTCGGGAATCCGCTGATGCCGCCTTCCCGGCGCAGCGTTTCAAACCCGTCTTTCCGCCCGGTCAGAATCTTGTGCGTGTAGGACTGGTGTCCCACATCCCAGATCAGCTTGTCTTTTGGAAGATCGAAGACGCGGTGCATCGCAATCGTCAGTTCCACGACACCAAGATTGGACGCCAGATGGCCGCCGGTTTTGCTCAAAGACTCGATAATAAATTCCCGGATTTCCTCTGCAAGCGCCGGAAGCTGGTCCGCCGGAATCTTCTTGATATCGTTTGGTTTCTGTATTTTTTCTAACATGAAATCATCCCTTACTTTTTTCTGGAAGTCAGAGATTCAAACAGCTCTTCCAGAAATATTTTATCTCCCGGACAGGACAGATTTTTCAGTTCGTCCACGGCCTCTTTCGTGAGCCGTTTTACCTCCTGCTCCGCCCCGTCTGTGCCAAACAGCGTCACATACGTTGTTTTTTCATTCTTTTCATCGCTGAAAACCGGCTTTCCAAGCTCCTCCATCGTGGATGTGACATCCAGGATGTCGTCCCGGATCTGGAACGCGATTCCGACTTTGGAGGCAATCCGGCAGAGCGCGTCAAGATCATCGTCGTTTGCTCCTGCAAGTGCCGCACCTGCCATCATGGCAGCCTCTAAAAGCGCCGAAGTCTTGTTCTCGTAAATGTAGTCCAGCATCTCACGGTCGATGGCGAAATGGCCGGCTTTTTCATTCATCACGTCAACACTCTGACCGCCCAACATGCCGGAAATTCCGGTTTTCTGACAGAGAATGCCAAAAGCACGCACTACGCGGTCGGTGTGCTCCTCCAGTGGAAAGGCTTTCCAGGCTGTCTCGTATGCATAGTTTAAAAGGGCGTCTCCTGCCAGCACGCCGACGGCCTCCCCGAAGACGACATGGGTCGTTTTTCTGCCGCGGCGGTAATCGTCGTTGTCGATCGCAGGGAGATCATCGTGGATCAGGGAATGGGTGTGAATCATCTCCATGGCTGCCATAAATGGTTTTACTGCCTCCCCGGTTCCGCCGAACAGACGGAAACTCTCCTGCAAAAGCAGCGGACGAAGCCTCTTTCCGCCCGCTGTCATACTGTAATTCATGGCTTTTGCCAGTTCCTTTGCAAAGCCTTCCTCTTTCGGCAGGTAAGCGGCAATGATACTTTCCGTTTCCCGCGTTTTTTCTTCGAGTACCGCTTTAAAATTCTCTGAATGTTCCATCCTCATTCATCTGGAGCATTTTTTTCTCGACGCGGTCAATTTTCTGACTGCATTCATTCAAAAGCTCCATTCCCTCCTTGTATAAACGAAAGGAGTCTTCCAGGCTGACATCGCTGCTCTCCAGCGTTTCGAGCATCTGATCCAGTTTTCCAAATGCTGCTTCCAGTGTCTCACCGGAAGGGGTTCCTTCTTCTTTTCTCTCTTCTGCTTCCATATTTCCCATGTTTTCTCGATTCTCTGCTTTTTCACGATTGTTCCATCCAGGATACGGCCGATGTCTTCTCTGCGCGCGCTGTGATCTTTCCGTCTGATACACAGATTTCGAGCAGATCACCTTCTTTGACATCCTGCACCGAAGTGATGGCTTTTCCTTCTTTTTCCACGTAGGAATAGCCCTGGTTCAGCTTGTCCAGCGGGGACAGACCCTTCATCGCCTGAATGTAAAGGGCAAGGCGGTGGCGCGCTTCTTTGAGCTTTTCTTCCATCGCATCTGTATACCGACGCTCCAGCTCGGCGTGGCGTGCTCTCTGGTCACGGATCTTATTTTCCGGTCCGAGATACTTCCACTTTGTCTCGTACTGCAGAAGGCGGCTTCTCGCTCTCTGCGTCTGGTTTGCCATCGCATGGTTCATGCGGCTTTTATAATTTTCCAGTGTGTTGAGTACCGCGCGGACATCAGCGACCGCCAGCTCCGCCGCTGCGGACGGGGTCGGGGCGCGCAGATCTGCCACGAAATCGATGATCGTTGTGTCGGTCTCATGGCCGACGGCGGAGATCACCGGCGTATGGCAGGAAAAAACGGCACGCGCTACTTTTTCCTCATTGAACGCCCAAAGATCCTCGATCGAACCGCCTCCGCGGCCCACGATCAGCACATCCAGATTCAGTACGTCCAGACGGCGTATGCCCTCCACGATGCTGTCCGCCGCTCCCTCTCCCTGCACCAGGGCCGGGTAGAGGATGATCTGGACAAAGGGATTCCGGCGGAGTGCAATGTTTTTGATATCCTGCACAGCAGCTCCCGTCGGTGCTGTGACAACGCCGATTTTCTTTACATACGCAGGAATCGGCTGCTTGTACTCCGGGGCAAACATGCCCATCTCTTCCAGTTCTGCTTTTAGGGCCAGATACTTTTCGTATAAAAGGCCGGCGCCCTCTTTTGTGATCTCTTTTGCATAGATCTGATACTTTCCGTCCCGCTCATAGACGCTGATGCTGCCGCCGACAATCACGTTATCGCCGTCCCGCATCGGGAAGGCAAGGCCGCGCCGCGAACCGGCGAACATGACACAGGAAATGGTTCCTTCCGCATCTTTTAAGGAAAAATAGATATGGCCGGACGGATGGTATTTACAGTTGCTTACTTCTCCGCTGACGTAAATCCGGCGGAGCATATAGTCCTGGTCAAAGATGTTTTTGATGTATGAATTGACCTGGCCTACGGTGTAAACATTCTGATTTTTATTTCTCATCTTCTTCTCTTGCCAGTTTTCCAAGAATACCGTTGATAAAGGACGGAGACTGGTCTCTGCCGAAGCGTTTTGCCAGCTCAACGGCCTCGTTGATGGCTACACCGACCGGAACGTCCTCGTCGAATTTCATCTCGTAAACGGCAAGACGCAGGATCGCCAGGTCTACTTTTCCCATACGGGTCGTTTTCCAGCCCTCGGAAGTACGGTTCAGCATCTCGTCGATTTCCGGGATGTGCTCGGTCACATGATGGTATTTCTCTTCCATATAGGTCTGATCTTTTTCGCTTACGGTTACTTCTTCATCCTCGTCGTTGTCGTCAGAGTACGTAAAGTAAAGAGACATCTGCTGCGGCATCTCCTCTTTCTCCTGGAACTCTGCGGTATAGAGAAGTTTAAAAATATTTTCGCGAAGTTTGCTTCTGTTCATTGTCTGTTTTAATTCCTTCCTGTATAGTTAATTAACTATTTTTCTTCCATTTCATCTGGCTCTGAATAGTTAACAAGAACCGCGGGGTTGTAAGGGGTCGCCTTATTCCCTCGCGGTTCGTTGTTTTTTTATTTCGTCTGTTCCATATTCACGCCTGCAATGGCTACATTGACATCGGAAACTTCCAGGCCTGTCATATTCTCGATCGCTGTTTTTACTTTTTCCTGTACGTTTTTGCAGGTTGCCGGAATCTCGTATCCATATTTGAGATTGAGGGCAAGATCCACGCAGACAACGCCGTCGAGTACATCAACTTTGACACCCTTGGAAAGATTTTTCATGCCAAGCTTGCTGACTAATTCGTTGGTAATATTTCCGGCCATGGAGGCTACCCCGTCCACTTCCGTTGCCGCAAGTCCTGCGATAATAGCTACCACCTCGTCTGCAATCTGCACGGTTCCGATTCCTTCGTCATCATATATCGTATAAGTGTTTCTTTTCTGAATTTTTGCCTCTGCCATCTTAAAGAACCTCCTCCTTGGCTGACTTTCCTTTATTATACCAAAAGTTTTCCGAAAATAAAAGTTTTTTTTATTCTTCTTCCTGTGCCGCGCACCACTCGCGTGCTGCCGGCGTGTTGGCAAGGCCGCCCTGGCCGGTTTCGCGCAGACTCGGATGCATCTGGTCGCCGACTTCCCGCATCGCATCGATCACCTGATCCGGCGGAATGCGGCTTATGATTCCCGCAAGTGCCATGTCCGCCGCAGAAAGTGCATTCACGGAACCGATCACATTCCGTTTGACGCACGGGACCTCGACAAGACCGCCGACCGGGTCACACACGAGACCGAGCAGGTTCTTTAATGCCATCGCTGCCGCATGCGTGATCTGGGACGGAGTGCCGCCGCCAAGTGCGGTCAGTGCGCCTGCCGCCATCGCGCTTGCTGTTCCGATTTCGGCCTGGCAGCCGCCGGAAGCGCCCGCAATGTAGGCCCGCGCCGCAACGACCTGGCCGATACCGGCTGCCGTGTAGAGCGCACGCACGATCTGCTCATCCGCTGTCCCCTTCTCTTTCTGGTAATTCACGAGCACAGCCGGAAGCACACCGCACGCTCCTGCGGTCGGTGCTGCAACGATCCGCTTCATGCAGGCGTTTGACTCACCCATCGCAAGTGCAGATGCCATAACTTTTCCGACAAACGGTCCGCAGAGCGTGTTCCCGCTCTCGACATACGCGCGCATCGTCTTTCCGGCGCCGCCCACAAGACCGCTTCTCGACTGCAGCGAACCGTCGTAATTCCGTTCAGCGCCTTTCATGGCTTCCCACATGCCGCGCATCGTCTCAATGGACTCTTCGCGGCTTACATTTCTCTCATTCATATCATCCAGAAGGATGACTTCATCAAACGGCAGGTCTTTTTCCTGGCACTCTCGGACAATTTCTTCCAGTGAATTATAAGACATCGTCCTCTTCTCCTTCCGTTACGTTGATGTATGTTACCTTTACAATGCCCTCAAGATGCTCCAGCCATTCCAGCGACTCTTTGGGAAGCGGCTGATCCATCTCCACGACCATGACGGCCGATCCGCCTCTCTTGTCGCGGTAGAGGGACATATTCGCAATGTTGACTGACTTATGTGCCAGCATCGACGTAACCTCGGCTACGTGGCCCGGCTGGTCCAGATTGTGGACGATCAGGGTCGGAATCTCGCAGCTGCAGTTGACATCCAGCCCGTCGAGGCGGTTGATCATGATACGGCCGCCGCCAAGGGAGCACGCCTGCACCTCGAGCGTCCGGCCGCTCTTTCCCTTTACTTTCAGAACGACGCTGTTCGGATGGGCACTCGTCAGATTGGCGATACCGAATGAATAGGAAAGACCCATCTTCCGGGCAATTTCAAAGCTGTCCGGAATCCGCTCGTCATCCGGCCGCATGCCGAGAAGACCCGCGACGAGACCGCGGTCCGTTCCATGGCCCTTTCCAGTTGCGGCAAAGGAACCGTACATCAGTATTTTTGCTTCCACCGGCTGTTCCCCGAGAAGTTTCTGCGTCATCCATCCAATCCGCACTGCCCCCGCTGTGTGCGAACTCGACGGACCGACCATCACAGGGCCCAGAATATCGAATAAGTTCATTCCTTCTCCTTTTTAAGCGGCATCCCGCTCTTTTGTTCTTAGTTTTTGCTGAATTCGGTCAGCACAAGGTCTTTGTTTCGATCCTGTACCATGCCGACACTCCACGGATTGACAAAGAGAAGCAGCGGATTTCCCTTGAGGTCCATGACCTTCTTCATATCGGATGTACCCTGAATACGGTCCAGGTTGATCTCCTCTTTGTTTGCGATCCAGCGGATGTGCTCATACGGCAGGTTCTCCAGACGGATATCCACGTTGTACTCGTTCTCCAGACGGTATTTTAAAACGTCAAACTGCAGGACGCCGACAACGCCGACGATGATCTCCTCCATGCCGCCTTTGTACTCCTGGAAAATCTGGATCGCACCTTCCTGTGCAATCTGGGAAATTCCCTTGACGAACTGTTTTCTCTTCATCGTATCGAGCTGGCGCACTCTTGCAAAATGCTCCGGCGCGAAGGTCGGAATTCCCTCGTATGCGAATTTTTTGCCCGGCATACAGATCGTATCTCCGATGGAGAAGATGCCCGGGTCAAATACACCGATGATATCGCCGGCGTATGCTTCATCAACAATATGACGGTCACTCGCCATCATCTGCTGCGGCTGGGAAAGACGCATTTTCTTTCCTCCCTGCACATGGAAGACTTCCATTCCGGCGTCGAATTTGCCGGAGCAGATGCGCATGAATGCGATACGGTCACGGTGTGCTTTGTTCATGTTTGCCTGGATTTTAAAGACAAACGCAGAGAAATCCTCTTTGACCGGATCGATCACGCCGCAGTCTGCCGTACGCGGAAGCGGCGGCATCGTCATCGTGAGGAAGTGCTGCAGGAAAGTCTCCACACCAAAGTTGGTGAGCGCAGATCCGAAGAATACCGGGGAGAGCTCTCCCTTGCTGACAAGCTCCTGGTCAAACTCTGCACTTGCGCCGTCGAGCAGCTCGATCTCATCCATGAGCTGTTCTTTCTGGTCCTCATCGACCACATCGAGAAGATGCGGATCGTCGATATCGATTTCTTCCTCGATACCTTCCTTTGTTCCCTTCATTGTATCGGAGAAGGTAAGGACTTTCTTTTTGTCACGGTCGTAAACACCGCGGAATTTCTTTCCGGAACCGATCGGCCAGTTGATCGGGCAGGTTGCAATGCCGAGCTCTTTTTCGATCTCGTCGAGCAGCTCGAAGGTATCGTTCGCATCGCGGTCCATCTTGTTGATGAAGGTAAAGATCGGGATGTGGCGCATGACACAGACTTTAAACAGCTTTCTGGTCTGTGCCTCGACACCCTTCGATGCATCGATAACCATGACGGCGGAATCGGCTGCCATCAGGGTACGGTACGTATCCTCCGAGAAGTCCTGGTGTCCCGGGGTATCCAGAATGTTGATGCAGTAGCCGTCGTAATTGAACTGCAGAACGGAAGAGGTAACGGAAATACCACGCTCTTTCTCGATCTCCATCCAGTCGGATACGGCATGGCGCGCAGTCGCTTTTCCTTTTACGGAACCGGCGAGATTGATCGCTCCTCCGTACAGCAGGAATTTCTCAGTCAGTGTGGTTTTACCGGCATCCGGGTGGGAAATGATGGCAAAGGTACGCCGTCTTTCAATTTCTTTTGTATAATCAGGCACGGTTTTGTCTCCTTTGGAATATAAAATCTTATTTACTATGTTTTCCATGTTTATGCTTTTTAGACATACTAATTCATTCTATTATATGCCACCATTCCTGTCAATCGTTATCTTGACAGTTCATTCATAATCGAAGCATAAATCTTCTGACTCCGGTTTTCCCAGTTGCTGCAGATCTTTTTGGCCGCCTCCTCGGACGGAACCGTCACGACAATCTCAAAAATAGTCGTCTTCCGCTCTCTTGCCTGACAGCGGACCTCGTAGTCATCTCCCGCGGTCTTGTAGTAATCGGCCACAACGGACGCTTTTTTCCGCAGTTCATAGGAGTGTTCCTTCATATAGCGGTCGATTTCCTCCCGGATTTCCGGAGAGATCTCGTTTTCGAAGAAGGAAAGCGTCTTGCTGCCCTCCTCAGTCATGTGGTAGTACGAGGTGTTGCGCACCTTCTCGATCTCGATCAGCTTTGTATCCTGCAGCTCGCTTAACGCCTCCTGGAGATGAAAGTAGTTCGTGTACTCTTTTTCCAGGATAAAATCCGAAATCTGTGTATTTGACAGCGGAAAATTCACATTCTGCAGCATGTAGAGAATAATCAGTTTGTATAACGTAAAGGATGATTCAATCACGGTGTGTTTCCTCCTTTTTCTTCGTCCAGAAGCTGTCCCTGATACGCATGTTCTTCTTTCATGCGATGATGCAGCTCATTTAAGACGGTGCGTTTTGCCTGGCTCCATGTTGGTGCAATCAGAAGATCCCCGGGGCCGTCTCCCGTCACACGGTGGATCACAAGATCGGGACGGAGGCGCCGCAGGCAGTCGATGACAAGGGTAAGATACGCATCCTGCTCCAGCACCTCAAATTTTCCGGCCGCGTAGTCCGCCGCAAGATCCGTGTTTTTCAGCACATGAAGCAGCTGAAGCTTGATGCCGGAAATGGAAAGTCCATTCAGGTAATCCATTGTTGCAAAGACTTCTTCCTGTCCCTCCCCCGGCAGACCGAGGATCGTGTGGACAATCACGGGAATCCCCCGCCTGTGCAGCTCGTTTACTGCCTGTTCAAAACAGGAAAGCGGATAGCCCCTTCGGATATACTGTGCCGTTTTTTCATGCATCGTCTGCAGTCCCAGCTCCACCCAGACCGGTTTGATCCGGTTCAGCTCTTCTAACAGAGAAAGAACCTCTTCCCCTAAGCAGTCCGGTCTCGTTCCGATCGAAAGGACCACGACCTCCTCGTCCGAAATTGCCTCCCGGAAAATTTTTTCCAGATATTCCACCGGCGCGTACGTGTTCGTATACGCCTGGAAATAGGCGATGAACTTATGCACCGGCCGCTTTTGCTGCAGGAGGGATTTCTGCTCCCGGATCTGTTCCGGGATGGATTTGTTTCTGTCCCCGGCAAAATCACCGGAGCCGCCCGCACTGCAGAAAATGCAGCCCCGGTCACCGCAGGTGCCGTCCCGGTTCGGACACGTCATCCCGCCGTCGAGCGAGAGCTTGTACACTTTTTCCCCGAACGTCTTTTTCAGATAGGCGTCCAGCGAATAATACGGCTTTCCAAGCCAGTCTGTCATGATTTCTTCCCCTTTTATTCGATGTCTTTTCCAATTTTTTTGAAGTTTTCCCGGATCTTCTGCTCATAGCCGTTCGTTCCAAGATGAAGGAAACGGCTTCCTAAGATCTCGTCCGGCAGATACTGCTGCTCGACGTAGTGATTCGGGTAATCATGTGCATACTGATAGCCTTCACCGTGGCCGAGTTTGGCAGAACCTTTGTAATGGGCGTCCTGCAGATGCGGCGGAACCGACGTCCGCACACTTCCGACCGTCTTCATCGCCGCAAAGACTGCCTCGTACGAAGAATTACTCTTCGGTGCACAGGCAACATACGTGGCTGCCTCCGCCAGAATAATCTGCGCCTCCGGCATGCCGACGCGTTCCACGGCAAGGGACGCGGAAACTGCTACATTTAAGGCATTCGGATCGGCAAGGCCGACATCCTCCGCCGCGCAGATCATGATGCGGCGGGCGATAAACTTGATATCCTCCCCGGCATACAGCATTTTGGCCAGATAAAAGACCGCCGCATCCGGGTCAGAACCGCGCATGCTCTTGATAAATGCAGAGATCGTATCGTAATGCTGATCGCCCGTCTTGTCGTACCGCACGACGCGCTTCTGGATGCACTCCGATGCCGTTTCGAGATCGATATGGATTTTTCCGTCCGCCTGACGTTCCGTCGAGAGGACGCCCAGCTCGATTGCATTTAAGGCCGCTCTCGCGTCACCGCCTGCGATGTCGGCGAGGAACTCTTTTGCATCCGCATCGAGCACAACGTTGTACGTCCCGAGCCCCTTTACCGGGTCCGTCACCGCGCGCTCCAGCAGTTTTTCGATGTCCTCTTTTTCGAGCGGCTTTAATTCAAAGATAATGGAACGCGAAATCAGCGCCCCGTTGACCTCGAAATACGGGTTTTCCGTCGTCGCGCCAATCAGAACGAGTGTGCCGTCCTCCACAAACGGAAGCAGATAATCCTGTTGCCCCTTGTTGAAGCGGTGGATCTCGTCGACAAAAAGAATCGTCTTTTTGCCGTACATGCCGATCCGCTGCTGCGCTTCTTTTACGACTTCTTCCATATCCTTTTTGCCGGCTGTCGTGGCATTCAGCTGGGTAAACTCTGCGCTTGTCGTGTTGGCGATGACGCGGGCAAGCGTCGTTTTTCCCGTTCCCGGAGGGCCGTAGAAAATGACGGAGCCGAGTTTATCCGCCTTGATCGCACGGTACAACAGCTTTCCAGGGCCGATGATGTGCTCCTGTCCAACCACCTCGTCCAGCGTTGTCGGGCGCATGCGCGATGCGAGGGGGGACTCTTTTTCCATTGTGGTTTCTTTCATATAATCAAACAAATCCATGTATTTTTCACCCCATTTTTCTTTCTGCCATTTATCTTATCACATTTTGGCGGGTATCCTCAACCCCTTAATCTCGGATTCTCCGCAACTATGTTCGATGGAATCCGCGGAAGCTATTCTTCAATCAGCTCACGCACCGTCACAAACGTGTATCCCTCTTCTTTTAATTCTTTTACGATCCGCCGCAGCGCTTCCACCGTCGCGCGGTAGCCGTCATGCATGAGAATAATGCTGCCATCCTTCACATTCGGAAGCACCTCGCTGCAGATCGACGCGGTGTTCTGGCTCTCCCAGTCGCGGGAATCCACATCCCAGAGTACCGGGATCATCGTCACTGCAAGGTCCAGCCCCTCTCTCCATTCCCCGAACGGCGGACGGATATAGACGGGATATTCCCCTGTGATCTCGTAGATTGCATTGCTTGTTTTCACGACCTCCTCCCTCGCTTCCTCTTCTGATACTTTCGTAAGCTGAACATGATGAAACGTATGATTTCCGATCAGATGGCCTTCCGCATGCATCCGGCAGACGATTTCTTCGTTTCCGGCAAGACACTGCCCCTGCAGAAAAAACGTTGCCGGAATTTCATTTTCTTTTAAAATTTCAAGCACCTCCGGCGTATAGCACGCATTCGGCCCGTCATCAAATGTCAGCGCCGCACGGCGGGGCACACTTTTTTCTGCTTCCGCCGCTGTCTCTTTCGCGCCTTCTCTTTCACACCGTGCCAGCTCTGCAAACAGAATAGCCGCCATTATCACAGCCAGAAGCGGCAGAGGAACGTGCCGCACTTTTCGGAATCTCCGCATGGTCTGCCCTTCGCACTTTCTTCTGCATTCTCTGTATTATATGAAAAACAGGAGAAAAGATGCCGCACCCGGCGGTTCTTTTTCTCCTGTTTTTGTTCTTTATGTATCCTGCACCTGAAGAATATACGGCAATCTTTTGCTTTCAGTCCAAAAGCTGTCAAAGCATCCGTAACAATATCCGAGGTGCTTGCCAGATCTTCGCCGGAAGCTGCTGCCAGGCTCATAATACCGGATATACCAGCGGTCATTTGTTCTGGT
>ENA-OQCU01000235-OQCU01000235.1-human-gut-metagenome-genome-assembly--contig:-NODE-235-length-28894-cov-3.863663_pt1 | contig 28894 bp, 25 predicted proteins | sample MGYA00242504_ERZ504590 | MGnify/ENA primary metagenome ERZ504590 (study PRJEB26092, sample SAMD00036318) | human gut metagenome | host: Homo sapiens | study: EMG produced TPA metagenomics assembly of... | reverse complement strand
AACGGCCATCCTGCCTTATCCACGTCACGCTGCGGGTCGGAGGCGCAATCCTGTCGTCCAAGGCCAAATCCCAGGAGGTCGTTCTGCGCCCTCCGCCCTCTACTCGCCCTTTATCCCATATTTGAAAAGGAAGGTAAAGAGCGCGGCCACTGCGCGAGAAGTGGCGAAAACAATATACGAGGAGGTGATCCGGTTGGACCAGTGCCTCGAGCATTCGGCCCATGAGCGGGCCATCGCGCTGCACGACAAGCGCCTCGAGGCGCACGGCGGGGAGATCGACGAGCTGCGCGAGTGCGTTGTCAGGCTCACCGCGATACAAGAGGCCAACACAGCCTGGCAGACGGCCGCCGAGGAGCGCATAGCGGCTCTGGAGGCCGCGCCCGCGAAGAGATGGGACAGCGTCGTCAACTACGCCCTCACGGCGGTCCTGGCGTTCGTGGTCGGGATCGTGGCAACTCATCTCGGCATAAACATCTAGAGATCGGAGCAGGAATGAACAAGGAGCAGATCAAGGCTATCGGCACCCTGGCGGTGGCGCTGGGCGCGCTGGGCCTCGTGTTCGCCATCACCTTCGGCGCGATCGACCCCGACGCGCTCACAGGGGCCGTGGCGGCGGTGCTTGCCATCGGCACGACCGTCGTCGCCTGGTGGCGCAACAACAACATGACCGAGGCCGCCCAGGACGCGCAGAAGGTGCTGGATAGCCTCAAAGACAAGGAGTAGACATGAAATGACCGAAACGGGGTTCGTTCCCCTGAGCAGGTCGACTCGATCCTGGCAGCAGCCGAGATCACGGTCGAAGATCGTTTCGGCTGCATGACCGTGGTTCATGCGAAGCTTCCGTGCGGCTTCATCGTCACCGAGACTTCGGCGTGCATCGACCCAGAGAACTACGACCGCGATCTAGGCGCGAAAATCTGCATGGGACGCGTCCGAGACAAGGTATGGGAGCTTGAAGGCTATCACAAGATGCGCACGGCGGAAGAGCGGGAGGAGTGACCATGGACTGGATCGGCCTCAACGCGGATGTCGAACGCATCCTAACCAAGCACTACACGCCGGGTCGCAACGGCTCCATCAAGGCCGTGACCATCCACCACATGGGCGGCAACCTGAGCATCGACGGCTGCTACAGCACGTGGCAGACGCGCGAGGCGTCCGCCCACTACGCGGTGCAGGCGGACGGCACCATCGGCCAGCTGGTCAACGACTGGGACACCGCCTGGGCGTGCGCCAACGCGTGGGCGAACAGCAACACCATCAGCATCGAGCACGCCAACAACCAGTTCGGGCCGTGGACGGTCAACGACACCGTGCTCGACCAGGGCGCGCACCTCGTGGCGGCGATCTGCCGCAAGTACGGCCTTGGCCGTCCGGAGTGGCTGGTGAACGTGTTCCCTCACTCCCACTGGTCGGCGACCGACTGCCCCGGCGAGCTTCAGCGCAGCCAGAACGCGGAGTACATGGCCCGCGCCCAGGCTTGGTACGACGAGATGGGCGGCGGCGCGGCTCCTTCTCCCGCCCCCTTCCCCCGCCCCGTCCGTCGGCATCCCCGATCTGCGCTACCGCGTCCGCACCGCCAACGGGGTGCTGCCGGAGATGGTCGACCACACCGACACGGGCGGTTCCGGAGACGATTACGCGGGCGACGGATCGCCGATCCTGTATCTCGCCATCGATATGCCGGGGTGGTACCAAGTGCGCACGCAGCGTCAAGGCTGGCTGCCGCGCGTCAACAAGTACGACATCAACGACCTGGAGGACGGCTGTGCCGGCGACGGCTCACCGATCACGGCGGTGCGCTGCTATTACGAGACGCAGGATCCCGACGCGACCGGGTGGCTCGGCATCGAGTACTCGGTGGCTAACGTCGGAGAGGGCTTCCTGGCCGACATGATCGACCTCGACGACACGAGCGGATGCGGGGACGACTACGCTGGCAACGGCGGCATGGTGTCGGCGTTCCGCGCCCGGCTGGTTAGACTGTAAGGAGCTGGCATGACCAAAGACGAGATCAAGCGGATCCTGGACGAGATGGGCGTGGAGTACGGCAAGGATGCGAAATTGGCCGAGCTGGAGACGCTGTACGCCTCGCATGCGACCGAATCGCAGACGCATGCCGACAAGGCCGAAACGGCAGCCGAGAACGACTCTCCGCAAGCCTGGGACGGTTCCGACGATGGCGAGCAGTCCGAGGAGATCGGTCACGACCGAGCCGTCGTATCGGCGGCGCACGGCCTGAACATGCGCGACGAGCAGAACGGCAACGTGATCCACGTCCTGCCCCGCGGCGCAGAATGCGACGTGCTCGAGCGCGACGGGGAATGGTGCCGCGTTTTGTACAGAGCGGAAGGGTGGGTGCGCAGCGAGTTCCTGTACGGCTGATGCCCGTATAAGCGTATTTCGGTATACCACTTGGTATACCACCTGGTCAAAAAAAAGGTCAGAAGCCGATGTTTTTGGCTTCTGACCTGGTGTTTCAGATGGTGCGGGCGAGAGGACTTGAACCTCCATGGGGTTGCCCCCATACGGACCTGAACCGTACGCGTCTGCCAATTCCGCCACGCCCGCACAACAAAGGCTTCTTATCGAAGCGATTGAACATGATACCTGAGTTCATGGATCGTGACAAGGAGAAATTACACGTTCTTTGAATCTTTCTGAAAGCGTCGCAGCGCCGACCAAGCCGCGGGAACCAGAAGCGCCGTCGAGACAGCAAGCAGAACGAAGTCGATCGGGTCGCCGGTAACGTAGGTTTGCTGCAGGTTTCCCGCCAGCAGCTGCGGGCCCGCGTACAGGAAGTTGAACGCGGCGTGCACGGCGACGAGCGTCCACAAGTTGCGCGTTCCGAAGTACATCGCTGCCATGAACAGGCCGAACAAAGCGGCTTGCACGGGTTTGCACGCCGCCTGCGCAACCGCGACGAGATCGGCGGCCTGAACGGCCGAGGCAGCCTCGCCCAGCGACACGTGCAGCGCGCCGAACAGCACGGCCGACACGAGGGCCGCTCGCAGCATGCCGCGTCGGCCTCCTCCCAACGCCGGAGCGAACGCATCGAGCGCCAGCACCCGGAAGACGCCCTCCTCGAACACAGCGGTCAGGAGGCAAAGCGCGGCCACTTGCATCACGTGCAACGGGGAGGCGTCCAAAGCGGCTCCTTGCGGTTGCACGACCAGCGACGCGAGGCCCGCAGCCAAACCCACGGCCAGCACGTACAAGGCCCACGCGAGCAAACCGCGCCCACCGCAAAGGCGCGGCGCGCGCAAAGCCCGCGGCCGCGACGCCGCCACAGCCGCAAGCGCGACCGCAGCCAGCGCCGCGCCCTGCGCGAGCGACCCGGCGAGGGTGTCGCCGGGAACCAGCGAGAAGCAGCACGCCGTAGCCACCAACGCCGCCACGAACACGGCGGCGCGATGGTTGCGCGCGCAACCGCCGTCCTCAAGCCCCATCGTGGAATTCGCGCGCGTCACGCAGCCTCATCGCCCTTTGCCATCGAATACATCGTATGCAGGCAGTATACTGGAACGCCATGAGCGCCACGTCGAGCATATCAGCAGCTTCCCCGAAGCGGGGCGTTTCCTCGTTCACGCTCAAAGTCGTGGCCATCGTCGGCATGACGTTCAACCACGCCTGCTACATTTTCTATCCCTACCTGCCTGCCGAGGCGCTGCTCCTGCTGTTCGGATTCGGCGGGCTCACCTTCCCCATCATGGCGTTTCTGCTGGTGGAAGGCTACCATCATACCTCGAACATCAAGCGGTACGCCGGTCGGTTGCTGGCGTTCGCGCTCGTCTCGCAGGTGCCGTACGGCCTGTTTCTGGCGCACAACCTCAACGTGCTGTTCACCCTGCTCATCGGCCTGGGAATTCTGTACTTGTACGACACTATGGAAAGCCGCGGCGGATTCTGGCTTGCTGCCGCAGCGCTGGTGACGGCCAGCGCGCTGTGCGACTGGGGGATCATCGGGCCGCTCATGATCCTCATGATGCCGCGCGATCCCCGACCGGCGCCAACGCATCGTGTTGCCCCTGCTCGTGCCCATCCTGGGCAACGGCCTGCCGGCGCTCTCCGACTACATGGCAGCGTTCGATCCAGCGCTGCTGCCGTTCGCGCTGTACCCGCTGCTGGGGTTGCACGGCCACCATCCCGTGCTGCTCGCCTACAACGGCTCGCGCGGCCGCCCGATGAAGTGGCTGTTCTATGCATACTACCCCGCGCATATTCTGGTGCTGGGGTTGGCGAAGGGGTTGCTGCTGGGCGATTGGACGCTGGGGCTGTAGAGGCCGATGCCGCACGGGATCCTTCGACTCCGGCGCTGGCGTCTCCGCTCAGGATGACAGAAGACGGCTACTTCCAGTCGCTTCCCAGCATCACGAGGAAATCGCTCTCGAACAGATACGATCCGTCGTTTTCATGGCTTTTCCAACGCCAAGAGCATCCACGATCTCCTGCGCGCGCGATGCCTTCGCCTCATCGTCGTAAATCACCAGCGTCTTAGGGTAGTCGAAGCTGTCGGCATTGCCCGACTCCACCGAATAGCCCAGTTCCTCGATGCGCTCGGACGCCTCGGTGCCCGCGCCGGTGATGCCGTTGCCGTTGCGCACCGCCACGCTGCCCGTGCGCTTCGCTTTTTCTGCGTGCCGTCCTCGTTCGTGCTGGAATGCGTCTGGCCGCTGCCGGTGGTTGCCAGCACGGTGTTCGACATCTCGTCGACGATGTCCTCGTCGGTGGGCGGAAGGCCCTGGTTAACGCGAGTCATCATTTTCTTCCATTCGTCGACGTTGTTGATTTCGTACCAGACGTCGTTGATGTACTTGGACGTAGTCGGCTCCATGGCCGAATAGATGTCGGTGGCCGGGTCGAGGCCCTGCATCGTCTGCGCGAGGCCGATGATGTCGGAAATCTCGAGATCCGTAGTCACGTATTGGGAAAGCGCCTGGACGGTGGATGCCATCGTGGCCACGTCGGCCGACAGGATTTTCTTCGCGATGGCGGACAGCACGAGACGCTGGTTCGCTGCACGGTAGGAGTCGCCGTCGCCGTACTCGTCGTAGGCATGGCGCGAACGACACAGGATGAGCGCCTGATCGCCGCTCAGCGTCTGCAGCCCGGCATCCAGATGGCCGCCGGCATCCTCGTCGTCGATCTCCATCGGAACATCCACTTCGACGCCGCCCAGCGCATCGACAATGTCTTTGAAGCCGTCGAAGTTGATCTCGGCAGTAATGGGAAATGGGCACGCCCGTCCAACTTCGATATCGGTTTTCACCGTGAGAGCGGCTCCGCCGATGGCATGTGCAGCGTTCAGCTTGTTCTGCCCGTATTCCCCCATGTCTACCAGGGTATCGCGGTGGATGGAGACGAGCGTCGCCTTCTTGTCCACCGGGTCGATGCGCGCGAGGATGATGCTGTCGCTGCGGAACTGATCGCCGGCGAATTCCGCCGACGCTTCGCGGTCGTTCGACCCGTCGGTTCCCCATGAGCAGGATATAGAACGGCTCGTTCGCCAAATCGGTTTCCACGAGCGCATTGCGCAGCTCGGCGCTGACGCCGTCGTGAAGGTTTCCCGAGAGTACGTTGTAGTACGCGAACGCAGCCCCCGCCCCGCCCAGCACCAGCACGCCCACAACGGCAAGCGCGATAACCAGCGTGCGGCGACGAGAGCGTGCGCGCGTGCGCTCGTAATCGGCTCGCGACACGCGGCGCGGCGTGGGAGCGGATTCGCCTTGAACGCTGGGGCGACGACCCGGTTCAGTCTGACGGGAGCGGCCGTACGAGGAGCGGGAAAAACGCTCGGTGCTCGCAGGGCGCCGTTGAGGGCTGCGTTTGTTGTCCATTGCGCCATTTTCGCGGCAGCGCTCTACCCGCGCAACCGCCTCCATCGGTTTACTAGGAAAAGCCCACAGGGCAGCGCAGCGGAAGCGGTGTCATCCCGAGCGAGCACCAGGTTGACGCCGCACCGGCGAGCTTCCCGCTACCTGTGCACTCCCAGCTTCTTGACCATGGCGTCGTTCGCATCTTGCTCGACGGCGTCGTCGAGCGGCGCCAACTCGATGGCCGGCTGGCCCGTTCGCGATGCGAAACGTTGGAGAGCGCGTGCGAGCAAATCGTCCGCAACCTCGGGGTTCTTCGCCAGCAGCGGGCCATGCAGATACGTGCCCACCACGTTCTTGTAGCGCACGCCGTCCTGCTTGTCGGCATCGTTGTTGCCGTGCCCCGTGGAAGACGCCACAGCGCCGAAGGGCTCGACGCCCGCGCCGAGGTGCGTGCGTCCCGCATGGTTCTCGTAACCCACGACAGGGCGCTTCGCCAGCGGCGAGGTCAGCACGATGTTGTCGATGAGCCGGTCGCCGGAGCCGCCCGCCGCACGCTCGGTGGTCATGTCGACGATGCCCAGGCCCTGCACCACCTCGTCGCCCAGCAGCCACTCGTGGCCGAGAATCTGGTAGCCGCCGCAGATGGCCAGCAAGACGCCGCCGTCCTCCACGTAGGCATGCAGCTGCTCGCGCATGTTCATGAGCTCGGCCGACGCCAGGCGCTGCTCGCGGTCGGGGCCGCCTCCCAGCATGACGAGGTCGACGCCGGAGAGGTCGATGGCCTGGCCGTGGTTGACGCGCTTGACCTCCACGGGGATGCCGCGCCAGCGCAGGCGCTGTTCGAGGATGCGCACGTTGCCACCGTCCCCGTACAGGTTGAGCAGGTCGGGGAAGAGGTGCGCGATCACAAGTTCCGTCGGCTTTCCAGCCGACGGAACGGCCCGACGCTGCGAAGAGCCCTCGCATCCGATCTCGGCGCTTTCATGCTTGCCCTCACGCACCGAAGTGCGCTCGGCCGCATGACACGCCGATCTCGAACGCGAGGGCTCTTCTCGCTGACTTTGCTGGACCTGCGAGACATTCGTCAGCACCTCGTGCACCGGGGGCAATGCGGTGTAGTTCGCGATCAGGTACGCGTTCTCCTTGGCCGGCCGGCTAGCGATGCGCGACAGCAGATCTTCGGCGTCCGCAACCACCTGCGATTCGATGCCGGCGTACTTCAGACGCACCTGCATGTCGTTCGCGCGCAAGCCGCCCGCGAACACGGTGAGCTTGGCCGGATCGTCCGCCAGCTCCTCGAAGTCGATATCCCACAGCCACGACACGTCGCGGCCATCGCCCTCCTTGTCGTTTACGAAGAAGGCCACCACCTTGTCGCCCGCGTCCTGCGCCACGATCTTGAGGTTCTGATTGAAGCCGGTGGGGTTCTTCGCGAGGTTCAGCAGCACGCGCCGACCGGCGATATCGAACGTTTGCAGGCGCCCGTTCTGCGGGTCGAAGGCGTCGATGGCCTTCTGCAACGAGGGAAGCGGGCAACCGGCGAGACCGGCAGCGGCAGCGGTTGCCAGTAGGTTGTACACCATGTACGCGCCGGTGTACGGCGCGGCGATCGAACCCGCGGCTGCCCCCTCGCCGTGCCGACGCACGTCGAACGACAACCCGCTCAGGCCCAGCTTCACGCCCGTTGCCGCGAAGTCCAGGGCGGGACGCGCGAACCCGCAGGTGGGACACGAGAACGATCCCCAGTTGCCCGTACTGGCGATAGTCGTATTCCAACATGGACGAGCAGCGCTGGCACATCTGCGCGTCGGCCACCGAATTCTGCGGCAGCCCCAGGTTCTCGTCCACGCCGAACGCGATGGAAGGGTTCGCCGCACGCTCGGCGATGCGGACGCACAGCGGGTCGTCGGCGTTGTACACCAGCACCGTGCCCGGCGACTTCTCCAGCGCGCCCACGATGCTGTCCTGGATGCGGTCGATCTCGCCCACGCGGTCCAGCTGGTCGCGGAACAGGTTGAGCAGCACCACGTAGGTGGCCTGCAGCTGCGGCAGGATCTTCGCCAGCCACAGCTCGTCGCACTCGAACACGCCCCAATCCGACGGGCCGGCGTGCAGCAGCGACGTCGCCACGCCCGAGTCCAGGTTCGCGCCGGTCCGGTTGCACACCACGCGCCGGCCCGCCAGCTCAAGCGCGTCGGCCAGCAGGTTCGTCACCGTGGTCTTTCCGTTCGTTCCAACCACGCACACCGAGCCCTGCTCCAGCTTCGGCGCGAGGTCGGCGATGAGACGCGGGTCCACGTACAGCGCGATTTTGCCCGGGAAGTTCGCGGCGGGACGGCGGAACACGTTTTTGAGACCCCACGTTGAAACGGCGCTGACGGCGCGCGCGCCGGCGAACTGCAAACCCATAGGTCATTCCTTTCGATCACGTTGCGTTCAGTATAGTGGTTCCACCGCGCCCCGCACGCCGCCCCCGCCCGCACCGACACCCGCCCTCCATACAAACTTCAGGACGAGCAGCGCCAGCGCAAGGCTCACTCGTCACCCCTCGTCAACCTGACAGCCTCTTCAACCAAAAGAAGAACCGCGCCCCGATTTATCCTCAACTAACCTTGATGCCGCTATGCTGATGAGATAAAGTGATTGTGCAGCCGTCGGCCGAAGCACGCGGCCGCATGCACCCGGCGATCCAGGAAGGTTATGCCCGAACGCTATTACGACGACGCTTTTTTCCAGCATTCGAATGACGAGCGAGCTTCCCGTCGTTCCGATGAGTCGACTTCTCCAGGTTCACGACCACACCAGTACAACACCAGGCAAACCGCACGTTCCACTGCCGCCCGCTCCCGCCCGAACGCAACACAGCAACCGCGCAATGCGGCATCCCCCTACCAGAAGCCAGGACGTTACCATCGACCGCCGAGCCCCGAACAACCGAGGCGGCGCGCTGTTGGAATCATTGCCAGCCTGCTCGTAGTGGCCGCTTTCGCCGTTGGAGGGTACTTCGTCGTGCAGAGCCTGCCTGCCTCCATAACGCTCAATGGAGCCAACCTGGAAGTAGGCGGTCACAAGACGTTGGAAGACGCGCTGCGCGCCAGCGGCATCAAGCCGAAACCCGGCGATTTCGTTGCCGTGGACGGCTCGGTGATCGAAGCAGGAAAGGGCGAGCCGTTTCACGCCACCGTCAACGGCGAAGTCGCTACCGACATGGATACGAAGCTGAACAACGGCGACGTGGTCGAACTGGGCGACGGCAGCGCCATCGAAGAGCCGTGCGAAACCGCCGAGGAAAGCATCCCTTACTCGATCGAGGAGGAAGGGCGCGGACCCATCCACGTGCTCGAGGGGCAAGGCGCCGACGGATTGAAGCGCACGAAAACCGGCTCGGTCTCCGGCCTGACGACGGAAGAAGTCGTGCAGGAGCCTTCCAACGTGGTGCGCCGAAACGTTTCGCCGCAGGTAGGCGAGGACAAGGTGGTGGCACTCACGTTCGACGACGGCCCCTGGCCCGAATCCACCGCCGCAGTGCTCGACGTGCTGGCCGACCAAGGGGCAAAGGCCACATTCTTCACCGTGGGCAATCGCATCGACGGAGAAGGCGTCGACCTCGTAAAGCGCGCAGCAGCCGAAGGCCATCAGATATGCTCGCACTCGTTCGACCACGCGGCGGGCGACGGTCAAAGCGTGAACCTCGGCTACATGACGCCCGAGGATCAGGTCGCCGAAGTGCAGAAGGGCTACGAAGCCATCGAAGCCGCCACCGGCGCCGAAGCCAGCCATGTATTCCGCACGCCGGGAGGCAACTACGGCGAAGGCGTCATGCGCAATGTCGGGCCGCTGATCAGCGCGGAAATCGGCTGGAACATCGACTCGCAAGACTGGCGCAAGCCCGGAGCCGCCGCCATCGCCAACCAGGTGAAAAACGCCTGGCCGGGCGCCATCGTGCTCATGCACGACGGAGGCGGCGACCGATCGCAAACGGTCGAGGCGCTCAAAGACGCGCTCCCCTATCTCAAGTCGCAGGGCTACCGCTTCGTCACCATGGACGAGCTGCTCGGCTATCCGCTCTCCTAAACCTCGCTTCTGCCGCTCGCCGGACGAAGGCCTCCTTGATCTTCTTCGGGATCGTTCGCCGCGAGACGTCGCGCCTTTGGCGACAAACATCATCGAAACCACCTGTTTCCTCAACATAGACATTGCTATAGTAAAGTACGTGGGCCGCGCATGGGTGCGACCGTTTCAGAAAGAGGGGTCGGCGGTGCTTCATGGACGTTAGCCAAATCGTTGCCGTTGCTGTGTTCGTCGTGGTCATGATCACCATCATGACCGAGAAGCTGCACCGGTCGCTCGCGGCCATCACGGGCGCGATGATCGTGTTGGCCCTGCATGTCATGCCGTTCGACGCGGCCATGGAGCACATCGACTTCAATACCCTGGGCGTGCTGCTGGGCATGATGCTGTTCGTGTCGGTAGTGAAGCTGTCGGGTGTGTTCGAGTTCCTTGCCATCAAGTGCGCACGACTTGCAAAAGGCGACCCTTGGAAGATCATGCTACTGTTCGTGCTGCTCACGGCCGTGCTTTCAGCATTCCTGGACAACGTGACCACCGTGCTGCTCATCGGGCCCATGACGCTGACCGTATGCAAGCTGCTCGACGTCAACCCCATCCCGTTCTTCATGACCGAGATACTCGCGTCGAACATCGGAGGCACCGCAACGCTCATCGGCGATCCGCCCAACATCATGATCGGCTCGGCAGCCGGATACTCGTTCTTCGACTTCATCCTGTACGATGCGCCCGCCGTGGCGATTATCCTCGTCGCGATCCTCGGCGTGTTCTACGCGCTATACGGCCGCAAGATGAACGTGGACGACGAGCACAAGACCCGCATCATGGAGCTGGACGAGCACGCGCAGATCAAGAACCGGCGGCTGCTGAAGCAAAGCGTGGTGATGACCGCCCTGGTGGTAGTCGGATTCATGGCGCATGGCGCGTTGGGGCTGGAATCGTGCATCATCGCGCTTGGCGCCGCGGGCATCATCATGCTGATCTCGGGCGAAAGCATCGAGGAAGCGCTGTCGAACGTGGAGTGGACCACGCTGTCGTTCTTCGCCGGCCTGTTCGTCATCGTGGGCGCGCTGGCCGAGACCGGCGTCATCGGCATGCTGGCGAACGGGTTGATCGACGCAACCGGCGGCAACGTGTTCATCACCATGCTGGTGCTGCTCATCGGCTCGGCCGTGATCTCCAGCTTCCTGGACAACATCCCGTTCGTGGCCACGATGATCCCTATCTTGTTGGCCATGGAATCCACCGGCATGGACGTCACGCCGCTGTGGTGGGCCGTGTCGCTGGGCGCCTGCCTGGGCGGCAACGGCACGCTCATCGGCGCCAGCGCCAACGTGGTGCTGTCCGACATCAGCAAGAAGCACGGGCACGAGATCACGTTCGCGAAGTTCTTCAAGACTGGCTTCCCCATCATGCTGCTCACCATTTTGATAGCCGGCGTATACCTGGTGGTGCGCTTCCCTCCAGCGTAAGCGCACGGGCGCGAGGCGCAACCGACACGAGCGAAAAACTCGCCGCAACCCCTTGCAGGAGCGCGGGGGTTCGGATATACTGCTTACTCGCGCTTCGCTTAGAAGCCGTATGCCAACGTGGCTCAGCTGGTAGAGCAACGCACTCGTAATGCGTAGGTCAGCGGTTCGAATCCGCTCGTTGGCTCCAGAAAAAATGCAGGTCAGGCGATGAGAGTTGCCTGACCTGCTTTTGTTTCCGGAGTTTTCTTTCAGCGCCCTGGAAGGAGATGAGCTCATGTCCAAAGCGAACGGCAGCGAGGCGCTCGTCGCTGAACAGCTCTCCAAAGATCGCGCCGTCATCGAGCTATGCAGACGATCGCTCGTCAACCATTTCGTAGTGCGGGACATGGATGCCGCCTTAGCTTATATGGCCGACGATGTTGAATGGCTGGGTCCGTTCAGCTGTCAAACCGCCTCGGACAAGAAGACCATGGAAGACATCCTACGACCCGAGTACAGCATACGGCTCGCATTGGCAGACGAGCGTTGGCGCGCCCGTAAACGCGCCAACACCTGGATCGTCTCGGCACGCTATACGCTGCTCGTCGTGTCGGCCGGCGGAGAGCGCAGCATGCCGTTCAAGCAACATGCTACCTACGTATGGGCCCCCTACGCCGGACGGACCTCGCATCGTGCATCTGCACGTGTCGAACGCCACCGATGCGAACCCGCTCTTGCCTTCGCTCGATCCTGGCCAGAACGCCATCGAATTCCTGTACGAACACTTCGATGCCCAGGGATCCGGCGCCGGCAAGCTCAGCTTCCGAGACACGGACGGAGACGTTCACGTTCTGCATCCCAACGAACTGTACGCTATAGAATCCGACGGTCCACGCTGCGTCATCAGGCATGCGCACGGAAAGTTCGCGGTGCGAGGCGCCTTGGCAAGCCTGGAAAAGGAACTGCCTGCAAAGGACTTCCTTCGCTTGCACCGCAGTTGTCTGGTGCATCGCGGGCACATCGCCAGCATCGAGGATCATCAGGCACTGCTCGACGACGGCTCCTCCTACCCCATCGCGGAGCGACGCAGCCGGGAGATCAAGCAATCGTTCGAACTGACCTTGTAGCACACCTCGTCGCGCGACGCCGACCTCTCCCGCGCAACATGCCAGAGCAATCTGCCGACCGCTGCGTTCGTTGCGTTTGAACGGGCATTCGTTCTCAGGGGATCGCTCTTTGCCGGCGGTTCGATCTATAATCCAGTGGTATATGGGGATTTCGGAATAGGAATGTTCCGCAATGCGATCGGAAGGGCGGCGATTCGATCATGATAGACGACGAAAAGCTCGCCGCCTGTTTTTCCGACAAAGGTATGGAGCTTGACGATGACGACCTCGACCAGGCATCGGGCGGTATGAGCTGCCCCGACCAGATCGTCTTCTTCTGCACCAGATGCCATGAAGCGAAAACGGTCACGAAAACCAGCAGCGCGCTGATATGCCCCGATTGCGGTACGCCGTTCGGAGCCTCAACTTCTCCGAGTCCCGATCCAACGTAGGGAAACCAAGGGACGGTACCGGCAATGGCAAGAGCGACGGGCGTTGAGAAGCCGTATGACAAGCTCTTCCACCGATGGGACTCTTCGAAAGAAGTCGTTCGTTTCGTTTGAAGGGGCGTTCGTTCCGCGCATCTGAAAATCGTCCTGCTACCCGGTTACAATCTCGCATGCTTCATTATTTCGACCCTGCCAATGAAAGAGGAACCGCATGTCGACGATACGCACGTTTGCACGATCCCATCCGCTGCTCGTAACCGCCGTCGGGCTCGCCATCGGACTGGCCGTGATCTGGTTCGTGCCATCCGACGGGTCTTTGGCGAACATGATGTTCATTCGCCTGGGATTGACCATCGTCATGTTCGCCATCATGGCCGTCGCGGCAGGATGCAACATCATCGTGCCCAACGCCAAAAGCATCGGCCTCTCGTTCAAGAAGTCTATCTACCCGTTGGTCGTAGCGCTGGTCATGGGCGTGTTCGTTCTGCTCGGCACCGCAATGAAAAACGAGGGGATGGTGTCCGACTGGCCCTTGCAGCTGGCGCTGGTCATCATGCTCTGCCTGCTTGTGGGCACGTTCGAAGAGGGCTTGTTCCGCGGCATCGTTTTCAGCGGGCTGCTGGCTCGTTTCGGCGAGACGCGTCGAGGTCTGATCGGAGCCGTGATAGTCTCATCGCTGATCTTCGGCTTCGTCCATGTGACGCCGTCCATCATGAACGGCCAAGTGGTCACCGGTTTGGACATGGCCCAAGCGGCGCTCAAAACCCTGCAAGCCGGCATCCTGGGCGCGTTTCTGGCCGCCCTGTTCCTGAAAACGCGTAACATCTGGGGCATCGCGCTGGTTCATGGCCTCAACGACCTTTTCGTGATGCTGGGCGACGCGCTTTTTTCCGGCACCACGTCCACCACGTACGTCAACAACGACGCGATGATGGCCAGCGCATCAGTCGTCATGTACGGGGTGTTCTTCCTGCTGTACATCCCCATCATCGTCTCGACGGTGCGCATGCTCAAGCAAGTCGAAACCCCCTGCAAAGGCCCCTTTGCCGATAGGTGGTCTTGAGCGACTTTGAATCCGCGCGAAGCCCCAACGGCTTCGCGCGCTATTTTTACTCGCGAAAACGACCGCCTTTCCACCTAAGGTTCACGCTCTTTCTCGCGTTGCTGCGCTAACTCGGATCACCGTCCTTCTTCGTCCTCCTTACGCTTCCGCTAACGGAATAAGCGCCGAGCGTTACCGGTGGTACTATCGCCGGACGACCCGACCGAAGGCAACCGGAGGAGCGCGCCATGAAACCTTACTACGAAGGCTGGTACATGAAGCAGCAGCAAGGCGAAGACGTGCTGGCCGTGATACCGGGGCGCGCGCAGGACTCCGCATTCATCCAGGTGGTCTCCAACCGCGGCTCGAGCTTTTTGCCGTACCCCCTGGAGGCGTTCGACCGCACCGACGGCAGCATGAGAATCGGCGACAGCTTGTTCACGCCGTACGGAATGCAGCTGCGCATCGACGAACCGGATTTCGAGTTGGTAGGAAGCGTTCGCTACGATCATCTGCTGCCGCTGCGCTCGGACATCATGGGGCCGTTCGCCTACGTGCCCATGGAAACGAAGCATACCGTGTTCAGCATGCGGCACCAGGTGACCGGATCGATCCGCCTCAACGGTGACGCGCTAGATATTCGCAACGGCATCGGCTATATGGAAGGCGACTGCGGCCACACGTTTCCCCGCAGCTATTTCTGGATGCAGTGCCTCGACGTTCGACAAGACGCCTCCGTCATGCTGGCCATCGCCGAAATACCGCTGGGTCCGATCCGCTTCACCGGCTGTATCGGCATAGTCGCGCTCGGCGAGACGGAATACCGCTTCGCCACGTACCGGGGCGTGCGCATCGTGGAGCATACGCCCACGATGGCGGAAGTGCGGCAGGGCGATATGAGCCTGCGGGTGGAGGTGCTTGACGATCGCGGGCACAAGCTGCAAGCACCCGCCCAGGGTCTGATGGATCGCACGATTCACGAAAGCCCTTCCGTACCCGCGCGTATCCGCTTCGTCAAGGGCGGCGAACCTCTTTTGGACGAGATGGAGTCCCAAACAAGCTACGAATTCGTTTCCCCCGCTTCGGCGTAGGGACCGGACGCCCCCTTTGCGTGCCTCGCGGAGCCGATCCCCGCCGCGTTCGCCCGCACGACGCTGGTATACTGGGCGTATCGAGCAACCTTCGCGAGAGAGGATGCGCCATGCTGTACGACAATATTATGATCCCCTACGACGGATCGGCTTCGTCCAAAGCAGCCCTTGCGGAAGCGGTGCGGTTCGCGAAGGACGACCCCGGACTGACCCTTCGCATCGTCCAGATCATTGACACCGATCAGCTTGCCATCGACAAGCTGGAAGCCGAAGGGCGCGACGAACAGACCGTCGCCTCGTCGGCGATGCTCCAGAAAACCTACGAGGAGGTCACCGAGGAAGCCAGCAAGGCGCTGCATCGCGAAATAGACCCGCTGCTGAGCGGCCTCATGAACAAAGTGTACATCGAGCTTTTGCAGGAAACGCAGCCGGGCGGGCAAATCGTGACGTACGCCATCGACAACTTGTGCGACCTCATCGTCATGGGCTCGCGGGGTCTGGGCGCGTTGCGCGGCATTTTGGGCAGCGTCAGCAGCTACGTGCTGCGCAACGCCGACGTTCCGGTGCTCATCGTCAAGGAAGGCACGAACGAGTAGGACGAGCTGTCATCCCGAGCGAGCGGCGCCCAGGGGCTGTTGATGGTTTCTTGACATTCTCGTGCTATGCTCCTCCGTATATGCGCGGCAAGACGAATGCGGAGGAGCGAGAAGAACGTGAGCGAACAGAAAGCGGCCATCGAGCGGAACGGCGAGGCCACGCTGCTGGTGGTCGACGACGAGCCGGAAATCGTCGCGCTTTTGGACGAGTACTTCACGGGTTTAGGCTACCGCGTGCTCACCGCCGAAGACGGGGCAACCGCGCTCAAACGCGCCGAACAGAGCCCCGACCTCATCGTGCTGGACGTGGGCATGCCGCTTATGGACGGCTACGCCGTGTGCCGCCGCCTACGCGAGCATCTCACCTGCCCTATCCTGTTTCTCACCGCACGCGTCGAGGACGTCGACGCGCTGGAGGGCTTTGAAGCCGGTGCCGACGACTACGTGCTGAAACCGTTCTCGTTAGCCGTGCTGGGAGCGCGCGTGAAGGCGCATCTTGCCCGCGACAACCGCCAGCACGTGCGCGCCGAAGTACGCTTCGACGGCGACATCGCCATCGACTACCGCTCGCGCACCGTGACAGCGGCCGGACGGCCGGTGGAGCTGACGCGGCGCGAGTTCGACATCGTCGCATTCCTGTCGAAGCATCCCGGCCAAGTGTTCGATCGCGACCGCATCCACGAGCGCGTAGGCGGTTGGGAAAACGAGAGCGATTCGCAGGTGGTGACCGAGCACATCCGGCGCATCCGCAAGAAGCTGGCCGCAGCGGGCGCCGAACCCGACCCGGTGGAAACGGTATGGGGCATGGGGTACCGATGGCGCGCGTAAGGGGCGCCGAACGCCTCGACGCCTTGCGGGCGCGTTGGCACCACGCGTCGCTCAAAACGTCGTTCATGGTGTACATGCTGGGGTTCTTGCTGCTGGCGCTGGTGATGTCCACGGTGACGGCCGGGATGTTCAGCGGATTGCAGCACCGGGTGATCGCAGACGCGTACGAAATCTCGGGGCTCTACCTCTACGATGCGCACAACCGGACGCTCGTTCCCGCGCGCGCCGTGGATATCGACGAGAACGGCAGCAGCGTGTTCGTTCAAACCGTGCGCGGCGAGATGACCGAGATGCCGCTGACAGACTTGTCGTCGCTCGTGGAGATCACTGACGCGAGCGATTACCAGTACTCGCCGGGGACGGCGTATCTGTATGGTTCCGCCAACGACGACGCACTCAGCGTCGAAACGCCCGAAGCGCCCGACCAAACCGAGCTCACGCCCGCCGAGCTGCCCGCCTATGACGCGAAAGCGCGCGATCGGTTCGATGCCTGGCTGGCTGCCAACCCTGATAGCCCCTACACGTCGTTCTTCGACGGAGACAGCCAGGACGGCAACACCGTCGGACTGCTCACTTCCGCAGTGGGTTACTACGTGAACACGCCCCCATCGGAGGAGGCGCAGGCGCTGTCCTCGGCACTCGAGCTGCTAACGTTCCTCATGTTCCCACTGTGGTTCGGCCTATGCATCTTCGCAGCGGCGCGGCGCTTCTTCGGCAAGCGCCTCCAACCTGGATTCGATGTGCTCGACCGAGCAGCGTCCAACATCGCCGAGCAGAACCTCGAGTTCTCCGTGTCGTACGATCGAGATGACGAGCTGGGCCATCTAGCTTCGTCGTTCGAAGCCATGCGCGCCTCGTTGGCCGAATCGCAGCGCGCGCTGTGGCGCACGGCCGAGGAGCGCAAGCGCCTGAACGCCGCGTTCGCGCACGACCTGCGCACGCCGCTCACCATCCTCAAGGGCAAGATCGAGCTGCTGGACGCGCACGTGCAGTCCGGCAACGTGCCCGCCGATCGCCTGACGGCCTCCGTCGCCTCGCTGGCCGCGCAGGTGGAACGCCTTGAGCGCTACGTCGCCGCTATGAGCGGGCTGCAAAAGCTGGAAGACCGCGCCGTCGTTGCGCGCCCGACCAGGTTCGACAGCGTGGCGGGCATGGTGGAGGACGCCGGAACGGGGCTTGCTGCGCACGCCGACCGGACCTTCGCGCTGTCGGTGAGCGCACGTTGCGACCGCGAGCGGCCAGAGCTATGCGTGGATCATGCCATCGTGGGCGAGGTGGCCGAGAACCTGCTGAACAACGCCATGCGCTATGCGTCGTCCCAAGTGGACGCTCGCCTCGACGTGCGTGACGGCGCGCTGGTTCTCATGGTGGAAGACGACGGGCCGGGCTTTTCGAACGCCGCGCTCGAACGCGGTTGCGCGCCCTTCTTCAGCGAGGTGCCCTCGGCAGAGCATTTCGGCCTGGGGCTGAACATCGCGTCGCTCATGTGCGAGAAGCACGGCGGCGGCGTAACGCTAGAGAACCGCGAGGGGGGAGGCGCGCGCGTGGTCGCGCGATTCTCCCTGGATTTCTGCGCCGAGTAGACAGTCGGTAGATATTTGCTCCGTACCATCGGAAGCGTACCGAACGCACCCGAGAAACGGAGCATCCCATGGAAGACACCGCCCCGCTGCGAACTTCGACCGTCACCCTGCCCCCGCTTCCTCGTACGCATGGCAACGCTCCCGATAACGCGACGATCGCGACGGACCGGCGTTCCCTGCTGAAGAAGCGCGCTGCCGTGATCGTCGGGCTGCTGGCCCTGACGGCGGGGCTCGCAGGGTTCTGCGTCCTCTACGGGCCGGAGCTGCTTGCCTTCGTTGCCGACGCTCCGCGCTTCCGCGCCTGGGTGGACGAAACCGGCTGGATCAGCCGCATCGTGTTCGTGCTGGCCAACATGGCGCAGGTCGTGTTCGCGTTCCTGCCCGGCGAACCGCTTGAGCTGGGAGCGGGCTACGCGTTCGGCTTCTGGGAAGGCACGCTGTGGTGCCTCGTGGCCAGCGCCTTGGGAACCGCGGCGGTCATGGCGCTCGTCCGCGCATTCGGAATCCGCATCGTCGGCTTGTTCTTCTCGCCCGACAAGATCACGTCGATGCGCTGGCTGCGCGACTCCCGACGTTTCGAAATGCTGCTGTTCCTGTGCTTTCTCATTCCCGGGACGCCGAAAGACCTGCTCACCTATGTGGCCGGACTGGGATCTAGCTCCATCGGACGCATCGTGGCCATCACCACGGTAGGTCGCATCCCCTCCATCGTCTCGTCCACGCTGGCGGCGGGCGCGTTCGGCGACGGCAATTACCTGGGGGCGGCGCTCGTGATCGCACTGACGGCGGTGCTGGCCGCGGCGGGCGTGATAGCGTACCGGCAGCTGGCGAAGCGCAGCGACGCGGCCGAGGATGCGGCCTCTAGCGCTGACGCAATGGGAGCCTAGGCGCGCGCCGAGCGCCACTCCGTCACGGGATCGTGCTCCGGCGGTGACCTGGGCGCATCCCGCTTCCCTCCGCACGCGCGTAAGATGAGCCATCGTAGCGCGGAAACCGGATCGAAGGGAGGCGTCGTGAGCATCGGGTACGCATCGAAGACGCTGGCAGCGCCCGGCGCGCGCATGCAATCGGTGGTGCAGCGGCTGGCGACGCCCGACCGCCTGGCGCAGGCGATCGACGGCAACCTGCGCGCGCTGGACGCCGCCCTCGACTACCAGGCGAAAAACGGCATCCACCTGTTCCGCATCAGCTCGGACGTGATCCCCTTCGGGTCGAGCCCCGTGAACGCGCTCGATTGGATGCGCGACTTCGAGCCGCATCTGGCCGCGCTCGGGCGCAAGGCGCGGCGCCATGGCATCCGGCTGAGCATGCACCCCGGCCAGTACACCGTGTTGAACTCGCCCGATGCCGACGTGGTGGAGCGGGCGAAGCTCGACCTGGCATACCACGCGGCGTTCCTCGACGCGCTCGGGATGGATGCGAGCGGAAAGATCGTGCTGCACGTGGGCGGCGCGTACGGCGACAAGCCTCGCGCGCTCGAGCGGTTCGCCAACGCGTACGCGACGCTGCCCCTCGCGGTGCGCCGACGGCTCGTCATCGAGAACGACGACCGGCTGTTCACCGCCCAGGACGTGTTGGCGCTCAGCCGTGCAACCGGAGCGCCCATGGTGTTCGACACGCTGCATCACGAGCTGAACCGCGAGCCCGACGCGCCGGACTGGCGAGCGCTGTTGGACGAGGCGGCCGCCACCTGGAAGCCCGAGGACGGCGCGCAGAAGATGCACTACGCGCAGCAAGCCCCTGGTCGCAGGCCGGGCAGCCACACCGACACCATCGAGCTTGCGCCCTTTCTCGCGTTCTACCGATCGCTCGCAGAGCATCGGACCGACAGCTCCTTCGGCATGCCCGACATCATGCTGGAAGTGAAGGACAAGAACCTCTCCGCCATCAAATGCATCCTCTGCACCAGCGAGCACGGCCGCTTCAGCCGGCTCGAACGCGAATGGGCGCGCTACAAGTACGCCGTGCTCGAACACGACCAGGCAGCCTACCTCGCCCTGCGGGCGCTGCTCAAGGACAAGCGCACGTGGCCGACCGTTCCGTTCTACGAGATAGTCGAACGCGCGCTGGCCGCACCTGTGGAACCGGGATCGTTCCGCAACGCCGCGCAGCACGTATGGGGCTACGTGGCGCCGCACGCCACCGCGCGCGAGCACGCGGCGTTCGAGCGCCTTCTGGAGCACGACGATCGCCCCGCCGCGAAGCGCAAGCTGCACGCCTTCGCCGAGAAGTACGACCAGCCTTACCTGTTGGAGTCCTACTACTTCGTGCTGTAGCCTTCTTTCGACTTGCGCTTGCGAGGATGTTTTACGCGAAGCATCGGACGACGCCCCTTCGTCGTGCCCTGACGGCGATGCGAGGCCCCGCCCTTTCCTCAGCCGCAGCGAACAAGGGCGCTTGAGCGCTTCGCTCGCTTGGGCAAACACCGCCGAGTAGGTTCGTTTATAACGTGTAGTTATTGAGAATAATTATCAATAATAATGGTATCGTTACATTTCAATCCTGATTATCGGAGTATCATATCGGGCAGAGAGAAGACCTGAACCACCGCCGATCACGGCGGCGCGACGAACATGAAAGAGAGGGATCGTATGCCCAGTTTCCCCAATCCGTTTGCAGGCAACGTCGACCGCAAGATGACGAACACCGAGCTCATGCAGGCGCTCCGTATCGACATCGCGGGCGAGCTTGAAGCCATCTTCCTGTACGACGCCCACTATCAGGCAACCGACGACCCGGCCGCCAAGGCCGTGCTGGCCGACATCCGCGACGAGGAGAAGGCCCACATGGGCGAGCTCATCACGCTGATGCGCCACCTCGACCCCACGGAGACGGAGTTCTTCCTGGAAGGCGAAGGCGAAGTGCAGGAGAAGCTGGCCGAGCTGGGCATCAAGACCGACGGCGAAATCGCCCCGGCGCCCGCGGAGCCCGCTCCCGCCCCCACCGTCGGCGACCTTTCCTAACGCAACCGACTTCCGGCGCGCAGCCGCCGACGAATGTTTCACGTGCAACATTCGTACGTGCTGCCGCCTTCTCAAGAAAGGAGTCCCTCATGGACTATCTCGCTCGCGAATCGGCCGACCTTTCGGACGGCCTGTGGAACCGCATCGACGAAACCGTTATCGGCACCGCCCGCGCCCAGCTGACCTGCCGTCGATTCCTCAAGGTGTTCGGCCCGCTGGGCGCCGGCGTGACCACCGTAGCCGTCGACGGCGTGAACAAGGAAGAGGTGCTTGAGGACGGCATCGGCCGCATCGTCGGCCGCACGCAGCTCGAGCTGCCGCTGTTCTACGAGGACTTCACCCTGCTCAGCCGCGACATGGAGTATGCCGCGCAGACCGGCTACCCGCTGGATCTGTCCGTGGCCATCGCCGCCGCCAAGAAGGCGTCGCGCCGCGAGGACGACCTCATCCTCAACGGCAGCAAGGCGCTGGGCACCGACGGCTTGCTCACGGTGAAAGGGTCGTCGAAAATCAAGAAGAGCGACTGGTCGCAGGGCGAAAACAGCTTCGCCGATATCACCGCCGGCGTCGCCCAGCTAGCCAAGACCGGCTACTTGGGCCGCTACGCGCTCGTGGTGTCGCCCGACCTGTTCCTCGACTTGCAGCGCCTGCAGCCGAACACCGGTCTGCTGGAGATCGACCGCATCAAGAAGCTCATCGGCGACAACGTGTACATGACCAGCGTCATGGGTCCCGGCAAGGCCGTGCTCGTGTGCGCCGAGCCCGAGTACCTGGATCTTGCCATCGGCCTGGATCTGTCGGTTGGCTACCTGGAGCTCGCGGACTTCAACCACACGTTCCGTATCATGGAAACAGCCGCCCTCCGCGTGAAGGACCCCGCCGCCATCGTTGGTATTCGCGTAACGCCGAGCGCGTCCATAAAGCATTTGAGAGCGGCCTGCATTTGATGCGGGTCGCTCGATTTTTGTTGTCACGTTAACTCATTCCGCTGTTTTACCTATAATAGAGTTAAATTTGTAGTATAAATTTTAACTCTATTAGAGTAAATCGATCGAATCGAGTTTAAAGAAGGCTACACATGGCGTATCGTGATCTAAGAAAAATCTTCCACGGTTATCCCAAGACGTACGCTACCGAATACGAGTCCAGGTTCAATTCCGACCAGTCGCATAAAGTCGGTTTCGACGTATCCGGGAGCCCTGCGTTTTTCGTCATGACTCCAGAGATCTACCAGGCGGCAATCGATGCTGCAAAAATCGACAAAGAGATCTACCAGCTCATTCTCTCTTTGCCTGGGAAAGCGATACAAAGCTATCGGGAGTCGAACCTTATCGATGAAATCGTTATCACCAACGAAATCGAAGGCGTACGATCTACAAGGCGCGAAATCGGAGACGTCCTCGAACGACTGGAAGAAAACGACAAACGTGGACGCTTCCACGGTCTTGTTCAAAAAATACCAAATGCTGAGCCGCGAGGAAGACATCGCAATCTGCACCTGCGCAGATGTCAGAAGCATATACGACGACTTGGTCTTGGACGAGGTTGCACGCGACAATCCGGATCACGTTCCCGACGGAACCCTCTTCAGAAAAGGCCCTGTATCAGTATGCGACGCCACCGGTATCCCCATTCACAAGGGAATGGAGCCAGAATCGAAGATCACTCTTTGCCTTGAGAAAGCGCTCGATATTCTGAATGATACGGATATCGAACCTATCGCTCGCGTATCGCTGTTCCACTTTCTTTTCGGCTACATCCACCCCTTTTACGACGGAAACGGCAGAACAAACAGATTTATCAGCAGTTATGTTTTGTCGAAAGAGTACGAGCCATTGATTGGATTCCGGCTTTCTTATGCCGTAAAGCAGGACATTGAGAAATACTATAGAGGGTACACCGTCTGCGAACACCCCTTGAACAAGGGCGATCTGACCCCGTTCGTGATAGCATTTTCGGAAATAATCGTTTCCGCCATGGAAAGCATGCGCAATTCCCTGAGGGAGCTCCGAAACATGCTCGAAGAGGGCGAGAGGATGGCGGAGATCGTGTTCGCAAAAGACGAGAAGGCCATCGAAATCGCCAGCGTTCTTGTGACAGCTGCGCTGTTCGCCTTCAACGGGATCACCATGGCGGAACTCACCTACACGTTCGACGCATCAAGGCAGACTATGTACAAGAAGCTCGCTCCCTTCAAAGAACGCGGTGTGCTCGTCGCGCAAAAAGAAGGACGTAAAAACGTACTATCGGATGGACTTGGATGCCCTCAGGCGCCTCGCCGATCAGCAGTAGCAGAGTAGAGTTGCAGCTCGCTACAGCTTCTCCTCGTTCTTTTGCCTGTGGCGGATGACGAGGTTGCGCCACACCACGTAGGCACCGAGGACGAACGCGCCCACGTAGCCCAACACGCCCAGCAGGGGCACGCCCAGAAACTGCGGGTGCATGTTCGTGGTAGCAAGCAGGCTCGATCCGATGAACAGCCCGGCGGAGATGAGCGCCATAGCCACCGTCCCGCTGACGGAGTAGAGCGCGGCGATGGCGTCGATCGGGATGCCGAGGTCGGCGCCGACGCGAACCTGGCCGCGATCGATCATGTCGAGCGTGTGCGATGCCTGGGTGGGCAAGCGCACCGCGGCCTGCGCGGACGTCGCCGCGGTCGAGACGAACTCGCGCGCCTTGGTTTCGAACGCCTCCCAGGTGCGCTCGCGGCGCTTCACGTGGGCGGCGATGATGTCGATGACGCTGGTGTCGGGCGCGATGTCCACCAGCACGCCCTCGATGGTGACCATGCCGCGCGCCAGCAGGGTGAACGAAGGCGGCAGCGCCAGGTTCTGCGTCTGCAGCACGCCGAACACGTCCATCAGCGCCGAGCCCACGTTGATGTCGGCCAGGTTCACCGTGGTGTACGAGACCAGCAGGTTGCCCAGCTGGCTGAGCAGCCGCCCGTGGTTGACCGGCCCCTCCGAGCGCACGGCGCCCAGCAGCGCTTCCATCAGCGCATACGGATCGTTCTCGGCCACAGCGCGGAACATGCGCCCGATCAGCGCGCGCTCGAGCGCCGACAGCTGGCCCACCATCCCCAAATCGATCCACACGATGTCGTCGCCGCGCACGAGGATGTTGCCCGGATGCGGGTCGGCATGGAAGAACCCGTTGTCCACGATCTGCGTCACGAAGCTCTCGGCCAGGCGCTGGCCCAGCTTCGCCGGATCAAGGCCCATAGCGCGCAGGGCGGGAACGTCGTTGATCATGGGGCCCTCGACGAAGTCCATGACCAGCACGTCGTCGGAACTGAGGTGCGGATACGGGCGCGGGCTTTCCACTCCCGGCTGATCGTCGAGAAACTGGCGGAACCGCACGAGATTGTGCTGCTCGACGCAGAAGTCAAGCTCCTGGCGCGTCGTGCGCTCCAGCTCGGTGACCAGGTCGTCCAGCGACAGCTTGATGCCGTCGGTTGCACGGGTGAGCCCTACGAGCGCAACCGCCTGGCGGATGAGCGCGAGATCCTGCGTCATCTGCTCCACCACGTGCGGTCGACGCACCTTGATGGCCACGTACGACCCCGCCTTCGGAGCGTCGGCAGGCAACGGGACCGCCGCGGCGCCGGTGCCCGCTCCCGCATCGCCAACCGCATGCGGCGCGATGCGCGCCCGGTGCACTTGGGCGATGGACGCCGATCCGAGCGGCTTCTCCTCGATGCACGAGAACGTTTCCCGCCACGGATGCCCCAGCGATTCCTCGATGGTGGCGAGCACCGTGGAGAACGGCATGGGCGGCACGTCGGCGCGCAGCCGCTTGAACGCGTCGGCGTACGCGGGCGGGATGACGTCGCTGCGGTTCGCCGCGATCTGTCCCATCTTCACGAACGTCGGCCCCAAGTCCTCAAGCAAGCTGGTCGCCTTTTCCGGCGTGAGGCCCGACAGCACGCGATGCTGCCGCAGGATGCGCTCGATCTCGCGCAGGCGCCTCCCCGACCCCGACCCTTTGTCGCGTCGCGCCTCCACGGCCACCTGCGCCACTTCCTTGAGCGTGGCCACGCCGCACCTCCTCGTCTCGCCTGTTCAACCTACATTCGACAGCCCAGCGTACCATGGCACCATGCGGCGAGTGCACCGGTTGCCCAGCGGTTATCGGACGGATGCCGAGCCGGAGGAAGACGGGCGGAAACGCACGCCGCCCCGGCCTGCGCAGACCGGGGCGTTGAAGGGGGCGCGACGCGGAGGGAGGGGAGAGAACGCGTGCGCCCCGTCGGATTGGATGATCGGTCGAGCGGCCGGCATGCGGGCGATCCCGCATGCCGGGCCGACGCCATTGCCGCTTACGCGTCGATCGTCTCGACGGCGTACTGCCCGGCCAGACGGCCGCCGCAGTAGGCGCACATAAGCGAGTAGCCTTCGTAGTCGCAGTACGGGGCGCTCATCAGCGTGCCGTTGTCGGCGCCGGCCACGTACAGGCCGGGGATGGCCACGCCCTCGCCGTCGATTGCTTGCAGACGGTCGTTCGTGCGGATGCCGCCGATGGTCACCCATGCGCTGGGCTCATACTGGAATGCGTAGAACGGGCCGGTGGTCACGGGCTGCAGGAAGCAAGCCGGCTTGTAGAACTGCTCGTCGTTGCCGTCGGCGCAGTAGCCGTTGTACTCGTCCAGCGTCTCGACCAGCTCGGGCGCGTCGATGGCCTGGGCCAGCGCCTCGATGGTGTCGGCCTTGAAAGCCCAGCCGGCGCTCACGGCATCATCGATGCTGCCCTGCACGTTCTCCAGCGGCTTGTCCTTGAGCGTCATCATGCCGGTGCGCCAGTTCACCTCGTCGGCGCCGCACAGCGTCCACGCGTCCTTGCCGGAATTCAAACCGTCCACGTACGCCTGGTCGACCACCGCGTAGTACTTGCCGCCGACCAGCGAGATGGCCCCGCCCAGCGCCAGCGGCAGATTCGCGAACTTGCCCTCGTTCGAGAAGCGGCGGCCCTGGTTGTTCACCAGCAGCGTGCCGTAGATGCCGATGGTGAACGCGGCGCTCTTGCGGTCGTACAGGCCGTCGGCTTTCTGGTTGGAGCCGGTGAACTCGTTGCCCGCGATGCCCCACTGCGTGGACAGCTGACCGCCCGCAGCCTGCACCATGTCGATGCCCTCGCCCACGGACAGCACGTTGCCCAGCGGGTTCACGAAGGTGCCGAACTTCTCGCGCATCATGTCGACGTTGCCCAGGAAACCGCCCGTGGCCACGATGACGGCCTTCGCCTTCACGTCGGTCACGCCGTCGCCCTCGCACTGCACACCCGTGCATGCGCCGTCTTCCATGATGAGGCGCTTGCCCGCCGTGTTGAACAGGAACTCGCCCCCCTTGCTTTCCACGAACTCTTGGAGGGGCTTCATGCGATCCTCGCCCTTGGCCTGCGTCTTCGAGTCCTTCGGGTCGCTCTGGAAGTTGGCGCGCACGGACGCATGCCCTGCGCCGTAGTTGTCGGGACGCAGGCCGGTAGGCACGCCGAAGTCGTCGGTGAACTGGTCGACCGTCTCGCCGGAGATGGCGACGGCTGCCTTGACGGCCGCAGCGTTCGTGGACCAGTGCGCGTACTCCATAATATGGTTGAAGGCTTCCTCCACCGTGAACTCGACGCCGGCTTCCTGCTGCAGCTTCGAGCCCACCATGAACGGGCCGCCCGCCAGCGAGCCGTTGGCCACGCCCACGTTACCGCCCTTCTCGATGACGACGACGCTCTTGCCGGCGCGCACGGCTTCGACCGCGGCCCACATGCCCGCGCCGCCCGCGCCCACGATGGCGATGTCGCATTCCTTCGTCTGATCGGCGGTCTGCATCGCGGAAGCTGCGTCGTCGGTCGCGCCCTTCGCGTCGGCGTTCGCGCTGCTTGACGCTTGCGGGGCGCATCCGGCAAGCGCGGCCGCGCCGCCCAGCGCCGCAACGCCGCCCAGCGTGAGGAAGCTGCGACGAGAAAGCCCGTTCTTTAAAGTAGCCATGTGAGGTCCCTCCTAAAGGATTCCCTGTGCGCTCGACCGTTCCGATCGAGCGGCGCGCCCTCCCGAGGCGCTGAGGAAAGCATGCCTCGCATCAGGCGGTTTGTCGCGGGTGAAGTCGCGCGCCGAGGGGTGAATCCGCGTTCACCCCTGCGCTCACCCCTGGTACAATGACACGACGAACAGGAGGTTCCCATGAAATCAAGCGACGTGGTGCGCGCGCTGGCGCCCGCAGATCAGGCCGGCGAGGACGAGCCTCTGTCGGCGCTCATGTACCCGCTGCGCTTCTTGGGGATGGGCCTGCTCATCGCCTGGCTGTGCTGCACGCACGTCGCCTCCATCTTCCCGGGCGACGTGTTCGACCCCGCGCTGCGCTCGGCATTCGACACGGGCATGCGCATCGGCGACATCGGCACATTCCTCGCGTTCGTTCTATTCGCGCCGCGCATCGGGCGGCTGAGCAGGCACAAGGCGTTCTCGTGGGCAGCGGTCGCCCTTACGACGGCTGGCACGGCGGCGGTGGGCCTCGCGCTCATTCCCGGCGGGGTCGGCGAGGCGGTCATCATACCTGCCAGCATCGTCACCGCCATAGGCGGCGCTGTGCTGTTCTGCCTGTGGGCCGAAGCGTACAGCCAGATGGGAGCCACGCGCACGCTCATGTACGGCGCGCTGTCCTGCATCGCGGCAGCCGCGGCGTCGTTCCTCATCTCCACGATGGAGGCGCCGTTCGGCGTTATCGCCACCGCACTGCTGCCCCTCGCATCGCTGGCATGCGCGCACCTGAGCTTTCGCCTGTTGCCAACCGAGCGCGCCGTGGCGAAAGGGGTGCACTACCCCATTCCGTGGAAGCTCATCGTGATCATGGCCATTGCAGGCTTGCTGTCCAGCTTCTCAGGCGCGTTCCTCTCGGCCACGGAATACGTCGGCGCCATCCATCGCGTCGCGGCCACCGGCATCGTGGGCGTCGTGATTCTCGTGATGGCCGTTTCGAAGCGCGACCGCTTCGACGCGCGTTTCCTGGCGAAGGTGGGACTGCCGGTTGCCGTCGTCGCATTCGCCGTCATCCCCTTCGTCGCCCCCATGCAGGGCTACATCGTGTCGGTGCTCATGCGGTTCGCTTACGTATGGTTCACGTTCTTCGTGCTGCTCATGCTGGCGAACATCTGCTACCGCTTCGAGATTCCCAGCCTGCGGCTGTTCGCCATCGCGCGCGCGTCAAGCGAGGCTGCGCTGCTGGCAGGCATCCTGGTGCGACGCGCCCTGTGGCAGACCGACCTGCTGGCGGATCCGACGACGCTCGCGGGGTTCGCCTTGGCCGGCATCGTCTTGGTGCTGGTGTGCGTGGTCATCTGGATGAGCGAGAAGTCCGTGAACGGCGACTGGGGCGCGTCGGGCCTGTCGCTGGCCGACCGGCTGCACGTGCCGGGACCGCGCGAGCGCTTCATGAGCCGCTGCGACGACCTGGCCGCGCAGTACGACCTGACCGCCCGTGAAACCGAGATCATGGGGGCTGATAGCCCAGCGGAAGAGCCGCGCCGAGATCGAGCAGGAGCTGTTCCTGTCGCAGAACACGGTGAAGACGCACGTGCGGCACCTGTACGCCAAGCTGGGCGTGCACTCGAAAACCGACGTCATCGCGCTGTTCGAAGAGTGAGGGCGCCGCTCTGCGAGCCCATCTTCGCCCGAAAAACACGCCACAGAGGGCTATGCGTGTTTTTCGGGCGAAGATGTTTCCCGGCGAGGTCGCAGTTGCAAGCCGCGCCCATGCTATGATGCTGCACTATGGCACGCATCGTGAAACATAGCGAGCATCCTCTTTGGATGTACAAGGCCTTCCTCCTGGTGGCGGCTGCCATCTGGGGATTGGGCACCGTGGTCATCAAGTCGACCGTCGACGAGTTCCGCCCGCATGGCTCGTCGGCGTCGC
>ENA-OQCU01000233-OQCU01000233.1-human-gut-metagenome-genome-assembly--contig:-NODE-233-length-29018-cov-3.851719_pt1 | contig 29018 bp, 26 predicted proteins | sample MGYA00242504_ERZ504590 | MGnify/ENA primary metagenome ERZ504590 (study PRJEB26092, sample SAMD00036318) | human gut metagenome | host: Homo sapiens | study: EMG produced TPA metagenomics assembly of... | reverse complement strand
GACCTCGCGCGAAATCATTGCCCGAACCGACCGCCACAATGCCGAGCGGGATGCCGCTGCCGCAGACGGCGTTGGCCCCCAAGGCGATCATGCCGTCGCCGCCTACGACCACCAAGTAGTCGTATAGGGCGCGGTTCTCGCGAGCGGCCGTCAGCGAATCATCAAAGCTGGTGCCGGTCAGATCCATTACGTCGAATCCATGCCGCTGTCCGGCTTCGGCCAGCATCGTGAATACCTGTTCGCCCACGACGGCACCCCACCCCTTGTTTGAGACGGGATTGCCGATCAACGCCACCATTGTCTTCGCTTCGCCCATACGTCAAACATAATGCATCGACGGCATTCCACGCCAGTACAGGCTCCGCAATCGGTCTCGGCATCGGCATCAATGCTGTCTGCCCACACCCGCCGCGAGTGGCCCCATCGACTATTCACAGCTGATGGGCCCGGCGCGGGAACGCTGGCTGACACGTGACATGAATGGCAGGCGCAGCGGCACGGACACCGTCACGACGATGTCATCTCCCTCGACGGCGCACGACTCCAGTTGCGCGTCATTCTCTGCCGCGGCACGCCGCCCTACGGCACACGGATCGGATGCGCCACCAGACCAGTACGCCGACGCCGCCGACAATGCTGTGGCATCGGCAGCACTCCGCGCACGCGACCGGCAGAGCAGCGCGCCTCCGACCGACGCGACGGTCGCTATCAGTGCGGCCGCGAGCGCGATCAGCATCACGCAGGCCATCGTTCCCGACCCTTCATCGGATTGCATCAGCCGCGAGCAATAGGCTCGCACGGGCGATGGTCTCCTAGGTTGAATTCGTTGCGCCATCGTATTTTCCTTTCGTCGCTATTCCACCGCATCAGAGGCAAGCTGCGCAGGGGAGCTTGACCACCCCAGTAGCTGCGCGACAGCCTCCGCCAGCGGGAGGGCAAGACGGCACAGTCGCTCCGCGACAGCCCTCCGGGCCCTGCAATTACAGACATGCTACGCATGCCGCCCATTGGGTTCACTGACGTTCACCCCTCGCCTACAAACAGCTCTGCTGTTTGCTCACGGCTCGGCCCGCCAGCGAGGGCAAGACGGACTTAGGCATCACCGCCATCCTGTGGCCGAGCCGGTTACTTTGACGGGTAGAACGCCGAATGGATCCGGCAGCACGGGGCATTGCGCCGTCACGCGTATCGAATGGCCATCATCAGCGACCGACACCACTGCGCCTTCGCCCGCGATACCACTCGCCACGGCGTTGACGGACATCCCCGCTCCCGATAGGCCGCCTTCCCTCGTCACCAGTTCGCGAACTACGGCCGACGCGGCATCCTGGCATCGCATGGACACCGTGACCGTTCTCGTCAGGCAGAGCAACACCATCGCCACCATGGCCACAGCGGGAAGCACCACCGCGAACTCCGCAGTGGCGGCTCCCCTGTCAGCATGTGACATCGTCGCCATCGTGAATGCCCGTCATCCCACACTCAACGACTTCTTGACGATGTTGGTCAGCAACGTCTTGATGGTGTCCGATTTGAGCAACGCGACCAGAACGGCCGCGAAGCCCGTGGCTGCGACCAGCACCACCGCGTACTCCGCGGTGGTGGCCCCTTCCTCTGGCTCCGCGCTCAACGTGCGCAGCCGCGCATCCAACAGGCAAATGCCCCGCCGCGCCGACGCCCCCATGTTGCCCACCGTACGTGTCATCGCCGCAATAGGCCCGGTACGTCCGTCAATGGCAATCATCGTCTCCTCGATATTCATGACAATCCTTTCTCGACTGGCCTTGCCCAACTACAAGGCACTTTCCACTGTGCCTCATCAGGCCCGCCCACCATCGGGTTTTCGGGCAATGTGGTCGAAGGCTGCCGAGTTATCCACAATGCGGCGTGTCATCCACACATTATGTGGATGACAGATGGCCGTGCAGCATTCTTCACCGACCATCGGGCGGCGTCGCCACCAAGTTCATCCCACGAACGCCATCACCGAGGGGAGTATGCCTAGAAACACGAACGCCGGCAGCATGCACAATCCCGTGGGCAGCAGCAGTTTCACCGACAGAGACGCCGACTCCTGCTCGATCGCGGTTCGCTCGCCTTCCATCCATTGCTCCGAAGCCGTCGTCAGAGGGCCGATCGGTGAAACACCACGAGTCCACGATGGCTCCAACACGCCACGAAGGATTGCCGAAGTCTCCGCATAATCACCGAAATCGGCGGCATTCCAAGCATCCTTCCATGACGATCCGCGGTGCAGAGCGTCCGCAACCGCACACAGCCCGCCGCCAAGAGCCCCTCCGACAGCCTCACCCACGCCCTCCAGAGAACGCGTGACGGACATGCCTGACCGCAGCGACACCGACAACAGTCCAATCAGCAACGGCAACGACACAGCAGCACCCCCTTCTCCCGCAACATCGGACGGCACGCCAGTCAAGCGGCCCGACCGCGCCGAGTCCGGCCATATCATCAATGCCATCAACACCATGACGGCGCACGCCATCGCGTTCCACATCACCCCACCTCTTAATGTTCATGACGGCAATCAGACGGTATCAACGTTCGTACCGGTGTTCCGCATCATCGATGACATCCACAGCAGTCCCAGCGCGTAGCCTGCGCCGCCCACCGCCAGGCACGCATTGCCCTGCGCGGAGCCGAACAGTACCTGCACCGGGCGAACGCCCAGCAGCTCTCCCAAACCTATGGTGACCAACGGCAACGCGCCCAACAGCGCCGCCGTCGCGCGCGGAACCGCGAAAGCGCTGCGTCGGGAATCATGCAACAGCCTGGAAATCCGATGGTTCTCGCCGACCACATCCAGACAATCGGCAAGGGAGCATCCTGACCGCTCGCACATCGCACAGGCCACGGCGAGTTCGAAGGCGACATGTTCGGCCTGGGCGGCGCTCTCCCCCGGCATTCGCTGTCGCATCAGCAGCCGTTTCAACCGGCTTGCGGTCAACGGCAACCCCCTGCGAATCCGCTCCGTCGACATCGGCAAGAACACCTGAGATCATGCCGCCGGCCCGAACAGACGAACTCATATGCGCGATCACGCCGGACAGCCCCATCACACGGCCATTACGGACGGCATCACCGGCACCGGTCTTTCGCCCTGCTCGCGGCACCCTCGAAGAGACCGGCAACAGGGCACGGCCGCGAGGGGCATACGGCCACAGCATCCATGCCAGCACGACCATCAGCGCGACGCATCGCGGCAACCCGCCCACGCTCATATGTCTCACCTCACATGTCTCATTCACATGATCCATCTCACATGCCCCATCGCCCGGTGAAATCATGCCAGCGCGGGCATGGCATCATGGCGCCCTCACCGTCCCACAACGCCACCACGTCGCCGGACAACACTCCGTCGCGCATGCCGAGGCACCCGATCTGGGCGATTCTCCGGCGACCATGATGCCGCTCAAGATGCAGCATCACGTCGAACGCCCCCTCCGCCAGCATCGTCAACGTATGCGCGTCAAGGCCGGCCAGCATGCCCAGCGCGATCAATCGCGCCGGCACCCGGTCAATGCCATCTGCGTGCAATGTGGTCATACCGCCAAGGTGGCCAGAATTGAACGCGCGCAGCAGATCGGCGATTTCCTCGCCACGGCATTCGCCCAGTATCACCCGATCCGGTCTCATGCGCAGGGTCGCCTTGACCAGCTCCGGCAGTCCTACGGCTCCGGCGCCTTCCACATTCGCCCCTCTCACCACCATCGACACATGGTTGCCGCGTCCGAGATCCCCCAATTCCCGAACCTCCTCAACGGTGACGATACGGTCCAATGAATCGCATTCCGCAAGCAGCGCTTTCAGCAGCGTGGTTTTGCCGCTGCCCGTGCCGCCGCTAATCAGCACTCGAGCCCGGTTCTTCACCAGATTCCGCAGCAACGTCAACCAGTCCGGCGGGAACATCCCAGCATCACGCAATCCGGTCAATCCGAGCAACCGCCGATCCGGAAAACGAATCGTCACCGCCGCGCCCTGCGCGACCAGTGGCGCGATCACCGCGTGCACGCGAATCCCGTCCTCGCTCGACGCGTCCGCAATCGGGCAGGCGTCGTCAAGACGCCGTCCCAATTGCGCACACAGCCGCACCGCATATTCACGCACTATTCGCGGCGTGCGCAACGGCATAGGCAACCGGCACTCCGTCATTCCTCCGCCTCGGTCCGCCCACACCCTTCCCTCGCAGGTGATCGCGACATCGGTGACCGTTGGATCGTGTGCCAGCGCATCCAACGGCCCAAATTCAATCATGGGACATCACCTCCCAACCCCGTCTCGATGGCACCGACGACTGCATCCACCGCCTTGCGGCTGCTCTTGCCGATAGCCCGGATGCCCAGCCCCTCCAGCACATCGCCATGCAGCCCGCGGTCCGGAGCCACCACCCCGGCCAGCTCCTCATGCAGATACTCCGATGCCTCGTGCGCGTCAACCACGCCGCCGCGGCGCGACAGTCCGCGGGGCACGACACCGACCATAATCGGGCGCGACTCCCCTTGCCGTATCATCATCGCCCTCGCCGCCCGAGCACGCGCCAGACCGAGCACCGTCAGCTCGGCCAATACCACCTGGCGGCACTGTCGCAGCATCGGCAGCGAATGCAACGCGCTCGGAGCCCCGATATCGACGACCACCACATCATTGGCCTGCGCCAGCGCCTCAAGTACGGCAGAGACCGTCCATGGCTCAGGATCCGAACCGTTCCAAGGTTGACTGGCGAGCACCCCCACGCGCTCCCATTGCGGCAACTCGCCATTCAGCGCCGCACCTTCCGTTTTCCCGAGTGGTATATCGACTGTTTGAAATCGCAGGCCCGGCTCGTTTTCGATGCCCAGCAGCACGTCGATGCCTCCGGCCGCGAAATCGCAGTCGACCAGTGCGCACTGCAACTTGCGCTGGGCCAAGCGCCATGCGACCATCGCCGCGAACACGCTGGTTCCCGCTCCCCCGGACGCGGAAGAGAACACCACTGTATTACGGCATCCTGCATGCGTCAGCGTGCCGATCGACTGATTGCCGTCCACGGATGAGACTGGGCTCGGGCATACGACTCGCGGCATGGTCATGGGCTTGCGCGCACGCATCCGATGGCTTGCAGCATCCGAGTCAAGCCGGGAAACCTGCGCAGCCGGCCTTCGCCAAGCGTCCGGGGAGGCCCGGCGAGGCGGCATGGAAACCTGCCGCGACGCTGCTGCACCCGGCGGAGCGGCGGCGCCAATCTTCTGAACTGTAACGTTGTGTGTCATATTCCGATTGAAACGAATAGCGCCGCAGCGGCGCAACGTGAGGCGACAATGTGGTCGAAGGCCCGCGACTTATCCACATCACGGCGTGTTATCCACAGTTTTTGTGGACAGACGACGCCTAGATGGGCATATTCGCGTGATATGGAACCGTCTCCACTTAGCATCCAGTCGAAAACACCCGGCAGCGGAGTCGGGAAGAATCCGAGCCAACCTCTCTGCAACCTTCGCCCGTGCGCATCTCGCCGAACGTCGCATCCCCCGCGCTCACGAACGCCCATCGCGCCTCCGATCATCTCTGCCGGTCAGTCGGTCACGGCAAACATTGACCAGAACCCACCCGTCATAACCACCGGCGTGCCACACCAGAGGAAAAACACACAAAAATTGCATTGTGTGGCTTTTCCGCAGGCCTCACAATGAAATGTGAACCCTCACATCGCATGGTGTGGTACAACACAAATCATGAGAACCGCCATTTTCCAACAATCCCAGAAGCACCCCAATATCCTCCCCGGCCACACCAGCCCCAAAACCGCATAAAATCACGTGGTGTGGTACAGCCCGCCGCCAACTGCCGTCCGCCACCACCATCGCCACCACAACACGGGCCGAAATCGCCGCAATCCGCGATTCGGCAAAAAATATCGTTTCGAAGGCCAAAGCCCGGTGATTGCGAATTCGGCGCCAGAAAAGGCCGGGCCGAACGATCACACTGCCCCGTCAACACACCGGCAATACACCCGGGTAAGACACACTTTTGACCGCTTAACCCAATGATTGCACACAGGAAGTCACGCGGAACAGCAGGAGCCAACGGTCCGAACCCCAACCCGAGCCAAGCCCACCCTCGCCATTAGACCGCCGCACATGGAAAAACCCGCCGGAGCGGGTTTTTCCTGCAAGTCCATCTTGAGCAGATCGCTGCACAACCTCATCGTCGTAACGGTAAGTCTTTCCATTGCCCGTTCAACGTAACAGTCCTTCGTGACCATACACTATTGTGGGCCTGCTCTTAAGTTGTCCTTGCACTTCATAATCTAGGCGCAACACCGCGATACCGCAACTCACCCAACTACGTTGTGCGATTTTTTGCGCAAGTGTTCGATACCGCTCAATTATGACGGAAAACTGTCACCTCATGTTCCTATCGGACGGGTTCGTTGTTCACTTGTGTGCGGAACCGACGACCCATCGGCGTGTCGCCGTACCATCACCCGACACCCCATCCGTACGAAAATGGTAAACAACCGCTGAATTTCTTACACGCCGCATAGGAAACTGCCATATTCTCGCATAAAGTTATATACATGGCACAAACATTTGACGCACCTTCAAAGGCTATCCTGCGCAGCCAAATCGCCGAGCACATAGCCGAGACAGACAAACCCGACAAGCGCGAGCCGCAAGCCGGCGAAGAGCCGCTGCCCGCGGATCGCTATTTCGACCGAGAACTCAGCTGGCTGAAGTTCAACCAGCGAGTCCTCGAACTCGCCGAGGACGAAGACCAGCCGCTGCTGGAACGCTGCAATTTCGCCGCGATCTTCGCCTCCAACCTCGATGAATTCTTCATGGTCCGCGTCGCCGGCCTCAAGCGCCGTATCGACACCGGCATCGCCGTCACCGCGGCCAGCGGCCTGAGCCCCCGCCAGCAGCTGCGTGCCATCAGCGAGCAGGCGCACCGCTTGCAGAACGAGCACGCGCACTACGTCACCGAGAAGCTGCTCCCCGCCCTCGCTGACGAGCACATCGTGCTGCTCAGCTGGGACCGGCTCACTACCACCGAGCAGGAACGTCTCTCGCGCTACTACCGCCAGCAGGTCTTCCCCGTGCTCACGCCGCTCGCCGTCGACCCCGCGCACCCGTTCCCCTACATTTCCGGCAACTCGCTGAACCTCGCGGTGCTGGTGGAGAACCCGAACTCCGGCAAATCCCACTTCGCCCGCGTGAAGATCCCCGGCAACATGCCCCGCCTCGTCCCCGTCGACGACCTGACCGACGAGGAGAGCCGCGAGGAGCGCTTCGGGTTCATCACGATGGAGAACCTCATCATCGCGCACCTCGAATCCCTGTTCCCCGGCATGATCATCAAGGAGGCGCGCTCGTTCCGCGTCACCCGCAACGAGGACATCGACGTCGAAGAGGATGACGCCGAGAACCTGCTCAACGCGATGGAGAAGGAGCTGCTGCGCCGCCGCTTCGGACCGCCGATCCGCCTGGAGATCTCCGACGCGACCAGCCCGTTCCTCTCCCAGCTGCTCGCCGACCAGCTCGGCGTCAACCCGGAAGAGGTCTACCGCCTGCCCGCGCCGCTCGACTTCACCGTACTGTTCGAACTGCAGTCGCTCGACCGCCCGGACCTCAAGAACCGCCCGTTCATCCCGACCACGAACCGTCAGATCGCCGAAGTCGAATCGAGCCGCGCACAGGACATCTTCGCCGCGATCCGCGAGCGCGACCATCCTGCTGCACCACCCCTACGATTCGTTCTCCACGTCGGTGCAGGCGTTCCTCGCCCAAGCGGCCGCCGACCCGCGCGTGCTGGCCATCAAGCAGACCCTGTACCGCACCAGCTCCAACTCGCCGATCATCGACGCGCTGATCGACGCGGCCCACGCCGGCAAGCAGGTGCTGGCTTTGGTGGAAATCAAGGCTCGTTTCGACGAGGACGCCAACATCGCGTGGGCCCGCAAGCTCGAACGCGCCGGCGTGCACGTCGTCTACGGCATCGTCGGCCTCAAGACCCACTGCAAGCTCATCGAAGTCGTCCGCCAGGAGCAGGACGGCCTCAAGCGCTACTGCCACGTGGGCACCGGCAACTACAACCCGAAGACCGCCCGCCTGTACACGGACCTCGGCCTGCTCACCTGCGACCCGGTGGTCGGTCAGGACCTGACCCGCCTGTTCAACCAGCTGAGCGGCTACGCGCCGAAGTCCAGCTTCCACCGCCTGCTGGTCGCCCCGCGCACCGTGCGTACCGGCCTGATTCAGCGCATCCGCCGCGAGGAGGACGCCGCCAAGGCCGGCAAGGAAGCCTGGATCAAAATCAAGGTCAACTCGCTCGTCGACGAGAAGACCATCGACGCGCTGTACCGCGCCAGCCAGGCCGGCGTCAAGATCGACATCGTCGAGCGCGGCATCTGCGCACTCAAGCCCGGCGTGCCCGGCATGTCCGACAACATCCGCGTGCGTTCGATCCTCGGCCGGTTCCTGGAGCACAGCCGCATCTACGCCTTCTGCAACTCCGACGGCCCGCAGATCGGCGAAGGCCCCATCTCCGGCCCGGAAGTGTGGATCGGCTCGGCCGACCTGATGCACCGCAACCTCGACCGCCGCGTCGAGGCGCTGGTCCGCGTCACCGCGCCCGAGCAGATCGACGAGCTGATTCGCTATGTGGACCTGCAGATGTCCGACTCCACGGCCTCCTGGCACATGCAGCCCGACGGCACGTACATCCATCATTCGCGCGACGACGAAGGCCGCCCGCTGGTGGACAGCCAGGAATATCTCATCCGCAAGCACCAGCGCCGCCCGCGCACCAACAACTGACATGGCACCCGGCCGGGCGCTCGATAGGGCATCCGGCACGAGCCTCGTGCACCGCATCTTCCGCAAGACAAGCGGCGCACGAGGTACAGTAGGTGCATAAACCGATGGCCGACCCGCAAGGGCCGGCCATCTTCATTACAGACGAGAAACAACGTAGTCATGCAGCCGGTGAGGCATAATGGAAGGGTGAGTGGTGAGGTGAAAATCGTAGAAGCTGCAGGCGCGGTGCTGTATCGCCGCAATACTGATTTTCAAGGATGGATGAAGTTCTCGGACGACGGGCGGCAGACGTCCGCGGCGTCCCGACTGGCCGACTTCGATACGCTTGAAGTGTGCATCGTGCACCGGCCAAAATACGACGATTGGAGCTGGCCGAAAGGCAAGCTGGAGCTCAACGAGACCCACCGCCATGCGGCGGTACGCGAGGTCAGCGAAGAGACCGGAGTGCCGGTCGCACTCGGACCGTTCCTCGGCGAGATCGAATACCCGCTTGCCGAGGAAGGCAAGAAAACCCGCCGTTCCAAGGATCGAACCGTCGACACGAAGCACATTCTCTTCTGGATGGCAAGGCCGATCGACCCCGAGGACGCCGTGCGGCGGGCCGACGCGTTCGGCCCCGTGCATCGCGCTGACGTGGGCGAGATCGACAGCGTCATGTGGGTGAGCGTGCAGCGCGCGCGGCGTATGCTCACCCATTCGACCGACCGCGATATTCTCGCGTTGTTCGTCGACCGTGTGGAGGAAGGCGCGCTGGACGGCGACATGCTGCTGCTGGTGCGTCACGGCAAGGCCGAGCCCCGCAAGCAGTGGACGGGTACCGACGACAAGCGTCCCATCACGCCGCGCGGAGCGTCGATGGCGTATTCGCTCGACCGTGAGCTCGCCTGCTACAATCCCACGCGGCTGGTCACCTCGCCGTGGCTGCGCTGCCAGCAGACCATACAGATGCTGTCATGGCAGACCGGATTGCCGCTGCATACGGCCGAACCGCTCACCGAGGACGCGTTCGCCGCCGATCCGGAAGCGGCGTGGCAGTGCTTCCACAAGGAGCTGAAAAATACGTTGCAGCGTCACAGTGCGACCGCGGTCTGCATGCATCGTCCGGTCATCGGCGGTATTTTCGGGCATCTGCGCGAACTGTGCGCGACGAAATCGCTGATGAAACGGCTGATTCCGTCCTCGCCGTACATGCCGACCGGCACCGCCATCGCGCTGTTCGTGGTACCCTGCGGTGACACCGTTTCCATCATCGACATTCAGAAGGTCACGCCACTTGTCTACTAGCATGCATTTTGGTTCAGGCTCCGTCGTTCCCAGCCGCACGGGATTCACGCCGACCGGCTCGCCGCGGCCATCGCGCCCCGGGCAGATCGACCCCGGTCTCATCGAGGGCATCGCCGGAGGCGCCGATCCCAGCGTGGTCAGCGAAATGAGTCACGCATCGGCGGCCGCTCTGCTCGACCGCGTGCATCACTCCGCTGAGCCGCAGGTTGTGGAACGGGTGCTGACGCTGGTCGACCGCGAAGGCGTGGACATGATCGCCGAACTGTGGAGCCGGTCGGAACCCGACTCGCTGCCGGGCATCATGTGGCGGCTGTACACGTTGCGCTCATGGATGCGGCGCGACCGCGATCTGATCTCGCGGCTGTGGCGGCTCGGCGAACCGGTGGCGACCGCCGCGTCGGCCATCGCAGGCGTCGACCAGGCACCCACCGAAGCGGACATCGCACATACGGCAGATTCGATTCTCGCAGGCGCGTTCACCGGCGATTTCGCCGTGGCTCTGGAGAGGGCGAGCGCGTTCGTCGACGTGGTGGCGCAGGGATTGCGCGTCGAAGCGCGGCACATGGTGCGGCAGGCCGAGGCCAAGGCCGGCTCCGAAACCGCGACCGCCGCAGACCTGGCCGAAGCCCATGTCATGCGCTCCCGCAGCGCCAAGCTGATGCACACCGCCGGCAATCTCATCGCCACGTCCAAGGATTTCCGCCACGGAGCGCAGCTGTGGCGTCGCGGCAAACTGGACTGAGCCGGCGCAACACGCGGACAGCGTAACAGGGCAAACCCGGATATACTGATATCCGCGTCGGGCCATGCATAGCCCCGGGCTCCATTTTTTGCCGCTGCGAGCGGCCTTTGCGCCGACAGGCGCTTTCGTGGTTCGGCGCATTCTCTTTTTCTTTCTCACCCCGTTGAATCCGCAACACGCTACTGCTGATGGGACGAGGCGTACAGCAGACAGCGGAAGCCGTGGGCGATGTACTGCGGCACATAATTCAGCCCCGTCGCGCTCATGAAGTCCTCGGCACCCCATTCACCCCACGCATCGCCGGTGGCCAGCAGACCGATCGGCGACAGCTCGACTATACGGAACTGGGCATATGGCGGAATTTCACCCACTGCGGCGTGCTGTACGCGCATGTGCCGAAGGTCAATCCGCTCACGTCGCCGCCTGCGCCACGGGATACCGCAGGCGCCACGGCGGAGCCAGCAACGGCGGCTGATCCCGACATGTCGGCCGAAGGTGCGCGCCCGCATCGAGGCCGCCCGCATCAAGGCGGAAAACGAACTCATCGACCACATCCGATCCCACGCGGACGCCATAGGCTTCCCCGGCGAGCTGGGAGTCAGCCGCGCCGTCAACGGCATCTGTCTGCGAGTGCTCACCACACGCGGTGATGACGCCTTCGACCTGATCAAAGACGTGTCGGATTTCGTCGTTGCGTAAAATCGCGCTCTCAAAACTCGCAGATACAGCATGAATACACGCAAAAAGTGCTTGTATCCGCGAGTCTTGAGAGCGCCCCTGACGCTATTGCCGCACCAACGGCGGCATCGGCTGCCACTTCGGGTCGTGCATCAGCTTGTGCGAGTCCCGCCATCCCTTGGCGATCTGCACCAGCCCGGTGCGCACGTGCTCGCGATCGACCGCGACCAGGCGAATAACCTCTTTCGCCACCGTAGCGGCCGTTCCCAAGGCGAACAGCACTGGCCGGTAGTCGCCGTGCACCATGAAGTACCGGGCCATGTACCCGCGGTTGCGCAGGATGTGGTACCGGTTCATGTCCGAGGTGGAGTTCAGCTGCCGCAATCCGGCTATGTCCCAGTTGCTGATGTCGCGCGTGCGCCGCATCACCACGTCGGGCACCACAATCGGGTTGGTGACCTTGCTGGCCAGATACCCGTACATCGTGTCGTCCCAGTAGATGAAGAACCGCGGGTCGGGGAGCCCGATCTTCTCCACGATGCGCCTGCGGAACAGCCCGCCCTCGAAGCACAGCGTGTTCATCACGCGGTACCCGGCGGAGCCGAATGCGGCCGGCGCGATCGGGTTCGGGATGCCCAGCGGCACGATGAAGTTGTACTGCCAGTAGAACGGCCCGCCGTCGAAATCGAGCTTGCCGCCCTGGATCACGTCATGGTCGCGACCCCATTTCGCGAGCTTCTCGATGCCGTCAGGCAGTACGGCGACGTCGTCGTCCATCACCCAGAACCATTCCGCCCCGAGATCGTACGCGGCTTTTACTCCGACGGAAAACCCACCGGCACCGCCAAGATTGTCGGTTTGCGGAGCGTACACCACACGGCTCGTGCCACCTTTGCGGTCGGCGTCCGTCGTCCCCCACAGACCGTCGGCCTTCTCCCGGAATTCGTCGACCATGTCCTGCGTCTCGTCGGAGTGTTCGTTGTCGACGATGACGATGCGCCATGGCGCGACCGTCAGCTGCGCGAATGAGGCCAGGAGTTCTTCCAGCAACTGCTGGCGCTTATATGTCACCACGATGATGGCGAGCTTGTCGAACACCGCACGGGCATCACTGGTGTGCTCGACCGTGGCTTCCCCAGTTTTGTCGTTCCTGTAAGTCATACCTTTCATTGTGACACCGTTTATGTGAAGGAAAGTGATAGTCACAGGATTGCCACCAGACAACGCCATAATGTCATGCCGACGTTTCCGGCCGTGCAGCTACCGTTCAGAGAGTATGGAGGTGGGTCATGAGGGCGGCACCGCCCGGCGCGTGGTCAGTCGCCGGAGCTGCTGTCACCGGCGCTGCCGTCGCCGCTGCTCGACCCACTGCCGTCGGACGAGTCCGGGGCCGGCTCGCCGGGCGCCTGCCCGCGCGTGACCGTCACCGTGTTCTCGGAGCCATCCCTCCACATAATCCAGTCCACGGCCGTATGGTCGTAGTCGTCCGCGTCATCGCCCGACGGGGTCAACGTGTAGCTGCCGACCGTCTCGCCCTTCTCGTCGACGATGATGTTCTCGTCCGTGGTTTTGACGTAGAACTGCTTCAGCAGATAGTTGGCTCCTTTGAACTCACCGGAGTTCAGCATCAGGCGGGCCCACCGCCCGCCGTCCAGCACCTCGGTGACCTTCAGGTCGCGCGAGAGGATAAACACACGCTTGCTGTCGCTCGACTCATCCCACTGGAAATACAGGGAACCGTCCGAGAACTGGCCGAAGTCCGTGAAGTTCACGTACTGGTCATCCTTCGTGTTGATGTTCAGCAGATCGGTGACTTTTTTGGTCTTGCCCGTGCCTGCATCCAGAATCAGCAGCTTGTTGCCGTTATAGCTTTCGGAGGGATTGAGCACGTACTGATTCGCGCCGAACCGATACAGGCCCTGCAAGTCGCATCGGTAGGTGTCGCCGGGCGAGCAGTAGTCCGAAGGAATCTTCACGATTTCCTTGTTGCTGTCGATGGAATACAGGTGGTATGCGCTGTCCTTGACCACATATGTGTCGAACACGTGGTAATCGTCCACATCGACTTCAGTAGTGTTCAACGACTGGTATCCGCCGCTGTCCTTGCTGATGCTCACGCTGTCCTTGAACGTCTGCAAGGTCTCGGCCTGCTTCGCGCCGCCGCTCAATCCCATGATCTGCTTGTGGCCGATTTCGACCTCACGCTGATCGTCGTTGACAGTCCTCTTCTCCGTCGTCTTCCAGCTTTTCTCGATGGCGACGCGATTGTTGGATTGCGCGAGCACATCGAATTCGTAATCCTGCTGCAGGTTGATCAGATTGTCTTCCTCGGTGCGCAGATCGATGCGATCGGACAATTCGCCGGATTTCAAATCGACCTGATGGGCGAACAGGTGCACGGTTTCCGGCGTGGTGCCGACCGCCTTGGTCTTGACCGCGTAGATCACGAACACGGCCGGGTTGGGACCGTATGTGGCGGCGACGACCGGATCGGAGTACATCTTCTCCCCGGATTTCAGAGTCGAGAAGTAGATCACCTTCGATTCGTCCATTGCCGGCGTCCAGACGCCGAACGCATATTGCCCGTCATCGGCGGATTGGCTGGAACTGCCATAGTCGGAATCGCTGCTGGAGCTCGCATCGCCGTTGGCGCAGGGCATTACGTCGGAAACCACTGCGCCGCCGTCCCACCCCCAGTCGGAGGTGTCGTAGTTGCAGACGAAGTTGGTCATGGTGACTTCGCTGACCGCTTTTTTGCCTTCGACCTGCGTCGGGGATTGCTTTTGCGTTTTCTTCGGCGTTGCATCAGTCGTGTCGCTGATCTGCGCGGGGCCCGCGGCCGCGTTCTTCTTACCGTGAAGGATGAGGAATGCGGCAACTCCGCCGACGACGATCGCCACGACGACGATGGCCGCGATGATGGAGATGATGATCTTGCGCTTCTTGCGTTGCGCGGGCGTAAGTGGTGGCTTCTTGCCGGGTTGGGATTGCGACCCGGGCTGACCTTGGGGTGCGCTGCCGCCGTTATCCGCGGGGCCCGCTGGCTGCGGGACAGGCGGCAACGTCCCCGTACCGGGTACTGTGTTCGGAGCGAAGCCGGACGCGGCTGTACCGGGTTGAGGCATCTGCGCCCCGCTACCGGGCGCTGCGGCGGCAGCGCTTGCGACCGGAATGCCGCAGTATGTGCAGAACGCCGATCCCGCTGGAATTTCATTACCACATCGAGCGCATCTGGACATCATCATCCCCTGTCTCTTCGTTACGACAATCATAACCAATTCGAGGGATTTTGAAAGGCCGCGAAGCCCTGCGGCCGGGCGCGATGTCACGCGGTCTGGGCTATGATGAAGGCGCAACCGAACGGGAGCCGCAAGGCTGAGAGGAAGCGACGCTTCGACCGTCAACTTGATGCGGGTAATGCCGCCGTAGGGACGAGTGGTCCAGTCGCAGCGCAGCAACAATCGGCATCCGCCAACCGATGGCGGACGGTTCCCAGCCAAACGCACCGGGCATCCCGGCATATAACAGAACAGGCATAACGAAAAAACGCATGATTCGGGTCATGGAGGGGCGCACCACCTCACAGGGTACGGCTTGCTCCAGCGACCCGTTTTTCATATCGGCGGACGCCGGCGCACCCGATCAGAGATCGACCGGCAACGGCCGGCAGCGCAATGTCGCCGATATGGGAATCACGCCAGCGACCGAGGAGGGACACATGATCATCAACGGGCAGCAGGAGGACATCGCCACGCCGCTCAGCGTCGACGAACTCATCGCGCGCAAGGGCCTTAACGCGGGACGCGTGGCGGTCGAGGTGAACGGTGCCATCGTGCCGCGCGACAAGCGCGCACAGACCATGCTGAGCGGCACCGACACCGTCGAAATCGTCACGTTCGTGCAGGGCGGCTGAGAGCCCGGCAAACACGCGGCAAGGCATCGGCACGGACTCATGCCGATGCCGGCCAGCGAACCGCACTCCGACCCGAATACCGCACGCATCAAGCGTCATATACCTCAAAGAAAGGTACCATCATGACCATCGCATCAACCACACCGGCCGCCCAATCGGACGACCCGGTGCTCGACGAACTCATCGGCACGGCGACGAACACCGCGCTGCTCCCCGAACCGGACGCGCACGCCTACGACGACATTGCGACCGGCGACGCCGACCCGCTGGTGCTCGGCGGGCACAAGTTCACCAGCCGCTTCATCCTCGGCTCGGGGCGCTACGACCTGAACCTCATCAAGGCGACCATAGAGAACGCCGGCACACAGATCGTGACGATGGCGTTGCGTCGCTGCCGCACGACCGAGAACAACCTGCTCGACTACATCCCCAAGGGCATCACGATGCTGCCGAACACGTCCGGCGCGCGTAACGCGGAGGAGGCCGTGCGCATTGCGCGTCTCGCCCGCGAGGTCTGCCAGACGAACTTCGTCAAGGTCGAGATCGAGCACGAGACGAAGTACCTGCTGCCCGACAACGAGGAGACGATTCGCGCCACCGAGATGCTCGCCAAGGAGGGCTTCGTGGTGATGCCGTACATGTTCCCCGATCCGATCGCGGCCAAGCGGCTTGAGGAGGCCGGCGCCGCCTGCGTGATGCCGCTCGGCTCGCTTATCGGCTCCAACAAGGGGCTGCGCATGCGCGACTTCATCGAGGTTATCATCGCGAACACGCACGTGCCGGTGATCATCGACGCGGGCATCGGGCGTCCCAGCCAGGCCGCCGAGGCCATGGAGATGGGCGCGGACGCGGTGATGGCGTACACGGCCATCGCGAGCGCCGGCAACATCCCGCTGATGGCCCGCGCGTTCAAGCACGCCATCGAATCCGGCCGCGAGGCATACCTGTCCGGTCTGGGCACGGTGACGGAGGGCCACGCCGTGCCGTCCAGCCCGACGAACGCCGCCGACTACCTGCACTGAGCCACCCGTACTGAATCGCCTACTCACGTCGCCGCCCGGCAGCGTGCACCCATACGTGGGGCACGATGCCGGGTGTTACCTTAATCTCGCGATGACGCCCAGCCCGCGGCCCGAGACCCCGCGATCACAGGTCAACGGCCATCGCCAGCTCCAGGTCGTCGTCCAGTTCCTCGACATCGAAGTCGAGCTTCCTGAGCACGTCGTCATTGGGAACATCGCCAAGGGGCGCATCATCACCGTCGCCGGGGCCCATGTCACCGGGATCGTCATCAGGGCGCATCAGCATCGATTCCACGACCTCATCATATTGGTCCGGATTGCCGCGGAACAACGCCAAAGCGCACCCCCGCGCCAGGCGCTCATCCGGGAACCGTGCCAATACGATGTTCGCCAAGGACTCGCCCAAATGTGCCTTCGCGTTCATTTCCTCCTCGCTCAGCTTGTCGAGACGCTTCTGCATGCGGCGTGTGAGACGCTGTATGTCCGCCTCGGACGTACTGTAAAGCGTGCCGTCCGTCGCGTAGTCGTCATCAAGTCCCCGTGAGAATTCATCGAATCCGTTCATGAACGCGATTATCGGCAATGACAGTAGACCGAACCGGACGAGCGTCTCCGTAAGCAGTTCCAGCTGCTCGACGCCTCGGTCGAACCGCTTGCGGTCTCGCCGCTCGAATCCGAGGATAAGGTCATGGGCCATCACGTCGCCCATCAGCGAGTATGCCAGATCGTTCAGGAACACCACATCCTGCCATAGTGGTTCTCCCGGCACATCCCGATTGTGTTCCAGCGCGAACATGCGGTCATCGACATCTATTGGTTCATCGTCCCACATCTTCTCGTATGCATCAATCAGCCGGACGACATCGTACATGTATCGCCGCTCGCATTTCAGCAGATCCAGCCTATCCTCCATGTCGATGCGGGCGCAGCTCTCGCAGTCGCACAGCGACTCGTCGCCCACCTCGGCATATCCGCGAACGCCATCTCGCTTCGACGAGCATCCGCCCGCGTCGCGATCTGCCGTCGCAATCTCTCCGACAGCCGGTTCCTCATCGTCATGACGACCCATATACTCACTCATCCACTGATTGCCATGCAGCTCGTATTCCGCATCGGCCTGCGCCCGCCGCTCGTGCAGATAGTCGACCACGCGCCGATACCGCATGTCCGGCGCCGCACCGAAGCGTAACACGTCTCCGTCCTCGCGCAGCATGCACATGCCGATGCCGGGGTACAGCAGCAGCATCCGAGCGATGTCGAGGCTGCGCCGCTCATCGGCACCCCAATTGAGCAGGGTGTATGCCGCCAGCCGGTGCATCTGCGTCGAATGCTCCTCCATGGCGAGCCCGCGCTGCTTGCGGTTGCCGAACCGCTTCCTGCCGCGAGGCCGTCGCATCAGTTCCTCGACGGTCGTCATACGAATCAGCGACGGCATGTAATCGGACGGGTCGTCGCGAAACAGAGCAAGCGTGGAATCGTTCAGCAGCTCGTACAGCCACACCGAGATGCCGTACTTGCGCACTGTTTCGGAGCAGCCGTGAAGAAACCTCCGGCACTCGCCCACCAGCCGCCCGTTGAATGACATCGCCGCCGCGCACAGGTTCGTCGTCCAACTGCCGCACGCGAATACGTCGCGCGCCAGCGCGTACAGCCGGTGATCCCATGGCGTGGGCGTGCCGTCCCTGTCATAGTCTTCGCACACCTTGCGCATAGTCTCCGGAGAGACGAGTTCCTCGAATCGCCGCTCCAACTTGTTGATAGCCTGCAGAAATCCGATGGTATCCATCGAGAATGATGTCGCCATGATCGCTCCTTTTCGTATGCGCCATTGCCGTCACGGTCCCTCCGCGTCCTCGCGCATAGGCACACCATGGCACACCCAAGGCTCCCGGCGCCACCCACCCTCGAAAATCTGTGGATATGTGGATGACTCACCCCTTATCCACAGTTGTCCACATTGCCGGCGGAACCGGCCAGCCCGGCCATCAGACCGGTGAAACCATACGAAAATGCCAGAATGGAACACCACGCGCATAATCGACTTCCACTATCATGGCTAGCGGAAGTCGATTACATGCCGCAGGCCGTCACACCAGATCAGGCATCAAAGGGAAGAGACAACGAACGAAAACAAACGCACCGTGACGATTCTCATACCCTGTTACAACGAGGAGGAGTCGCTGCCGATGCTGTTCGCCCGGCTCACCACGCTTTCTGAGAACGCCTAGCTGGTGCTCGGCGGCATCCAGCTGCTTGCGCTGGGCGTCATCAGCGAATATCTCGGCCGCACGTTCATTCAGACCAAGAACCGGCCGAGCTATCTGATCGAAGAGGAGCAGCGGCCGAAGGAGCGCTGACGGTCATCCTACGTAAGGTGTCCGCGCGGACACGCACAGCTGTGCCCGCGCGGCCGTCCGTGGCTACATGAATTTCTTCAGATCCACCGGACAGCTCAGGCCATCCTTGATGCTGCTGAGCTTGTCCAGCGCATCTCCATTGGAGGAGTCGGTGGAGTTCTTGTTCTCGTCGGCGGGCTTCGATGAGGTCTTGCCGGAGGATTTGCCACCGTCGGTGCCGTTCGAGCTGCCGTCACCGTTCGCGGAACCGTCGCTGCCAGTTCCCGCCCACTGGTCCTCCACCGCATCCGGCACATCAGCGCCGCACGTGTCGGTGACCTTGCCGTTGGTGCCCGTGTAGATGCCCTTCTCGTTGATAATCGGCGTGGTGACGACGTCCAGCGTCGACTTCGCCTTCTCCGCCGCCCGCACGGTGAACGCGATGGTCACCGTCTCACCCGGCTTGATGCCCTGGGTCAGACGCAGGTTGATGAACTGGCGGTCCTCCACGGTGCCATTCGACACCATTTCGCCGGATTCGTAGGCGAGCGACGTGATCGCGCCGCCTTCGGGCGCCATCAGGAACAGTCGCGGCTGCATCGTGCCCTTCTCCGTATTGCCGGTAATGAACGCCGGCAATGACTTCGCCTGCTCCTCGGTCATCGTGTTCTTCAACCGTACCGTCACCGTGTATTCGTCGCCGAGGCCGGCGCTCGCGATGGTCATGGGGTTGGTGGCTCGGGCGGGCGCGTCCACTTCGTCGCTGATGCGGTACGAGTTCGCGGCGAAATCGCTGCCGCACGTCTTCTTGACGGTGATGCTCGGCTCAAGATACCAGCTGAGCTTGCTGGGCTTCGCCTCGGTCACGTAGACGCCGGCCTTCGGCTGTTCCACACTGCCGGGAATCATGCCCGCGACGTTCGCGTCGAAGACCTTGGTCTGTACGAGCGCCGCCAGCTCCTCCTCCTGCGCCATCCACAGCTTGAAATGGCCGTTCGCGGACGTCTGCCGCAGCGCCTTGAGCATCGGCGACAGCGTCGACGCGCCCGCGCCCGAGAACACGTGGGTCATGATCGTCTTCGACGCCTTGTTGGTGTAGGCGTTCTGCTCCTTGTAGATCGGGTGGTCCACGTACAGCTCGTTGAGGAAGAACTTGACCGTGTTCGTGCCGTCCAGTACCTTGCCGTCGCTGAGCTTGACCGATCCCGTCGCACCGATCAGCGACTGCAGGAACACGGGGTCAAGCGCGAACACACCGGCGATCTCCTGGTTCTCGTTGCCCGGCTGCGCGAGCCACATGTTCTTCAATGTGACCGCAGCCCGCTGGAAGTTCGGGTTGACGGTGGTCGTCTGTGGGTATTTCCACACCTGGTCGCCGAACACCGCGGCTTCCTTGACGTTCTCGGCATCGTACGGCTGCGTTCCGTAGGTGATGTCGGTGGTGGCGATGAAGTCGCCGATCGTGACCTTGCCGTGGTCGGCGGTCACCGGCGCGATGTTGCCGACCATGCCGCCGCCGGACCGCAGCTCGGCCGGATTGTAGATCGCGACCAGATACGTGCGCTCACCGTTCTCGCCCAGCAGCTGTGGCAGCAGGTTGATCAGCTCGTCGTATTCGTTGAGCATCTTGTCCACGGATTTCAGGCCGGAGACGCCGGTCTTCACCATGGAGGCGATGCTCGAGCTCTTCGGAGGCGCCAGCTTCTCCAGCCGCCGCGTCTCGACTTTGATGTCGGCTCGGGCCTGCTTGACGATGCCCGGCATGGCCGTCACCGCGCTCAGGTCGACGGATTTGTCTTTCATGGAGAAGCCGGACAGCTGCTTGCTCAGGTCCATCAAATCGGTGAACGGCCCGTCCACCAGGTTTCCCATGGCGTCCAGCATCGTGCGCGCGGCGGTGATGTCGTTCCCATACGCCGTATGGTCGCGCAGGAACGTCCACTGCGGCTTGTCCAGTTCGTCGCGCAGCGCCCGCGTGGACGTCACCATCTCACGTGCGGACGTGCCGATGTTACCTCCGCCACCGCAGCCGAGCGCGGTGTTGGCGAGGTTTTCGGAAGCGGAGATGAAGCGGTTCGCCTCCGTGTACAGTTTGAGCGCGGAGATTCCGTAGATGCCGACGACCGACAACACGGCTCCCAGTAGCACGAACACCACATACAGCACGATGCGCCGCGGACGCAGCGCTTGAGACAGGAATTGATGTCCTTTTCGTCCGATGTGCTGGGGGGATCGGCGCATGGGTTAACCTCGTTTGCTTCGTGTTACATTCCGTTTTGTCGCGTCCGTCGTTCCACGCGACGACCGTTATCGTTCCGTCGGGTTCGATGGTCTGCCGTCACACCGTCTTTTCGGGTGAACCGGCTCTCGACGCTACGTAATACAACCTTAGATGATACCGCGCGATGCTTACCGCACGCTAAGTCTTCTTTCTGAACCGTTGTATTTCGACGTTTTTTTCACCATTGCCCGGGACAGGCGGAAGGATGGCCCGGCACAACACCCGCGACCTTGTCAGACTGCTTTCAGACTTCATTGAGGGGTATAACAGTATGGAGCAAGATAACATACACATAGCGCGACCATAGTGTCGCCTACGGGATGCCGTGCTTTACGGGGCCTTTCGGGGTTCTTCGGGTGGCGTCCCGGCCACTGTCACGAAAACGCGGGCGCACGGTTGCCATGATCGCAGACCCCGCTGGGAAGAACTGGAGAAGTACACGCATGTTCGTTCTCAAGAACGCATGGTCATCCATAGTCCGCCGCAAATGGCGCACGCTGTTGACCATGTTCATCGCCATCATCGTCACATTCGGGACATTGTTCGGTTTCTCCGTCCTGCACGCCGATGAATCGGCCACCGATGGCTACAACCCCCCAGCTGGTCAGCGCCGTCATCCGCCCGGATGCGAAGACCAAGGCAACCTACAACGGCGCCGATTCTTCCTATACGAAGAACTACCTGGCGTTCGACGCATACGACAACTACGCGTCTGCGCTGCAGGCCGCCGGCCTGACGTACAGCTATGCGCTCACCATCACCGTGCCGGTGCGGCAGAGCGGCGACGTCAAGGCCATCGCCGGCACCGACGACCAGAGCGCCGACAAGACCGGCGGCGAGATGCTGTACCGCAGCTTCTCTTCGCTGGAGGCCGCGCATGAGAACGAGCTCGGCCGGTACAAGATCGTCAAGGGCAAACAACTGGACTACTCGAGCCAGTCGAAGACAGGCGTGCTGATTTCACAGGCGTTCGCGAAGAAGAACGGCCTGGACGTGGGCGACAAGTTCACCGTCGCGTTCCCGAACGACGCGAAGAAGGACCATCGAGCAGACCGTCCGCGGCATTTACGAGTACACGGAGCCGGCCGCCGCGGGGCAGGGTTCGGACGCCAAGCTCGCCAAGGACAACCGCGACAACGTCATCTACACCGCGTACTACACCTTCGCGATGGACGGCCTGTATGCGGCCGACGGCAAAGGCTGGCTGATTCCCGACCTGAACATCTCGTTCCTGCTCGACAGCATGTCGACCTATCGGAAGTTCGAGAAAGTCATCAAGAAGGCAAAGCTGCCCGCGAACCATGAGCTCACCTCGCCGACGCTAATCGAGCACGAGAAGCAGATCGCGCCGCTGCGCTCCCTAGCGAGCTCGATGAAGCCTATGCTCGCCGCCCTCTGGATTGTGGGCGCGGTGCTGTTGCTGCTTTCGTGGGGGGTCGAGCCTGCTGGTCGGCCGTCGGCGTGAAATCGGCAACCAGATCGTCATCGGCGTCTCGCGTGGGCGTATCGCCTGGCAGTTCATGCTGGAGACACTGTTGCTGAACCTTGTCGGATTCGCCGTAGGCATGGTCGTCGGCGCGTTCGCGGTCAAGCCGCTGGCCACGAAGCTCGCCGACGGCAATGCGGTCAGTGTGCCGGGCAACCTGATCTGGACTGTCATCTGGAGCGGTCTCGGCACGATTGTGGTTCTGATGGTGATCGCCATGATCCGCGTGCTGCTGTTCCATGTCAGGACGCTGTTTGCGGCCCGTTCCTCGAATGAGGTCGAGGTCGTGGATGGCGGCGGGACGGACGACACCGCAACAAGCGGCAACGCAGCGAACGACAGTGATACGGCAGACGCCGACGATACGGCGGAATCGGCACAGGAGCAGGCATGAACGACACGAACACGAATAAGGCGGACGACATGAACGAGGACGACGTCACACTGACCGGTTCCGAAGGCGAGAACGCGGCAGCCGACGCCACGGCCGACACGGCAACCGAATCCCCGGATGCCGCCGGAGCGAGCGATTCGACGACGGTACCGGACAGCGTGCAGTTCTCCATCGTCTTCGACGACGACGGTGACGACTCCGACGCCATCGTGATCGACGCTGCCGACGCGGAAATCGACACTACCGCGGAAGCCGATACGACGGTCGCGATGGATGGCTCCGCCGAGGAGGCACCGGCCGACGGCGAGAAGCCCGGAGATGATACGCAGGATGCCGCCACACAGGAGCCGCCCATCGCCGACAGCATCGCCGATAACACCAGTGCCGATACCGGCGATGCTGATACCGGCACCACGACGGCGGACACCGCCGACGAGAACTTGGACGTGGCAGCGGCCAACGCCAGCAAGGTCAACGAAACACTCAAGCTGAGCACCAGGGGCAAGACGGCCGGTGATGGCCAGAAGAAGACCAAGGCCGGCAAGGTCACCGTGGCATCGGCCAGCGTCGACCCTGCAATGCGCCTGTCATCGCGCATCGACAAGGAGCTCAAGCGCAGCAAGGCGGCCAGCATCCATCTCAAGTCCTACCCGACGTTCTCGATGAACAAGGTCACAGTGACCGACAAGAAGTCCGGCCGTCACGTGCTCGACCGCATGACCCAGGCGTTCTACGCCGGGCATGTGTACTCGGTGCTGCTGCCCGACAACGACCGCGTGCTGCACGAGACCCTGATGGGCGTGATGAGCGGCATCATCCGGCCGCATGACGGCAATGTGATGAACAAAAGCGCGAACCTGCTGGAGCTTGAGCCCGGCGAAGTCCGTGGACATCGACTGGGACTGGTGCCGCAGCAGTATGCGGTACGAGACGACATGAGCGCCGAACGCAACCTGGTGTATGCGATGGATGCCTCCGGGCGCACGTTCCTCAAGCCGAAGACGGTGATCGCACGCGAGCTGCTGCACAAGGTCCATTTCGATGTGGATACCCCGAACGCTCCGGTTGGCAAGCTGGACGTGGTGGAGCAGCGTCGCGTGGCGATCGCGCGCGCCATCGCCTGCGAGGCCGAGGTGCTGATCGCCGACGAGCCCACGGGCGGGCTGAACGATGACGACAGCGTGGAGATCCTGCAGCTGCTCACGTCGCTCACCCACGGCGACCCCAAACGCTGCGTGATCATCCTCACCGAATCAGAAGCCGTTGCCAACATAGCCGAAACCATCATCAAGCTATAAACGGCCTCATCTGATACGCCCCCGCTGGGTGGGCAGTCCACCGGACTATCCACCCAGCGGGGGCGTATTGATTCCACCTAGATCATGCGCATGTGGAACCTCGCGGCCAGGGCCGGCACGTCGGGGACGCCGTACTGGTCGACCAGATCCAGCCAGCGCCGCTTGTTCGCCTCCCCATAGCGCTCCGCACGCTTGGCGTAGGCTTGCGCGGTCAGGAACTTCGGCGGTATCGACTTGCTGTTGTATTTGTCGGCGACCATCACGATTTCCTGTTCCAGATTGACCGGCATGTAATCGACCGGAGGCAGCGGCAGGTTCTGCGCGATGACCATCTGCTGGGTCAGGCCGACCCCAGTATGATTGCGCGCGAACTGGGCGATGGACTCGTCCACGCCCTGCTCCAGCAAGTACTCGTAGCCGAGCAGGCCATGCAGGATGTAACGTTTCCCGTCGAATTGCAGCGGTTCGCCATCACTGCCGTCATGCTTGAGCACGCGATACGTGCCGATGTCGTGCAGCAGGCCGCCGATCGTCACCAGATGCTCGTCGATCAGGCGTTTCGGTACACGGCCACCGGTGATGCCGTCCGACGGCAGGTCGGCTTGCTCAGCTGCCCCGGCGGAATCGTCAAGCGCGTTGCCGCTGCCCTGGCCCAGCTTGTTGGTGAACAGCGCGTTCTGATGGCGGGCGAGCTGGCGGGCGATGGTCGCCACGACAACGCAATGCGTGTGCACCAGGTCATAGGCGGCCTGGGAAGGGGCGATTTTCTTGTGCAGCTCGTCAATCTGGTCGAGTGTGGGGATATAACCGGTCATACGGCTCATTGTAGCCATCGCGACACGCCGATAACATCACACAATCGCAAGGTGCATTTCCACAGATCAGCCATTTTCCGGCCTTCATCATAAACAGCGACGTCGATTGTGCTGCGCAATCCGGGCGTGTCGCGCCGGCGAGGAGGAAAAGAGGAGAGCGTTGCGAGCAAGTTACAGATGCCGGGTGCCATCAATCGCCCGATAGACGCCTCTCAGATGGAGCGCACGTGGTATTCGCCGGTACGGTTGGACGCCACGATCATCTGATCGTTCTCCAGCACCTTCCAGCCATCGGACTCGTTCTGCTCGAAGCCGGAACTCGCCACGACCACACCGGACGGCTTGCCGTCACGGTCCTGCACGTCACGGTACCTCATCACACGGTAATCGTGAGCCTTCTCGCCCTTGCCGTACTCGTCGTAAATCTCGACGATGCGCGGCGACGTCTTCTCGCGGCCGGCGGCGCACAAAGCCACGAGCTGGTCCTGGCTTTGGATCATGCAGTTGTAGCTGGACTTGGGGTACGCCTGACGCAGCTGGCGTACCGCCTGCGCCACGGCCTCGTCCAGCGCGAAGCCGAACGCGATGTATTCGAGGATGACCGAGAAGAAGATCGCGGAGTCGGAACGGCCGCCGGTCGACAGGAACGCACCCTGATTGATCGGGTACGCGCGGTTGAGCACGATGTTGATGCCGCGGTCGTCGGAGATGTCGCCGTTGTGGATGAAGCTCAGCCCGTTCGCGAAGAACGGCTGCTGGTTCTCCAGAATCAGCGGCAGGTTGGAGCTGGCGAGACGCAGGTGCCACAGGCCACCGCGTGCGGGGTCGTCCGCAAAGTCACGGAAAATCGGGTCATGGCGGGCGGCCAGTGTGCTCTTGTACAGTTTCGTGCCGGTCTCGGGCTTGCGTACCTCGCCGGCGGCAAACGGCAGCTCAGTGGGGTTCGACAGCAACGCGACACCCCAACCGTCATTGTGAATCTCGCTGAGATCCCGGAAATCCGTCACCTCGTGCATGCCCAGGACGTCGTTGAGGCTCAGGTTGAATCCCGATGTCGCGTATCCCAGTAATCTGCACATGCTTGGTACTGTATCGTGCCGCGGCGGCTGACAAGCGGGCGTGGCTATAGGAGTTCCTTATAGCGTGCGCACGGCCGCGATGCGCACGCGGTCCGGCACCCGGCAGACACATGCCGATACGACCAATACGGCCACACAAACGGCCGATTGACGGGCAAGCGTCGTCATCAGGGGAAACTGCCAGAAGAACAAGCGTCCACCTGCCCGCTCGCCAATCGCACAACAAACGAACAGGTATGAAGCAGGTGCCGCCGCGCCAACTCTCAGTCCGCACAGGCGGCCACATATCACCCCGAAGCAGCCAAGTCCGCCCACAGATAGCGCCTGCGCGACCCCGGCCGTGCCATATACCGGTATCATCACCGCACCCAGTGTCATCATTCCCGCAATCAACACCAGCAACGCCGCACGATCCATCAGCCACGTATTCCTGACGGCAGCCACATCAGCCGCAGACATGCCAGGCAGCGACCACGCAATCATCGTCGCAGGCACAAGCGCCGCCAACGTCGCAAGAGGCAGACTCACGCCGGAACCGACCAGTGCAGGCAATCCAACCGTCATGGACGCCAATGGCAGCGTAACAAGCTGCGCGGCCAAACACAGCATCGTCAGCTGGGCCATCCTCGCCGTCTTCATGCAAGCCGGCAGCGTTCGTCATCCATAATTCAGCGACCTGATAATCACGTGCCTGCGTGTCCAATATCTCACATCCGTTCTGTGTGGTGTCATACGTCAGCAGACCGGACAGCAGGTACGAGGCAATCTCATCGCCGGACAACTGTTCACTGTCTTCAGCGCTGAACAGCCATGCAGTATGATCCGCCGGGGATTCGGACAACTTGGCAGGCGTCACATATCCATTTCGACCAAGTTTCCCGGACAAGTCGGCAGCCGGCTGACCGGCCAAACGCAGACCGTGATGCCATCTCGCCGGTCACAGACAGTAGAGGTCGTCCTTGCGATAACCGGATATGCGCCGAACGGCAGTACCAGCGGGACGGCTACCGCGACGGTGGCGCATAGAGCGACTATTGCGCAGACGGAACAGCCGGCAACGGTCCTGTCATGGCTGCGCCATCCGACGACCATCGCCCGTACTGAGGCGGCTGCTGGTGCAAATACGCGGCACCCAGGCCGTAACGCATGGGCGGTTTGCCTCCGCAGTCCATCAGTCCATCAGGAGCGCACGCGAGCCGGCAGTGCGGCCCGTGTGCGTCTACTGCTTAGCGAGTTTCGCCGAATCGTCGACCTTCTACGGCATCATTTTTTCGTCGCGTCGACCTTCGCGCCTCCCTTGGCATCTGCGGCTGCAGGCTTCGCAGCGCCGTCCTTCGCAGCGGCGGCCTTCTGCGCCGAGCCCGCAGGCTTCGTCTTGCTTCCATCCCTCGCCGCGGACGCAGCCTTCGTGCTGCCCGAGCCACCGTTCTTCGCGGTCGGTTTCGCAGCCGGCCGTTCTTCCGGTTTGCTGACGGTCACGATCTCGGTGACGCGCGGCGTGCGCGAACGCAACGCGACGCGCTTCAGACGCGGCGGATCGGCGAGTGGACAGATGAACACGCGGCTCGGAACCTCGGACCAACGGGTTGAACGGCGCCAGGCCGAACCATTTGATCGGGGAGCCGGCGACGTGACGAATCGCGTACTTGGCCTGCAACGACATCGCACCTCGCGTGGAGATCTTGGATTCCGGCATCAGGGCCTTGTGAATCAGCACGTAACGGATGGTGCCGATCTCCGGGTCGGCGTCCACCTTCGGGTAGACGGACTTCTGCTGCGGCAGTTCACCGGAATCCGACAGGTCGTGCATGATCTGGTGCAGGTACACCGGAATAGACTGCGACACCTTGAATCCCAGACGGATACGCACTCGGAACAGGTAGCTCGTGCCGAAATTCTGCACGGAGTACTCGCGCGTGAACGGTTCGTCGGTGGTCTGCACCGACACCGCCCACCATGCACGGGCGCGCTTGGGATGATCCGCGAAGATCGAGAAGAAGATGTCCGTATCCAGTCGTCGCATATCCGAATCGCTGGTCAGATACACGATGTTGTCGGCGAAATACGGGATGCGGAAGTCGCCGTGCAGGCGGTCAAGCGCCGGCAGGAAGTCCTTCGGCATCATGTGGCGGCGCTGCGCGCGTTCCAGACGCGTGCCCTCGTTCCACGTGTACATGATGAACAGGATCGCCAACGTCAGCAGCATCGTGAACCAGCCGCCGTGCAGGAACTTCGCCATCGACGCGATGAAGAACATCAGCTGGATGGCGAGGAACACGATGGTGAACACGACCGCCAGCACCCGCTTGCGGTCGTACCACATGTACACCGCCAGCAGGATCGTGGTGGTGATCATCGTGATCGTCAGCGCAAGGCCGTAAGCCGCCGAAATATGCTCGGAATCCCGGAATATGCCCAGCACGATGAGCGTGGCCGCGCACAGTACCCAGTTGATGACGGGAATGTACAGCTGGCCGCGGGTGCGCGCCGGATACCGCACCTGAAGATGGGGCATCCAGTTGAGGCCGGTCGCCTCTGACACCATCGTGAACGCGCCGGTGATCAGCGCCTGCGAGGCGATGATGCCGGCCGTGACCGACAGGATGACGGCCACATAGCGCACGTTCGGATCCATCATCTGGAAGAACGGGTTCAGTCCCTCCATGTGCCGGTACTCGGGATTGTTCTGGTTCTTGAGGATCCACGCGCCCTGACCGAAGTAGTTGAACACCAGGGCGACCTTGATGAACGGCCAGGTGAAGTAGATGTTGCCGCGCCCCACGTGGCCCATGTCGGAGTACAGCGCCTCGGCACCGGTGGTCGAGAGGAACACGGTGCCCATAAGGGCGATGCCGGCAGCATTGTGCGGGCTGAACA